>Ga0134122_10001121_pt1 | contig 19224 bp, 17 predicted proteins | sample KB302_FD_96461 | JGI IMG/M metagenome (GOLD analysis project Ga0134122, IMG submission 96461) | Terrestrial soil microbial communities without Nitrogen fertilizer from Kellogg Biological Station, Michigan, USA - KB3-0-2 | ecosystem: Environmental > Terrestrial > Soil > Unclassified ... | reverse complement strand
GCATTCTTGACTGCAACTCGGTCTCCTATGGCAAAGCGCGGGATGTCGCGTTTGACGGCGACGACAGTGCCTCCGAACTCATGTCCTTCGTCGGCCCAGTCGCGCGCCCAGCTTGACGCGGAGTGAAGATCGCTCCGGCACAATCCGCAGACGTCCACCCGGACCAGATAATCTTTCGTCCCAGGGAGACTCAGTGTCACCTCTTCCCGGCGAAATTGCATCGATGCTTTCATCCGGAACTTCTCGAACCTGATTTCCCCTGTAGCGGGCGCGGACCTGCCGGTCATGCCGGAGATCCTCCACAACCGTCGCATCCCCAAGCCGGTGCAGCGACGACGTACACGACAGCTTCCGATTGGCCAGCTGGTTTTGCAGCGTACGGCCTGAAGTGGAGCAGCCCAGTCCCACCGGAGTAGACTTGAGTTACTGCGAAATACGCCTTCATTCGTAGGGTAGAGAGCAATTGGACCGCCACGGCACTTGCCCCTGATGCTGGTTTTCGCTGCCCTTAAGTAACTGCTGCATAAGGGACCTCAACTGTGAAGATCGGAAGAAAATACAATTGGCGTGTCAAACACATGTCTGTGACAAGCTGACAGAAGAGATCCATTGACAGCGTACTGAGCCGGCTTCGAAGCGCCATCGCAATAGTGACAGTGCGCCAAAACCGGGCCGAGCGCGGCAGTGACAGTACCGCTAACGTAATGAAATCAGCTAAGATCCCAGGTGGAGGAATGGCCGAGTGGTTGAAGGCGGCGGTCTTGAAATCCGTTTCAGGGCTTCACGCTAAGCGTATCAAATTCAACAAAATCTCTTGCCCAGCCAGCATTTGCAGGCTATTCCGACTTCATTGTGTCTCACCTGATTTCATCCCTTTTGACGGAACTGTGGTGACATTTTGGTGACGATCAATCAAGAAACACATTTCTTCCTCTGACTGTCACCAAAGCAGAATTTTTTGCGAGCATTTCGTGCGGTAGTCGGTGTCGGGATATTGGATACGCGCCGTCCAGCTTGGGAATTTGACCGTCGATTGAAAATACAGAACATCGGCGTCTAAGGCGTTCCTTCAGGAGCAAGGAAATCAGCGACTTTCTTCACAGCCACTTCTTAAATAAGTGAAAGTGGAGTGAAGAAGACTTGATAAGGCAGCATCCTCCCAACAGCTCTCGGACGCCTCCCGAGATTCGGTTCTGTCTTGTACACTCAGCCTCCTGGCATAATGTCTGGATCGCCGCTATTCTTGCCGCTAGATTGTCCGAGATGTCCGAGAATTCACTAATCAACTTAATCGTCAGTAATTCTTCTCCTTTGCTGAAATGCGCTGAAGTTCAGCGGCGGCGGACAGAGGGATTCAGTATTATAATTTTTTCCTTGCTTGGGTCTTCGAGTAAACCGTAGAGAAAACTATCGAGTGCCGCTTCAGCCTTTTTGTCGCCAGTTTCCCTCACGTGGTTCATCGCCTCTTTCACTATATGACCGATATACATGAGAGAACTTTGAACAGAGTGAACTTGCCCGGAAGCAAGGTCTTGAAGACATTCGAGTATCCCCGAATCAAAATGCTCGCTCTCACACACGGCAGCTTCTAGGCGTGAAAGATCTCGCAGGATCTCAGGCGAGAATTGAATCTTGACAGTGTTCGCATCTTTTCGCGAACCCGCACGAACCCGCTTGGAGTTTTCGTCATCCTGTCTCCCGTGCATGCGAGTTTTCCCACATTGTTGCCGTTTCCACGCACACTCGCAAAGTCGCTTGCAAGGTGCAAGCACAATTTCTCGCAACAATTATTGAAAAACTTTATTTTCAGCAAAGAAGGGGAATTTCTTAACTTGATCCAACAGCTTACAGTCTTGTCACGGGCCTCGGCACTAACCGATTTCAGCAGGAGATCGTTCGGCCAGAGTCACCTTCAATGTCAGGACCCAAAGCGATAAGAGCCTCATCCCTGACTTCTGGACAACTGGGTACCCTCGTATTGCTTCCACTCGTGATGGCTACACATAGTACATTTCCAGAGAACCCGCACCTTCGCCTCGAAGCGGTCATCAATCCGGTGCCCGACATTCATTGTGCCTTTGCATTTCCAGCATTCCTGCGTCACCGGCACATGCACCGCCCTTGCCCCCTTCCGAACGGGGGATGCCTTGTACCGCTGCGCGATAAATTTTATGAATGACCAGAGGGTGGTATCCCGGATTTCCTGCGCCATGGCCGGAGGCACAGGAGAAAGCTGCCAGACCTGCCCGTTCCTGTAGGCTATCTCCAGAATCCGCTCGGGCTCGCTATAGGCAAGCGATTCGATTTTCTCGTCAAAGACCGGTGTTCTCGGAATCTGGACCGGGTCCACGAAGTGCGGACAATCCTCCACCTTCCGTTTGCACTCTTTGCAAAAAACCATGGGCGCGAAGACCTCGGCCCAATAGTACCGAACATTTGTTCGGTAATCGATATTTAAGTTTTTTAAGGCAGAAGGCCCACTTGCTGCGGGAGCGCAACCAGCGGCTCCAATACTTCCGGACGATTATTTTTCGGCGAATTGACCAGAGTGGATACCTCCACCGAGGCCAGCCAATTATCCGGGCACGGCTTCAGCATCCCCTCAATATCGGTCTGCTCGTGGATTTCAGGACTCAGCCATCCATCCCATTGTTCTTTATCCAGAATCACCGGCATTCGGTCATGGATCTGCGCCATGAATTCATTTGCGGACGTTGTGAGGATCGAGAACGAGCGCTGTTCCTCCGGAGACCCGGCACGCCAAGCGGTCCATACACCTGCCATGGACATGATGGGACTATCTTTCAGGAATATCTTGAAAGGCCGTTTGTTTTTTCCATCGCGCTTCCATTCAAAAAATCCGCTGACTGGAACAATACAGCGTCGCTGTGTGATTCCCTTTTTATAGAGCCTGCTTTCGAAAATCGTTTCACTCTTGGCATTGATCGTGGAAAGTTTTGTGGAGAATTCCGGCGACCATTCCGGAATGAGACCCCATTTCATGATGTCGATATCGCGAGACCCGTTCATCGACCGGACTATCGGAGCGTTCTGCGTGGGGCTGAGATTGAAATTGGGCTTATCGAATGTCGGACCCCGACGGACAAAATCCTTGTTCATGTACATGAACAATAGCTCTTCCTCGGTATAAGTCGAATATGCACGGCCACACATGATTTCCTCCGCCGCCGCAATTATACTGCACGTGCAGGGGTGTCCCTATAAGGCTCGTACGCGTGAATGCCCATCAGTGTGAACCTGATTCCATTTCTAATGGAGTGAAAGATCCTCAGTGCAGAATCAGATCGCGCAATATTGACTGGTTCACGAGTCCTGGCGTCGGTTTCGATATAAGTTCGCGAAAAACTTTCGACCGGCTTCCATTCCCCAGTCCTTCGAAGGCGAAGCTTCTTACTTTCATTTCTTTTGCAAAGTAGAGGGCGAGTTTCAACATGTTCTCGGTCACCTCCAACTGCTGCCCCAGGGAGCCTGAGATGGAGTTCAGTTTTTTCGGGTTGAAATTTGTACCGAAAAACATCGCCCCACCATATGCACCATGCATATCGTAGTTCATGTCATTACGTGCATTGGTCAGCCAACTGCGGTCTCCATTAACGGGCGCGATAGCCGTTTGAAGTTCTGTCGGAACCCAAGGCGCGATGGTGTTACAGCCCTCGTAGAAGTAGTCCCAAAACACCCTATGGCTTCCGCTATAGCCATTGGGAGAGCGAGGTCGTTTTGTAACCTTCAGGATTTGGGTTGTGGGAACACCCTTCTCGACATCAACCATACGTTCATGGTCGATCCACCCGCCGAACATACCGAGGATTGCGTTCGCCCCGAAGAATGATGAATAGTACAATGTGACGTGAGCCCACGGCGCGTTGCTGGGTATCAACATGTCAAGAGCGCGTCTGTAGTCAGCCACTCCAAAAAGAATCCAGCGCTCCACGGCGTTCAGGAGACTCACCCGATGAATATCGAAATCCGTTGTACCTTCATTCAGACGAATTGTCCTGGGGGGCAATCCCCTGTGGAAATTTGACAGAGATTGTCCCGTACCCGGCTGATGGGCGACCAACGGAGTACAAAAATGCTCCGCCTCTGTGAAATCGAATAGATGCATTTTAGGCGAACACCTGTGCCCTCATCACCTGATAAAGGTCGGTAACGCCAGCGGTTCCTTGCGCTTTGCGGATAACATCATCGTTGAGCGTGTCAGGGTTGATTTTCTTCAGATCCTTTAAAAGGGACATCGCAGTCAGCGATTCGAGCGCTTCTTCCTTGACAATGATATCGGTAAGGACTCGGATAAGAGCCCGTAATACCTTTGCCTTATAGTAGGTTGTACTGGGATCACCCCAACCGTGTGGACTCAACGATCGAACGGCGGAGAAGAAACGAATCAGGAGTGATGCATATTCCTCAAACGTCGGTTCGATTTGTTTGTTAATCCTGCTGACTAGCGTCTTAATTTCTGGCGCCAATGAGCCTTGCTTGATACTGACGTCTTTCTGCTCCCCGGTAAGATCGATGGCAAAATAAAAGGGACTATCAGAGCGTGTCGCCAATTCATAAACAAGCTCCGCCGCAGTGACCGCAGCCTCGTCACCTGTCGGTCTTACGAGCCTTACCAGATCCCAACGAAGCGACGATGGAACACGTCGCTGATTGTCGTTAATCTCAAGAAACAACTCAGCCATTTCCTTCTCGGTCTTTCGTAAATGGACGATGCAAACATAATTGCTTTCGACCTCGGAGAATGTTTGCGCCCAGAGGCGATGCTGACCATCCACCACAAGAAATTTCACCTTCTTAGGGAGAACGATTCCATCTCCATCGTCTGAAACCTTGAATTCTTTGATATCGGTGGCGAGTGTAATTGCATTGGGGAATGTTCTCTCTTCATCAAGCACCGTGCGGGCTATCTGCTTGGCACGCGGTTGATTGACGATCCGCTGAAATCCTTTGATCGGGTCCTTCAGCCGCCAAGAGGGCGTCGTATGCTCAAGCAGCCACCTGCCAGGGATAACGGTCACGTAGACAGGAGGCGAGGTTTGCAGCCGTAACGCTTGAACGATCTTGTCGCCTGACTCAACAGCGGTTTGCTTTAATGCCATCCCGAGAGCCTGGTCCTTTCGAAGTACTTTTTATGACAAATGGTTTATGTGATTCTTGTCAGAATCTTATCAACAAGAAGCTTTGCATTAGTTTGACTCGCACTGCATTCGTATATTAAGCCAATAAGCTGTTCATACGCCCGCCGCTTGGAAGAAGGTATATCCGACAAAGCGCTGGCCTTTACAGGGGCTTGGAGGATTTTGTAAACGTCCCGCTCCAGCCTCTCCTTCCGCTTTTTGAGACTCGATATTACGTCAGTGGGAAGAATGCCCTTTGTGATGATGCCTTCGAGAAAAGCGATTGCCGCCCTGATCTCTTCAGTAATACGATACCTGTCATTGCGCCCTAATGCCCCTTGCTTGATGATGGCGGCCTTTTCCCGGACCGCGATCTCGCGTAGCTCGAAGTCCCGCGCCCATTTACGCTGAATACTGCTAGTGCGGCATTTGCGCGTTATCTCGCGCGCGACGGGTGTGAGGTGCGTAAGCAAATTGTGGAAATGAACGCTCTGCTCGAAATGGTCCCGTCTTCCGTTTGGAATGATCCGGGAATCAATGATGTGGAGTTCACCGACGCTCCAGGCGTTGAAGCGCGCTTCGGGAAATAACTCTTCAAACATCCTGTCGTCCCCAATTTGGATGTTGCCGCAACGCACGCGCAAGCCTCGAACACTACAGGCCGTAGGAAGGGCACCCGTGTATCCGTGATGAAGAACCCAGCCCAAGCAGGCAGTCTCACCATCAATTCCTTCAATATTGAGCAACTCCACTTCGCTGAAACGGTCGAATACGCCAACACCTATTTGCAATGTCTCGCCATGCGGTCGAACAACAGGAGCACTCTCCTCACCGACAAGAATGTGAAGATCCCCCAAACGGACGTCTGAGCCTATGTGTCTCAATATCCTGTCCCGGAACGGGAAGTCGTCGCGGAACGGAACGGGCGCGACCTGAGCGAGGTAGCTGTTGATGGCGGTTGCACTCAGAAGCTGGTCGTTGCGATGCCGAACGATGCCCCGCAGCTCTACTTCAAAGAATCGCTCCGGAACACCAACCGCTGGTATGCTGCGGATCTCGACTACCTGATTTACTGCAGAGCGCAGGTCAGGATGCTCTTCGCTTGAACGCAGAATCGCTTTAAGCTTTCTGCAATCCCATCGGATTTCGCTTACCTTTGCTTCACCAGGAATGCGCGAGCGGAAGAAGAGTTCTTGGCAATAACCTATCCCAGCGAGTCTGCCGACTCCACGAAATCCCCTCGCCCTCCGACCGCGTTTCTTGCTGGCCCCAAATGCAGTAAGGCGCTCCGCAAACTCTCCGTGGGCGATGCCCATCCCGTTATCGCTAATCTTTACGTTCCGCGCTGAGACATCTATGCTGACTGTGACCTTCCCCGCTTCGCTTGGACCAAGCACGCTCTCCGCCTTCGCCTCATCTATCGAATCCGCAGCGTTCTGGACGTACTCGCGGTAGATCGTCATCGGGTCCACGTACATGGAACTGCTCAAGAGCTCCAGAATATCCTTACCGATGACAATCTCGCTCGCCAGCGTCTGCCACTGTGCCTCACGCAGCGTTATAGGAATAATGTTCGTGCTCACGCAACGACCATCGCCTTTCTCCTTCGAGCATTCTTATTTACTGCGGGACCCAGCAGGTCCTCATAATTCAGACCCGCGTCCTCCACTCGTTCGTCATCTGGGACGTTGATACTGGGATCTTCCCGTTGCCTTAGGACGCGTTGTCGCGTCCAGATGTCAGCTTCCTCTTCCTTTCTGAGAGGAAGGTAGTGCCTCATTATCGACTTCACCCGGCTCGTTGTGGCAAGCCTGAGTTGGCAATGAAGATTCCGTGGATCTACGCTGGCAATGAGACCGTGCAATTCCGATCTTTCCGAATCGCTTAATTTCTTGAACTCCTTTTGGTATTCGCCGAATTGTGCCCGTCCACCCAGAACTTCATACCAATCTCGATTGAAAATAAAATGATGCGGACGCAGTAAAAGATCCTCGAATTGCTCCAACGTGTCGCCGAATGCGCGCTTGAAAAAAGCCGGATCGCCGCTCACCACCCCATGCGTCGCCTGAAGAATGAGCTGCATTGAGCGAAGCTGGTACCGAGTCCATTTCTCCCCAACATGCGACCTGTCCGGGAGCCAAGTAGGTTGATACCTCATCGGGAAGGACCATATGCGCAGGCCGAGCTCCTCATTCAGTGTCACGTTCAGCCGCATGCGTTCAAACAGGTCGGCTGGAGTGTCATGGAAGTTGTAGAGCATATAGTTCGACATGTTCAAAAGGCCGAACTCGTGCGCGTACCTGACGGCTTTTTCGTATGGCCCCTTGAGTCCAAGATGGTCAAACGCGATGCGCAGGGGCTTCAGACAAATACTTGAAAGCTCCCTCAGATACATTGGGCTCTTGCACAGGATGCGAGCATCCACGCCCTGATTAAAGTCCACTCGCCGCTGGACAGGTATGCGTCCGACGCTTAGTTTGGCATCTGGCACGAAGCCCAAGTCCCTAATCTCGGCAACTATTTCCCGAAACATGGGACTCGCAACGACATTGTTGTCCATGAGAATCAGATCCTTCTTGGGACCGTACCGCATCTCGATATTGCGTACCAGCGATGTGATGGATTCGGAGTCCCTCTGGTCTCCTTCCAACTTCGGCACGCCGCAGAAAGTGCATTTACGGATACAACCACGGGAGGCATATGCGAAATAAGCATCCCGTACGGGATATTTGTATTCGATCTGATCGAGGACGCTGTAGTCGGGAGTGAGGTCTTCAATCGCAGGTCCCTTATGGTCGTCGGAATACAGCTCTTCGGAATACTCGTCAAGCCTTAGCGCCTTCGATGGAGAACCCGTGAGTAAGCCCTGAATGAACCGTATGCCCTGCCACGAAGCTCGCGAGGCAAACTGCTCCGGCATGAGAGATGCCGCTATACCGCCCACGAAAATCTTATCCGCGTGGCCATTTGCGATCTTCAGAGCGAAATCTATGCTCTGCGCAATCCGCGAGAACTCGAACGAAAAAAGCGTTGTGATATAGATGCGGTCCCACGCCGTACCGAAAGCGGACACGTTTTCTCCCTTGATGAAAGTAACCTTGTCCTTCTTACCGTGCGGGCCGTGATACTGGGCGAGTTTCATCAACCCCAACGGCGGATATTTATTTTTGTAGCCAGGCTCAATTAGAAGGATGTTCTTGTTAGCCATTCGAAATCACCCTCAGCCTACCCTTCCCGCGTACAGTACGAAGGAAGTTAAGCGCGGCGGTTGCACCAGTTCCGCCGCCAAAGCCTTTCATCGGTCCAGCATTTGTCCAATCGACCTCTTGCACAAAATCCGCGAGCTTGTTTCTGAAATACATCTTATCGATAGTAGCGCTACCAGCCTCGCAAATCAGGTCCCCCGCTATCCCCATTAGCGCATAAACCCCCACACCTTTGCAGAGCAGAGTCTTTCGGGGATTGCTCCACTCATCGCGCAACAAAAGGGCGACGGCAGACCAAAAGTCCAAAACCATCTGCGCCACGACTTCAGGAGGGTGTTTCTGCAGTATCTTTGTCTGCGTCAAGAACCGCTTTACCGCCGTTTGAAGCATTCGTAACGAAACGCGTCGCGTCAGACCTGACGTAGCCTTGCCGCCAAGACTCACTTGATTGAACCACGGAGATTGGCTGTCATTTTTCAAATGAATGGCAATGAAAAGCTCAGGTCGTTCCGCAGCCAGATCCGTAGCCAGTCGCGAATCGTGAAAATCGAGCAGGCTTGTGCTGAGACCTTTTGCCTTACTGTTGATCACGTTGAAAACCTCCATCTCTTCGCGCTCTGTGAGTCCGAGGAAACACATAAACGGCAACTCCAGCGTGAGGTCATTGAGATGTCCAAGACGGTGCTGGCAATCCACCTGGGTGAAGATTTTAAGCTTTTCGTCAGCGACAATTATCCGCGCATGAGGCGCTTTACCGCGTTCCAACCGCCAAGCCCCATCGCTATGCTCGCGCGCATTGAGCGTCAGAGGGATTGTCGAACTATTTTCGTGTTGAATATACTTGCGGAAATCAAGGCTATGGGCCGCGTTGAACCGGCGCTGATAACCACGTCCAGTGTCCTCATCGAGGACATCAGCAAAACTTAATGAATGGAGCACGTTAGCGGGAGCAAAGCCTAGGAAGACTTCGCGCCCGGCCGACATTCCTAAGATTCCTTCGAAGATCACGGATCGATAATACTGCACTCAGAGTAGATTTTGGACAGCAAAATGCAGCAAAAGGCTGCAGATTGGTTTCAATTCTAATGAAGTATCCGATGCCTTTCTCGGACGAATACGTAGTAGACGAGATTCAAAAAGGTAATCGGGTTTCGATCGGGAAATTAATGTACCGCAACACTCGCAATCACCGACAAAAGCTTGGATCTGGGATCTATAATCGGCGCGAGGAAAATCATTGATGGTAAAAAACGGCGTTCTGGAATTTGTCTCGGTCGCGGCTATCGAGCTCGATCGCACGAATCCGAGGATACGGAAATTTGTCGAAATGTATCCTGAAGCACCGACAGCGGAACAAATTTATCTGGCCCTTGGTGCCGCCGGAGATGACGAGGGTGACAGCAGCACAAGCTTCGAAAAGCTTAGAAACTCTATTCTGACAAACGGAGGGATCATCCACCCGGTCATTCTGAACCGTCGGGCCGACGGCTCCCTGATTTGCATCGAAGGCAATACGCGGGTCGCACTTTACAAGAATTTCATTGAAGAGAAGGTGGCCGGCAACTGGACCCACATCCAAGCACTGGTGCACGACCAGATGGATGATAATCAGGCCGACGCAATTCGCCTGCAGGTCCACCTCGTCGGCACGCGTCCGTGGGACCCATATTCGAAGGCGAAATACCTTCATCATTTGAGAACTCAGGCACTCCTGCCGTTCTCGCAGATCGTTGATTTCTGCGGCGGACGTCAGAAGGACGTTCTGGAAAGCATCAATGCCTATTCCGACATGGAAAAATTCTACCGGCCGCTCGTTGACGAAGGCAACTTCGACACTAGCCGGTTTAGTGGTTTTGTCGAGCTTCAAAAGCCCGGCGTGAAGGAGGCCATCTCCAAGGCTGGCTTCACTCTCACTGATTTTGCCAGCTGGATTCACGAACAGAAACTTTATCCCCTTTATACTGTCCGGTCATTGCACCGCATTCTCGCCAATCCCAAAGCCCGCGAGATTTTCCTTAAGAAGGATGCGAAAAAGGCGATGGAAGCGCTGGAGCGCCCCGATCTCGACAAGGCGTTGGTGGAAGCCAATATCGATCAATTGTCGCAGGCCCTCAGTCGGGCCATCTACGCCCTGCCCTGGACTGAGGCTGAAAAACTGCGCAAAGACCCAGGGTCTGAACTGGCGCAGAATCTGAGCGAAACTCTTACAGCCTTATCCGGACTACTCAGCGCCACAGGCGATGGGAGCGTCTCCATTGGCTGAATCGACCAAACACACGGCACTCGTCCAGATCATCATTAGCTATATCGGACGTGAACATGCGCACATAACGGCACTCGGAATCATTAACGATCTGTCAAGCCCACTTCATGCAGAAAAGCCGAACCGCATAGAGGGATTCGTGCCCGACGTATACGCCTTCGACGCTCCGCTGACCGTCGTCATTATCGGCGAGGCCAAAACCCAGGACGACCTTGAAACGGATCACTCAAGAAAACAGATAACTGCTTACTTATCATTTCTTGGCCACCAGCAATCCGGAATTTTCATTCTTGCTGTGCCGTGGCAGGCAAAGCGCCGTGCTCAGGCTCTTGTCGAGACCCTCCGCGCCGAAACCGGCGCTACGTCAGTCAAGACGGTGATGCTGGACGACATAACATTGTGATCAGTCATGCTACGGACTGACCGCGAAGCCAATCTGACGCCAAGGCTTCAGGGCTTCGTTTATCAGGTCGAGGCGTTCGCGGCGGTAAAAGACTTGGCTTATTCTGCGGTTTTTCACGAGCAGGGGCTCGGAAAGACCAAAATTGGCGTTGATCTTGCGCTCCATTGGTTGCGCAAAGACATTGTTGACTCGGTAATTATCATCACGAAGAAAGGCCTGATTCAGAACTGGCAGGATGAGCTTGCGGTCCACACTCACCTGGAAGCACGGCTACTCAGCCAGGATAAGCGCGCGAATTTCTACGCTTTCAACAGTCCCGCCCGTATCTACCTTGCTCACTATGAAGTCATCAAATCGGAAAAAAAGCGGCTCTCGCTTTTCCTGAAAACTAGGAACGTCGCTGCTTTGCTGGATGAAGCCCACAAGATAAAGAACCCGGACTCCGATATTGCGAAGGTGTTTTTCTGGCTCGGGCCGGGCTTCAAGAGGCGCCTTATCATGACGGGAACTCCCGTCGCAAACCGGCCTTACGATATTTGGGCGCAAATCCGCTTCCTCGACGGGGGGGTCGCCCTCGGAACCGAGTTTTCGACATTCAAGCGCGATCTCGATCTTACGAACGACCTCGCTGATGACCCCAGCAAAGTCAATCGCTTTCAGGGCGCACTGGCTGCGGTCTTCGCCAAGATTCGTCCCTTTTCGGTCCGCGAAACTAAGGGAACCGTTGACATCAGCCTGCCGGAAAAAGAACTGCGGAACATTGAAGTCGAAATGGAAAGCCGCCAGCTCGAAATATACGAACGCTTTCGGAGAGAGATGAGAGCGATCGTAGTACGTGAAAACAAGCCCGTGCTCGATGATGCAGAAGAGATCCTCAAGCGACTGATGCGCCTTGTGCAGGTTGCCTCGAATCCGAGGCTGGTCGATGACTCCTATCACGCCGTGCCGGGAAAGTTTCCAATTCTTCTGAATCTCGTCCACCAGGCCGTCGATGCTGGGGAAAAGATCATCGTCTGGACGTCATTCACCGATAATGTCGATTGGTTGGCGCGCGATTTAACCGAATTCGGCGCTGTACGCGTACACGGAAAACGAAGCTTTATCGAACGCAATATGGCGATCAAAAACTTCAAACTGGACAAGAGCTGTAAGGTACTGATCGCCACACCAGCCGCGGCCAAGGAAGGGTTGACGCTTACTGTGGCGAACCATGCTGTTTTCTATGATCGTTCGTTTAGTCTCGATGATTACCTTCAGGCGCAGGACCGCATTCATCGCATTTCCCAATCGCGGTTTTGCTACGTTACCAATCTTATAGCGAGCCAGAGCATCGACGAATGGGTTGACGTTCTTCTCGCTGCTAAACATCTGGCTGCACAGCTCGGCCAAGGCGATATTAGCCTTGATGAATACTCCCGGCAGGCAACCTACACCTACGGCGAGATGATTCGAGACATACTCGGTCTGGACCAACCCCATGTCTGACAAAACGGAAGGGAGTTCTGCCATCATGAGCGGAGACTCGCTCATCATCCTAGGTGTCAAGGTTCCCATTACAACCCAATTGCTACCGCAACATAAACTGCAATTCTATGCGGAAAACCCACGGGTGTATTCCGTGGTGCGCGCGAACAGGAAGCAACCCACCCAGGACGACATACAGCAGCAACTCTGCGAACTCGAACACGTGAAGGAGCTTCGCGAAGACATCAAACGTAACGGCGGGTTGCTGGAACCTCTCATCGTGCGCGCAGGATCGCTTGAGGTGCTGGAGGGCAACAGCAGACTGGCAGCATACCGCCAGCTCGCCGCGAAGGAACCAATCAAATGGGGCATGGTCAAATGTACCGTCCTACCCAATGACGTCGATGATTCGCTGGTATTTGCTCTGCTCGGACAGTTCCACATTAAGGGCAAGAAAGATTGGGCTCCCTATGAGCAGGCTGGATTCCTGTATCGGCGCTTCACAAACTACTCTGTTCCAGTAAAGACGCTCTCAGCGGAATTGGGTCTGAGCATGCAGAAAGTCACCCACCTGATCGAGACATACCAGTTCATGGTCGACAACGATGAAGTGGATACGAGCCGTTGGAGCTACTACGACGAGTATCTAAAGTCGAACAAGATAAAAAAGGCACGTCAGAAACACCCCGAGATAGATAGTCACGTGGTGAAAAGCATTAAGAACGGCACAATCGACCGTGCCATGGACTTGCGTGATCAATTGCCTACGGTTTGCGGTTCGCCTACCATACTGAAGCAATTCGCCGAGGGAAGGCTGTCTTTGGAAAAGGCTCATGAGCGAGCCGTGGATTCCGGGGCGGATAGCGTCCCCTACAAAAAGGCCGCCGCTTTTCGAAGATGGATCACCGAGCGAGATATTGATTTATTGCTCGCAAACACGGACCAAAAGGTCCGCAACAAGCTTCTGTACGAGTTTGAGAAAATCGCTACTCGCATCGCGGCACTGAAAAAGAAACACTCTTAATCCGTCAGCTCACGGCAGTTTTTCGAAGGCGACCGGACGCAAATACTACCCACTTTGCTTAACAAATCCGCGAAACTGTACGGAGCATTGTGCGAGCGCTCTCAAGGAATGTGCCACGCGTACACGCGTATCAGGGGTTGGGCCGCATTTGATAACGCTTCTTGCAGAACGCAACAAAAGCTTTGCCCGGAAAAACAATTTCCGGCATTCCGCTATCCACCCACAAGTCCCGCCACTCCTGCTCAAGGTAATGAACGTCATAGCCCGGAGCCACTAGCTTTGCGTCGTGATACGCCTCTGGATCGAGCACCGGATAGCGGGGCGGCGCTTTGGGCGGTTGCCAGCTCATACGGTTGCGGAAAATCACCATGTTGTCTTCGAGCAGAACCTGGTAATCCGGCAAGTGATCGTTTTCCGCAAGTTCGCGGATCATGGACTTGAATTCGCGCGCATGGCTGCTGGCACCAGTTTTTTTATGCAGCAGTTCAAGCGAGATTTTCCATTCGTCTTGCTCACCGCAATGCTTCCGGACCAGTTCGTAGACTCGGCGGTCAATCGGTTTTCTGAGCCGAAAGTAATCGCGACTCAAGGTGAGAACCTCGGAACCCTGAATAATCCGGTAAACCCAATCGGAAAGCCGCACCTGAAGTTCACTCATGCGCCCCGATTTCGTTTCGCGCACTACTCGCCAGCTTTCGATTAAGCCGAATCCTTCCGTGATCTCCTCCCCGTCTGCTTTAATGTTCGTCGTGATGCGAGTGCCGCTCAGCCGCTCAAAGGCCTCCTTCAGACGCCGGTAACCATCACCGCTGGTCTCACGGTTTGTCCATACCAACAGTTCATGCGCGTTCAGCTGGAGGGTTTGCGCGAGCGGTTCTCCCGCGTTCTTCTTTGCCATCACCTGAGAAATGCAGTAAATCAGGATGTCCTTATCGTAGATCGTTGCAAGACCCTTCACGCTCGGCGCAATTTCCACGACCACATTCCTGTGCTCATAACGCAACACTCGTGTATCCGCTTTCGTGGCGAGGGAGAAAATGGGGTGCTCCATACTCGCCATATCATCCTTGGGAATGGCGTCCAGTACATCGCAAATGAAGAGATCGTGATTGGGATGGCGCTGCGGCAGCAGCACCGATTTGCTTGGGCGGTCTTCCCGCGTAACCGGTTCTGCCGGAGCAGCCTCAACAACCATGGCGAATACACTTTGATCGTGGTTCTGTTGACGCGCACTCTAGCTTCGTGGTTTCGTTGACGCAAGCGGAATATTCGTGGTTTCGTTGACAGCCAACGTCTTTACGTGGTTTTGCTGACGCGCGGCGTGCTGAACTTGGACGGTATTGCTTCGTGGTTTCGTTGACGGATTTTCGGGGGTTTGTTGACGGCTTTTCGTGGTTTCGTTGACGGGGGGTGGTCTAATCGATGGGCCTTATCAATCGGTTGGCTATTCTTGTCCACCGCTTAACACTGTTTTTAACACAGATATAACACTCTGCTGACTCCGTTTTCAAAACGTCCGAACTTCGTACCCAGAAGATTATCAACGTTCCTGCCACAACGCATCCTTTATGGAAGCTCAAGCCCATCGAGGGCTCTCGCTTCCCAAGGACGGGGTCAAAACCCCCTCCTTGACCTTCCCTGCCCTTCGTGGCACCTATTTCCCAAGCAGCTTCTCCCAAGCAGTTTGAAGGATAGTCGTTTTAGAAACACGGGCGGGCATATGGCGGTGGTATCACGGGAAACGGCTAGTAATCCCTCTCTGGAAATGCTGGAAGCGTTTGCCAGTGTTGGAGCGCAAACATTCGACCTCACACTAACCGACCTGCAGGGACAGAAAATCCGCTTCCGAAAAGCCATGCCGCTCGCCACTCTCCGCCAAACCTTGCCAAGCCAGGTGGAAGATGCAGTAGGGCAAAAACAAAATGTAATTGTGCGGCCCTATGCCCCCCGCGCCGTGTTTATCCAATTGGATGACCTGAACGGGCATGCGATTGATCGGCTCAAACCCGTTTCCTTCCTTGCTCTGCAAACGAGCCCAAGCAACTATCAGTCATGGATCGCGATAACGGATAAGCATGATGAAGACTTTCCGCGACGGCTACGCAAGGGCGCCGGTGCAGATGCCACGGCCAGCGGCGCGACCCGCGTGGCCGGTAGTCTTAATTTTAAGGAGAAGTATTCTCCAGCTTTTCCTCGTGTTGAAGTCGCGCATGTTGCCACAGGCCGCGTCGCAAATAAGGAAGCTCTCGAAAAATTGGGTGTCGTAGCGCCGCCGGAAGTGGCCTCCCCTCCCCTTCTTCGAGTTTCTCCCACACGTGCTGGCATCCGGAAATGGCCGAGTTACCAGCGTTGCCTTGCAGGAGCGCCTCCCAATCACGGCAACACTGGCCCCGACATCAGCCGGGCGGATTTTACTTGGTGCATGACGGCGTTGACCTGGGGCTGGCGCACAGAGGAGACCGCCGACAAACTCATGGAGATAAGCGAGAAGGCTCGTGAGAACGGTGAACTCTATGCTCTTCGAACGGCTCAGAATGCAGCATCGGCCGTCGAAAGACGCCGAACTGCACACCGCTAGAATCAGCGGCCCCTGCCCTTCTTGCGCCGATTGATGCGGTTTTCTCCCAAGTCTGTTACACCCAGATACGCCTACACTGTCATACGCGTATCAGCGTGTACGGGTAAACAGCCATCAGCTTAAGCCATGGGCGGAGTGTCCACGGGGATACGCGTACGCCCCGATACCATTGCACGGGTGTCCGCGTAGAGATAACACCATTCCGGGCTTGCCATTGTACGCGTATGCCTTTATAGGCTGATCATCTTACACGCTGAAACCATGAACATGGGATACCCCGATGCGCGTAATTGCGTTTGTGACCCAGAAGGGCGGCTCCGGAAAGTCCACTTTGACCTTTTGCTGCGCTGTGGCAGCCGAAGAGAAGAAGAAGCGCGCCATCATCCTCGATATGGACCCGCAGGGAACCGCGACGATCTGGTTCAAGGATCGCGAATCCGAAACGCCGACACTGGCATGCATCAAATCGTCTGAACTGACCGACGCCATCATTAAAGCGAAGAAGGCAGGCTATGACCTGGTATTCATCGATACGCCGGGCCGCGACGAGCCCGCAACAGCAGCGGCAATTCGCGCGGCAGATCTCTGTATTATTCCGTGCCGGCCGACACCGGGCGACATGAAGGCGACACCGCCGACCATCGCCACTATCAACCGCTTAAAGAAGGATGCAGCCTTCGTCATCACGCAGGCTCCTTCCCGCAGCTACCGCAACGCCGAAGCCGAGAAGGGGCTCTCGATGCTCGGCATGGTCTGTCCGCATCTAATTGTGACACGAAATGCCTATCAGGACGCGCAGGGCAGGGGCCTTGGAGTGACGGAGTTTGAACCGGAGGGCAAGGCCGCGCGGGAAGTCCGCGAACTATGGAAATGGATCAGCCGAAAACTGGAGAAAATTAATGAGCGCAAAGAAACGCACGTCGCTTGAAGCGGTATTTGGCGGCGACGACCTACATGCCACCAGCCCGACCAATAAGCGTGGGGCAAAGATCGCATTGGAAGAGCCGCTAACGGCAACTGAGGAAATTCCAGCACAGCAGGGGCGGGTAGGGGAGCCAAAACGCCCAGCTGTCAAGCAACACACTGCGTATTTGCCCCTGCCAGTACATGAGCAGCTCCGCAAGCTCGCGTTCGAAGAGGACGGGAAAATACACGACTACATTATAGAAGGTCTCGACCTCGTCTTCGCAGATCGCGGATTACCCTCAATCAAAGATTTAAGCTGATACGCGTGTACGCGTATCACAGACGATTCCCATAGAATACTGTCGAACTCAGGCGCGCTTGACAGCATGACCGCCGCGTCCTACGCTGACCCTATGGAAGTTAACTTCAATCCAGACCTGCAGGCGAAAATCGACAAGCTGGCGACGGATACTGGCCGTCCGCCGATGAATTCGTGCAAGACGCGATGGCCGTGTATCTTGACGAATTGGCGCAGGTGCGGGGGATGCTCGACAGCCGTTACGACGACATCAAGAGCGGCAAGGTGAAAGCCATAAACGGCGAAGAAGCGTTTGCCCGCCTCCGGGAGAAAAGCGAAAATCGCCGTTCCGGGCGTACATGAATGGCTATGATTTACATCCGGCAGTCTTAAGCGATCTCGACGACATTTGGGAATACATCGCGGAAGACAATCTTGATGCCGCCGACCGGGTGATTGTGGAGTTCTTCGGTTCCATCTGAGCACTGGTTCCATTCCCGCATCAGGGGCTCCAGAGACCCGATCTCACCGCCAGTCCGCTGCGGTTCAAACTCGTGCGTGATTTCCTGATCGCCTATGCTCCAGATGAAAACCCACTTTTGATCATCGCCGTTTTGCACGGCAGACGCAGCCCGCGCGTTATCGCCGCGATTCTCAAGAACAGGCATTGATTGTCGGAAGGTCTCCCACACTTAAGGTATCTTTGACACAGGACACTACCGAAGAACGTAGAGTTGCCGAATTTCCAGAACCAGATGAAAGGACCCGCCGGGTACATGCGAATGTGACCGACACAACGGAAATAGGGGCGTATGGCGTATCGCTCGCTGCCGTCGAGGCTGTCGCTGGTTTGGTCGCAGTTGGGGTCAAATACCCGCTGCGAAAGTCGAGCTGCTATCAGCGCCAACTGCATTGGAAGACGACGATTTGAACGCGATGTTCCACGAAAGCGTACCTTTAGTTGAGTCAGATCTGCGAAAAATGAGGCAAGCATGACGGTCCTGCAAGAAATCTTTGAATGGTCGCAAGAACGCCCGATTTGGCAGCGCGATGCACTGCGTCGTCTTGTCCTTAACGGAGAACTTGTCGAAGAAGATATTGTCGCTCTAACTGAAATTTGCAAGAGTGGGCACGGTCTTGCTGAACAATTGGACACCTTCCCACTGTCCAAGGAGCATGTGCCGGACGAGACGCCGGGCGCACCCGTCTCGCTGATTTCGATTTTTCATCACAGGGGCGTCAACGCGCTGGCAGAAGACCAGACACTCAAATTCGGCCTTGGCCTCACCGTCGTCTACGGAGATAACGGCGCAGGTAAGACCGGCTACATTCGCATTCTCAAAGGCGCTTGCAGGGCGCGTGGACAGGAGAAAATTCTGGGCAACGTCGTGTCTGGCTCAACGCCTTTCACACCCGTTGTCGCCATCAAGTACAAGGTAGGCTCTGAAACAGATCCACGGGAATGGTCTGGAGGCAGTGAAGACGAATTTGTCTCGCGTGTCAGCGTGTTCGACGCGCAGTGCGCCGCCGTCTATCTAACGGAGAAGACGGATGTTGCCTTCCGCCCGTTCGGGCTGGATTTGTTTGATACTCTCGTGAAGGCCTGCAAGGCCGTTCGCACGCGGCTTGAATCCGAACAGCGCTCGCTCGGCACGAATGCATTGGCCGCCTTACAGGCGACGATCCCGGAAGGCACCGCCGTTGCCAAATTCCTTGCGAATGTCAGTTCGCTAACCAAGCCGGATGTCGTTCTGGCACTCGCGCATCTTTCAGCGGACGAGGAGGCCCGGCTTGCACTTCTCGAAAAGTCCCTACTGGATTTACAGTCCAACGATCCTGAAAAATTGATCCGCCAGCTCACTGTGCGCTCCGGGCGTGTACAGTCGCTGGTGGGTCATCTGAAGGGCGTGGAAGCGAAGCTGTCCGATGAGGCACTCAAGGCCG
>Ga0134122_10001118_pt1 | contig 19248 bp, 13 predicted proteins | sample KB302_FD_96461 | JGI IMG/M metagenome (GOLD analysis project Ga0134122, IMG submission 96461) | Terrestrial soil microbial communities without Nitrogen fertilizer from Kellogg Biological Station, Michigan, USA - KB3-0-2 | ecosystem: Environmental > Terrestrial > Soil > Unclassified ... | reverse complement strand
CCGTGGTGGTACGCCGGGACCAGCACCTCGCCGCCGTCCAGCCCCAGCACCTTCGCCGCCAGCCAGACCGCGTTGCGCGCGAAGTAGAAGTACCGCACGGTGGGCGAGACGAACGGCCACTGCAGCCGCTGCTCGCGCCTGGCGAACAGCATCTCCGGCCACAGCGTCGGGTTGGCGGGGATCTCCGTTCCCGCTCCCGCCGTCACCGCTTCCATCGCGACCTCCATTGCCCCAGGGCCTTCCTCGCCGCCGGGAGCCAGCGGAACTTGGCCGAGCACAGCGCCCGGCCCAGCCGTCCCTTCCGGTAGACGTAGAGCCAGTCGTGCGGGCGGACCTGGTCCGTCCAGTCCCGCTTCCACGTCATGTCCGGCCCCAGGAAGTCGAGCTCGCGCAGCCCGGCGCCGGTGCACTCCTTGAAGACGTCCTCCATCAGGAGCTGGCCGGGGCTGCACTCGCCCAGCGACTCGTCGTAGCCGGGCTTGAGCAGGAAGTAGCGGTCCTTCGTGACGAGCGCGTAGTGGAAGGCCACCGGCCGGCCGCCCGCGTGGAGGAAGCGCAGCGCCAGCAACCCCTCGCGCGAGGCCCAGCGCGCCAGCTCCGTGTAGAAGCCGCGCGTGGCGGGCGACTGGGCGATGGCGGTGCCCCGCTGCCCCTTCCAGCCGGACGCCTCCAGCGCGAAGCCCGCCTCCAGCCGGGCCTCCAGGTCCTCACCGGCCGAGTACCGCTCGAAGGCGACCGGCTCCCGCAGCTTCTTCCGCCGCCTCCGGAGGTTGGCCTTGAACTTCGACGTGAGCCGCCCCGCGAATTCGTCCCAGGTCGAAGGGAGCGGCACGTACGGCGACTGGAGCGACGGCCACGTGCCGGCCGGCCAGCCGTCCTTCGCGAACGCCTGGTGGAGCGCCCGCAGCACCCCGCCTTCGGGCACGTCGCCCACGCGGATCACGTCCCACGAATCATCCGCGGCGAGGTACGGGTAGAACGCCTCCGCGGCCCTGCCCGCGTCGCGCGCGACGGCGTCGAAGCGGCAGGAGTGCGGGTTCGACGCGGAGAGCAGAGCGCGCACCGGGACGCCGTAGAAGCGCATCGGCTGCTCCACCAGCGGGAGCGCGGCCTGCAGGGTGCCGGCGCGGTCGCGCGCCACCAGCACCCGCAGCTTCTTCCGCGGCGCGAAGTTGTCGATCCAGATCCGCAGGAAGGCGTGGCGGAGGAAGACCGTCCCCCGCGCGGGCGACGCGTCCAGCAGCGCGTCCCACTCCCGCTCCATCCGCCCGAGCCCTGCCCGGTCCGTCACCTCGCTCACGCGCCACGGCGCGAGCGCCTCCAGGTCCACCTCGGCGAGCATCAGCGCGCCCCCCTTCCCATCAGGACGTGGCGCACGGTGTGGAAGATGATCGCCAGGTCCAGGAACAGCGAGCCGTTCTTCACGTAGTACAGGTCCAGCTCCAGCTTGTTGCGGGCGTCCTCCACCGAGGCGCCGTACGGGTAGCGGATCTGCGCCCACCCGGTGACGCCCGGCTTGACCAGCTCGCGCAGCCCGTAGAACGGGACCTGCTGCTTGAGCTGGGCGACGAAGACGGGGCGCTCGGGCCGCGGGCCCACCAGGCTCATGTCGCCCCGGAGGACGTTGTACACCTGCGGCAGCTCGTCGATGCGGCACTTGCGGATGAAGCGGCCGACGCGCGTCACCCGGTCGTCGTTCTTCCGGGCCCACACCGCGCCGCCCTTCTCCGCGTCCTGCCGCATGCTGCGGAACTTCCACAGCCGGTACGGCGTGCCGCCCAGGCCCACCCGCTCCTGCGCGTAGAAGATGGGGCCCTTGGAGTCCAGCTTCACCGCCAAGGCCACCAGCAGCCCCAGCGGCGCCGCCAGCAGCAGCAACGCGGACGCCGCCAGGACGTCCACCACCCGCTTGCAGACCTTCCGCGCCAGGCCGATGGTGAGCCGCTCCTCGAAGGCCAGCTGGGCGGGGCGCAGGTGCGTCACCGGCAGCCGGCGGAGCACGCGCTCGCTGAAGCCGGCGGCGTCGTAGACCTGCATCCCCGACAGCCGGCACCGGAACAGCGCGTCCATCCAGCGGCCGCCGCGCGGCTCGTCCAGCGCCACCACCACGTACCGCGCGCGCTGCTCGAGGGCCTGCGCGTCCACGGCCGGTTCGCCCTCGCCGGCCCCCTCGCGCGGCGGCTCCACCATGCCGCACAGCTCGAAGGCGCCCTCTCCGCCCTCGCGGATCATCCGCGCCAGCGCGCGCGCCTTGATGCCGTCCCCCAGGACGAACACCCGCGCGCCCTGCCCCAGGTGCGCCCGCATCGCCGCCCGCACCGCCATCATCCCGGCCACCGCGCCCAGCGCGCCGCCCAGCAGCACGCCGGTGGGCGCCCGGACGCGGAGCGCGAACGCCCCCAGCCCGAGCAGGAAGACCGCCACGCCCGCCGCCCTCACCAGCCGGGCGCCTCCGCCGCCGCCCAGGTCCTCGGCGGCGACGCGCAGGTCGTAGAGGTCCACCGCGTAGAGCGCGAGCTGGAAGACGGCCGCCAGCGCCAGCGCGTACAGCGCCAGCTGGAGCAGCGTCCGGTCCAGCGGCACCGAGGTGCCCGGCGGCGAGATGACCAGCGCCAGCGCCCCCGCCCCCAGCACCCCCGCCAGCGCGATGGACAGCGTCTCCGCGGCGAAGAAGAGCAGCTTCCGCGCGGAGACGTAGTGATGGAACACCCGCAGCATGTGAAACGCCGCCCCCCCTCAGGTACTGCGCCTCCGGTCCGCGGGCAGCGAACCGGAGGTCCCCTCTCCCCCTCAGAGCTGCAACACCCTCGCGGCAGACAGTGGCTTCCCGGTGCTCGCGAGAGGCCGGAGGTCTCCGACCCCCCGAAGATGCGCCTGTCTTCGCTCCGTCACTTCGCCGCCAGGTACCCGGCGTGCGCTTCCTCGGAGCCGTTGAGCACGCAGCCCACCACCGGCGCCCCGGCCAGCGTCTCCACCGCCAGCCGGACGTGCCGGGCGGCGGTCTGGTTGGCGCGGATGACCATCAGCACGCCGTCGGAGAGCGCGCCCAGGATGGCCGCGTCCGCGAACGGCAGCGTGGGCGGCAGGTCCAGGTACACCTCGTCGAAGTGCTCCCGCACCCGCTCCAGCAGCTGCCGCATCCGCCCCGACGCCAGCGCGTGGGTCGGCTCCGCCGAGGCCCCGCCGCACGGGATGACCGCCAGCCGTTCGCCCTGGAAGCGGCGCACCACGTCCTTCACCTCGGCCTCGCCGTCCAGCAGCTCGCGCAGGCCGGGCGTGGACTTGATGCCCAGCAGCCCCGCCACCGAGCCGCGCCGCAGGTCCGCGTCGATGAGCAGGATGCGGCGGTCCATGCTGGCCCGGGCGGCGGTGAGCGCCAGGTTCAGCGCGGTGAGCGTCTTCCCCTCCCCGGGCACGGCGGAGGTGATCGACACCACCTTGAGCGGCCGCAGCTGCTTCAGCCGCTCCAGCCGGAAGTACAGCGTCCGGAACTGCTCCGCCGCCACCGACGCGGGCGCGGTGAGGGTGACCACGTTGTGGTCCACCCCGGCGCTCGAGAACGGGTCCTTGTCCAGGCGCGGCAGGAAGTTCCCGGCGCGCTCCATGGTCTCTTCCATCGCCTCTCCCTCCCCTGGGCGGTTCAATTGATGGTCTCCGAGGTGGTGGTCGTCACCGCGTTGCGCCCGCCGTAGGCAGGCGCCAAGACCCGCCGGCCGGAGGCCTTGCCGTTCAGCTGCGGCACCACCGCCAGCACCGGCAGCGGCAGCCGGTCGCGCACCTCGGCCGGGTCGCGCAGGCTGTCGTCGCGCATGTCCTTCACCACCCCCACCAGCACGCCCAGGCCCAGCGCCAGCAGCGCGCACATCAACAGGCCGCTCAGCCGGTCAGGCTTGGCGGGGGCCGACGGGGCCGCGGCGGCGGAGACGACGTTGAACGCGGTGTCCGCGCTCCGCTCCTCCAGCTCCTGGGCGATCTCCGCCTCCACCTTGCGCGAGACCACGCTCTGGTACTTGGTCTTGGCGATCTCGTAGTCGCGCTGGAGCACGCCCAGCTCGTGGGCCCACTTCGGCGTGTTGTCGAGGCGCTTCTGGTAGGCCTCCGCCTGCTCGTGGAGCCCGTCGATCTCCTTCTGGACCTGGGCCACCAACCCGACGGCGCGGGCGCGCTCCTGCCGCTCCGCCACCATCCGGCCGGCCGCCTCCTTCAGCTTGTCCTGCAAGCCCGCGGCCTCGCGCGACATCCGCTGGACCTCCGGGTAGTCCTCGGTCCACTGGGTGCGGGCGGCCACCAGCTCGCGGTTGGTCTGGTCGAACGCGGCCTGCAGGCGCCCCGCCTCGGTGTCCATGGCGTAGTGGCTGCGGGCCAGGTCGCTCCGCCGGGTCTCGGCCACGCGCAGCTCCTCGGACTTGGTCTGGAGCAATCCGCCGATCCGCTCCAGGGCGCGCATGTTGGTCTCCAGCTGCTCCGGCAGCTCGCCCATGTGGTCGACCTTGAACTGGGCGATCGACCTCTCCCAGTCCGCCAGGTTCTTCTTCAGCGCCGCCATCTCGGCCTCGAACAGCCCGGTGGCGCGCGCCGCCTGGTCGTGGCGGATCTTCTTCGCCTCGGCCGCGACCAGCTCCGGCAGCCGGTTGGCGACCTTGGCCGCCAGCTCCGGGTCATCGGCGGAGTAGGTCAGCTCGTAGGCCGCGTCCGCCTCCACCTTCACCTCCAGGTCGCGCCGCATCCGCTCCACCGCGGCCTGGAGCCCCTTCTTGGAGACGGTGTCCGGGTAGAGGTTCATCTCCTGGATCGCCTTCTCCAGCACCGGCCGCGACAGCAGCTCCTGGCGGACGGTGAGCAGCCGCTGCTCGATGGGCTCGGAGACCGTGCGCTGGACCAGCTCCTCCGCCGGCCGCTGCGGCTCCACCCGCACCACCACGCTGGCGGTGTAGACGCTGGGGAGGCCCACCACCACCGCCGCTCCCACCGCGAAGGTCGCCACGGCGATCGCGCCGATCAGCCCCTTGCGCCGCCACAGGGCGGCCAGTACCTGGTCCGCCGTCATTCCTCGCTCCATTGCGCCTCCCCTCCTCCGCTCGATGACTACCAACCCCTGCCCTGGGCCCAGCCGAACGGCGTCACCACCACGCGGGCGGAGACGATGTTCCGGACCAGGTCCGTCGCGCCCGGCCCCGCCGCGCCCAGCTGCGCGTAGCGGTCGCCCTGCACCTTGAGGGCGATGGCGCCGTTCACCTTCCACTCCACGCCCGCGGCCAGCGCGTACCCCTGCGACGTCCCGCTCCCGTCCGGGGGCCAGAAGCCCAGGTCGGGCGCGTGCCCGTTGCGGAACACGCTGGCGGCGCCGTACAGCTTGAGGCTCTCCAGGGCGCGCCAGTCGACCAGCGCCGAGCCGTAGTCCGCCCACAGCGCGGCGGTGAAGCCGGACGCGCCCATCAGGTCGTGCCCCAGCACCAGCGCCAGGTCCACCCGCTCACCCTCGCGGCCCAGCTCCAGCTGCGCGCGCGGGTACGGCCGCCACAGCCCCGACCTGGAGTCCGCGTACGCCCCCGCCCCCGCCTGCAGCGAGCCGTGCACCTGCCGGGTGAAGCGGTGCTTCACCGTGGCGGCGGCGCTGGCCGCGGTGCCCGACTCCACGCCGAAGACGAACTGCTGCAGCCGCAGCTCCGCGCCCAGGTCGGTGATCCGCGTCACCCGGTACCAGGCGTCCAGCGAGGGCGAGTGCGCGTAACCGGGCGCGCTCCGCCCGTCGTAGATCTGCGCCCCCTCGAAGGCGTAGCCCAGGCCGGCCGACCACCGCTCGGTGAGCTGGTAGTGCGCGCCCGCCCCGGCGCGGCCGTAGAGCACCGGCGACAGCGTGGCCGCCACGCCCAGGCGCGGCAGCGACGTGGGGTCGGAGACGCGCCAGGCGTCCACCTTCCCGTCCACCCAGGCGCGGTCGGTGAGCTTCGCGCCCAGCTGCGCGCGCCCGCGGTGGTCCACCGCGAGCGACCCGGAGGCGTGGTGGAGGAGCAGGTCCGCCGCGTACCAGCCGCTGGTCTCGAAGGTGTGGCCGCGCACGTCCAGGCCCACCTGCGGCGTGACCTTGGTCATCAGCTGACCGGCCCCGGCCGCCTCCAGGAGCGCGTCGTCGTCGTAGCGCTCCTCCAGGCCCACCCGGAAGCCCGGCGTCACGTCCGTCCCGGCCCGCGCCGCCGCGGGCCACAGGGCCAACGAGGCCAGCGCCGCGACCGGCCACCACCTGTGCGATCCGTCCCTCACGCCCGTCCCCGTCCCCAGCTCCAGCTCCGCCCTACGGCACCACCACGGTGTCGCCCGGCATCAGGTCGACGTCCGGGTCCAACCTCTCCTCGCCGGTGCCGGAACCGCCGGTGCCGGACTTCTCGTCGCCGCCGGACTTCTGCTCGCCGGAGATGAGGTCGCTGTAGCGAACCGGGATCTGCCCCGCCTGCTGCCCCTTGCGCAGCACCGTGATCCCGTCGCGGTCCGCGAAGTCGGTGAAGCCGCCGGCGAGCGCGATGGCCTGCAGCACGCTGATCCGGCCGCGCAGCGGGTACGCCCCGGGGTGCGCCACCTCGCCGGTGACGTAGACGCGGGCGGAGTTCACCTCCCGCACCGACACGGTCACCCGCGGCTCCTGCACGTAGGGCGCCAGCTTGGTCTTGATCTCCGCCGCCAGCTCGGTCGGCGTCTTCCCGGCCGCCGCCACGTCGCCGATGATCGGCAGCGACACGAAGCCGTCGGGCCGGACCGGCATCACCCTCGACAGCTCGGCGTCCCGCCACACCGAGATGTCCAGCACGTCCTCGCGACCGATCTGGTACGGCTCCGGTTCGGCCGCCTGGGGCGCCGTCCTGGCCCGGTGCGCGCAGCCCGTCCCCAGAAGCGCCATCGCCACCGCCACCGCCATGCCCGCCCTGCGCCTGTCCATCGCCCTGGCTCCTCGTGCGCGCGCCCGCCCTGCGGCCAGGCGCGCCGATATTCGCTGGCCGCTGCCAAGTAGCAGTGCCCGTGCCAGACGACGCGGTGCGCGAACGCCGCGGAATTGCGCGGGAAGGGTGCATCGGCCGGTTTCGGCAGGTGGCTGCGGTCGGGAAAACTTTCGGGGCCCGGCGAGGGGTGGAAGGCGCGTGCCCACCGGGGGAAAAACGCTTCTCCGCGCCGGGTCCTCCCGTTCCGATTCCCCGAGGCGGATCGCGCCCCTACGTTCCTTCGAACGGATTTCTGGACGCGCACGTCCAAAGCGCGAGGGGAACGGTGACTTCGATGGTGAAGGCGGCGGGGATGACGGCGGTGCTCTTCGGCGCGGGTGCAGGCCTGATGGCCGTGCTCACCGGCTGGTTGGGCGGGCTGTCGGAGGCGGCGGCCCTGGCGTTCGTGGGCCTGGGCCTGTACGGCACCTCGCACGCGCTGAGCGCTCCTGGAAAGGTGCTCGATCCCCGCGAAGCGTGAGTGCGCGGCGGCGTGAGCGACCCTACCTTGTGACCCCGTGACGGGCACCGGGTTCACCCTGGACATCGGCGCGAGCTGGCTGGGCGACGGCCGGACGCGCTTTCGCGCCTGGGCGCCCGAGCGGCGCGCGGTGGCGGTGGCGCTGGAGTCCTCCGGCGGCGGGCTGCGCCTGCATCCACTGGAGCGGGCCGCCGGCGGCTACTTCGAGGGCGTGGCCCCGGCGCGCCCGGGCGACCGCTACAAGCTGAAGCTGGACGGGGGCGACGCCTTCCCGGACCCGGCGGCGCGCTTCCTCCCGGACGGCCCGCACGGACCGGCGGAGGTCGTCGACCCGAACGCCTTCCACTGGACGGACGCGGGCTGGGGCGGCCTCTCCGCGCGCGGCCAGGTGATCTACGAGCTGCACGTGGGCGCGTACACGGAGGCGGGCACCTTCGCCGCTCTGCTCCCGGAGCTCCCGAAGCTGAAGCACCTGGGCGTCACCTGCCTGGAGCTGATGCCGGTGAACACCTTCCCCGGCCGCTTCAACTGGGGCTACGACGGCGTGGGCCTCTACGCGCCGTGCGCGCGCTACGGCCGGCCGGACGACCTGCGGCGGCTGGTGGACGAGGCGCACCGGCTGGGCCTCGGCGTCATCCTCGACGTCGTCTACAACCACCTCGGCCCGGACGGGAACTACCTGGGCCAGTTCAGCCCGCGCTACTTCGACACCAAGCACCACACGGACTGGGGGGACCCGCCGGACTTCGGGGAGCCGGCCGTCCGCCACTTCTTCGTGGAGAACGCCGCCCACTGGATCGCCGAGTACCACCTGGACGGGCTGCGGCTGGACGCCACCCAGGACCTCCGCGACGTCTCCAGGCGCCATGTGCTGGCGGAGCTGGGCGCGCGGGCGCGGCAGGCGGCGGGCGGCCGGCGCCTCTTCCTGGTGGCGGAGAACGAGCCGCAGGACGTCGCCCTGGTGGCGCCGGAGCCGCGCGGCGGGATGGGCTGCGACGCGCTCTGGGTGGACGACTTCCACCATTCCGCCAGGGTGGCCGCGGGCGCCACCTCCGAGGCCTACCTGCAGGACTACCAGGGCACGGCGAACGAGCTGCTGGCCTGCGCGCTGCGCAACGGGCTGTACCAGGGCCAGTGGTACGACTGGCAGAAGAAGCGCCGGGGCACGCCGCTGTGGAAGGCGCGCCCGGAGCAGGTGGTCTTCTCCCTCCAGAACCACGACCAGGTCGCCAACGGGCTGGGCGGCTGGCGGCTGCACCACCTGGCGGGGGCGCGGCGGGCGCGCGCGCTCACCACCTTCTTCCTCGTGCTGCCGCAGACGCCGATGCTGTTCATGGGGCAGGAGTGGTTCGCCTCCGCGCCGTTCGACTTCTTCGCCGACCACGGCGGGGACCTGGGCGAAGCGGTGCGCCGCGGGCGGGCGCAGTTCCTCACCCAGTTCCCGAGCGCCCAGCGCGCCATCGAGCGCGAGGGCTACCAGCCCAGGTCCGGCGAGGCGGCGTTCGCGGGCTCGCGACTGGACCTGCGCGAGCGCGACCGCGAGGGCCACGGGCAGGCGCTGGCGCTGCACCGGGCGCTCCTTTCGATGCGCCGCGAGGACCCGGTCTTCGCTCGCCAGGACCCGCGCCAGCTGGCCGGGGCGGTGCTGGGCCCCCAGGCGCTGGCGCTCCGTTTCACCGGCGAGGGCGCGGGGGAAGACGATGAGCGGCTGGTGCTGTTGAACCTGGGAACGACGCTGCGGCTGGACCCGTGCCCGGAGCCGCTGCTGTCCCTGCCCAAGGGGCGGCGGTGGGGCCTGCGCCTGTCGTCCGAGGAGTCCCGGTTCGGCGGCGCGGGCGCGACGTTCCCCACCGGCGAGGAGGGGCCGTTCCTGGTCCCGGGCCTCGCCGCGGTGGTGCTCTCCAGCGAGGAGGTCCCACGGCCGTGAAGAACCCCACCGAGCCAGAGTTGCCCGTGCTGGCGCTGGACTTCCCCCGCGGCCCGCAGCCGGAGGACGTGGTCCCGCGCGAGTGGCTGGTGACCAACGGCCTGGGCGGCTACGCGTCCGGCACGCTGGCGATGTGCCCTACCCGCCGCTACCACGGGCTGTTCATCCCCGCGCTGGGCGGCCGCGGCCGCACGGTGATGCTCTCCCGCCTGACCGAGGAGGCGCGGGTGGACGGCGTGCCCTTCCGCATCGACAGCGAGGAGCGCGGCGACGGGTCGATGGAGTGCTCCGGCGTGGGGAAGCTGCGCGCGTTCCGCCTGCGCGGGCTGGTGCCGGAGTGGGAGTACCAGGTGGGGCCGGTGCGGCTGGAGCGGCGGGTGGTGATGGCGCACGGCGAGAACACGCTGTTCGTCACCTACCGCCACCGCGGCGGCCCGCCGGTCGACCTGCGGCTGCGGCCCTTCCCCACCTTCCGGGCGCACGAGAACGCCGTGGCGGCGCAGCCGCCCCCCTTCCCGGTGCTGCGGGTGTGCGGCGACCAGATCGAGCTGCGCGCCGAGGAGGCCACCCCGCCGCTGCGGGTGCGCGTGTACAGCGAGTGCGCCTCGCCCTTCGTGCTCCTCCCGGAGCGCTCCCCGCCGCTGCGGATGCGGGTGGAGGCCGCGCGCGGGTACGACTCGCTGGACCACCAGGTCTCCCCCGGCTACTTCGAGTGCCGCCTGACCGAGGGGGAGCTGCTGGCGTTCGGCTGCACCGCGGGCGGCTGGGAGAACCTGGACCGGAACCCGTCCGAGGTGTTCGCGCTGGAGCTGGCGCGCGAGGCGCGGATGCTGGAGCGGGCGCCGGAGGTGGCGCGGACCGGGCCGGCGGCGCGGCTGGTGCTGGCGGCGGACCAGTTCATCATCGACCCGGTGACGCGCCCGGCGGACGAGGCGTGGGCGCGCGCCAGCGGGCAGGACCTGCGGTCCGTCATCGCCGGCTACCACTGGTTCACCGACTGGGGCCGAGACACCATGATCTCGCTGGAGGGGCTGGCTCTGTGCACCGGCCGCCTGCGCGAGGCGGGCGCCATCCTCCGCACCTTCAACCATTCGGTGCGGGACGGGCTGTTGCCCAACCTCTTCCCCGAGGGCGAGAGCGAGGGCCTGTACCACACCGCCGACGCCACGCTCTGGTTCTTCCACGCCATCGGCCGCTTCTCGCGGGCGGCCGGGGACCTGGAGCTGGTGCGCGACCTCTGGCCGTCGCTGGAGCGGATCGCCGCCGCCCACCTGCAGGGGACGCGCTTCAACATCCACGTCGATCCCAGGGACGGGCTGCTCGCCCAGGGGCAGGAGGGCTACCAGCTCACCTGGATGGACGCCAAGGTGGGCGACTGGGTGGTGACGCCGCGCCGCGGGAAGGCGGTGGAGATCAACGCGCTGTGGTTCAACGCGCTGATGTTGATGGCGGACTGGGCGCGGGAGCTGGGCAAGGACCCCAACGCGTACCTGGCGGCGGCGGAGCGCGCCCAGGGGTCCTTCAACCGCCGCTTCTGGAACGAGTCCGAGCGCTGCCTGTTCGACGTGGTCGACGGGCCGGACGGGAAGGACGACGCGGCCATCCGCCCCAACCAGATCTTCGCCATCTCGCTCGACCACCCGGTGCTCCGGCGCGACCGCTGGGCGCCGGTGCTGGAGAAGGTGCGCGACGAGCTGGTCACCCCGGTGGGCCTGCGGTCGCTCTGCGTCAGCCACCAGCACTACAAGGCCACCTACGACGGCGACCTGCGCGCGCGCGACGCCGCCTACCACCAGGGCACGGTGTGGGCCTGGCTGCTGGGGCACTTCGTCGACGCGTGGCTGAAGCTCCACCCGGACCGCGACCAGGCGCGCCGCTGGATGGACGGCGTGGGCCGCCACCTCGAGGAGGCCTGCATCGGCCAGGTCTCCGAGATCTTCGACGCCACCGAGCCGTTCCGCCCCCGCGGCTGCGTCGCCCAGGCCTGGAGCGTGGCGGAGATCCTCCGCGCCTGGCTGAAGCTCAACGCGTGAGGCCCGGTGCGCGCCGGCGCGTGCAGTCGCGCGGGCCTCATGGACTGCCGATGCGGCGTTGCTCCGGCCGCTCCTCCAGGCTCAGTTCCCGGTGGTGAAGATGGACGGCCCGGACGGGACCTGGAGCACGTTCATCGGCCGGCGGGGGAGCGTCAGGGTGAAGGTGGAGCCGCCGCCCGGCCGCCCGGCGACGGCGATCTGCCCGCCGTGCGCCTCGGCGATCTGCCGGACGATGTACAGGCCCAGGCCCAGGCCGCCATAGTGGCGGGCGGACACCGCGCGCTCGAAGCGCTGGAAGATTCGCGCCGCGTCCTCCGGGTCCACGCCGATGCCCTGGTCGGAGACGGCGACGGTGGCCTGCTCCTCCGCCGCGTTCACCACCACCTCGATGGGGTGGCCAGGCCCGTACTTGATGGCGTTGGAGAGCAGGTTGGTGGCCACCTGCTCCAGCCGCGAGCGGTCCCACAGCCCGGTGGCCTCCTTCACCAGGTTCAGCTCGAGGGAGCAGCCCGCGCGCGCCGCCTCCTCCTGGAAGCGCTCCGCCACCTCGCGCGCCACCTCGCCGAGGTCGCACTGCTCCAGCTCCAGGCTCATCCGGCCGCTGGTGATGCGCGAGACGTCCAGCAGGTTCTCCACCAGCTTGGAGAGCCGCTGGGTCTGCCGCAGCGCCACGTCCATCCGCTCCGCGAACCGGTCGCCCGGGATCATCCGCTCCACGCTGCGCCGGAGCGTCTCCAGTTGCAGCCGCAGCGGGGTGAGCGGGGTGCGCAGCTCGTGGGAGGCGATGGAGAGGAACTCGTCGCGGGCGCGGATCGCCTCGGTGAGCTGGCGTTCGGTGCGCTTGCGCTCGGAGATGTCCAGCACGGTGCCGATCAGCCGGTGGAGCGGCAGCACCTCGCTCACCGTCCGCCGGGCGTGCATCTCCACCCAGTGCTCGGCGCCCTCGCGGTGGGTCCGCAGCTCCACGCGCACCTCGGCGCCGCCGCCGCCGCCCTCCGCCGCCTCCAGCAGCGCCGCCGCCCGCGCGCGGTAGTCGGGGTGGATGCGCTGGACGAGGCGGTCGTAGGGGACCGGGCCCTCATCCGGGAGCCAGAGCAGCTCGCGGCAGCGCTGGTCGCACCGGATCATCCGGCTCTCCGGGGAGAGCTCCCAGGTGCCCAGGCGGGTGGCCTCCACCGCCAGGCGGAGCCGCTCCTCGCGGTCGCGCAGCTCGTCCTGCTGCTGGGCGTTGGCGATGGCCAGGGCCGCGCGGTCCGCCAGGTCCTGCAGGAGCGTCGCGTCCTGCTCGGTGTACGGCTCCGAGACGCGCCGGTTGCAGATCAGCGCGCCCAGCACCCGGCCGCGCAGCACGATGGGCGCCCCCAGCAGGCTGGAGGTGACGGTGGACGGGATGGCGTCGCGCAGCGGCGAGGCCACCACCTGCCGCTTCAGGTCCTCCGCGCCGGCGTGGGCGATGAGGACGCCGCGGCGGGAGCTGAGCACCTGGCCGGTGAGGCCCTCGAACGCGCTGGAGGGAATCCGGACCGCTTGGCTCAGCCGCCGGTTGAAGTCCGGGTCGCGGTGGAAGAAACCCGCCGTCTGCACCGTGGTGCCGTCCCGGGAGAGGATCCGGACCGCGCAGGAGTCCCCCATCCGCTCCGCCACGGTGCGCGCCAGCGTCTCGTACAGCCGCTCCGGGGAGAGCGCGGCCTGGCTCAGGGTGCGCGACACCTCGGCGAGGATCCGCAGCCGCTCCGCCGAGTCGCGCAGCGCCGAGACGTCGCGCATCGCCCCCACCACGCGCAGGGCGTGGCCGTCGCGGTCGCGCAGGAAGTAGGCGCGGTCCTCCACCGACGCCCAGGAGCCGCTGGCGCGCAGGAAGCGGTACTCCGCCTTCCAGGAGGTGGTGTTCGGATCGCGCGCGGCCGCGTCCAGCTCGCGCTCCACGCGGTCGGCGTCCTCGGGGTGGATCCGCGAGAGCTTCCAGGCGTGCGCCGGCTCCACCTTCGGCGCCGCCGGCCCCAGCAGCGCCTGGATGCCCGCCGCCCACCACACCTGGTTGGTGACCGGGTTCCAGTCCCAGATCGCCTCGTCCGCCGCGTCCGAGAAGAGCAGCAGCCGCTCCTGGTGCCGGCGCGCCGCCGCCAGCTCCGCCGCGTTGCCGAGCGCGGCCTCGGCGGCGCGGCCGAGCGCGCCCAGGTCCGCCATCGACACGCGCCCTGGCGCCTGGGGGTCGGTGGAGAGGACCGCCAGGGCGCCCACCACCGCGCCGTCCTGGGCCCTCAGCGGCACCGCCCACGTCAGCGCGTCCTCGCGCCCGCTGCGCTGCACCACCGCGGCCAGGTCCGGGGCGGCGGGCTCGGCGGCCAGGGGCGCGGCGGCCGCCTCCAGCTGCCGCTGCAGGTCCAGCATGGCCGCGCGCACGGACGGGGGCGGCAGGTGGCCCGCGTCGTCCGCGCCGCGGGAGATGGCATAGCTGTCCTCGGTCCAGCGGTCGCCCGGCGCGGCGGCGACGGCGAGCGCCACCTCGGCGCCGGACAGGACCGCGGCCAGCCGGCAGGCTTCAGCCAGGATCAGGCGGGGTTGGAGAAGGCCCATGACGCGGACCAGCGCTTCGGGGAGCGCGATGGCCCCGCCGCCTTCAGGCGGTGTGCTCATGTACCCGATCGAAGATAGAGAATGTTCCTGGCGCCCGGGGAGCCCCGCCGCCCCAGGAACTGCCACCTGTTCAACATCTCGGCTCAACCGCGGGCCAGTGCCTGGAGCCCGTCGTACGCGGCGTACTTGTACGCCTCGCTGTAGGTGGGGACGTTGAAGGTGGCGTGGATGAAATCGTCAATGGGCCGGCCGTGGCTGAGCGCCATCTGTCCCAGGTGAATCAGCTCCGCGGCGATGTCCCCCAGGATGTGGACCCCCACCAGGCCCCGGTCGGCGCGCCGGAACACCAGCTTCACCAGGCCCTCGGTGACCCCGGCGATCCGGGCGCGGGTGTTCCGGGCGAAGTGGCCGCGGCCGCAGAGAACGTCGATGCCCTGGGCGCGGGCCGCCTCCTCGGTGAGGCCCACCATCGCCACCTCGGGCATGGAGTAGACGCCGAAGGGCGGCAGCGCATCCACGCGCTCCTTGAAGGGGAGGTGGAAGGCGTGGCACGCGGCCACCCGCCCCTGCTCCTGGGAGACGGAGGCCAGCGCCGGCGGGCCGATGACGTCGCCGGCGGCGTAGATGCCGGGCGCGGTGGTCTGGAAGGTCTTCGAGTCCACCTGGATCCGGCCGCGCGCGTCCAGGGCCACGCCCGCCTCCTCCAGGCCCAGGCCCTCCACGTTGCTGGCGCGCCCGCCCGCGAAGAGGACGTGCTGCGGGTGCAGCGACTGGTCCTTCCAGCGGAGCGCGGGGCGGCCGTCCTCGCGGGTGATGGCCACCATGCCGCTGCGCAGCTCGATCCGCATGCCCTGGGCGCGGAAGGCGTCCGCCAGCAGCGAGGCGATCTCCGCGTCGATGAAGGAGAGCAGCCGGTCCGTGGCCTCCAGCAGCGTCACCTCGACGCCCAGCGCGGTGAAGATGGAGGCGTACTCGCAGCCCACCGCCCCGGCGCCGATCACCGCCATGCTCTTGGGCAGCGTCTGCAGGTGGAGGATGCCCTCCGAGTCGAAGATGGTCTGGTCGTCGAAGGGGATGGACGCAGGGCGCAGCGGGCGGGAGCCGGTGGCGACGAGGACGACCTCCGCGGAGAGGGTGCGCTCGCCCCCGCCCGCCAGCGCGACGCGCACCCCGCGGTCCCGGGTGAGCCGGCCCTCGCCCTGGATGAAGTCCACCTTCATCCGCTCCAGGTTCCCGCGCACCGCCGTGGTCATCACCTGCGTCACCGCGTGGGTGCGGGACTTGAGCCGCTCCAGCTTGAGGGAGGCGTCCAGTTGGAGGCTGATGCCGTACACGTCGCGGTGGCGGAACCCGGTGAGGTACTGCGCCGTCTCGCGCAGCGTCTTGGTGGGCACCCCGGCGTCGCTCACGGCGATCCCGCCCGGGTCGGGGCGGCGCTCCACCATCGCCACCCGCTTGCCGAAGTACGCCGCCTGGGTCGCCGCCTTTTCGCCGGCGGGCCCGCCACCCACGACGACCATGTCGTACCGGTCCGTCATCGGGGGGCGACCTTACGTCGCGGCGCCCCCGGTGAGAACGCGGCCTGCTACGGTGCGCGGCCGCATGGCCCCCACCCAGCACTGGCTGATCAAGAGCGAACCGTCCGAGTACGCCTACGCCCAGCTCGAGTCCGACGGCCGCGCCGACTGGACCGGCGTCCGCAACCCCGAGGCGCGCAAGCACCTGCGGGCGATGAAGAAGGGCGACCTCGCGCTCTACTACCACACCGGTGGCGTGAAGGCGGTGGTGGGGCTGGCCACCGTCACCCGCGCCGCCTTCCCGGACCCCACCGCTCCGGAGGGAGAGGAGTGGGTCGCGGTGGAGGTCGCCCCGAAGCAGGCGCTGAAGCTCCCGGTGACGCTGGCGGCGATGAAGGCGGACAAGGCGTTGAAGGGGCTGCCGCTGTTGACGCGCGGGCGGCTGTCGGTGGTGCCGGTCACCCCGGATCACTTCCGACACATCCTCTCCCAGAGCAAACACCCGGCCCGGAAGAAGTAAGCTCCCCGGCCGTATGACCCCCCTCGTGGTCTGGCACGTCCTGGCGAGCTCGCTCGCCCTGGGCCAGGTGACGGCGACCTTCCGCGACGGGCAGTCGCCCACGCCCGCCTACGCGGGCACGCGGGACGCCACCATCCACGACGGGACGGAGACGCCGTGGCAGCCGGGGGCCAACTACGACGGGCTGGACGATTTCCTGGGCGGGGCGCCGGACAGCGCGGCCGCCCTGCTCAAGTTCGACCTCTCCTCGGTCCCGCCCTCCACCACCATCACCAGCGCCACGCTGCGGGTCCGCGTGAGCACGGACGCCCCGGGACAGACGGTCCCCGTCTACCAGTGCCTGCAACCGTGGACGAGCGCCGGCGCCAACTGGGACCGCTACGACGGCGTGACCCTGTGGGCCGGGCCGGGGGCGACCGGGGCGACGGACCACGGCGCCCAGGTCCTGGGCACGCTCGACGTGGGGAGCGGCGGCACCACGCCGGTTCCGCTCGGGGACGCCGGGGTGGCCCTGGTGCAGGGGTGGATCGCCGGGAGCACGCCCAACAACGGCTTCCTCCTGCAGAACTACGCCGCCGCCGGCACCGCCGTGGTGGACCAGCTCAACAGCGGCTCGGCCGCCAACTGGCCGCAGCTGTGGCTGGGGCTGCCGGACGGGGGCACGCAGGTCATCGACGCGGGCGTGGACACCACCATCACCAGCGCGCGCGACCCGCAGACGGTGAACGACAACACCGAACACCTCAACGCCGACGGGCGGCCGAAGGCGGCGGCCTTCCTGGCGTTCGACCTCACCTCCGTCCCGCCCTGGTCCACCGTCACCTCCGCCACGCTCCTGCTGGACTGCCCGAGCGACGGCACCGCGCTCCCCTACTCTGTCTACGCCTCCAGCCGGCCGTGGGTGGAGAACCAGGCGTGCTGGAACACGTACGCCAACGGGCAGCCGTGGGGCGCTCCGGGCGCGGATGGGCCGGGGGACCACGGGGCCACCGCGCTGGGCGTGCTCACCGGCGTCGGCGCGCCCATCCCGGTGGCGCTCAACGCGCCCGGCACGCAGCTGGTGCAGGACTGGATCCGCGGCCTGGCGCCGAACAACGGCTTCGAGATCGTCGACTACGGCGGCGGGAGCGACGGCATCCTCTGCCACGCCCGCGAGGAGACCACCATCTCCGAGCGCCCCGCCCTGCAGATCGTCTACCTCGAGGGCCAGCTGGGCTTCCCCGGGGCCGCCAGCGCGGGCGGAAGGGGCGCGCCGCTGGGGCCGTACACCCTGGAGCGCCGCCGGCTGGACGGTGTCGCCATCGCCTCCGGCGCCCCGGCGCTGGCGGTGAACGTGTCCTCCTCGAGCGCCGGCGGCGGCTTCGCGGGGGACGCGGGCGCCACGATCTGGCCGGCGACGATGAGCGTCTCCATCCCGGCCGGCGGGTCCGCCAGCGGCCCCTTCTACATGCGGGACCTGTTCGCGGGCCGCCCGGCGATCTTGATCTCCGCCGGCGTCCCCTGGCAGCCGGCGCAGCAGGTCCAGAGCGTCCGCACGGTGCGGGCCACCGTGCCGATCGGGGCGGCGACCCCGGTGGGCGGCGAGACGTCGCTCTCCTTCCAGGCCATCGACTCCGCGGACGTGACGACGGCGGTGAACCTGAGCGCGCGCCTGCTCCGGACCGACGGAGGGGTGGCGTCCAGCGCGTCGTTCACCGCCACCACCATCGGCTCGCCGGGCGGCACCTCCGTCTCGGGCGTGGCGCCGGCGGGCGCGGCGGCGTTCAGCGTGACCGACAGCGTGGCGGAGAGGCTGCAGGTGTGCGCGTCGATCACCGGCGCGCCGCTGTCGGAGGGGTGCGTCTCGCTCCCGTTCTCCGCGCCGGACCACCTGGCCATCTCCCTGGTCGGCCCGGGCCTGACGCTGCCGCTGGAGGGCTGCGCCACGGAGACCTTCAAGATGCAGATGGAGGACGACGCGGGGAACGCGCTGGCCTCGCCCTCCCAGGCCAGCTTCTGCCCGCCCACCGACGCGGGCCTGGTGGTGGGGCCCTCCACCCTCGGCAGCGAGACGCGGATCGCCCCGTGCGTGACCGGGACGCTCGGACCGGACGGGAGCGCCACCATCACGCTCACCCCGACCTTCCCGGTGGGCTTCACCGTCCGCGCATCGTCGCCGGACGTGGCCGGCAGCATCCTCTATGGGGTGGCGTGGATCTCCGGGCCGCCGTCGCCCCTGACCAGCGACCTGTCGTGGCTCGACGGCGCGGATCCCAAGCAGATGCAGGTGAAGCAGGGCACCCAGGTGTTCCGCCTCGTCCCGCGCGACTCCTGCAACTTCTCGGCGCTCTCGCGGTCCTCCGAGATCCGCCTCGCCCTCCCGGACGAGCTCCTGGTGGGGAGCGGCATCCGCGACTTCGACGCGGGGACGCTCGACACGCCGGTGCGGCTGGACGCCTGCCCGCCCGCGGCGGCCGACATCTTCATCCAGGCCTTCGCCTCCAACCAGCCGCTGGTGGACCAGGCCGGGAACGAGCGCAAGCTCACCATCGTCCCCCACTGCGACCCGTACGACGTGGGCGTGGGCTGCGGCGGCTGCGCCTCCGGCCCGAACGCCGGCCAGGGCGCGGCGGCCCTGGCGCTGGCGGCGGTCATCCTGCGGGTGGCGCGGCGGCGGCGGACGGCGGCGGCGCCTGCGAGGCGAGCTGCGGCGGGCCCTTGAAGCGGGCCCTCATGTAGAGGAACCAGTACGCGACGAGCGCGGCGAGCGCCCCGCCGAACGACCAGCGCTCCACCGGCTTCAGCGGGCGGATGAAGTTCAGGCTGATCGCCACCACCCACAGCAGCGCCCCGACGTTGACCGCGCTGGACCAGCGGCCCAGGTTCCACGGCCCGCGCTCCGTCCACTTCCCCGTCCGGCGCGCGCGCAGCCCGGCGGCGATGGGCAGCGCGTAGGAGGCGTAGAGCGTGATGGTGGAGAGCGCGGTGATCGCCGCGTACGCGTCCGACCAGAGCGCCACCACCAGCGCCGCCGCCGCCGACACCCAGATCGCCACGTGGGGGCTCCGGTAGCGCGGGGAGACGCTGGCCAGCGCCGGGGAGAACGGGAGCCCGCCGTCGCGCGCGAAGGCGTAGAGCATCCGCGACGTGGACGTGACGCACGCGAGCCCGCACAAGTAGTTCGCGATGACGATCCCGCACCACAGGGCCTTGCCGAGGGCTCCGGGCGCGACCCGCTCCATG
>Ga0134122_10001117_pt1 | contig 19254 bp, 26 predicted proteins | sample KB302_FD_96461 | JGI IMG/M metagenome (GOLD analysis project Ga0134122, IMG submission 96461) | Terrestrial soil microbial communities without Nitrogen fertilizer from Kellogg Biological Station, Michigan, USA - KB3-0-2 | ecosystem: Environmental > Terrestrial > Soil > Unclassified ... | reverse complement strand
CGCGGCGCGGCGCGACCGTGGCCTTCGGTGAGTGGGGGCTTCAGGCGCTCGCGCCGTGCTGGCTCACGAACCGGGAGATCGAGGCCGGCCGTATCGCCATGACGCGGTTCGTCAAGCGTGGCGGCAAGATCTGGATCCGGATTTTTCCCGACAAGCCGGTCACCAAGAAGCCCGCGGAAACTCGAATGGGTAAAGGAAAGGGCGCTCCCGAGTACTGGGTGGCGGTTGTCCGGCCCGGCCGGATTCTTTACGAAATGGAAGGCGTTCCGGAGTCGGTGGCTCGCGAAGCCATGAGGCTTGCGGCGGCGAAGTTGCCGGTGCACACCAAGTTCGTGATGCGCCTGGAGAAGGAAGCGTCATGAAGGCAGCCGAACGATTGAAAAAGATGCGCGATTTGACACCGGAAGAGCTCCAGCATCAGGAAGGCGAGATGAAGGAACAAATGTTCCGGCTCCGCTTTCAGTGGTCCATGGGGCAGACCGAGACCCTGAAGAAAATGCGTGAACTCCGCAAGGACCAGGCCCGGATGCAGACGATCCTTCGCGAAAAGGTAAAGGGACAGTAGATGACGGAAGAAAAGATGACCGAAGGAAATATTGCTGAAGGCGCCTCGAATACCGTAAGAGTCACGCGTCACCATCAGGAAAAAGTTGGAGTCGTTACCAGCGCCAAAATGCAGAAGACCATTGTGGTGGAGGTTCGGCGGCGCGTTCCCCACCCGGTATACAAGAGGACGGTGACCAAGCGTTCCAAGTTCATGGCGCACGACGAATCGCGGAAGGCCAAAGAAGGCGATATGGTTCGAATCGTCGAGAGCCGCCCGCTCAGCAAGAGCAAGCGCTGGGTTTTGAAGGAAGTGATCCGGGCCGCGGCCGTTGCCGCGCCAGTTGTTTAGTTAAGTTAAGGAGAAAAGTCCATGCCCGTTCAAATGCGAACCATCCTCGAGGTGGCAGACAATTCCGGAGCCAAGAAGCTCTCGTGCATTCTGCCTCTCGGTGGATCGACGGGGTTAAAGGCCGGCCTGGGCGATATCATCACCGCATCGGTTAAGGAAGCAGCGCCCGACAGCGCCGTCAAGAAGGGATCGGTTGTGAAGTGCGTCATCGTGCGGACACGGAAAGAGACGCGTCGGAAGGATGGATCCTATATCCGTTTCGATTCCAATGCCGCCGTGCTGGTCAACGACGACAATGAGCCGGTCGGCACCCGCGTCTTCGGACCGGTTGCCCGCGAACTGCGCGACAAGAAATTCATGAAAATCGTTTCCCTTGCTCCGGAGGTGATCTAATGCCGACAGTTCAACCGATCAAGAAGAACGATGAAGTGTATATCCTGCGCGGCAAGGATCGCGGCAAGTCCGGACGTGTGTTGATTGTCATTCCCGATAAGCAGCGGATTGTGGTCGAAGGCGTTCAAATGATAAAGCGCCACACGCGGCCCAATCCCCAAAAAAACATTCAGGGCGGAATTGTAGAGCGTGAAGCGCCCATCCATATTTCGAATGTCGCGATCATGTGCAAGAACTGCAAGAAGGGCACTCGTCTCGGCAGCCAGGTTCTCACGGATGGACGAAGGGTCCGAATCTGCAAGAAGTGCGGCAATGCCATTGATTGAGTCTGAGGAACGCAAGTGAGCAAGCAAGAAAAGCAACCAAAGAAAACCAAGCAGGAGCAGCAGCAACAGAAGAAGGTCAAGAAGCCCGCGGAGGGCGCTCCGGATGCCGGGGCTCCGAAGCAGGCTGCGAAGCCGAAGGGTCCGCAGGGGCCGAGCCGCCTGCATGTGCGTTACGGCAAGGAAGTGGTGCCGGCGCTGGTAAAGCACTTCAACTATAAAAATGTAATGGCGGTTCCGAAGCTCGAAAAGATCGTCATTAATATGGGGCTCGGTGAGGCTGTCGCCAACGCGAAAATCATGGATGTCGCCGTGGCCGAACTTGGAACAATCGCCGGGCAGCGTCCGGTCATGACCAAGGCCAAAAAATCCATCGCCAATTTCAAACTGCGCCAGCACATGCCGATTGGCGCGGCAGTTACATTGCGAGGTGAGCGCATGTACGAGTTTTTCGACCGCCTCACCAGCGTCGTGCTGCCCCGGGTTCGGGACTTTCGAGGAGTGTCGATGAAGTCGTTCGACGGGCGGGGCAACTACACGCTCGGCTTGCGCGATCAGTTGATCTTTCCGGAGATTTCATACGAGAAGGTCGACAAGATTCGCGGCATGAATGTAACGATCGTGACGACGGCGCGGACTGACGATGAAGCACGGGAGCTGCTGAAGCAGCTCGGGATGCCGTTCCGGCAACAAGGAGTTTAAATGGCGCGTACTTCGGCAATTGCCAAGGAAGCAACAAAGAAAAAGTTCGGGGTGCGATATCACAGCCGCTGCAAGCGCTGCGGACGTCCCCGCGGATTCATGAGGAAGTTTCAGCTCTGCCGAATCTGTTTCCGGCAGTTGTCGCTATCGGGAGAAGTTCCCGGAGTGATCAAGTCGAGCTGGTAGTGAAAAAGAGAGTGCGAATATGACTGACCCGATTGCAGACATGCTCACCCGTATCCGGAACGCCGTACAGGCCAGGCACGCGAAGGTCGATATGCCGACGTCGCGGCTGAAGGTGGAGATTGCGAAGATTCTGAAGGACGAAGGATACATTTCTCATTTCAAGACGGCCGAAGAAGAAGGTCAGCAGTCGCTGACCTTGTTTCTGAAGTACGGCCCGAAGGGCGAGAAAGTGATCACGAACATTGCCCGCGTAAGCCGTCCCGGATGCCGTGTATACGTGTCCAAGGCCGACATTCCGCGCGTCCTCGGCGGACTGGGCATCAACATTGTCACGACATCTCACGGTGTCATGACCGGCAAGGAAGCCCGCAAGCAGGGATTTGGCGGGGAACTTCTGTGCAACATTTACTAAAGGTGGGGGCGTATGTCACGTATCGGTAGAAAACCCATTCCCCTTCCAGATAAGGTGAAGGTCGATATTCAAGCCGGCAGCATCGTGGTGACGGGTCCGAAGGGAAGCGTCACGAACCCGCTGCCGCCGGGAATTCGATTTGAGAAAAAAGAAAAGGAACTCCTCGCCATCCGTACGGATGACAGTGGTCCCCAGAGAGCATTTCACGGGCTCGCCCGGGCTCTGGTAGCCAATGCCGTGCGCGGCGTCACCGAAGGGTTTACCCGGGAGCTCGATATTGTCGGCGTGGGGTTCCGTGCGGAGTTGAGAAAGAACTCCGTGATTTTCACGCTGGGCTTTTCGCATCCGGTGGAATATCCGCTGCCGCCTGGAATCACGGCGACGATCGACAAGCAAACGCACCTGGTACTGACGGGCGTGGACCGGCAGCTGATTGGCCAGACGGCGGCAAATATGCGTTCCTTGAAAAAGCCCGATCCTTACAAGCAGAAGGGGATCCGCTATACGAACGAACGACTCAAGAAGAAAGCCGGAAAGGCCGGAGGGAAGTAACCATGGCCAAATTGGATTCCAGCGAAATCCGGGTTCGGATCCACGAACGGATCCGCAAGAAGCTCAGCGGCACCGAAGCGCGGCCGCGCCTCTGTGTGTTCCGCAGCAACAAGCATATCTATGCGCAGATTGTCGATGACGCAAAAGGAAGCACGCTGGCCGCAGCGTGCTCACGCGATGTCGAGGCCAAAGGCGAAGTCAAGAGCGGCGGCAATATCGCCGCTGCCAAAGCCGTCGGAAAGATCGTCGCCAAGCGTGCGATCGACAAAGGCATTAGCGCGGTTCTATTTGATCGCGGTGGGTATATATATCATGGCAGGGTGAAAGCCCTGGCCGATGCCGCGCGTGAAGCGGGTCTGAAGTTTTGACGGGAGTGTTTAGTGAATAATTCACGTATTGATGTGTCGCAGCTTCAATTGAAGGACACGGTTGTTTCCATCAACCGCGTCACCAAGGTTGTGAAGGGCGGAAAGAATCTCAGCTTCAGCGCGCTCGTCATCGTCGGGGATGAAGGCGGGCATGTGGGTCACGGCAGCGGCAAGGCCAAGGAAGTGCCGCAGGCCATCCGCAAAGCCATCGAGGCCGCCAAGAAGAACATGATCCGCGTTCCACTGACAAACAACACCATTCCGCATCAGGTGATGGGGTTGTTTGGCGCGGGCCGCGTGCTGTTGAAGCCGGCGAAGGAAGGAACTGGAATCATTGCCGGCGGAGCGGTTCGAGCGGTGATGCAGGCGGCGGGCGTGTCGAATATTCTGACCAAGTCCATCGGCAGCTCGAATCCCCACAACGTGATCAAGGCAACATTTGAAGGCTTGAAGAGCCTGAGAGATCCTCGAGAAGTGGCGCGCCTTCGCGACAAGACTCTCGAAGAGATCATGGGATAATCATGGCAGCGACAAAGTCGAAGAAAAACACAGCTTCCGCCAAAATCAGGATTCAGTACTTTCGCAGCTCGATTGGATTCAATACGCAGCAGAAGCTGACCGTAAAGGGCCTCGGATTTGGCAAGTTGAACACCATCCGTGAGCTTACCGATACGCCGTCCCTTCGTGGGATGATCGCCAAGGTGCCGCACCTGGTGCGGATACTGGAGTAACCCGATGTCGACAGGAATACATACACCCAAACCCAATCAGGGATCGACGCACAAGCCCAAACGTATTGGCCGTGGTCCCGGCAGCGGTCACGGCAAGACGGCGGGCCGCGGTATGAACGGACAGTGGTCCCGTGCGGGTACCCACGGCAAGCGCGGATTTGAAGGCGGCCAGATGCCGCTGCATCGCCGCATGCCGAAGCGGGGATTCAGCAATGAACCGCACCGCAAGGAACATACGACAGTAAACATCGGAGATTTCGACCGGTTCGAAGCCGGGGCGAAGGTCGGCCCGCCCGAACTGATTGCGTCGGGCCTGATTCGCAAAGTTGCAAAGCATGGGTTGCGCATTCTTGGAGATGGGACGCTGGATCGTGCACTGCACGTTTCCGCGCACTACTTCACGGAATCCGCGCGGGATAAAATCGTAAAAGCTGGCGGAAGCGCCGAGGTGATTGTTCCGTGATTGAAGCGTTTCAGAATATCTTCAACGTTCCAGACCTCCGGAAGCGCATTCTCTTCATGCTTTCGTTGCTGGGGGTGTATCGCATCGGAGCGCACATTCCCACTCCTGGTATCGATTCGAAGGCGCTGGAAACGATCTTTCAGAATAATGCGGGAACCGTGTTCGGCTTCATGGACATGATGTCCGGCGGCAACTTCCGCAAGTTCACGATTTTTGCGCTGGGGATCATGCCGTATATTACGGCGTCGATCATCCTGCAGTTGTTGACTGTGGTGTGGCCGTACCTGGAAAAACTTTCCAAGGAAGGCGATCTTGGACGCCGCAAAATCACCACGTACACCCGGTATCTAACGGTGGTGCTGTCTCTCGTACAATCCGCCGGCATTGCTCTGGCGCTCGAGGGTCAGCCTGGACTGGTCACCAGTCCGGGGCCTGGTTTTGTCCTCCTCACAATGATCACGCTGACAACCGGAACGGCTTTCATCATGTGGCTCGGCGAGCAGATATCCGAACGCGGAATCGGCAACGGCATGTCGCTGATTATCTTTGCCGGTATTGTTGTGGGATTGCCCCACGCGATTTACGAAATTTACGACAAGATCGCCACCGGCACATGGAACCCTATTCTGGTGCTTATCATGCTCGCCTTGATGGTTGCCGTCGTTGCATTCATCGTGCTGGTGGAGCGGGGACAGCGGCGCATATCCGTCCAGTACGCCAAGCGCGTTGTGGGGCGACGGGTGCTGGGAGGTCAGTCCACGCACCTGCCATTGCGCGTCAACACCAGCGGTGTAATTCCGGTGATTTTCGCATCTTCGATTCTGACGTTCCCGCAAACGTTGGGCATTGTCAGTAAAAACGCCTATCTGAAATCGTTCATCGACTCCATCAGGATCGGCGAGCCTCTGTACAATTTGCTGTACCTGGCCGGTATTATTTTCTTCTGCTATTTCTATACGTCGATCATTTTCAATCCGAATGAAATTGCAGACAACATGCGGAAGTATGGCGGCTTTATTCCCGGGATCCGGCCGGGGAAACGCACTGCCGAATATGTGAGCACCATCCTCACGCGCATCACGCTGGTTGGAGCGTTGTATCTGGCGCTGGTGGCGATCATTCCGGAATTCATGATCACGGGTTTTCACGTTCAACACCTTCCGTTTATCGGGGCCAGGCTGGATTCGATATTGCCCCTTTGGGTGACGCAGGGTCTGAATGTGAATTTTTACTTCGGCGGCACATCGCTGCTGATCGTCGTCGGGGTCGCAATGGACACGGTTCAGATGGTCGAATCTCAGTTGATCATGCGTCACTATGACGGGTTCTTAAAGAAGGGACGGTTCCGCGGGAGACGTGGGTAATGGCCCGGAAGATCGTGATTCTTCTTGGAAATCCGGGAGCGGGCAAGGGCACCCAGGCCAAGGAGATTGTGCGGCGCCTGAACATTCCGCAGATATCGACCGGCGATATGCTGCGCGATGCGATGGCCCGGCAGAACGGTCTGGGCAAGGAAGCCAGGAAGCGGATGGACGCCGGCTTTCTCGTCAATGATGCAACCGTCAACAGCATTGTTGCCGAGCGGATTGCCAGGGAAGACTGCAGGTTGGGGTTTATTCTGGATGGATACCCCAGAACCGTTCCTCAGGCTGAAACATTTCAGCAGTATCTGGAGCGGACCGACCGGCTCTTTGTGATTGAAATCCGTGCGGAGGATTCAAAGATCCTCAGCCGTCTGGTCAGCCGATTGATGTGCCCGGGCTGTGGCGCGATTTACAACAGCGTCAGCCGCATGCCCAGCCGCGAAGGTCTGTGCGACGCGTGCGACAGAGCGCTGGTGCAACGGTCCGATGACCGTGAGGAATTGATCATGGAGCGGTTCAGGATTTACAGGGAAGAAACCTTCCCGTTGGTGGAGCACTACCGGAAGACCGGGTGCTACCACAAGGTGGACGGCCTTCGGCCTATTGCCGAGGTCACACAGGACATTGGGAAGATCGTGGATTGTGAGGAACGCTGATTGCCGAAGGAAGATGCCATTGAAGTGATTGCGACTGTCGTGGAGCCGTTGCCCAACGCGATGTTTCGCGTGGAACTGGACAACAAGCACCAGGTGCTGGCTCACATATCCGGAAAAATGCGGAAAAATTTCATTCGCATTCTACCGGGCGACAAGGTGGCGGTGGAGCTATCGCCCTACGATCTGACCAGAGGCCGAATCGTGTATCGATACAAGTAGATAAAAGTACAAGTAGATAAAAGTAATGGTGAAGCAGTTATGAAAGTAAGAGCGTCGGTAAAGAAGATCTGTGACAAGTGCAAGGTCGTGCACCGGAAGAGAGTGGTGCGCGTGATTTGCGTCAATACGAAACACAAACAGAGACAGGGATGAACCGCATGATTAATTCGCAAATGAACCGCGAAACGGAGGGTTTCTAAAATGGCGCGCATCGCCGGAGTGGATCTTCCTCCGAATAAGAGAGTCGAAATTGCTCTGACATATATCTACGGTATCGGGCGCTCGCAAGCCGGGAAAATCCTTACCGCGGCCGGCGTCGGTTTCGACGTCAAGGTTCGTGAACTGAACGACGACGAGATCAACAAGATTCGAAAAGTGATCGAAGAGCAGTATCGCGTTGAAGGTGACCTCCGCAAGGAAATCACCATGAACATCAAGCGGCTCATGGAAATTGGATCGTACCGCGGCCTCCGTCACCGGAGAGGTTTGCCCGTGCGTGGACAGCGCACCAAGACCAACGGCCGCACGCGCAAGGGTCCGCGCCGCGGCGCCGTGGCCGTGAAGAAAAAGTCCGCGGCAAAGACATAGCAGATAGGAGTTTTGATGGCGCAGCCCAAGAAAAAAGTCGGAAAGAAAAAAGAAAAGAAGATTATTCCGAGTGGAATCGCCCACGTTCAGGCGACGTTCAACAATACGGTCGTCACCATTTCCGATCTCGAGGGAAATGTCGTGTGCTGGTCCAGCGCCGGTTCGCTGGGCTTCAAAGGATCGCGCAAGGGAACCCCGTTCGCGGCCCAGCAGGCTGCGGTGACGGCGGCCAATCGCGCGCGCGAAGTCGGGATGCGGTCGCTTGAAGTGAATGTCAAGGGCCCTGGGTCGGGGCGCGACTCTGCAATACGGGCGCTGCAAACTGCCGGCATCGAGATTCGCTCGATCCGCGATGCGACGCCGATTCCACATAACGGATGCCGGCCGCCAAAACGCCGAAGGGTGTGAGAAAACGTCAGGTTTGAGAATCGGAGGAGATTGCATTGGCTAGATACACGGGTCCTGTATGTCGTCTTTGCCGCCGCGAGGGGATGAAGCTGTTTCTCAAGGGAGAACGTTGCTTCAAGCCTTCCTGCGCCATCGAGAAGAGAAATTTTCAGCCCGGCCAGCACGGACATGCCCGGCGGGCGAAAATTGTCGGTTATGGATTGCAGCTGCGCGAGAAGCAGAAGGTCAAGAGAATCTACGGCGTACTCGAGAACCAGTTCCGCACGTATTTCGAGAAAGCGGCGCGGCAGAAGGGCATCACCGGTGAAAACCTGCTCGCCCAGCTCGAACGCCGTCTGGACAATGTTGTCGTGCGTCTGGGATTTGCGTCCACACACAATCAGGCGCGCCAGCTGGTCCGTCACGGGCATGTCCTGGTCAATGGAAAGAAGGTCAACATCCCTTCATTCCAGGTTGGTGTCGGCCATGAAATTGGCGTCAAGGAACAGATGAAGAAAAACGTCCAGGTGATTGGCGCCCTGGAAATGGCGGGTGGCCGCGGCACGCCACACTGGCTCGAACTGAATGCTGCAAATGCTTCGGGAAGAATCCTGAGTCTGCCCAAACGGGAAGACGTGAATCTGCCGATTCAGGAACGAATGATCGTCGAACTTTATTCGAAATAGCAGGCGGGGGATCTAAAACATGCTTTGGAAGGGTTTCCAAAAACCAAAACGACTCACAATTACCAGCGACGTCACCACGGATCGCTACGCCCAGTTTTCAGCACAGCCCTTTGAACGCGGCTTCGGCACCACCATCGGCAATGCGCTCCGCCGCGTTCTGCTCTCGTCCATTGAGGGCGCTGCGCTCACTGCGGTGAAAATCGAAGGTGTGTTGCACGAATTTTCGTCCATCCCAGGTGTGGTCGAAGATGCCACCGACGTCATACTGAACCTGAAGCAGATTCCATTGAAGCTGCACGGCGAAGAACCAAAGACGATTTACCTGAAGGGGACAAAGCCCGGCGTCTACACCTCCGCGAACATCGAACACGACGCCGATCTCGAGATCCTGGACAAGGAAATCTACATCGGAACCGTGAGCGAAGGCGGAAGCCTTCAGATTGAAATGCGCGTCCAGAACGGCCGCGGCTACATTTCCGCCGATCGAAATTTTGACGAAGGCCTGGGTATCGGATACATCCCGGTCGATTCGGTGCATTCACCGGTCAAGAAGGTGAACTATTTTGTCGAGGCAGCACGCCTCGGCCAGGTCACCGACTACGACAAGCTGACCATCGAGATCTGGACCAACGGATCCATCACGCCTCCGGACGCGCTCGGTCTTGCGGCAAAGCTGATCAAGGATCATATGCAGATCTTTATTCAGTTCGAAGAGAAGCCGGAGACCTCCGAAGAGCCGACAGAGATTCGACAGGACGCCGTGCTCGAGCATCTGAACAAGTCCGTCGACGAGCTGGAGCTTTCCGTCCGGTCATACAACTGTCTGAAGAATGCGAATATCCGCACCATCGGCGAACTTGTCACGAAGAGCGAAGCCGAAATGCTGAAGACCAAAAACTTCGGCCGCAAGTCCCTCAACGAAATTAAGGAGATTCTCACGAGCATGGGCCTGTCTCTGGGTATGAGACTCGACGATACCGGCAAGCCGGTCCCTGCATCGGCGGAACAAAACGTATGAGACATTTAAACTCCGGCCGGAAGCTCAGCCGGAATACGTCGCACCGGCGCGCCCTGCTGCGCAATCTGGTGACTTCGTTTCTGGAGCACGGCCGCCTGATGACGACTCTGCCCAAGGCGAAGGAAATCCGTCCGCTGGCGGAGAAGATGATCACGCTGGGAAAACGCGAGACCCTTCATGCGCGGCGGCAGGTTCAGGCTTACCTCCTGAAGGAAGCCATCGCGAAAAAGGTCTTCAGCACCATCGCGCCAAAGTTCGCCGGTCGAAACGGCGGATACTGCCGGATCATCAAGCTCGGCAATCGCAAGGGCGACGGCGCCGATGTGGCGATCATCGAATTGCTGGGCAGCGAATTGTCCGCGAAGAAGGCGGAAACCGCAGCGGCCGCCAAGAAGGACGCAAAGGCGGACAAGAAGGATCCAGGATAAGAAGGACAACTGGGAAACGGATGGGAGCGACTCCCACTGTAGGCGCGGTCTGTGACCGCGCACTATCCAGAATGTGCAGTGACGTAAAATCAAGGACCGTGCGCGGTCACAGACCGCGCCTACAGTGGAAGAACTCCCAGCTTCGACACTTCTCTTCTTGGACTTGACCCTGCAGGGGCGGTACGCTTGACGGCGTATCGCCCCTTCGCTTTTGGAGTTTCAATGACTATGACAAAACGAGTCGTCATTTCACTTCTATTGGGTCTCGTGCTGGTCAGCCTTGCAGGCGCGGCCGCGTTGCAGGACGATCTGCACGGACGCAGAGAGCGCTTCATGCAATTGCTCGGCCCGGATTCCATGTTAATCCTCTGGAGTGCACCGGAACGGGTCTATTCCGGCGATGTGAATTATCCCTACCGTCAGGACAGCAACTTCTTCTATCTGACCGGCATCGAACAGCCGGAGTCGATTCTGGTCATCCTTCCCGGCAACAAGACCAAAAAAGAAATTCTGTTCGTTCGGCCTCGCGATCCTGTCCGCGAGCATTGGGAAGGACACAGTCTCTCCGCGGACGAAGCCGTTCGATTGAGCGGTATCAACACGGTTTACCAGACAATCGAATTCAAGCCGTTCCTGGACTCGGTGCTGGCCGGAAAATCCTACGAAACTGAAATTGGCGTTACCACTTCGGACTACGACCGGTTTTTTACCGCGCTGAAGAATAATGCCGCGCAGGTTGCGGTGGTCGGCCCTCCTCCGGGCGTCTCCGGCTCCCTGCCCGATTCGTATGCGTTTGTGAACAAATTGCGCGAACGATTCTCCGGATTCCAGATGCGCGATGTGACTCCGTTGTTCGGAACTCTCCGGCTCATTAAAACGGACTACGAACGAAAAATGCTGGAAGAGAGTGCACGCATTTCCGGCGAAGCGCACAGAGCCGGCATGAAGACGGCCCGCCCGGATGTATGGGAGTACGAAGTCCAGGCGGCCATGGAATACACGTTCCGGAAGGATGGTGCGATCGGATGGGGATATCCTTCCATTATTGCCAGCGGCCCGAATGCAACGACGCTGCATTACGAAGCATCCACGCGCCAGATGAAGAATGGGGATCTTCTCCTGGTTGATGCCGCGGCAAACTACAACTACATGACGACCGACATCACGCGCACGTATCCAGTGAATGGGAAGTTTACGTCGGCACAGAAGGACATCTATGAAATCGTGCTGCGTGCGCAGGACGAGGGAATCAAGGCCGCGGTGGCCGGTGCAACTCTGCGTGACATTAATCGCCGAACGGTGGAAGTGATTGCGGAGGGCTTGCGGAAGTCCGGCTTGATCACCGATGTGAAAGGCGACCAGTACTCCGTCTGGTATACCCACAGCTCGTCCCACTGGATTGGCCTCGACGTTCATGATGTCGGTGGCCGGAATGCGCCTCTGGCCGATGGCATGGCATTTACGATCGAGCCTGGTATTTACATCCGGCAGGAAGCTCTCGATAACCTGCCGAAGACTCCGGAGAACGTCGCGTTCATCCAGAAGGTTCAGTCGGCGGTTGAGAAATACAAGGACATTGGAGTTCGTATCGAGGATTCTTTCATCATGGCTGGAGGTCACGCCGTGCAACTGTCGGTGGGAATTCCCCGCACCGTCGACGAAATCGAAACCTTTATGAAATTGCGGTGACCTCTCCCGAAGGGAGAAGTATCAGATCCTGAAATGCAAAAACTTTATTCCAACCTGGCATCGTGGTTTCATCTGCTCAGCGCGCCGAAGGATTACGCGGAGGAAGCGGAGTTCGCCAGGAAGCTGCTGGTTGAAGCCAGTTCGATCCCCATCGAGACCGTCCTGGAGTTGGGAGCAGGCGGAGGGAACAACGCGTTTCATCTGAAATCTGCATTTGCGATGACGCTCACGGACCTCTCACAACCCATGCTGGAGGAGAGCCGCCGCATCAACCCGGAATGCGAACACATTGCCGGCGACATGCGCAGTCTTCGAATTGGACGCGAATTCGACGCCGTGTTTGTTCACGATGCGCTGACATACATGACGACGCGCGAGGATCTGATGCAATGCGTGACAACGGCACTGGTTCATTGCAAGTCCGGCGGCGTTGCCCTGTTCATGCCCGATTATGTTCGCGAGCGCTTCGTTTCCGGCGTTCACCACGGCGGTCACGATGGCGATGGCCGCAGCATGCGGTACTTCGAATGGACGTTTGACCCGGATCCGTCGGACAGCACGTATACGATCGATTTCGTGCTGTTGCTTCGCGAGGGGAATTCGCCGGTTCGCGTTGAGCACGACCACCATGTGAATGGCTTGTTTTCGCGTGAGGAGTGGCTGCAGTGTTTGAGGGAAGCGGGATTTACCTCACCGCGAATGATCGAGGATCCTTACAATCGCGAAGTGTTTGTGGCCCAAAGATCGTAACCTACGCCTTGCCTTTCATTCCCTGCTCGATCTTCGCCCAGGCATCGCGAAGCGTGACCGTCCGATTGAACACCAGCCGTCCTTGGGCGGAATCCGGGTCGACGCAGAAATACCCCTGACGTTCGAACTGAAAGCGGTCGCCGGGTTTAGCCGCTGCGAGACTTTGTTCGACGAAACAGTCCGTGAGCACTTCGAGTGAATTCGGATTGATAGCCGCCTTGAATGCGGCATCATCGCTGTCGCTGGGACGTTCTTCATTGAACAGGCGGTCATACAGCCGCGCCTCAGCAGGCACCGCGTGTGCTGCGGACACCCAGTGCATGGTCGCTTTCGGAGACCGTCCGTCTGGCGAATCGCCGCCACGTGTTGCCGGATCGTAAGAGCATCGAAGTTCCACGACGTTCCCGCCGGCATCCTTGATGACATTGGTACATGTAATGAAGTACGCATACCGTAACCGGACCTCTCGTCCCGGGGACAGCCTGAAGAATTTCTTCGGCGGGTCCTCGCGGAAGTCGTCCTGTTCGATGTAGATCACACGCGAGAACGGCACCATTCGCGTTCCACTGTCCGGGTCGGCAGGATTGTTGACTGCTTCGAGTTCTTCGGTTTGGCCTTCCGGATAATTCTCGATCACCACGCGCAGCGGGTGGAGCACGCCCATCACGCGCGGAGCATGTTTGTTGAGATCCTCCCGGACGGAGTGTTCCAGCATGGCCATTTCCACGACGATATCGTTTCGCCGTTTGCCAACCCCCGCCGCCCGGCAGAAATTTCGGATGGCTTCCGGCGTGTAGCCTCGCCGCCGGCATGCGGTTAACGTGGGCATGCGCGGATCGTCCCATCCTCGCACGTTTCCGTCGGCCACAAGCATGGCCAGCTTGCGCTTGCTCGTAATCGTGTAGCTCAAATTCAGGCGCCCGAATTCGATCTGCACCGGCCGCGCCGGCAACGTCAGCTGATCGAGGAACCAGTCGTAGAGTGGGCGATGATCTTCATATTCGAGACTGCACAGGGAATGTGTGATGCATTCGAACGCGTCCGATATGGGATGCGCGAAGTCGTACATGGGATAGATGCACCACTTGTCGCCTGCGCGGTAATGCGAGATCTTCTTGATTCGGTACAGCGCCGGATCGCGCATATTGATGTTGCCCGACGCCATGTCGATTTTGGCGCGAAGGATGCATTGACCCTCATCGAATTCCCCGGCGCGCATGCGAGCGAACAGGTCGAGATTTTCCGCGACAGAGCGGTCACGAAACGGACTGTTGCGGCCAGGCTCGGTCAGCGTTCCGCGGTATTCCCGAATCTGGTCGGCCGTGAGGTCGTCGACGTAGGCCTTGCTGTCCTTGATGAGTTGGATCGCGCAGTCGTAGAGTTTTTCGAAGTAGTCGGAAGCATAAAAAAGCCGGTCGTCCCAGTCGAAGCCGAGCCACCGGATATCGCGCATGATGTTTTCTTCGAACTCTACGGTTTCCTTGATTGGATTGGTGTCGTCGAAGCGGAGATTGCACAAGCCGTTGTTTTCGGCGGCAATTTCAAAATCCAGGCAGAGCGCTTTGGCATGGCCGAGGTGAAGATAACCGTTTGGTTCGGGCGGAAAGCGGGTATGCACCTTTCCGCCATTATTGTTGGCTTTCAGGTCTTCTGCGACACGAGTTCGGATAAAATCCAGCGAGGATGGGATATCGTTCTCTTCAATCATAAATGTAAGGTTGAGAATTTTAACATAGACTCGCACCGGCTTTTCCGGAGGGATGACTACATTCATGAAACCAGGCGACGCATGGTTGTTTCACCGTCAGGGGCTGGACGGATCTTACGGCAAAGCCGGCGCCGGAGAAGTACTGGAACGGGCCGGATGGGCGCGCTCCGTCGGTGGTGTGGGGCCGTACGTTTCTCTGTTTGCCAGGACTGGAATCCGCCGCAGCGAAGCGGACCGCGCGGCAACCGCGCTGGAAATCTACGAATTGCCGGCCGCGCGCGGGTGCACGTATGTGGTGCCGGCCAGCGACTTTGCACTGGCATTGAAGGTGGGACAGCCATTCGAAGGAGCGGAGATGCGAGTGGCGGCGAGCCTGGGCGTGACGGAAAAAGAAATCGGCAAACTTTGTGACGCCGTTGTGGCCGCACTTTCCAGGGGCACCCTGTCGCCGGATGAGATTCGCGCAGCGACAGGAAATGCTTCCCGGTCTTTGGGAGACGCTGGCAAAAAGAAAGGCATTACGACAACGTTGCCACTCGCGTTGGGACGCCTGCAAAGCCTGGGAGAGATTCGTCGCGTCCCGGTCGACGGCAGGCTGGATCAGCAGCGATACCGATATACGCTTTGGCGGCCCAATCCATTGACGCGATACAAGGCGACATCCGAGGAAGCCTCCGCTCAGCTCGCGCGGAAATATTTCTCGTGGATCGCACCGGCTACAATGGCGGAGTTTCAATGGTTCGCGGGGCTGGGAGTCAAGACAAGTAAGGCAGCGGTTGCGGACTTGCGATTGGTTCCAGCGGAAAAGGACAGCGATCGATTGCTGCTCGAGGAGGATCTCGACGACTTCCAGAAGTTCAAGCCATCACGGGCTGGGCAGTACGCCCTGGTAAGCAGCCTCGATTCCATTCACGCGCATCTGAAATCCGATCTTCCAAGCCATGCGATTCTCGACCGCGGCAGTTTAATTGGATCGTGGGAATACGATGTGGAAACACAGTCCATCGCGTGGATGACGAACGATGGTGTGAAGGACAAGAAGCTGCTTGAAGCTATCCGTCAGATGGAAGATTTCGTTCGCAACGACCTCGGCGACGCCCGGTCGTTCAGCCTCGATAGTCCAAAGAGCCGCGCCCCCCGCATTGCCGAAATCCTCTCCCGAAGGGAGAGGAAGGCCCAAAGGGCCAGGTGAGGGGTAAAGAAATTGTTTCTACGCCGTTACCGGTTGCCGCTGCTTGAGCGCGGGATCCACCACCCCGGCAATCTGGTGCACCAGCGCATTGCGGTCCGCTGGAGGGAAGGATGTATTGAACGCCTTTTCCAGCGACTTCAGGACGCCGCGCCGAGCCATGTTGTTCAGGAAAATATTTCCTGCATAGACCATGTTGGGATCGCCAAACTTCGGGCTCTTCAGCGGCGTGTTCTTTATTGCGGGCGTTTCGTCCGCCCAAGCAAGCAGGCGGATTCCCGGCCGCATGTCCTCGATCACGCTGCAAACCGCCTGCAGCGCCGGTGGCGCCTGGCCGACTGCGAAAACGCGTCGCACCAGCATTTCTGCCAGAGACAGAAATCTTAGAACGCCTTCGGGCGAGTGGTGCAGCAGCGACAATCGATGGGACGAAGCCGTAGCGAGGAGAATGTCGTCAATGTGGTCGCGTTCGGCGGGCGTGTGCGACGATGTCCATCCCATCAACTGTGCGACGCGCTTCTTGTAAGCACGGAGTTCGCGCTTATCGTGAGAGACGGCCTCGAGCACATCGCGGAATCGGTGATTCCCAAGAGCCACGCCGCACAAATCCCGGAATGCCACTTCCCGGGCAAGAACGGCATTTGCCGTCGGGCCGGGAGCAATGATGGCATCGCCGACAAATGCCTTCACCGATTCATTCGCGAGCAGACCGGTTTCCCGAATCGTTTTTTCGATCATGGCGTGGGTGCCTTCCACGCGGCCCGGCGCCGCCGGGAGATTCAATCGTATCGGACACATGAAATGCGGCGCGACGGCAAGCGCCCGCCCGATGCGGTAAAAGTCGTTGAACGGAAACAGCAGGCATACTCCGGGTTTCTTCGCCCGGCCGTGCGTGACTTCGATTTGACACAGATTGTCGTCGCGCAGGAAAAAGCAGCGGCCCATGGGCGTCGCGCAGGTCACGACGTCGCCTTCGCGCTCCTGAGCCATGCTGCCGAACTGGGGATAATTCTTGAAGATGAAATTCATCTCGCGTTTGGCACTTCCCGCGAATCCCTGACCGCGGCAGCACAGCGCCGTGCACTCTGGGCAGGCATGATGAAGGACACCGTCGGGGAAGGCAAAGTACAGGTCGGGTGAATCCGATAACAACGTCATAAGGCATTCAAGGTACCACGAATGCGATGGCTCTGGTGTGGGCGACATGGAGAATCCGGCTTACAGAATTGTGGACGCCGCGCGGCAGGTTCATCGGACGCTCGGCCCGGGATTTCTGGAGAGCATTTACGGCAGGGCGCTGGTGTCGGAGTTGAAGAGCCGCGGGCTTCCGCTCGAACGCGAGAAGCAGATCAAGATCTGGTATGGGGGGCAGATGGTGGGGAAGCATCGTCTGGATCTGGTCGTCGAGGGCAGCGTCATTGTGGAACTGAAAGCGAACCGGGGGATCGTGAGCGCGCATGTGGCGCAGGTGCGCTCGTATCTGCAGGCGTCGGGGCATCCGTATGGGTTGATCCTGAATTTCGGAATGCCGGAGCTGGAGTGGGAGCTGGTCCGGCCGGCGATGTGAAAGTCGCGGAATTCCTGAAAAATTTTCCCGGAAATCGCGCGATTTTTCGGCATTCGAACTGCTGCAATCCGATTTCTTGGACAAACGAGTCCTCTTCAGCCCGCCGGTTCCGCGCCGGATGCGATTCAACATCGGTTACGCCGCACAGCGTCCAATGGCAGTCCAGATGCGAAGGACTATGCATGGTCCAGCCGGAAAAGGAACCGCGGCTTCTCGATCGAGTTCGATTGGCTATACGCATGCGGCACTACAGCCCCCGGACGGAAGAAGCATACGTGGAGTGGATTCGCCGGTTCATTCTGTTTCACGGGAAGCGCCATCCGCAGACGATGGCGGTCGAGGAAGTGAACCAGTTTCTGAATCATCTGGTGACGGAGCGGCACGTGGCCGCTTCGACGCAGAATCAGGCGCTCTGTGCGTTGTTGTTTCTTTACGGAGAAGTGCTGGGCCAACGGATGGACTGGGTACCGGGGATCGTCCATCCCAAGCGCCCCAAACGGCTGCCGGTCGTACTGACGAAGGACGAAGTTCGCCGCGTCCTGGCTACAGTGACGGGAACCACGGGAATCATTGCCACTCTGCTTTACGGCACGGGAATGCGGGTCAGCGAAGCCCTGACGCTCCGCGTCAAAGACGTCGATTTTGGATACAACGAGATTGTGATTCGTGACGCGAAGGGCCAGGTGGATCGGAGAACGGTCTTACCGCGGAGTCTCCACGAGAAACTGCGTGCACATCTTGAGCGCGTTCGGCGCCTGCATGAAAAGGATGTAGCCGAGGGAGCAGGACAGGTGGTGTTGCCGGACGCCTTGTCGGTAAAGTACCCGAACGCGGGACGTCAATGGGGCTGGCAATGGGTATTCCCGGCGGCACGCCGGTATGTGGAACGGGAATCCGGCGCGCAACGCCGTCACCATCTTCATGAATCCACCGCGGAACGAATTTTCAAAACGGCGGTCCGCCGGGCTGGACTCGCAAAACCCGCCACGCCCCACACGATGCGGCACAGCTTCGCGACACACCTCCTGGAAAATGGATACGATATTCGAACTGTTCAGGAACTCCTCGGCCATAAGAGTGTCACGACAACCATGATTTACACCCATGTTCTGAACCGCGGCGGCAGGGGAGTCCAAAGCCCCGCCGACCTACTCTGACAACGTTAGTAAGCAGCGTTCGCTGGATTTGCAATGGACAGTTAGCTGTCAAGAATCTCCGATCCTTGTGGTAACTTGCTCAAACATCTTTCACTTGCGGCGAAGAATCGGGTGGTCGGCCAGAAAAGAGGACAGACGTTATCGTGCATAACGTGCAGGTGTCGCCGAAATCTTCTGCAGGTGAATTATGAGTTGGGCGGACGGTGAAAGACAGTGATGCCGACAATAAAGATTGTTATCAGCCGAGACGTACCTTCAGAAGGCCATCAGGTCGTAATCAGCGAACTGGTTGTTGAAAAAGAATCCGATAAGCGTCTAACGTCCGCCAGGGTTGCTCGTATCCTTGCTCAAAGCTGTCCTGCATTCGTTCGCGCAAAAGGTCGGTATGCGCGCATGGCTGGTATTGAGATATTGCCGGCGATCGAGACAACAGAAAATGGCTGGCGCGCCTGGCGGCTGGAAACCGGAGATGAATCACCGTCCGGTTGGCAGCCTGCCGTTCCTGGTCGTGTCGGACAGTTGAACTCGGCAAATAACGTATTTGCGGATCGCGGGAATGGCGTTTGGCTGCGAGCCGATATTTCAGAGTTGTAGCGTACTTGTGGCAGGCCGCCCAACACCACGTTGCAGCCGCCAAGCCGCGCGTGAGGACAATTCAAATTCGCAGTAGTATGTTCGCGCGGCTTGCGGCTGAACGTTGAGCCGTTAGGCGGAAAACGCATGGTTGAGGAAGCGCTAACAGAGAAGGGGTATCTGATCTTGCCATCAGTGCTTGAAACGGACGAGTGTGACAAACTCGTCAAGTACATTGCTCCGTTGCAGG
>Ga0134122_10001116_pt1 | contig 19261 bp, 20 predicted proteins | sample KB302_FD_96461 | JGI IMG/M metagenome (GOLD analysis project Ga0134122, IMG submission 96461) | Terrestrial soil microbial communities without Nitrogen fertilizer from Kellogg Biological Station, Michigan, USA - KB3-0-2 | ecosystem: Environmental > Terrestrial > Soil > Unclassified ... | reverse complement strand
GAAGCCATCATCAATTTGAAGCAAAAGCAGGGGCTCTACGTCCAGGATCAGTACGGGGTGGCGTTCATCGGACGCAGCTTGTTCCGGTCCACCATCGAACTGCCCGCCAATGTAACGGTCGGACCTTTTGATACGCGCGTCTACCTTTTTCGCGACGATCAATTGTTGAGCCAGTTCTCGGTGCGCCTAACGCTGGAACGGGAGGGGGTGGAGCGCTATCTGCACGCTTTCGCGTTCCAGCATCCGATGTTTTATGGTCTGGCAACCGTGGCGATCGCCGTGGCCGCCGGCCTGCTGGCATCGACGGTTTTGCGCCGCGGCGCGTCCTAGCCGACGCCTGCGGCCAAGGGTGACCGCTGCCGCGTTTTTTGGCATGCGGGTCGCGTCGCTGCCCGCGCGTGAGGCATCGAAGGGCCTTTCGGGCAGCGATCGCCCTGAGCTAGACTACCGGTAACATCACCCCCGGCGAGCCCTCCCACGTCCTTCATGCCTCAATTCGCTCCAGATCGCTTCGGCCACGTCAAGGGCTTGCCATCAACGGCGCCGGGGCAACGCATCGGCCTGCTCGGTGGATCGTTCAATCCACCACACCTTGCCCATCGCCAAATCAGCGAAATCGTCCTCAAGCGACTTGGCCTCGACCAGATCTGGTGGTTGGTGACACCCGGCAACCCCTTGAAGGCGCGCGGCGACCTGGCGCCGCTCGCCGAGCGGCTGGTGCTGTGCCGGGCAATGGCCAAAAATCCGCGCATTGTGGTCACCGCCTTCGAGCGCGATCTGCCGGCTGCCTATACGGCAGGGACCCTCGCCTTTCTCAAACGGCGCAGCCCGCTGGTACGCTTTGTTTGGATCATGGGCGCCGACAATTTGGCGGGCTTCCACCGCTGGCAGCGTTGGCGGGAGATCCTGACGATGGTTCCGGTCGTCGTCGTGGATCGTCCGGGCTGGCGGCTCAAAGCCCTCGCCTCCAAGGCGGCGAAAGCCTTCGCAGCGAGCCAGGTCCCCGAAGCCAAGGCGCGTGGCTTGGTGGCCATACCGCCGCCGGCGTGGACCTTTTTGACCGGACCGCTCTCCCCAGTGTCCTCCACCGATCTCCGGGGCAAGGCTCGGCAGCGTGGCCAATCTGTTGCGCGAAAGCCACAGATAGCCGAGCCAACTGCCGCAAAAGCAGCGAGTGCACGTACCTCCCAGGCCACGGCGAGCCGCAAAGGGGACGCCACCGTTTCCGAGCCACCACAGGCCGATCGTGCGCCGGCCCGAGCCGTGCCGGGGGGCGAGAAGCGACCGGGGTGGCCGTCCCGTGCGGCAAAAACGGAAGCCTCTTGAAAGCTGCTCCTGTCGCCCTCTATCCTTGGCTGAGTCCCACCGTTGGGGACTAGATCCGGGGTCCAGGGCCCCGCCCGGGCCTAAGTGCCCCGGCCGTTGCCCACCCGACAAAGGTTTGATGACGAAAGGACCATCAGCACAAGATGCCAACCGCACTTGAGGGTGCCCGCAAGAGCACGCCTCCGGCCGAACTCGTGTCTCCTGAACACGGCTCGGAAGCCCTTCTCGCGATCATCACGGCCGCGCTCGACGAGGCGAAGGCTGAACAGGTGGTGGCGATTGATATCAAGGGAAAATCTTCCATCGGCGACTACATGGTGGTCGCCTCCGGCCGCTCAGACCGGCATGTCGGTGCGATCGCCGAGCAACTGCAGCACAAGCTGAAAGATGCCGGCTATGGTCGCGCGCGCATCGAGGGGCAGCCCCAGTGTGACTGGGTGCTGATCGACGCCGGCGATATCATCGTGCACGTGTTCCGGCCGGAGGTGCGCGAGTTTTATAATCTCGAGAAGATGTGGTCGGCCGAGCGCCCGAGCGATCCGACGACGCACTAGTTCGGCGGTGCCGCGGGCTTGCCAAGTCTCGGCGTCCTGTTCGTGAAAGCGGGGACGCCCGTCATGCGCGTGGTCATTGCCGCGGTCGGCCGTCTCAAGGACGGACCCGAGCGGGCGTTATTTGAAAAATATCGCGACCGCTTTGAAGCGGCGGGTCGACGGCTTGGTTTTTCGCCGGTTGAGTGCAGTGAAACGCCCGAGAGCCAGGCGGCCAGCGTTGACAAGCGCAGAACCGAAGAAGCCGCAGCGCTGCGCAAGTTGACCCGCGATGCCCAGACCGTCATCGCTTTGCACGAGGCTGGGAAGATGTACACCAGCGCCGGCCTTGCCCAGCTATTGGGCAAAATCCGCGACGACGGCAGCAAGGGGTTGGCGTTCGCGATCGGTGGGCCCGACGGGCTATCGGCCGACCTTCTGACCGGGGCAAACCATAGGCTCTCATTCGGGGCAATTACGTTGCCGCATCAACTCGCGCGCATTGTCCTTGCCGAGCAGCTCTACCGAGCCGCGACCATTCTTGCCGGCCATCCCTACCATCGCGCATGAATGGCACGACGGCGGCCCTGGGACGTGGCGATGGCGCTTCAGCCGGGGCCGCAGATCGATTGTCTTGACCCGAGAAAGTGCGAGCAAGCCATGACAAGGAACACCCTGGCTCCGGAAACGGTCGCCGCGCAGGCTGGCGATGCCGGCGATGAGGTAACGGGCGCAATCGTTCCGCCGGTGCATCTCGCCACGACCTTTGTTCGAGATCCGGACAATCAGTATCGCAGGGGCTTCAGCTACGGCCGGCCGGACAACGCCACCGTGCGGCAGGTCGAACGGGTATTGGCGCAGCTGGAGGGCGGCGCTGGCGCCCTGGTGGTCGCTTCCGGCATGACGGCGGCCACGACGGCGTTTTTGGCGCTGGAGCGGCCGGCACATGTCGTGGCGCCCAACGTGATGTATTGGGGCTTGCGCGATTGGATCAGCCGGGACGCCCCCAGCTTCGGCATCGAGCCCACGTTTGTCGATGGTGCCGACCCGGCGGCGATCGCGGCCGCCATCCGGCCCGGACGCACCAAGCTGGTCTGGATCGAAACACCCGCCAATCCGCTGTGGACCATTACCGACATTGCCGCAGCGGCAAAGATTGCGCACGAGGCGGGGGCGCTGCTCGCCGTCGATTCGACCGTGTCGACGCCGGTGCTCACGCAACCCATTGCCCACGGCGCCGACCTCGTCATGCATTCGGCGACCAAATACCTCAACGGGCATTCCGATGCGATCGCCGGTGCCCTGGTGTTTGCCCGCCAGGGTGGCGAATTCGAGCGGGCGAGCCGCCTGCGCAGCATGCTGGGCGGCATCCTGGGGCCCTTCGAGGCGGCGTTGCTGCTGCGGGGCATGCGCACTTTGCATGTACGCGTGCGCCACCAGTGCGCCGCGGCCATGACCATCGCCAGCCACTTCAATGGACATCCACGGCTGGAGGCCGTCCTGTACCCGGGGTTGCCGTCCCATCCCGGCCATGCCGCCGCTCAGCGCCAAATGCAGGGCGGCTTCGCGGGGATGCTGTCGGTGCGCGTCAAGGGTGGCGAGGCGGCGGCGGTGGCTGCGGCGGCCAACGTGCAGGTGTGGAAGCGGGCAACCTCCCTCGGCGGGGTCGAGAGTTTGCTCGAGCATCGCGCCAGCATCGAGGGAGCTGGTTCACCGTGTCCGCCGGACCTGTTGCGCCTGTCCGTGGGGCTGGAAAGCACGCTCGACCTGATCGGCGACCTCGAGCAGGCGCTAAGGTGAGCCGCCCGTCCCGCGGGCCCGGACCGGTTGCGCGGCCTGGGGTGGGTTGCCCCCGATCGGCGCCCGCGGCCGCCTGGCTTCGCCCGGCGCAAGCCTGAAGCGTTGGTCCAAGGAATACCATGGCGCCGGCAGGCCCAAAGCGGCCTCCGTCGTGTCGTGCCGGATGAAATTGCCGATCAGCGCCCGGGTGACGCCAAACTGCGCGTCGGAGGCGAGGTATGGATCATCGGGGGAATAGACTTGTGAAATCAGGGTCTTGAAGCCTGGCTTGTACAGCATAAAGTGCAAGTGCGCAGGCCGGAAGTTATGCCTGCCCGTCGCCGCAATCAACTCCCCGACGGGGCCGTCGATGGGCACCGGATAGCCCGCCGGCTTGACGCTGCGAAAAGAAAACCGACCCTCCTGGTCGGTGAGGAAGCGGCCGCGCAGGTTCATCTCGGCCTGGCCGGCGTCCTGGTTTTCATAGCGGCCCTCGGGCGAGGAATGCCACACGTCAACCTCGGCACCCGCTATCGGCCGATCGGTCCCGTCCACAACCGCGACACGACAGATCAAGGCCGGGCCCGCCGTCGGCGAGCGCACGAGGCTGTCGCCGCTGCGGCAGATGGGCTGGTCGTCGCGCCAGAACGGTCCCAGCAGATTGGCCTGGGTCTCGGTCTGGCCGCCGTTGCCGTTGTTGAGGAGACACACCAGCGCCGACACGCCGAGCGATCCCGACATCAGCATCGCCTCATTGTGCCAGGCGGTCGTGTGTTGCCCGAGCGCCGCAACCAGCCGGATCGCCTCATGGAACTCCGCCTCCGTCAGGCGCACCTCGCGAACAAAGCCGTGTAAGTGGCGCACGAGAGCCAACAGAATTTCGCGGCTGCGCGGGTTCTCGGTGCGGTTGAACGCCTCGACCACGGCGGTGGTGACGGTGGCCTCGTTCTCGATGATCATTGTTCGACCTACTCTGTGCTGCTCTCGCTATGATAGCGGACTTCGCCGCGAGCCTCGACCACCTAGGGTTGACCAATGTCTGAAGTTCCGGAGCGTTTCCTTGCAGACAAGAAGCGGCCGTTTACGGGCGCGGAGTATCTTGAGTCGCTGCGCGACGGCCGGGAGGTCTACATCTACGGCGAGAAGGTCCGCGATGTCACACGGCATCCGGCCTTCCGCAACGCGGCCGCATCCGTGGCCAAGTTGTACGATGCCCTCCACGACGCCAAATCCAAGGACGTGCTTACGGTTGCGACCGACACCGGCTCGGGCGGCTACACGCATCGCTTCTTCAGGGCCGCGCGCTCGCGAGGAGACCTGATCGGGCAGCGCGATGCCATCGCCGCCTGGGCCCGCATTACCTATGGCTGGATGGGTCGCAGCCCGGACTACAAGGCCGCATTTCTCAATACGCTGGGCGCCAACGCCGAGTTCTACGGCAAGTTTGCCCCTAACGCACGCGCATGGCACGTGCGCGGGCAGGAGGCCGTGCTCTACGTCAACCACGCACTGGTCAATCCGCCGATCGATCGGGCCAAGCCCGTCGAGCAGGTGAAAGACGTCTACATTTCCATCCAGAAGGAAAACGACGCGGGCATCTTTGTCTCCGGCGCCAAGGTCGTCGCCACCAACTCGGCGCTGACGCACTACAACTTCCTCGGCCAAAACATGGGTCAGGACATTAACGACGAGAGTATGGTTGTGATGTTCATGGCGGCGATGGACACGCCCGGCATCAAGCTTATCTGCCGCGCTTCCTACGAGATGGCGGCCGCTGCCAGTGGCTCTGCGTGGGACTATCCGTTGACCAGCCGCTTTGACGAGAACGATGCCATCTTCGTGTTCGACAACGCCTTCATCCCCTGGGAAAACGTGTTCATTCATCGTGACGTGGAACGCCTCAAGGCCTTCTATCCGCGTTCGGGGTTTGTCAACGGCTTCACCATGCAGGGCTGTACACGGCTCGCCGTCAAGCTCGACTTCATTGCCGGTCTGCTGATGAAGGCGGCGCGCGCTACGGGTGTCGAGGCCTTTCGCGGCGTGCAGGTCCAGCTCGGCGAGGTGATCGGCTGGCGCAACCTATTTTGGGCGCTTAGTGACGCCATGGCTTGCAATCCCGAGCCATGGGTGAACGGGGCGGTGCTCCCCAACATCCGCGCCTCGGTTGCCTATCGGCTGTTTGCCACCGAGGCCTATCCGGCCGTGCGCTCGATTGTCGAGAAGGTCATCGCCTCGGGTCTCATCTATCTGCCGAGCCACGTCCGGGATTTCAAGAATCCCGAGATCGACAAATACCTGCAAAAGTACGTTCGCGGATCGAGCGGCATCGACTACAAGGCGCGCATCAAGGTCATGAAGTTGCTGTGGGATGCGATCGGCAGCGAATTCGGGGCGCGTCACGAACTCTACGAGATGAACTACGCCGGCAGCCACGAACTGGTGCGCTTGTTTCCCCTGCAACACGCCCAAGCTTCGGGCGCACTCAAAGAGATGGAAGCCCTGGTAGAGCAGTGCATGGCCGACTACGACGAAGACGGTTGGACGGATTCCGTTTACTCGAGCGGCGAGGACGTCTCAGTATTGGGACGGCTCAAGTAGAGCCCAGCACGATCTGCGATCGCGGTCCTGGCCTCCGCCGGCCGGCGGATCGTGCCGCTCGGGCGAGGGCAACATTGGTGCGTGGGCGCGCAAAGCACCAGGCTATGCCCGATCCGGCGCGAGGACGCGCGTGAAGGCAACGGCGGCGGCCTCTATGTCGTCAGCGCTGATGTCAAGGTGTGTAACCGCTCGGATCATGCCGCCATAGGAGGCGCCCATGCGCACACCATGCTGCGCCAAGGCGGCGACGATCTCCTTCGGCTTGCGCCCGCTCGCGCCCGGGTCGACGAAGACGATGTTGCTCTCGACTTCTGGATTCATGATGCCGATGCCAGCAAGACCGCCGATCATCTGCGCCAGACGCCGGGCGTTGGCATGGTCTTCGGCCAACCGCTCGATGTTGTGCTGGAGGGCGTAAAGTCCTGCCGCTGCCAACACGCCGGATTGGCGCATCGCACCACCCATGCGGTGCTTCCAGGCCCAGGCTGCCTCGATAAAGCCGCGTGAGCCAGCGAGCACGCCGCCGACCGGACAGCCGAGCCCTTTCGACAAATCGAGCCAGACGCTGTCGCATGGGGCCGCCATCTGCTTGGCGCTTACGCCGCTAGCGACCTGGGCGTTGAGGAGGCGCGCGCCGTCCATGTGCACGCTGAGGCCACGCTCGCGGGCCGCATGCGCAACTGCCACAATTGCCGCGAGCGGCCATACGGCGCCGCCGCCACGATTGACGGTCTGCTCGAGGGCGAGCAGGCGCGACCGCGGGCTGTGACGGCCGCCGCCGTCGCGCACGGCCGCCCTCACGTCGGCCGGGGTAAAAAGACCGCGCTTGGTCAGCAGCGGCCAAGTTTGCACGCCCGCGAAGCAGGAGCCTCCACCGGCCTCGGAGGTGAAGATGTGCGCAAGGTCGGCGGCGATAACCTCGTCGCCAGGCCGGCAGTGCACGAGCATGGCGATTTGATTGCACATCGTACCCGACGGCAGAAACACCGCGGCCTCCTTGCCAAGCAGGTCGGCCACGCGGTCCTGCAGTGCATTCGTGGTCGGATCGGCGGCGCTTTGCTCGTCACCGACCTCTGCTTCGGCCATGGCTTTGCGCATGCCCGCTGAGGGCCTTGTAGCGGTGTCGCTTGAGAGGTCGATCAGTCGGTTCGTGGCCATGCGTTGCTCTCCTCGCCGATGGCCACATGGAAGCCTGTCGGCGGCGCCAGGGCAAGGCGTCAGCGATGGGGGTGTGCCGGCGTGCCGCCCTTTATTGGCCGCTGGCCTGCATCCACCCAATTTGGGAAGATGCGCCGTTCGCCGGCATGGCGGGCGCCCATCGACGGTGGCGGAGCGCATGTACGATTGGCTGATCGTCATCCTTGTCGGCCTGGCGGGCTATGCCGAGGCCCCTGGGTGGTTCATCCTCCTGGGCGCCTTCGGGCTCACGATCGAGGGCTGGTGGGGCAGGCTTGGCCTGTTGCGGCATGCTCCGCGGGCCATCAGCACCAAAAAGACCGCCTATTTCGTGGTCGGAGCGATCAGCAATCTCGGTCTTGCCGCGCTGGGCTACCTCTTGGGCCACCTCGTGCGTGGTCTGACGCCCTAGCCTTCGGGCGAACGAGAAAAAAGGCCCGCGAGTTGTTCCTACCGCGCAGGCCTAGTTTGCAAGAACGGGCACTCTTTCCACGCTGGGTCCCGATCGAGAAAGGACCCGTGCGGCTATCTGCCTGATTCGCGCACCCCTGTCAGCATTATTGACCTGGGTTTGCGGCGGGCGGCTCAGGCCTTTTTCTGCCAGCGGCCCTCGGCCGATTGCTGCCAATAGGTCACCTCGCAGCCAGCCTCCTTGACCAGTCTCCATTGTTCGCGTGCTTTTTCCACCGCGCTCGCATCGCGGCCGTCGAACAAATAAACGACCCGCGCATAAGCCGTGAAATCAGCCGCCTGGGCGCCGTCCACCAAGAAGCGCACCGTCGCGTTGTTCGGATTTTCTTCGGAGCTCGTCAGAAACACCGGCTGCTGTTCGGGATTACCGTCCCGCCGTGTTCCGTGCGGCAGGAAGCTCTCCTCGCGATAGGTCCACAGCAGCGTATCGAGGGCCTCGACCCTCTCCTCGGATCCCACCTGGATCACCGCCCGCCAGTTGCGCTCCAAGGTGCGCTCCACCAGCGCCGGCAAGGCGCGTTCCAACGTTTGGTGTTCGAGATGATAAAACAGCACTTCCGTCATGGCGTCTCCCCCATCGTGTTCCCCCGCCAGTCCCGCGGCTACGTCGGCCACCTGACCTCGTGACCTTGCCAGGGCGTCAACGCGGCAGGAGGTGGCGCCGCCGGTCGGGCACTGGCTGCTGCAATCAGGTGCGCAATTTGGGACGGTAGCGTTGTTCGGTCAGCCCGTAAGTCCAGGCCACGGCCTCGCGCGCGGACCTGACCGTGGGCGGGACCTGCAGGAAATAGTGCTTGTGCGTGCCGTCGGGCTCGGCGGTTCCGTTGACGACCTCGACGGCCGCCCAGGCTTCCCAGCGCCAGCGCTGGCGCCACAAGATGCCGGTTTCGTCCTGCGATACCCGATAGGCGCCGCCCTCGGCGATAAAGCGCTGCGGCGTGAGAATGTCGATCATGCAGCGCCGGATCTGGGGATCGTGGTTGGCGGCAATGCTGCGCACATTGATGCGTTCGGGCCGCTCGATGATCCACGGCGGCACCAAAACGCCCTTCCAAGCAAATACCGTCCAGCCGTCGCCAAAGCTGAGCGCTGGGCCATCGGCCGCGTGCAACCGGCCGTTGGTATCGCTGCGGATGATGGTCGGCCGCTCCGACAACCAGCACATGCGCTCATGCGGCAGAATCCAAGCGGCATTCTTGGCAACTTGCCATAGGCCGCTCAGCGCCGACGTCTGCCGGCGCAAGCCGCAAACGTCGTGGAAGTACTCGAGTACCCCCAAGGAGGATGTCGCCTGAAAGCCGAAGCTTGCCGCGGGGAATCCGAGGCTCGGTCGCCGGCGCAAACTGACGAGGGCGGCGAGGCGTTTGCGCAGGGTCGGCTTGATGCTGGCGCAGTCGCGGGCAACCGCCTCCTCGATGCTCGTGCAAAAAGCCGGCACCCGTGACAGGCGTGGCTCCTCTGCCAAGGCCGTACGCACGGCAACGCCAATCGCCCGATCGACGGCGGCTTCCGCCTTGCGCCGAACCAGATCGACGACCAGGGACCTTACGTTTTCGCCACCGGCATCGTGTGGCGTGACCCACAGGCTGGCGATCTCGCGCGGGCTAGCGCCCCAGATGATCTCGCGCGGCGGGGCTAGCCCCGCCGCCTCATAGGCGACCGCGACGCCAGCCTCCGCCTCGTGCCGGTCGACCGGCGAGGTGGAACGGCGCAACGCTGACCACTGCTCACCATAGGACGTCAGCGCCGCTTTTTGGAAGGCAGACAGTCGCGGCAGTTCAATCAGCGACAAGTACCGCATCCTTGGGCTCAAGTTCGCGCTGACGCCGCACGCGATACGTGCCCTCAAGCAGGGTTAACGGTGCATGCTCATCGTGCACGACCGTCGCAGAGCCCTCCGCGATCTTGAGATGACCTAGATACAATCCCGCCGGAATCTCCCGCGCCAGGGCATCGTCCCGAAACATTGTGACCTGGTCGTAGGTGGCATGCCGGTGGCCGGTCGCCTCGCCTTCCGCCAGCACGACCGCTCCGCCGGCATCGGCGGTCAAAATGGTCCCCGAGGGTTCGAGATCAGCAACCCGCTCGATCAGTAGGTCGCCCTGTGCAAACATCTCTGTCATCGAATGGCTCCTCTTCTGCTCGCTAGCTCCGCCTGCTGGATGCCAGTTACTTCAACCTCTTAACCGCGCTTAAGGTTCCATCTTCGGGCTCGATTTGCACTGCAACTTCAAGTGATCAGGGGCCCGCTTGCCAGGCCGGTGTCCCACCCAAGGCGGTTGGCCGCGGGCCGCCGCCGATCACCGGCCGCACTTCGTGCGCTCAACGCGCGATGAACGGCACAAACTTCGGGCATTTTTGGCCACTTTGCGGACCAACGTATGGGCGCTGAGGCGAGGCATCCCTTCTGCCATACCGCGCCGGGGCCAATCTGGCCGGCAAACAAGCACGGTGGAACAGGGGGTGCGGGGTGACGGTTACCACCGGGATTGGCGTCACAGACACGTGAGTGACGTCCGTGAATCACCTGAATCAGAAGAAGGAGCCTCAGTATGAAGTTCGGGCAATCGCTCGCGGTGTCGCTCGCCGCGCTTCTTTGTACGTCATCGCTGGCATTGGCTCAGGCGCCCGACAAGGGTGGCATGGGTGGGGGATCGCAGGCGCCCGCTGAACGGATGGAAAAGGGCCAACCCGGTGGGGGCGGTGGGGCCCGCGGCGGCCAGGAGAACCGACAACCATCGCGTGGCATGAGCCAATCGCAAGAGCGCGGTGGCGCCAACAGGGGCATGTCGGAGCCTGCACCAGGCGGTGAACGGTCTTCGAACAGATCGGCGCGCCCGGATGGCGGCAAGGACCGGTCGGCCGAACAGGGCCGCAAGGACCGGGCGGTGCAAGAGGGCCGCGAACGCAACCAGGACAGGGCTCAGCGCGCCGGTCGCGACAAAGACCAGGACAAGGCGCAACGCACCGCACGCGACAAGGAGCAGAAGGCCCGCGATCGGGATCAGGAGCGTGCCGCGCAGTCGGCTCGTCAGAGGGAGCAGGACAAGGCTCAACAAACCGATCGCGGCAAGGACCAGGGCAAGGCAGCCCAAGGCCGGACCCCGGACGGAAACGGCCAGTTGCAGCCGGCGAACCGCGTGCAAGCCAGCGAAAAGCAGCATACGGAGGTCCGCCAGCACCTTCTGCGCGATCGCAAAATTGAGCGCAGCAGGATCAATGTCGCCGTCAACATCGGCGTCCGCGTGCCGCGCTCGGTGCGGTTGCATTCCCTGTCCGCAGCGATCATCGGCTTTGCCCCGGTTTACCGTGGCTACAGCTATGTCGTGCTCGAGGACGAAACGATCTGCATCGTCGATCCGCGGACCTATGTCATTGTTGACGTCATTCCGGCCTCCACGCAGCGGGCCGAGGCACCGGGTTTGCGCGGTCACCTCACCTTGTCGGCCGATGAGCAGCGCTTTGTCCTGACGAGCATCGACAAAAGGCGCTCGGCCGACATCAGCGTGCGGCTGGCGCTCGGCGCAGAGGTTCCCCACTCGGTCGAGGTGACGACCTTCCCCGATCGCGTTGTCGAACGGGTACCCCAGCTGCGCGCCTATCGCTATGTGGTTGCCCAGGATCAGGTCGTCATTGTCGATCCCAACGATCGGCAGGTGGCGCTCTTGCTCGGCGACTAACGACCGCTCCCAAAAGCCTCCGGAAAGCCCCGCCCGCCGCGGCGGGGCTTTTTTTGCTTCCAGCGCCCCCCGGATCCGCTCCCTTGCTGCAAAGCTTGCGCTCCTTCACGTCAATGTGATTGACAATGTTGGGAAAGCCCAGAGCCCCTTGTGCGTTGCCTTTTCTAATGCTGATCTGGGGCAATCAGCATGCTGCATTGCGGCCGCTTTCAGATCCGCATCGTTGACGGAGTTTTATCAGCACTTTACCAATTTTGTATCAGGCGCCGAAGCAGGTACTTCTTGCATCTGCGAAGCACCTGGAGGGGAACTGCGGTCTCCAGCCACGGAGCGATGCACGATCGGGGGGGCTAGCCTTGAAACTTTCGACGTTTGGCCTTGCGGCGGGGCTCGTGTGCTCCGTCATCGGCGCGGCCAGTGCGGCCGACGCGGAGAGCTACAAGATCCTGCGGCTCGATGGGAACAATGTCCGCTGGCAGCCCGTTGGGGGCAAGGCGCCGGTCATTTCCTATGCCATCGCCAGCCAATCCATGGATTTTCCGGGTGCGCGCAACTGCCAGAAGCTTACCGCCCCGGACGAATTGCTGGCGGCATCGGCCTTGACGATCTCCACCTTTCGCGACGAGGTCGCTGCCGCCTTTGCCATGTGGCAGGCGGTGGCCGACATTCACTTCCGTGAGGCAGAAAGCCCAGCCGAGGCCGACATCGTCCTTGGTGCTCAAGTGGACCCGACGGGGCACGCCTTTGCGGATGTGTTTTACGACGCCGCATCGCGCGAGCGGCTGAAGCCGATTTCCAAAGCGCTCGTGTGTCTCAACCCCTCCAAGGCCTGGAAAATCGGCTTCAACGGCGACTTGAGGACCTACGACATTCGCTACACGCTTGCCCACGAAATCGGGCACGCAATCGGCCTCGATCACCCCAACGGAGCGGGCCAGATCATGGGTTACCGCTATGAAGAGCGGTTTCGCCAGCTGCAGGCGGGCGACGTGTCCGGCGCGGTTGTGCTCTATGGCGCTGCGCGCGCCGATGGCGTGGAAGTCGCCGCCGAGGCCACCGACCCCGAGCAGGCGGCGCTGGCGCGCGGCTCTGCCCAGAGTTCCGGCAGCCGGGCGTTTCCGGCCCGTCCGCAATGAGTCGAATTGGGACCGGCTAGCCCCAAAGTTGCGCCGAGGCGATGTTGGCGCCCTGGCGCAGGGCGGCAAGTTTCTTCCACACAATAGGGGCAGCGACCCATTCGCGGCCCGCAAAGGTGCCGAAGCCGCAATCGGTGGAGGCAATCACCCGCTCGCGTTCGCCCACCACCTCGACGGCCTCCAGCAGGCGCCGCGCCACCACCTGGGGGTGCTCGACGAAATTCGTAGTGGTGTCGATGACACCAGGAATGAGCAGCCAATCCTTCGGCAAGGGCTGGGCGCGCAGGGCGGTGTATTCGTGTTGATGGCGGGGGTTGGCGAACTCGATCGTCAGCGCGCCAGCGTGTGCCTGATAGAGCACGGGCAGAATTTGCGCGAGCGCAATATCGTGAATGTGCGGGCCTTCCCAATTGCCCCAACAGCAATGCAGCCGCACGCGGTGCTTCGGGATATCCGCCAATGCCGTGTTGATTGCGGCCACGTGCAGTTCGCAAGTCTGCAAGAATTCACGGTCGCTTTGGTCCTGGAACGTCATGGTGCGCTCCATCGCCAAATCGGGGGCATCGATCTGTAACAGCAGACCGGCTCGGTGGATGGCCATGTATTCGCACCGCAACTCCTTGGCGAGCGTCATGAGGTAGGCTTCGTGCGAGTCGTAATGGACATTTTGCATGGTCGTGGCGACGATGCCGGGCGAAGGCGCGGTCATGAACATTTCCGCAAACGGGGTGGCTTGCGCATGAGCGCAGGTCTGCAAGCGCCCGATCTCGTCTTCGATACCCTTGGTGTTGGTATAGCGTACCTCGCCGATCGCCTGCGGGGCGTTGGAAATCTTGCTGCGCGTTGGAAAGCGCCGCAGGAACATTTCGATCAGTTCCGGCACTTCGGCGAAATCGCGTCCGACCTTGCGCTTTGATTCGCCGCCGAAGCCCGACATGCGCTCTGGAATATAGGTCTGAAAGCCAACGCGTTGCTGCTCCCCGTCGTTGCCGATGTCGATGCCGGCCGCCGTCTGTGCCGCCACAGTCGACCGCACCGAGCGATCCATCGCTTCGCCCATCACGCCGGTGTCGATGGCCTCGCCCGCTTCACGGCGGATCAAAAGCTCCGTCAGCACCTTGTCACGCGGTAAGCTGCCCACATGAGTCGTCAAAATGCGATCATCACTGCGGATCATGCCTGCTCCCTCAATGTTTGCGCGCCGCAGTCTTCAGTATATGGCCAAGTCGCGGCTTTGCGAACGGGCGGGCGACGACCGCTTGTGGCCCCTGCGCGCCCAGCCTTTGCCGGCCTCTTGCAGGCCGCTCACGCTGCCCCCAGCAACGCCGCCAGGTCCCGTCGCTTTACTCGCTTTGCGTGCCTGAGCCGAAGCTGAAGAGGTCCATCGGATCGGCGCGCGCGGCGGTTTCGATGTCGGCGACGCCAACGCCGATCAGCCTAAAGGTGCGGCCGTCAGCGGCTTTGTCGATGAGCGCCGCCACGTTTTCCCATATCACCTCGGTTCTTTGGGTTGGATGCGACAGCCGGCGGCTGCGGCTGAGTACACGGAAATCCGAGGTCTTGAGCTTGAGGACAATGCTGCCGCCGGCCACACCCTTGCGCACCAGCTGGCCGGCGACGCGTTCGCTCAGTCTGCCGGCGATGGCGCGCAGCTCGCCCGCCGCGGCGGTGTCGTGCTCCAGGGTGGTCTCGGCGGAAATACTCTTGAGTGGCTGGTGGGGCGTGACTGGGCGGTCGTCGTTGCCGTGCGCATAAAGCGCAAGCCGGTGACCGAATTTGCCGAAGCGTGCGACCAGTGCCGAGGCGTTGAGGGCTTGCAGATCGGCGATTGTCCGAAGGCCGCTTTCCTCCATCCGGCGCGCCGTCACGGCGCCGACACCGTGGATCTTGCGCACCGAGAGGGGAGCCAGGAAGTCCCTGGCCTCGGCGCCGCCGATCACCGAAAAGCCACGCGGCTTTTCCAGTTCGGAGGCGAGCTTGGCCAGGAACTTGTTGCAGGAGAGCCCGATCGAGACGGTGATGCCGACCTCGTACTCGACCCGCGCCGCGATCTGCGCCAGGGCTTCGGCCGCCGGTGGTGCCTCGGTTCGATAATCATCGGTGAGGTCGAGGTAGGCCTCGTCCAGCGACAGTGGCTCGAAGATATCGGTCGCCGATTGGAAGATGCTGCGAATCTGCTCACTAACCCGCTTGTATTTCGCCATGTCGGGTTGAATCACCTTCGCCTGCGGGCAGCGCTCCAGCGCCTGGAACATGGGCATCGCTGAGCGCACGCCGTAGCTGCGCGCGGTATAGCAGGCCGTTACCACCACCCCGCGGGTCCCGGCGTGTCCGACGATGAGGGCCTCGCCGGCAAGCTCCGGCCGGTCGCGTTTTTCGACCGAGGCGTAGAACGCGTCGCAGTCGACGTGGGCGATGCCGAGGCTCTCCAGTTCGGGATGGGCGACAAGCCGTCCCGCCCCGCAGCGCACACACACCCGATCGACGACCTCCCCGATCTGGCAGCAGCTCCGGCACAAGGCGCGTTTCAGCGCTGTTGGCTCGCCCCGAGACATACCGCAACGCTGCCACGAGTGGCCCCAGGACACCAGAGTGACACGGCATCTTTCCCCGGTTGCAACGGGTGGCGTCGTTCGAGGCCCGGGCTCGGGGGCCTGGTGTGGTTACAGCCCCCGCGCCACCAGCTCCTTCATGATTTCGGTGGTACCCGCATAGATGCGGTGAACGCGGGCATCCGCGTAGGCGCGGGCGATCGGGTATTCGAGCATGTAGCCGTAGCCCCCGAAGAGTTGCAGGCAGGTGTCGAGCACCTTGTTGTCGAGTTCCGTCAGCCACCATTTGCTCATGGCCGCGGTGGTAGCATCGAGCTTGCCTTCGAGGAACAGCGCCAGGCAGTGATTGAGGAACACGCGCGCCACCGTCACCTCGGTCTTTACTTCGGCCAGTTTAAAGCGCGTGTTCTGGAACTCGGCCAATGATTTGCCAAAGGCCTTGCGCTCACGCGTATAGTCGATGGTCCATCCCAGCGCCGCCTCCATGATGGCAACCGCGCCGATAGCGACCAACAGGCGTTCGCGGGGTAGCTGGTTCATCAGACAGGCAAAGCCGCGCCCCTCCTCGCCCAAAATGTTCGACGGCGGCACGCGCACGTCCTCGAAGAACAGCTCGGCGGTATCTTGCGCGTTCTGGCCAATCTTCTTGAGGTTGCGGCCGCGCTTGAAGCCAGGCCGGTCGGCCTCAACCAGCACCAGGCTCACCCCTTTTGCTGCCGCCGCCGTATCGGTCTTGGCGGCAACAACGACGAGATCGGCGAGGCCGCCGTTGGTGATGAAGGTTTTCTGCCCGTTGAGTACGAGCTCATTGCCTCGGCGCAGGGCGGTGGTGCGGATCGCCTGTAGGTCACTGCCGGTTCCGGGCTCGGTCATGGCGATGGCGGTGATCACGTCTCCTTTCGCCATCTTCGGCAGCCAAGTGCGCTTCTGCTCCTCGCTGCCGTAGTGAAAGATGTAGGGCGCCACGATGTCGGAGTGCAGGCGAAAACCGGGCGCGGCAAACACGCGCTTGGCCATCTCCTCGATCATCACCGCGCTATAGAGGAAGTCCGCCCCGCCGCCGCCGTATGCCTCCGGCGTATCGGTTAGCAGCAGGCCCGCCTCGCCCGCCTTGCGCCAGACGTCGCGGCTGACCTGGCCCTCCTTTTCCCAATGGTCGTAGTGCGGGGCGATCTCGCGATCAATGAAGGCCTTGACGGTCTTGCGGAAGAGCTCGTGCTCCTCCTTGAAGATCGGAGCGGTACTGGACATGGGGTGCGTGCATTCCGGCTGATATTGCGGTGGTGGCATCAACCTAGCGAACGAGGCGCGCTCGCGCCACGCCGTTAACGCTTGCCGAGCGTATTCAGCTCTTCATGGCTGAGGCTGCGCGCTTCCTCCTCCAGCATGACGGGTATGCCATCGCGAATGGGATAGGCGAGGCCGGCCGCCCGGCTGATCAGCTCTTGCGCCGCCTCATCGTAAATCAGGGACGTTTTGGTGCGCGGGCACACCAGCAGCTCAAGCAGGCGCCGGTCAACGCGCTCGGCTACTGGCTTTGGTTGTGGGCTCTCATCCACGGCTTCCCGTCCGCGCTATCTGCCGTCCGCGTGTCACTGCAATCTCGAGCCCGAACCTTGCGACCCGGCCGCCAAGTCGAGTTCCGCCAGCGCCACCAGCGTGTCCGCCCGCGTACTCAGATCTGGGGCCTCGAGCAGGGCCTGCTTCTCCTCGGGGCCGTAGGGAGCGATCACGGCCAACGAGTTGACCAGCCGCTCCGTCGAAGCATTGGCAATCGCCGACCAGTCGGCGCTGAGATTGCGCGCCTCCAAGTAGGTCCTCAAAGTGTCCAATAGGCCCTGTCGGTTGACGGTTTCTTCGCCGGCGCCGGCAATAAAGTCGCCCTGAAACCGCGCATAGTCGACGTTCCAGAGGCGATAAGGCTTGTCACAGGCGACCTCCTCCTCGAGGAGACAACGCGCGATGCCCGACAGCGTGATCAGAACCCGCCCATCGTCGAGCTCTTCGTAGGCTGTCAGGCGCCCGACTCCAGCGACCGATCGCAGTTCAACCGATTTCCCTGGCGGCGACTCCTCGCCTCCCCCTTTGGGTTGCACGAGGCCCAGTACGCGATCACCCGAGATGGCATCATCAAGCATGGCCAGATATCTCGGTTCGAAGATGGTGAGCGGCAGGTTGACGCGCGGCAGCACGATTGCGCGGCGCAGCGGAAAGATAGGCACGCAGCGCGGTAGATCGGCGGGGTTTCGATATCGCTCCGTCAGGCTCGGCAAAATTCACCCGCTATTTGCTGCGCTCAGGAGAACAAGATGGACGAGAGCCGGCGCCGTCCTTCCAGCGTCAATGGATCCTTCGGCCCCCAGGCGTCGAACAGCTGCACCAGCTGCTTGCGGGCGGCCTCCTCGTTCCACTTGCGATCGCGGCGGACCACCTCTAGCAGTTGATCGAGCGCCTCGGCCTTTTTGCCCTTGGCGGCGAGCGCGGTCGCCAGATCAAGGCGAGCTTGGTGGTCGGCGGGGCGCGCCTGCACTTGCGCCTCGAGCTGGGCCACGTCACCGGCCTTCTCGGCGCTGCGGGCCAAATCGAGGGCGGCGCGAACGCTGGCGACCACGGCAAGGTTCTGCTTGTCGGGGGGGACCAGCCCGATGGTCTGTTCGGCGCGTGCCAGATCACCCGTTTTCAGGTAACAGCGCGCGAGGCCCGCGAGCGCCGCCGCATTTTGCGGCTCTTCCTGCAGCACTGCGGCATAGATTTTAGCCGCGCCCTGTACGTCGCCGGCCTCCAAGGCCTGGTCCGCCGATTCCAAGACTGCGGCAACCTCCTCGACCGCGTCGTCGCCGAGCAAGCGGTCCACGAAGGCCTTCACGGCGCTTTCCGGCTGTGCCCCCATGAAGCCGTCGAGCGGCCGGCCGTCGCGGAACGCATAGACGGTTGGGATGGACTGGATTCTCAATTGCGCCGCGATCGCCTGGTTCTCGTCGATATTGATCTTTACCAGGCGGACCTTGCCCTTGTAGCTGCGCACCACCTTCTCGAGGATGGGCGTCAGTTGTTTGCACGGTCCGCACCACGGCGCCCAGAAATCTACCAGCACCGGCACATTGCGCGACGTCTCCAGCACGTCCTTGGCAAAAGTTGCCGTGCTGGTATCTTTCACCACGTCGCCGGGTGCGCCGACCCCGTCCTTTTGCTCAGTACTCTTGCCAAAACCGAAAACCATCTCGCTCTCCAGCTGCAGGTCGCGCGCAGAATATAGTGCGTGCCTGCCATAATGCTACGGCACGGAGCTAATGCTGCTCCTCGGCTCGGCTCTCTTCGGCCGCGACGGCCAAGATCCGGGGTGCGTGGCCGCAAGCACGAATGAACCGCAGCAGGTCCTCCCCCGCGATATTGGTGGTCGCCGTATTCTCCAGCGGGTGGTAGTTGAGCCGCTCCTGACGCATCATATCGGCATCGAGGATCACCGTCACGCGCTGCTGGGTGTCGTTGATCAGCGCAAAAGGCGTCACGGACCCGGCGGGCACGCCCAACACCTCCAACAGCAGTTCAGGCCGGCCGAAGCTGAGCCGGTCGCTAGCCAATATCTGGTGCAGGTTCTTTAGATCGATGCGCGCCCTGCTGAGCGCCACCACCAAGAACAGCCTGTCCTTCTTGTCCTTCAAGAACAGGTTCTTGGTATGCCCGCCCGGCAGCGTGCGCTCCAGCCTGCAGCTTTGTTGCACGGTGAAAACGGCCTCGTGTTCGACCGTCTCGGTGAGGATCCCGAGGCGTGCCAAAAGCGCAAATAGATCCTGACGGCTGGCAGGCATGATGCTCCACAGCAAGGGCGCACGGGCGACCGATCATGTGTGCGCACTCCTACTCGATCACCAACCCCCAACACAATGCCGGCGCGGGGAGACCTGCGCTTGCCAACCTTAGGGCTTTGCTGCATATACCGGCCGGTGGACGCGGGTGTAGCTCAGGGGTAGAGCATCACGTTGCCAACGTGAGGGTCGAGGGTTCAAATCCCT
>Ga0134122_10001115_pt1 | contig 19269 bp, 16 predicted proteins | sample KB302_FD_96461 | JGI IMG/M metagenome (GOLD analysis project Ga0134122, IMG submission 96461) | Terrestrial soil microbial communities without Nitrogen fertilizer from Kellogg Biological Station, Michigan, USA - KB3-0-2 | ecosystem: Environmental > Terrestrial > Soil > Unclassified ... | reverse complement strand
GGCTCGGGCTCGCGGCGCAAGAACTACCTGACCGGCTTCGGCCGCGGCTACATGCTGCGCAAGTGGAGCGTCCTCTCCAGCCCGCGGAGGTTGGCGAGGGCGCTGCTGGACGACGGGACCATCTGCCTCGGCCAGGCCGTGATGGACCGGAACGTCGGTGGAGTCCGCGGTCGCCTCGACGGCTTGCGGGCGGCCCCTCCGGGACGAGGCTTTCCGACAGCGGCCCTCGCCGGCGCGACGATTCCGCCGGGGCGGCGCAGCACGCTGGGTCGCCGCCTTCGTCGGCGCCGCCGCCTCCGCGGTCAAACGTCATAAGCCGACCCGAGCGTCTTACAGGTCGGTGGGGGACCTCAGTCGATCGCCCGCCGCTCGACCTTGTGAATCGGCGGCTGGCGCGTGACCTTGGCGAGCACACGACGCCCGGCCGGATGAAGCGCCTGCGGTGTGATGCGCCGGAGGGCGCTCCTCCAGCGCGGCGGCCGCGCCCCCGCCTGCAATCGAGCCACCACTTTGGAGAGGTTCTTCTCGCGCCGCTCGAGGTTGGTCATTCGCTGCCGCATTCGCGCGTTCATCTCGGCGTCGGTCTCGGGCATCCGCGACGAGACCTCTCGCGCCAGGGTGTCGTGGACGAAGAACCTCCCGTCCGCCCTGTTGACGCCCCCCATCGCGAAGGCGGCGACGATGAACGCGTTCCGGTATGCCTCGTCTCGAACGGCGAGCACGTCGTCGCTGACGTCGTCCGCTGCATAGATCTTGTCGAGCAGCCTTGTCTGCTCACGTGCGGCCAGGAGCCCGGGCGCGTAGTTTGCCGAGCCCGGATGGTTCCGCCAGCAGGCGAAGACCTCGGGATCTCGGATGAAGTGCCCCACGGAGTACGCCCGCACGCACCAGTCGAAATCTGCGAGGTAGATGAAGCTGGAATCCCAGCCGCCAATCCGCTCGACCACCCGGCGGCGAAAGATCGCGCCCACGTTGACGATGCAGTTGTGAAGCCTGACGGCCTCGGCCACCGTGTATTCGGGCGGGACCATGTCGGCGACCGCCTCACCGTCTTCGTCGATGATCCGGTAGCCGGGATAGACGAGCGCGGCGTCGGGATCGGCGACCAAGCGAGCCGCCAGCTTGGTGATCGCCCCGGGGAGGAAGAGGTCGTCGGAGTTGAGGTAGCCGATCAGCTCGCCGCGCGCCATCTCGAACCCTCGGTTCAAGGTCCTGGCCTGGCCCATGTTCTCGTGGCGCTCCCATACCAGCCGGTCCGCGTGGGCGGCCGCGTAGCGCTCGAGCACCTCTGGGGTCTGGTCGGTGGAACCGTCGTCTAAGGCGAGGACCTCCAGGTTCGGGTAGTCCTGGCCGAGGATGCTGTCGAGCGTCTCCTCGAGCAGCCCGCCGGCGCGGTTGTAGGCCGGAACGACGATCGTGACCAGCGGTTGGTGCTCGCTCGCCCCCCCTTCGCGAATCTGTGCCGATCCCTGCGGATCGCTCATCAGGTGCTGAATGCTAAACCCGCGCGGGGCTGGGGTGGGGTCATCGACCGCCGCCCGGTGGCCGTGCCGAGCACGATCCGGGCCGCGGTTGGGCTCACTGCGTTCACCGTGTACTCCGGTGGGGGCTTCCAGGTGGGCTTCTGCGCGAGGGCGACATGCACGCAGCGCCTGATCCCCTCGGGCTCCACTCCGCCGATCAGGTTGCTGCCGCATTCCACGGTCTCGGGCCTCTCGGTCGTGTCTCGCACGGTCACCGCAGGAACGCCGAGGATGCAGCACTCCTCCTGAACCGTCCCGCTGTCGGTGAGCACGCAGCGAGCGTGCCGCTCGAGCCGGACGAAGTCGAAGAAGCCGAGCGGGGGGCTGACGACGACCCCGTCCCCCTCAAGCTGGACCCCGAAGGACTCCAGCTTCGCCCTGGTCCTCGGGTGCACGCTGCAGATCAGCGGCAGCCCCAGCTCCCGCGCGATGCCGGTGACCCCCTCCACGAGCAAGCTGAGGCGGTCCTCGAGGTCAACGGTCTCCTGCCGGTGGGCGGTGAGCACCAGGTATCCGCCGTCGTCCACGCCCAGACGCTCGAGAATGTCGGAACCGTCGATCGCGGCGGCGTGACGGTCGATCACCTCCTTGATCGGGTTTCCGGTGACGTAGATCGAGGCGGAGTCGATTCCCTCGGCCAACAGGTTCGCGCGGCTGCGCTCGGTGTACGGCAGTAGCACGTCGCTCGAGTGGTCGATGACGCGGCGGTTGACCTCCTCGGGGACCCGGTCGTCGAAGCATCGGTTGCCGGCCTCCATGTGGAAGACCCGGATGCCGAGCCTCTTTGCGACCAGGGCGGAGAGGCCGCTGTCCGTGTCGCCGAGCACCAGGAGGCGATCCGGCCGCTCCTCGGCCAGCACCTCACCTATCCGTGTGATCACTCCACCGACCCGCGCCGCGAACGTGGGGCCCTCGATGCCGAGGTAGCGGTCGGGGCTCCTGACCCCGAGCTCCTCGAAGAACACGTCGCTCAGGGTCGGATCGGAGTTCTGCCCGGTATGCACCAGGACGTGGTCGCAGAGACCGTCGAGAACCTCGATCAGCGGACTCAGCCGGATGATCTCGGGCCGGGTCCCGAGGACCGTGAGGATCTTCACGCGACGAAGACGGGCGCGTCTTCAATCATCAGCCGGTTCTCGCGAAGGAGCTCGTCAACGGCCTCTCGATCGAGCGGTTCCTTGCCCGAGCTGTACTCCCGGTCTCCGAAGGGCTCGGCGTCGACCTGCTCGGAGCGCAGCTCCGGGAGCAGGGGCAGGATGACCAGGTTCTTCTCGCTGCGCCGGAAGGTGCGCGGCGCCTCCTCCTCCGAGACCAGGATCTCGTGAATCTTCTCGCCCGGCCGGATTCCGGACCACTCGATCTCGATCGGGCGGTCGCCGATCAGAATCTCCGCGACGTCGACGATCAGCGCCGAGGGCAACAACGGGATGTACGTCTCGCCTGGGCTGGCCTCGCGGAGGGCGTCGAAGACGGTGTCGACGGCGCGGTCGAGGCTGAGCAGGAAGCGCGTCATGTCGGCGCTCGTGATCGTGATCGGCCCCCCGGCGCGGATCTGATCGTGGAAGAGCGGGATCACCGAGCCGCGGGACGCCAGCACGTTGCCATAGCGCGCGGCGAGGAAACGCGTCCCCGGGCACTCGAGGTTGCCACGGGCCAGGATGCGCTCCTGCACCGCCTTGGTCATCCCCATCACGTTCACCGGCTTGCAGGCCTTGTCGGTGGAGACCCCGATCACGGTCTCGATCCCCAGGTTGTGGTCACGGATCGCCCGCACCACGTTCTCGGCCCCGACGACGTTCGTCTTCACCGCCTCGAAGGGGTTGTACTCGCACACCGGGACCTGCTTCATGGCCGCCGCGTGGAAGACCACGTCGGCGTCGCGGAGCACCGAGACCACCGAGCTCGGGTCGCGGATGTCGCCCACCTGGAAGTGCAGCCGGGAGTGGCGCTCCTCCTCGTAGACGATCTCGTCGGTGGCGACCCTGCGTTGCTGGAAGTCGAGCCTCATCTGGTGCTGGGTCGCCTCGCTGCGCGAGAAGACGACGACCGCCTGGGGGAGCCCGACCTCCCCCTCGAGCAGGCGCCGGACGATCACCTTGCCGAAGGAGCCCGTGCCCCCGGTCACGACGACTCGCTTACCGGTGAGCAAGCTGTCTCCTGATCTCGTCGTACGGTGTCGTGTCTGCGGCCAGCACTTCGACCATCTCCTCCCACCGGCGGGGCTCGCGCCCCGTCGCCCGGCACAGTCGGCTTGAGTCTAGAGAGCGGTCGACGGTCACGCTCCGGTCAGGCGCGATTTCGATCCCCAGCTCGAGCTTGCGGTTGAGGATGGAGAGAAGCTCGAGCTTGTCGATCGGCTCCGAGGCGAGGTGCCAGAGGCCCTCGAGCTCGGGCTGGTCCTCGAGCAGCGCGCCGATCTCCTCCGCCAGCCCGATCGTCGTCAGGCCGCTGAAGACGGCTCGGGAAAATCCCTTCACGCTCCCGCCCCGGTTCGAGATCAGCCACTCCAGGAGCCCCAGCGACGATTGCAGCTCGCGACCGATCAACGACGTCCGCAGGGTCAGCATGCCCTCCCCGGAGACCTCGCCCAAGAGCTTCGAGCGACCATAGATGTCGGTGGCGTCCGGGACGTCCTCCTCCGAGTAGCGGCCGCGCTCGCCGCTGAAAACGCAGTCGGTGGAGATGTGGACCATCCGCACGGATGACTCGCGGCAGGCGGCGGCGAGCTCGTGAGGAAAGAGCGAATTGATGCGAATCGCGGGGATCGGGCGCTGACCCGACTCCGCCTGCTTGACCGCTCCGACGCAGTTCACCACGACATCGGGCTGCGCCTGCTCGAGTGCCGATCGAACCGTGCCGGGTTCCTCGGCGCTGATGCCCGCGATCAGACGCGTGGGTGCCAAGAGCTCCTCGACCGGTTTCTCGACCGGTCTCCGAACCGTTCCCCAGCACTCGAACCGGTCTGCCCACTCGATGCACAGCCGGTGGCCCAGCGTGCCCGTGGCGCCCACCACCATCACGCGCATCTCAACCGTCCCCCGATCCACGACCCCGAAGCCGGCGAGCAAGCCCTCGCAGTCCCGGCGGGGCATGCTCGTAGGCGAGCCGGGTCAGGGGGTGGCGAGCGCGCAGGGTCTGGACCTCGTGTTCGAGCTCCGCGATCCGGCGCCGCTGGGCGTCGAGCTGGTCACGCGCCTTGGCCAACCTCGTCTCCGTGCTCTCGGACCCGGCGCTGGCCGAGACCTCCCGGGCGTGGCTATCGACGACGAAGTAGCGCTCGCCGGCGCCGTTGAAGCCGGGCGAGACCACCGTCGCCGCTAACACGTAAGCGTTCCTGTAGGCCTGGTCGCGGACCGCCTCGAGCTCGGGATCAGCTTCCTCGGCGAAGAGCCGGTCGAGGATCCGCAGCCTCTCGTCGGCCATCTCGCGGCCGCGCTCGGCAACTGTCAGTGAGCCGCCATGCCGCCGCCAGCATGCGAGCGGCTCTTCGACCCGGATGAACCGGCCCATACGGCTCAGGCGGAGCCACAGCTCGCTGTCCCAGAGGTAGGGGAGATCGGTTCGCAGGGGTCCGGCACGTTTGAGCGCGCTGGCGCGGAACACGGCTCCCGGGCCCACGATCGTGTCCTGGAGCCGGACCGAGTCGGCTCGCGAGTACTCCGGCGGCGTCATCGTGTCGACCACCTCGCCGGACTCGTCGATCACCTGGTAGGAGGGGTAGGCGAGGACCGCGTCCCTGTCCGCCGCCAGCTCCGCAACGAGCCGCGAGATTGCGCCTGGCAGCAACAGGTCATCCGAGCTCAGATACCCGAGCAGGGGACCCTCGGCCATCGCGAAGCCGCGGTTGAGGGTGGCTGCCTGGCCCTGGTTCTCCTGCTGGGCCCAGCGAAACCTGCCGGGGTGCCGCTCGGCGTACTCCCCCAGCACCTGCGGCGTGGTGTCCGTGGAGCCATCGTCGATCGCCAGGACCTCGAGACCGGTGTAGTCCTGAGAGAGCAGGCTGTCCAGCGCCTCCTCCAGGAGCCGGCCGGCGCGGTTGTAGACCGGGACCACCACGGTGACCCGGTCGTGGGCGTCAGGCGTCTCGACGGCCAACTGCTCCGGGTGATCAGCGGAGGTCGAGGTCATCGTCGAGGAACCTCTCATACGGGGAGCCGCGCAGAGCGGCCTCGACCTCGGACCAGTTCTCGACCGTCTCCGACAGCGGGCGGCTGCGGATGCGGCGGAACGGCGACTCCATCGCGGTCGGCTCGACGCCCAGGAAGCGCTGGATCTCGTCCAGTCGCTGACCCTTGACGAGCTCCTCGTAGGTGATCCGGAATACGGGCTTACCGTCGGTGAGCTCGTCTAGGTAGCGCTCGTGCTCCTCCATCCGCCGGAACACGGCAAGGCACTGCTTCGGATCCAGCACGACGGTCGCATCGCCGTAGTCGCCGCGGGTGGACTGGGGAACTCGGGTGCTGGCGAGCAGGCGCCGCGAGACGAAGAGCGCCAGGAGATTGAGCCGGCCGAGGCGCACCATGCGCAGATCCGGGGGCTCGAGAAGGCCAAGCGAGTCGGGGTGGGCGCGAATCGAGCTCAGGGGGAGCTTGAAGCCCACAGCCGTCTCGGTCAGCGGAGACGTGAGCTGGGCGACGTAGTCCCGGGGGTCGCTCTGCGAGGAGGTCACAAAGGCCTCGTCGAGGGTTCCCTCCTGGTAGGTGAACAGCTCCCCGAAGCAGCGGATCTGTGGATGGGAGTCCAGGAGGAAGACCAGATGAGTCGATCCCGTGCGGCCCAGGCACAGGATCACGAACGTGAGGCCGGTACCGTTCCCACTGGTCACGAGTCTTTTCTCGAGAGCTCCTCTTCGCACGCGGCCAGCGCGTAGCCGAAACGAAAGTAGAAGTCGACATCGAGCCGCTCGATCAGCGCCTCGATGTCGGTGCCCCCGTTGACCCCCGCTGCGTCCAGGAGCGCCTGCATTCGCCGCTTTGCGACCACTTGTGCTGTCTCCCTCGCCCAGGATGCAATCGGCTCCCAGATCTCGGGACCTGGCCCGAACATCGACAGGAATGTCGGCGAGGCGCCGTTCACGCCTGGCTGAACCGGGTCTCCGGATTCTCCTGCCGCGCGCTCCGCCAGGCGTTGGGCGACCACGACCTCGACCTTCCGCGGGGCGGCCAACTTTTCGGCGACGAGCCGCGCTTCGCCACCGGGATCCTCTGCGGCCCACAGCTTTGCCTTGGATTCCTCGGGAAGCACGGCCGCGTCTCCTTCAGTGCCCTCGAAGCGCCTCAGCGAGAAACCGAGCGCGATCGCCCGGACTGCATTGATCTCGTAGGGGCCCGCGTGACGGGCGAGCAGATCGGAAGTCGCCGGCGGCCCGAGCAAGCCGCTGCATGTTCCGCGGATCAGGTTGCCGGCGGGTCCGGCGTCCGTTTCCTCTGGGGGAGCCTCAACTCCCTCGCGGACCGTTTCGAGCAGTTCGGCGAGGCGCTCCCGGGCACGGCGCTCAGCATCGCCGCCCGCCGGCGAACCGTTCGACGCTGCGCCGTCGGCAGGCGGCGCCGTCGGGCGGGGCGGGCGGCGGGCCGGCTGGGCGGGGCTCTGCGCGATGCCGATCCCGCGCCCCAGCCGGCGCAGCACTCGGCGAGGCAGAGGGGCGGGGCGGGGAGGCGGATTGGCAAGAACCTCGCTGACGGTCACGAGTTCGAAGCCCCGGCCCTTCAAGCCTTCGATGAGCTGGGGCAGCGCGTCGGTGGCGCGACTCCAGGGAATGCCATCGTGGAGCAACACGATCGCGCCCGGAAGGACGTGATCGAAGACGTTGCTGATGACCTCCTCCGCGCTGATCCCCTTCCACGGCGGGGTCGCGTCTCCTGAATTCGCGCTCCACAGGATGACCCGCATCCCGTCCTCGATCGCCGCCTCGGCCATGGGCCGGTCGACCGCGCCGAACGGGGGGCGGAAGAGCTTCGGCCTGGCGCCCGCCACGTGCTGGAGCAGGGCGGTGCAGACGGCGATGTCGTCAGGCTGCGAGAACGCCCAGTGCCCGTAGGAGTGGTTGCCGATCTCGTGGCCTCCGCTGAGGAGCCGGCGGATCGTCTCCTGGTGCCCGTCGAGCTTGCGGCCGACCAGGAAGAACGTGCCGCGAGCGTCGTAGCGCTCGAGCGTGTCGAGGACGCGGTGTGTCTGGAGGACCGGGCCGTCGTCGAACGTCAGGGCGACCTTGCGATCGCGGCGGCTGGCAATGCTGCCGCGTTTGTCGATCAGCCGCACGAGATTCGAAAAGTCTCGTCCCTTTCCGGCCTTTTGGATGTAGGCCGAGAGGGCGTGCCGCTGCGCCACCTGCGGTCCCAGCCCGGGGGTGATCACGTTCAGTTCGGCGTCGGGATCCACCTCGTTCGGGGAGGCTTCAGCCGAGGTTTCCCCACCGGACGGACCGTTGTCGCCGAAATCCTCGTCGCCGTGGTGGACTGGGCCATCGGCGACCGCGTAGTCGAGCTCGCGAAGCTTGTCCCTCATGACGTCTTCGAGGGTCGCCGCGTCCTCGCCGGTTATGTTCTTACGCCAAGCGCCCGGCGTGGCGGACCGGAAGAACTTCTTTGGGCCCTTCTGCTCGGGAGCGATCGACTCGAAGGCATTGGCCTGGATCGCCCGCTCCAGCCAGCGCTCGCTTCTGCGGAGGCCCAGGAACTCGACCAGCCCGCCGAGCTCCGAGGCTGGGTCGGCGAGCAGGTCCTCGTACCGAATCGTCCTTCGCAGCTCGGGCGGATGCCGGTTGAGCGCCCGTTGTATGGAGGCGACGTCTCCGACCCAGGTGCGTGCCTTCCGCTCGATGAACTCGTGGCGTTCCTCGTCGGTCTCCCATCCGGTCACGGGGAGCCACGCGCCCGGTTGGTTGGCAGCGGTCTGCGAGTCGACGACATCACGACCGTCCCGGACCAGGAGCACCATCTTCGAGCGGGGGAACATCGACATCACCAGCGGAGCTCCGTGGCCGCCGCGGACCTCCTTCAGCAACACCAGCGGGGACTTCACTTCATACCGCTCGGCCGTCCGCTCGACGAGCCGGTGGAAGCGGACCAGCATCATGCGACGCACCTCGGGAAGCCATGCGTCCTCGTACTTGGACGAGAAGAAGTAGTTACCCCGCTTCCGCAGGCCCAGCGCCGCGGGGAAGGTGAGCGGCATGAGCTTTTCGTTGTAATCCGCGTTGCCGTACAGCGGCAGCAGGTGGTTCGAGATGAAGGTCGTATCGACCGGGATCGCGTCGACCTTGCCCTGCCACGTCACCGGAGCGAGGAAGCCCAGCCGGTCCTCGGGGTCCGTGCTCGAGTCCACCAGCTTCAGTGGGTGGCTCAGCATCCGCAACAGCCAGGTGCTCCCGCTCCGAGCGGAGGTCCAGATCCAGACCAGCCGCGACTCGAACTCCTCGTCGTCGAAGTGCAGCCCCCCGGTTGGCGAGTACCCCTCTCGCGTCATTTCCCCTCGTCCACCCTCACTCGGCGAGCGGAGATCATAGGGCACCGCCAAACCAGTCGAACGCGGTCACTCACGCCGGCGGCACTAGAGAGCTTCGGCGACGGCAGGTGCGCCGCGTACGAAGTACCAGAACGAAAAGACACAGAGGAACAGCGACAAGACGACGGGAATCAGGGCCTCCGGGACGCTGCCGGCGGCCTCCACCATGTCCGGCGTGGTGCCGCCCACCAGCGCCCATCGCACCTCGACGAAGATCGGCGTGAGCGGGTTGAGCATCACGAACGAGCGGACCGACTCGGGCACCGTCTGGATGGAGTAGAGGATGGGAGTGCCCCAGAACAGCGCCCGCGAGATCACGGTCCAGATCTGTGCCACGTCCCGCAGCCGCACGAACGCCACCGAGAGAAGCAGCGAGAGCGCGGTCGCCAGGATGACCAGGGCCGCCACGAGCACGGGTATGAGCAGCCAGCTTGGCCGCGGCGTGAGGCCCATGATGAGCACCAGCACGAATCCCACAACGAGGTTGAGCATGAGGGTGATCGTGGCGGTGAGCGACGTCGAGAGCGGGAGGACCATGCGGGGGAACTTCGTCTTGCGCACCAGGCCCTCCCTGGAAGCGAGCGCTCTCATTCCTTGATTGGTGGCCTCCTGGAAGAACTGGAACAGGATGATGTTGATCATCAAGACCTCGGCGAAATACGGGATCTTGCCGCCGAAGCCCAGGATGTGGCGCAGGAACAGGAAGATGATTCCGAACGTCACCAGCGGCCGCGCGAGCGCCCACACGTAGCCGAGCACCGTGTCGATGTAGCGCATCCTGAAGTCGGTCGACGCAGACAGCCAGAGCAGCTCCCGGAAGCGCTTCGCCGTGGTGCCGAAGGCGCTGGGCCCCGTCACCTCCCGAAGCTCGAGCGAGCTCTCGCTGATGCCCGTGGCGCTCATTTGACCCCGATTCCGGCGACGTCGATCTCGGCCTTGGCCGGCTCGACAGTGATCTCGCTGTCGACCGAGATCACGCTTCCGAGCTGGTCCGCGCCGTCGATCGCGAAGGCGAGCCAGCGCCCGGGCGACCGCACCGCCCCTCCCTCCTCGCCGTCAATCGAGGGCTCGATGACTCGGCACGCGACCGCGAAGCGGCCCGACGCCAAGCGGTTCTCGATCCTCGCCGACACGCGAAACCTGCCGCTGACTCGATCGCCCCCCGGCTGGAGCGGGCGCGGGGGTGCCACGAACAGCGCCCGCCCACCTGAGTCGAGGATCGTGAACTGCACCACCGGAGACTGAAGCGGGCGCCGCAGCTCCACCACCGCCTCCACATCGATTGGCGACCTGGAGGAGAGCGTCGGCTCGGCTTCCAATCCCTCGTCGGCGAATCCGAACGCGACCACCTCGGCGCTGTCGGACGCGCCGTCGCCGCCCACAGCGGCGGTCAACCGCCTTCTCGAGTTGACGGCCAGGTATCCGTTGGCTACCTCCTCGGGGCTTCCCATGCGCTCGATCTTGTGGCCGTGGAGTAGCAGCGCGCGATCGCAATTGCGGTTGATCGAGCCCATGTCGTGGCTGACGAGCACCACCGTCCTTCCTGCCGCGCCCATTCCCGCGATCACGTCTCGGCACTTGTCACGAAAGGCCTTGTCGCCGACGGCCATGATCTCGTCGACGAGCAGCACGTCGGCGTTGACGTGGGTCATGATCGAGAACCCAAGCCGGCCACGCATCCCGGATGAATAGTTCTTCAGCTTGAGGTCTTTGAACCTCTCGAGCTCGGCGAACTCAATGACCGAGTCCGCGCGACGCTTCGCCTCGGCGGGCGTCAATCCCATCATCACCCCGTTGAGCAGGATGTTCTCGCGGGCGGGAAGCTCCGAGCGAAAGCCGACCCCGAGCTCGATCAGGGGAGCGATCCGACCGCCGACCCTGATCCGGCCGTCGTCGATCTGGTAGATCCCCGCGATCAGCTTCAGCAGGGTGCTCTTGCCGGCGCCGTTGGGCCCCACGATCCCGAAGACCTCGCCGCGGTGGACATCGAAGCTGATGTCCTCGAGCACCGAAAGACGCCCGGCCGGGTGGCGGAGCCGCTTCAGCGGCACCCACGAGGTAGTGCCAGTCGCGAACGACTTGGATACCCCCCGGACCTCGATGCTCAGCGGAGCCGACATCGGCACAAGGATAGAGCGCCCCCCTACGCCTACCTGGAGGTTCCGCCCTAGGCCTCGATGCCCACCGCGCGCAACTCGGGGCCAAGGTCGCGCGTGAAACGCTCGGCAACCTGGGGGTCCAGCTCGTCCCGCCAGCGCCCGACCGACTGCTCGGGCGTTGCCGCAGTCATGTGCCTGGAGCGAAAGGACTTGTCGCGTGCGGTGGCCTCGGCATCGAGCTTCACTCCCAGCCAGCTCCCTATGCGCTCCGCCGTGCCGGGCATGTCGAGGACCAGGTCGTCGTAGCGAACGACGGGGATCTCGTCCTGCTCCTGGATCTCGGCAATCCACTGGAGCCTCTCGCGCTGGCGCCTGATCACCTGGTCCAGGTGCTCCTCCGCGCTGCCGGCGCGATCGCGGCCGAGCGTGCCACCGCCCCGTATGTCGTTGACGGCGTTGATCGACACCCAGCTGTCCCGCGGATCACGCAGCAGGACGATCACCTTGACCGGCGGCAGCTGAGCAAGCGGGACCTTCCAGGTGTTGAGGTGCTTCTCCGCGAAGTAGAGGACCGGGCCGGCATCGCGCGCGGCGGCGCTGAGCTCGCTGCGGTGCTCTCTTGCGGCCCGCCGGGAGAACTCACGCCAAGCGAGTTCGAAGCAGCTTTGAGCCATGCTCGGCTCGTCGCGCGCGGAACGGATCAGCGGCCGCGGAAGCCACGGTGGCGGCCCGTGCAGGGCGGCGGTCCGGACCTGGGTGAGCGAGCCGAGCGCGCTCGGCCCCCACTGCTGCTCCGGCCAGTCCTCGCGATCGAGCAGCTGAGCCCAGCGCCATAGGTACGCGAAGTACTTGCGCTCGTAGGGAAAGCTCATCTCGACTGCGATCTGCGGCGAGGAACCGAGGAGCCGCATCATCAGCGTGCTCCCGTCGCGGGTGAAGTAGTCGACCAGGATCGGCGTCAGCCACTCGCTGTCCGGCTCACCCCCGGATCCGGACCAGTCGGCGGGCTGTCCGCGCGGCGATGACAGCGGCGCCATGGAGCCCACTCGGCCGCGGAGGTGGCGTGCGCGGTGCCTCAGGCGCACATATCCGCGGCGGGCCACGGTCGCGCGCCAACGTAGCCGGCGTGCGCCCCGCCGCAGGCGGGCGTAGCGGCGCCAGGCGAGCCCCGCGAGCATCGTCCGTTCGCGACCCAGCGTGGGGCTGCGTCCACTCAGCGACTTGGTCACGCGCACCGCAAGCCACGCCACGCCCCCGGGCGAGTCGGAGATCCTGTTGAGAGTTCGGCGCCTGGATGCGCTCATGCGGTCACCGCACCGTAACTGGAGGATCGCGACGTTGACGGCGATCCGGCAGTAGAGCATGAAGTAAGGCCAGCGCCATCCCAGGCGCAGGCTGCGGAGTCGCTTGGCGGTCACGCCGCGTGCGCGCAGCCGCGAAACCATCGAACGCCGGTAGCGACCGAATGCATTGGCCGCCAGGTGGCCCAGGGCCGCATTCCCGTGCTGTACGTAGTCGTAGAGCGGGCGATCGATGTAGCTGATTCCACCGAGGGCCATCGCGATCTGGGCGATCCAGTGGTCGTGATAGCTGGTCTCGAACGGCGGTGGGAACGGGAGCACGTCGTCGAGCAGATCGCCGTCGAACAGCAGCGCGGCACCGGTCACGGTGTTGGCCATCACCAGGGCGGCGAAGTCGGTGTGGTTGTTGCGCCTGAAGTTCCAGTAGGTGTCGGAGATCACCACCCCGTCCTCGTCGACAATCCGCATGTCGCTGTATACGAGGCGGTGACCTTCGCGGAGTCCGGCGAGCTGTGAAGCGAGCTTGTCCGGGTGCCACAGGTCGTCCTGGTCGCTGAGCGCCACATAGTCCACGCCGGCCGGCACCATCGAGAGCGCCCGCTCGAAGTTGCGATAGAAGCCGCTCTGGGCGTCGGCTGCCGACAGCAACAGGCGTGGATCGTCGCCGAGGACCGCTCGCATCTCCTCGAGCTTGGCGGGGCTCGAGTTGTCGTCGCTGATCAGGCAGACCCAGTTGCGGTGCGTCTGCCCGCGTATCGAGTCGATCTGGCGCCGGAAGAGCTCGATCGGGGGCTCGTAGGTCGCCATGCACACCGCCACCAGTGGCTCACCCTGGCCGCGAGCCCCGACCAGCTCCGCCACCGGGGCCGTGCGGCCGTTGCTCGAGGCCTCGACCGGGCCCTCGAGTTCGGGCAGCAGGTCGACCGTCCCCAGCGGGGCGGTCGCCTGGCTGCCGTCGTCGAGCGTCGCGATCAGCTCCAGCCACTCGGTGCGGGGCTCGTCCGTCGGCAGCACGGCTACGATCGCCCACCAGTAGTCGCTGTCGGTTGCCGAAGCAGGTCGCGGCATGCCCGACGCGATCACCGGCTGGGTTCGATCACCCAGCCTGACCTGAAGCGATTCGATCCGGCGCGTCGGGTGGCTGGACGTGCCGTCGACGAAGAAGGCCTGACCGCGACCCACGGCCAGCCGCGACGGAAACGGCCCCACCGGCGCCACGGCGAGTTCCGCGCCGCTCGGACCGCGCGCCTGGCCCTTGCCCGGGCTGGCGGTGACTTGGCTCATGACTCTCTCTCCCACGGACCCCAGGAAGGAACTTTAGAGCGACCGTGCCAGGGGTGGTGGGCGACCGCTCTCGCCAAGCAGGCCGCGCGGGCGTCTTCGACCGCCGACTGCCGCCCGCGACACGCTCAGCGCCAGCTTCACCGCGATCCCCACGTAGACCGCGGCGTTCACGAGTGCGCTTCGCGTTGCCGCGTAGTGCTTGCGGTAGAAGCGGAACATTCCGTAGTGGAAGGCGTAGTTCAGCTTCGGCGAGCGCACCCGGCCACTCGATCCGGCCTTGACGTGGACCACGGTCACCGAGGGCTCATACCAGGTGACCCACCCAGCCCGGGCGAACCGGTAGCAGAGGTCGAGGTCCTCCATGTACATCCAGTAGCCCTCGTCGAACAGCCCCACCTCGTCGAGCGCCGAGCGACGAATGAGCATGCAGGCGCCGTTGACCGCGTCGACGGGGCCCAACTCGACCTCCGGCGCCCGGTAGGCGGCGAGGACCCCGGAATTCCGCCGCCACCCCAGGCCGGTGAAGTGCCCGAGCGCGCTCAGGGGGGTGGGGAACGATCGCTTGGCGGCGTAGTCGAAGGCCCCGTTCTCAAGCTCCAGTCGGCAGCCCGAGATGCCCACCTCGGGGTGCTCGTCCATCAGCTTGAGCAGGCGATCCAAGGCGCCCGGAGTGACCCGCGTGTCGGGGTTGAGACAGAGGACGTACGGCGTGTCCCCGCCCGAGATCACGACGTTGCTCGCCGCTCCGAAGCCGATGTTCCTCGGCGCCGCGATCAGGCCCACCTCGGGGAACTCGCGGCGGACCATGGCGGCCGTACCGTCGCCCGAGGCGTTGTCGACGACATGCACGATGGTCCCGTCGTTTGCGGGGTGGTCGCGAAGGGAGCGAAGGCAGTTCCGCAGCAGCGGCTCGCAGCGATACGAGATGATCACTACCTCCAGCCGGGCATCCGACATCGAAGACGTCACCCCCGCAAGCGCTTCTAGTGTTCCAGCACCAGCCCCAGGAAGCGCCTCGTGCGCTCCTCGCGTGGGCTGTCGAGGAGCTGGGCCGGGGGGCCCTCCTCGACGATCACACCGCCGTCCATGAACACCACGTTATCGCCCACGTCCCGGGCGAAGCCCATCTCGTGGGTGACGACGATCATCGTCATCCCCTCCGAGGCGAGCTCCCGCATCACGTCGAGGACCTCCTTGATCAGCTCTGGGTCCAGGGCGCTCGTCACCTCGTCGAACAGCATCACGTGCGGGTCCATGGCCAGCGCACGGGCGATCGCGACCCGCTGCTGCTGTCCTCCGGAGAGGCGCTCGGGGTACTCGTTCATCTTGTCCGCCAGGCCCACCCGGGCAAGCAGGGCCTGCGCCTTTCCCTTGGCCTCCTCGCGCCTGCGGCCCAGGACCTTCTCCTGCGCGAGCGAGACGTTTTGGAGCGCCGATTTGTGCGGGAACAGGTTGAACTGCTGAAACACGATCCCCACCCGGCGTCGGACGTAGTCGATGTCGCCGGCGCCCCCGCCGGTGATCTCCTTGCCTTCCAGGAGGATCCGTCCCTCGTCGGGCGGCTCCAGCAGGTTGACGCAGCGCAGCAGCGTGCTCTTGCCGGATCCGCTTGGCCCGAGCACGCAGACCACCGAGCCCCCAGCCACCTCCAAGTCGATGCCGCGCAGCACGTGCAGGTCGCCGAAGCTCTTGTGTAGACCCTCGAGCCGGAGCATGGGGCCCGAGTGGCCGGCGCCTGCCCACTCGGAGGTCGCTTCCTCGGGCGCCATGCCGGGCGAGGCCTAGGCGGCCGCTTCCAACCCCGGAGCCCCGCGTTCGAAGCGCGCGTGCTGAGCCGCGATCAGGCGGTCTACCAGCCGGGCAAGCGGGATGGTGACGACCAGGAACATGATCGCCCCAAGGGTAAGGGCGGAGCTGTTGAAGAACTCGGACTGCACGTCGCGCCCCGCCTGGACGACCTCGACGAAGCCGAGGAAACTGACCAGCGAGGTGTCCTTCATCAGCGCGATGAAGTCGTTCAGCAAGGGCGGGATCACCTTCCGCACAGCCTGAGGGACGATCACGTAGCGCATCGCCTGGCCGTGGCTCATGCCCACCGATCGCGCTGCCTCCATCTGGCCACGAGGCACCGCCTCGATCCCCGCCCTATAGACCTCGGCCATGTAGGCGCCGTAGGTGAGCGTGATCGCATACACGCCGTACCAGAACGGATCCGGCCTGCCGAAGAATCGCGGGATGCCGATTTCCTGCGGGATCACGCCCTCCAATGCGAAGGCCCCAAGGCCCCCGCTCACCAGCAGGAGCACGAGCAGCAGGGGCACGCCGCGGAAGATGTCGATGTAGGCGATCGTCAGGCCCCGAACCGGCGCCAGGGCCCTGCCGGGAAGCTGCCTCAGGACGGCCAGCACGAGCCCCAAGGCGAGCGACAGCACGCCGCTGATGACCGACAGCTGGACCGTGTACCAGAATCCATTCAGCACCGGGTCGAACTCGTCTGCCATCAGCCCGAAGTCGAAGTACTGGGTGCGAAAGACGTCGGTCGAGTCCCAGAGCTCCCCGATCGTGCCGTTCCAAAGGTCGCTGATGAACCCAAGCAGGACCAAGGCGGTTCCCATCTGCTCTCTTCCTCCTAGTTCGCGGGCGTGGCGAGGCTAGACGAAGGGCGCCCGCGGGCGCCCTTCGTTCGCAGCCGAAGCCACCTGGCTGTTGACCTCGATCAGGTCGGTTCGTTCGTTGCCTTGAGTACCGGGGCGGGATCCTGATCGGGGAAGTACTTCTTGTACAGGTCGGTGATCGTCCCGTTCTCCTTCAGCGTCGTCAGGGCCTCGTTCACCTTCTCGCGCAGGGCGTCGTTATCGGGAGCGAACGAGAACCCGTAGAGCTCCCTGGTCACGATCTTCTCCGCGATCTTGAGCCCGCCCTCCGTCTGGACGGCATCCTCGGCCACGGGCGAGTCGACGATCACGGCGTCGATCTGGCCGGCCCGAAGGGCGTTGATCGCGTCCGTGCCCCCCGGATATCCGCGAACCTCGGATGCGTCGGTCTCGTCGTTGGCGTAGGTCTCACCGGTGGTCCCGTCCTGGGCGCCGACGATCTTGCCGCCGAGGTCGCCTTGCGAGCTGATGTCCGTCTCATCGTCGCGAATGAGCAGGGACTGGTCCGCGAGGTAGTACGGATCGGAGAAGTCGACGGTTCGCTCGCGCTCCGGGGTGATCGTCGAAGCGGCTACGGCGACGTCGAACTTCCCCTGGGCCACGTCCCGGAAGATCGTGTCGAACGACGTTTCCTCCTGGACGACCTTGAGCCCCATCTCGTCGGCCACGGCATTGATCATGTCGATGTCGTAGCCGGTGACATTGGGTGGGTGCCCCTTCTCGAACGGCGGGAACGGCGTGTCGATCCCGGCCAACAGCTCCCCGTCGTTGATCAGACCGAGGTTGCCGCTCCCGTTGTCGTCGTCCCCGCAGCCCGCGGCGATGCCGGCGGTGAGGAGCGCAGTGAGCAGCGCGATCACCACCCTGGTCCGTGTGCCCCTGATCATCTTGAAGTCCTCTCGTTCAGTGTGCTTCGTGCGGGCTGAACATACTCCGTTGCTCACTACACTTGCTGACGCGATGGTCGACGAGACCCTTAACCGTCCCTGTGGGGGGCGCTACGCGAACGTCATCGAGGCGGTCGGCAACACGCCGCTGGTCGAGTTGCCCCGGCTCTCGCCCAGCGCGGGCGTTCGCATCTTCGCCAAACTGGAGGGGCGGAACCCGACCGGCTCGGTGAAGGATCGGGTCGCCCGGGCGATGATCGAGGACGCCGAGGCCAGGGGGGCGATCGAGCCGGGCCAGACGATCCTGGAGCCCACCTCGGGCAACACCGGGATCTCGCTGGGGATGATCTGCCGGCGAAAGGGCTATCCGCTCAAGGTGGTGATGCCCGACAACGTCACCGAGGAGCGCACTCAGCTCTTGCGCATGTACGGCGCCGAGATCGTCTACTCGGAGGGCGCCAAGGGCTCGAACGGTGCCGTCGAGCTGGCCCTCGAGATGGCCGGTGCCGACACCTCCTACTACATGCCGTATCAGTACGGAAACGAGGCCAACCCGCGCGCCCACTACGACGGCACCGGGCCGGAGATCCTCGAGGAGCTCGATGAGGTCACGGCTTTCGTCGCTGGGCTCGGCACCGGAGGAACGCTGATGGGGGTGGGGCGGCGCCTCAAGGAGCACAATCCCGAGACCAAGATCGTCGCCGCCGAGCCGATGCAGGGTGAGCTGGTCCAGGGCCTGCGCTCGCTGGACGACGGCTTCATCCCGCCGATCATCGACCTCTCGGTGCTCGACCGCAAGATCATGGTCTCCAACCGCGACGCGATCGTCTGGACCCAGCGCCTGCTCCACGAAGAGGGCATGTTCGCGGGGGTCTCGACGGGGGCGGTCGCGGCCATCGCGGTGCGAATCGGATCCGAGCTCGATCAGGGGAACGTCGTCTTCATCGCTCCCGACGACGGCTGGAAGTACCTGTCGTCCGGCGTCTACACGAAGCCCGTCGAGGAGCTGGAGGGCATCGACTCGGTCGTCTGGTGGTAGCCGGCCACGCGGCGCCGCTCGGGGCGGGGGTGCATGAGGAGGCGGTCGAGCGAGTGGCCGAGCGAGTGCGCGAGCTCGCGGATTCCTACGAGCCGCCGAGTTTCTCGAAGGTCCCTGATCCAGCTGCGGCGCTGTTCCTGTGCGCGATCGACCACCGGACCGGCTACCGGGGCCGGTACCTGGTTGCCGGGATCGGGCCTTTCGAGGGCAGCGCGCTGCTCTGGGCGGTGGGGCTTCAGGCGGCCCGGCGCCGGCCGGGCGTGCTGACGGCCGCCGGCCTGAGCGAGGTCAGCCCCGAGCGTGTCGCCGAGCTGTTTCGAATCGGGGGCGAGACCGTGGCCGATCCTGAGCGGCGCGCGGCGCTCTGGCGGAATCTTGCGGCCGGGTTGGAGCGCGACCACGGCGGCGACGCCGAGGCGTTGCTCGCTGCCTGCGACGGACGTCTGAGCGGAGCCGGCGGGCTGCTCGAGCTCCTGGCCCGCTACGAGGCTTACGCCGACCCGCTGGCGAAGAAGTCGCTCCTGTTCGCGAAGATCTGCGCCCGGCGCGGCTGGCTGGCGGTCCATGACCCCGAGAACTGGGCGGTGTGCGCCGACAACGTCTTGATGGGGCTCGCCTTGCGCTCCGGCCTCATCCATCCCGGGGCCGGAGACGAGGTGCGTGCGACGACGCGCGCCGCCTTCGGGCAGGTCGCCCGGGCGGCCGGAATTGAGCCGCCTGTGCTCGACGACCTCCTCTGGGAGCTCGGTCGCGGCGACCCCGACCTGCTGGGCACCCAGGGCGGCGATCTGTCGGAGCCGCCGCGCGACCCCGCCTCTGCCTGGTATTGAGCCGGTTGCGGAAGTAATGACCTACTTCGGCACCTGCAGCTCGGGATGGGTGGCGAGCAGGGTCTGGGTGAAGACGTAGTTGAAGGCAAAGACGCCCAGGAAGGCGATCACCACCGCCTCGTTCACCGCCCGCCCCACCCCGGCGG
>Ga0134122_10001114_pt1 | contig 19270 bp, 17 predicted proteins | sample KB302_FD_96461 | JGI IMG/M metagenome (GOLD analysis project Ga0134122, IMG submission 96461) | Terrestrial soil microbial communities without Nitrogen fertilizer from Kellogg Biological Station, Michigan, USA - KB3-0-2 | ecosystem: Environmental > Terrestrial > Soil > Unclassified ... | reverse complement strand
GGGCCAAACATAGGTCGGCGGGCCATCGGGGAACCCGGTCACGCACATGGCGCCGCCCATGGCCTGGGCGATCGGCTCGAAGCTCTTGAAGTCGCTGTAGGGACCGTAGGTGCCGAAGCCCTTGATGGTGGCATAGATGAGGCGCGGATTGATTGCCGATAGCACCTCGTAGCCGACGCCGAGACGATCGAGGGCACCGGGACCGAAGTTCTCCACCAGGACGTCGGAGTCGGCAATCACCTGCTTGAACAGCTCTTTGCCTCGCGCCGATTTCAGGTTGAGGGTCAGGCTCTGCTTGTTGGCGTTGAGGAGTAGGAAGAACAAGCTGTCGCCGCCCGCGGCATCGCGCATGTTGCTGCGGGCGACGTCGCCGCCCTTGGGTTCCTCGAGCTTGATCACCTCGGCACCGAGGAAGCCCAGCATCTGCGTGCAAGCGGGTCCCGCTTGATTGTGGGTCATGTCGATCACTCGGATACCGGACAGGGCTTGCTGCACGTTTCTCTCCCGACACTTGAGCGTTGCGCCACGCCGCCTATGAAAGCAGGCCTTTGGCCCGCTGCCAACGGCCGGGCCGGCGGCCGGCCGTTGGCAGTGGTAGCGCGAACAGGAGCCCATGGCGCCAAGGCGTGAGACCCGCCGAAAACTCCCAACCAGGCAATCCGTTGCCGCCGGTGCTGGCGAGGGCACGGCCGGCGCGGCAGTCCTTTGCTGGCCGTGGCGGTGCGCGCGTCGGGCCCGAGCGCACGCGGGCGCGTTACTCCATGCCGATACGCTTGGCGGCCTTGCGGTAAAGCGCCACGGCATCGGGCTCGAATTGGAAGGCGGCTAGGAAATCGCCGACGCGGTAGTCGGGGCGCGTGCGGCGGATCGAGGCAAGCAGGGTGCGTGCTTCATCGTGCCGATCGGCCAGCGCCAAACAAAACGCCGCGATCGCACGGATGTGCTCGTGCGCATTCGGGCGGGCCGCGGCTTTGACGGCCCACTCGGCGGCTTCCTCGAAGCGTTCAAGGCGCACGAGGCCCATCGCGCGCGAGCCGAACATGGCAAACAACATGGGATCGAACGGGCTCAAGTGGCGCGATTGATCGGAGAAGGTGACGGCGGCGCGCGGGTCGCCGCCCTGGGCGTGGACGAATGCCAAGGTATAGTGGCCGAGCGCAAAATTTGGACTGAGATCGATCGCCCGTTCCAGTTCGGTGACGGATTGGTCCTGGCGCCCATACAACCAGAGCGCACGCCCCATCGCCCAGTGCGCGGCGGGATCGCGATCATCGGCCATCAGGCTTTGCCCGGCGGTCTCGAAGGCGCGCTCGATCTGCGCTTCGCGCTTGGCCCAGCCCTGAAAGGCATTCTGGAAGTGGGTGAAGGACAGGCCGGCATGGGCCCGCGCAAAGGTCGGGTCGAGGCGCACCGCGGTCTCGAAAAAGTGCGTCGCCAGATCGTTATCAGTCTTGTTGAAACGATACATGTGCCACAGGCCGCGGTGATGAGCCTCCCAGGCATCGAGCGAGTTGGGCGGCTTCAGGATGGCGCGGTTGCGCTCGATCGTCTCGACCTCGGTGGCGATGGAGGCGACGATCCTGTTGCCGATCTCGTCGAGGACACGAAAGGCGTCATCGACCTTCTGATCGAACACTTCGGCCCAGACGATGCGGGCGCTGCGCGTCTCGGCCAGCTCGACGCTCACGCGCAGCCGGTTGCCCTGGCGTCGCAACGAGCCGCTGACGATGTAATCCACGTTGAGGATGCGGCCGGCCTCCTCCGGGCCGATGCGGCGCTCGCTCAATGCAAACATCGTGCCTTGCGCGATGACGAACAGGCTGCGCAGCTTGGCAAGCCGCGTGATGACATCGTCGGCCAAGCCGCCGGCGGGGCCGCCATGGCCCAGAGTGGTGGCGATGTCCGGGGCGGCAAACGGCATCACGGCGATCGAGGCGCGCCTGGGGCTGACGCTGAGGCTCGTTGCCACAGGGTTGAGGGGCGCGGCGGCGGCCGTCAGCGCGGCGTGCGGCGCAACTTCGCGTTGCGCCTTGGCGGCCCGCCACAGGTTGGCAATGGGCGTACAATCGAGACCCTCCGCCTCGAACAGGCGGGCGGTGGCGGTCAGATGTTCCTCCCCCTCGCGGATACGGCCGCGCCGGGCGAAGGCATTGAGCAGCATTTCGTGGACGCGTTGATCGAAGGGTGCAAGCTCGGCCAACTGTTCGAGATAGACGAACACCTCATCGTCGCTGGCGCTTTTCGCCAGCTGTTCGAGCAAGGCCGTATGGCGGCTGCGAAACCGTCGCCGCTGGGCGGTGAGCCAACTGTTGAAGCCAGGATTGCGGTCGACCTCCAAGCCGTCGAGCAACTCCCCGTTAAACAGCGCGCACAGCTCGCGCAGGCGGGCGGGGGATAGCGACCCGATACCTGTTTGCGTCGCCTGGCTGATCTCGACCGCGTCGACGAAGCAATTGGCAAGATCGAGCCTGATGCTGTCGCCGCGGCTCTCGAGCCTTGGGTGCTGGGGTACGTCGAGGATGCCACGCAGCTTGCTCAGGCACCAGCGCAGCTCGCCGCGCGGGTCGTTGGGCACATCCCACAGCAGTTCGCAGAGCTGGCTGCGCGGGACGGCCTGCGGAGCCAGCGACAGATAGCCGATCAGCGCGCGGGCCTTGCGCGAGGCCGGCAGCGCCAGCTCTTGGCCCTGGCGGCGGATCGTCAGCGGCCCGAGCAAGCGCACCTCGAGGCCCAAGGCGCTCCCCGAGAGATGCACGCGACCTTTTTCCACGCCCTTTTCCACGCCGCCACCCACGTTCGCCTCCACGCGTGGCCGCTAGGTTCCACCTCGACGGTCATGGGCCGCAAGTGACGCCCAGGCAAGGAAAAACGGCAACCGCCGCGCAACGGAGAACGGTCATGGTTACAGCAGCTACCGCAATCGGTCAAAATCCGCCGCCGGCGGCCATCAACCTTAAGGAATTGAAGGCGCGCCAACAGAGCGCCTGGTCCTCCGGCGACTATGCGGTCGTAGGCACCACCTTACAGATCGTGGGCGAAGACCTGTGCGAAGCCCTCGACCTGCGCGCAGGTCAAAAAGTGCTCGACGTCGCCGCCGGCAACGGCAACGTCTCGTTGGCGGCGGCGCGCCGTTTCTGCGACGTGGTATCGACCGACTATGTTGCAAGCCTGCTCGAACGCGGCCGGATGCGCGCGGCGGCCGAGGGGCTGTCGGTCGAGTTCCAGGAGGCGGATGCCGAGGCACTGCCGTTCGGCAATGCCAGCTTCGCCGTGGTGGTCTCCACCTTCGGCGTGATGTTCACGCCCAACCAGGAGCAGGCCGCCGCCGAACTGCTGCGCGTGTGCAAAGCCGGCGGCAAGATTGGGCTCGCCAACTGGACGCCCGACGGGTTTATCGGCCAACTTTTCAAAACTTTGGGCAAGTACCTGCCGCCGCCCGCCGGCGCCAAGTCGCCCGCCCTATGGGGCACGCGGGCGCGTCTGGGTGAGCTGTTCGGGGCGGGGGCGGCTTCGATTGAGACTGAGGCGCGTCAGTTCGTCTTTCGCTACCGCTCGCCGGAGCACTTCCTTGACGTGTTCAAGACCTACTATGGCCCGATGCTCAAGGCTTTTGCCGCACTCGACGGCGCAGGGCAGCAGGGCTTACGGCGCGATCTCCTCGCCTTGATCGGGAGCATGAACCGTGCCGACGACGGCAGCATGGTGCTGCCCAGCGAATACCTGGAGGTCGTGATCAGCAAGCGCTGATCCGCAGCGCGGGCATGGGGCGGTTGCCCGGCAGCTCAAAGGCACCCAGCTCGCTTTTGGGGTGGCCGTCAGCTCGCCAGCGGCGGTGGATCCTGCTGCAGGACGCCTTCGGCCAGGCTGTTGTCGACGAGGCGCTCGTAAGCGGCGCCCGTCGAGATCAGGCCGCCCGAAAGCAGGCTGGCGCGCAGACGCTCGAAGCCCGACCGCGGCAGGCGCGGATCGCGACCCCAAATGCCCAACGACAGGTAGCGGTCGAGCGCCTTGGCGAGGCGAGCTTGGGGCAGGTCCGGAAAGTAGTCGGCGATGGCGGCCGCGAGCCGGGTACCATCAGCGGCGTGCAGCCACTTTAAGGTCCGATAAATGGCGCGCACCATACCTTCACACTCCTGGCGCCGCCTCACCAGCAGCCCACGGGCTGCATAGAGCGTCGTATAGGAGGTGGGCCCCCGGTCCGCGGCGGCCGACCAGATGTGTCCCGCGCCGTCTTCGACCAGGGTCTCGACAAAGGGCTGGAACAGCTGCACGACGTCGACTTCGCCGCGCCGCAGGGCTTGCGAGTTCTCCGACATCGATCGATCGCTGACCCGTTCGAGCCGCGCCGGGTCGAGACCGGCCCGGCGCAGGTCCTCCTGCAAGCACATCCAGGGCGTCGGTACCTCGCTGACCGTGGCCAGGCGCAACGCCGTGAGGTCCGGCAGCCGGAAATCGGGCTTTGCCTGGCGGCCGAGCAAGAAAAACGGATCCCGGGTGACGACCTCGCAGAAGCAGACAAGATCGCAATCGGGGTGGTTGTCGTAGGTATGCAGCACGCGCATTGGCCCGCCCCAGGCCAGGTCGGCGCTGCCGTCGGCAAGGCCGCGCGCGGCCGCGGAGGGCGTCGGCGCCGTGACAAGCCGAACCTCGATGCCCTCTTGCCGGTAGGCCCCGAGGGCAAGCGCCGCATAAAAAGGGGCATAGAAGGGGGCACGCAGCGTCTCCTGCAGCACGATGGCCATGCCCATCTCCCTCTCTTGGCCGCCGCCGAGCCAGCGTCGCGCTCGGTGCCGCTACACGGGACGTGAGCCGACGATCTGCGTGCGGCGCATCACGCGTCGGAAGGGTCCGGCGTCGTGGATGGCGAGGTGCTTGCAGCAACGATTGTCCCAAAAGGCGATCGATCCCCGCTCCCAGCGGAAGCGACAGGTGAATTCGGGTCGGTGGCCGTGCTCCAGCAGATAGTCGAGCAGCGGTCGGCTCTCCTCCGGCGACATTCCCTCGAAGCCTTGGGTGTAGGAGCGGTTCACATAGAGCAGCTTGCGCCCGGTTTCGGGATGCGTGACCACCACCGGATGCGTGCTGACCGTCTCGCGCCAGTCCGCGTCCTGGCGCACTTTGGTGGACCGCTGCGCGTTGCGGTTGGCCTGGGGACCCGCCACGTCGCGATCGGAGTGTACCGCCTTCAGGCGCGACAGCATGCGCTTCATGCCTTCCGATAGGGCCTCGTAGGCTTGGTACTGGTTGGCAAAGAGGGTGTCGCCGCCATAGGGGGGCACTTCCAAGGCATAGAGTATGGCCCCCATCGGCGGCTCGGCCACCATGGTTGTGTCCGCGTGCCAGTCCTCACCGACGATGTGCTTGTCGCCGGGCTCGCGGGTGATCATGACAAGCTCGGGATCGGCCTGCATGCCCCGGTAGTTGGGATGGATGAAGATCTTGCCGAACCGGCGCGTGAAGGCCTTGTGGCGTTCGGCAGCAAGCGTCTGGTCCCGAAAAAAAATGACGCAGTGGTCGAGCAAGGCCTGGCGAATGTTGGAGATGGTGGCCGCGTCGAGCTCCTGGCTGACGTCGACATTGTGGATCTCGGCGCCAATTGCGCCCGAAACGGGGCGGACCTCGATCTGACTGTTGCGCATGGGCTACCTCCAGGCGCCACGGCAAGCCGCTGGTGCCGTTATTTGGTTGCCGGCAGGCTAGGACCTCGGGTGGCACTCCGCAATAGCCACACCAAGCCGTCGGCAGTCATGAAATTGCGTTGCATTGCGGCCTGGATGCTCTAGGCGGCCGGCCGCGTAGGCGGCAGTATCGGTCAAGACGACTCTTTTCTTTTGCGACGCAAGGAGGTCTTCCATGCAACGAGGCGTGATGGCGGTGACCGCTGCGATGGCGATGGGGTTGGCGCTGCTCGTGGGGTCCGGCGATCGGTCGCTTGCCCAGCAATCGACGACCAAGACCGCGGTGGCTACTCCCAAGGCCGGCAAGGGTGAGAAGGTCTGCCGCGTGAAGCTCAAATACAGCGGCGAGGTCAAGACCTGGGTGTGCAAGTCGGAAGAGCCCTGCTGCGTGTGGCACGAGATCAACTACGTGAAGTGCGGCAGCACCATTACCGGGTGTCTGTAACCGGACCGGGACAAGCTCAAAGGGGCGCCGATGGCGCCCCTTTTAGGCATAACGGCGCGCGCGGCTCAGAACTTGAGGTTGAGCCCGAAGCGGACGTTATCCAATTTCGGCTCGACGGTGGTGGAGATGCCGCCGACCGCTCCCGTGGCATCGTCGAAGCTGTAGTGCAGGTACTCGACGCGGGCACTCAGGTTCTGGGTGAGCATGTGCTCGATACCGCCGCCGGCGACCCAGCCAAAATGCGTGTTGGAAAAGCCCGTGGCACCCGGCGCGGTATACTCGACGTCGGCCCAGGCCGCGCCACCCGTGCCGTAAAGCAACGTACGGTTGCCGTTGAAGGCGATGCCGGCGCGGCCACGCACCGAGGCCAGCCAATTGAACTCGTGGCCGCAGCAGGTCGTGCCGCCATCGATCCAGGTGCTCGACCAATCCGCCTCGACGCCGAACACGAACTGGCCCGACTGCAAGTTGTAGCCAATTTGAGCACCCGCCAACCAGCCTTTGCCGTCATGACTGGCTGGACCAAAACCGTCCTGCCAGTCCACATCGGACCAGCCGTAGCCGACGTTGGCACCGATATATAGCCCGTTCCATGAGAACGGCTGTTCGTAGACGACGGGCGCGGGAGCGTCCTTCAAACTCCCACGGCGCGACGGCGGCCCGCCGAGATCGGCGGCGGCGGCGACGTCAACAAGACCGACACTGGCAATGGCGGCCAGCACGACAGAGCGCAGTTTTTTCAATGGAATCCCCTTGTTCTTTGCTGCGTGCAAAAACGACAATGGAGCAGTTACGGTTCCGCCAGCAAATGAGGCGGTAGTGTTGCGGGCGATCACCCCCGCCCCTGCGAAGGAGCGCATGGCACGCCCTTCCGGTCCCTGGGTTGCGGCAAAACTCGCAACTGCTCCCTCCCCCGTGAAAAAACACACGCTGGCACGCGTTGCGCGTGCGCGAGTGTGCGCTCGCATGTGACCGTAGCGTGGCGCAGACGTGGCGTTGACGTGGCAGCGGCAGATGGGACGAAGAATTGATCCCACTGCAACATCGAGAAACGAAGTTGAGATCGTGCCTCGCTGACGGGATGGTCTTGGAAGCGTCGAAGAAATACGCCAATGTGCCGGCTCCGGAACAAGCATGAGCGTGAGCATGGCCGCCCTCGACTATCACGTTCTCGATGTCTTCACGACCGAACGCTTCGGCGGCAATCCTCTGGCTGTCGTGCTCGAGGCCGACGGTCTCGACGGCAAGCGCATGCAAATCATCGCGCGCGAGTTCAATTTGTCCGAGACGGTTTTTGTGCTGAAGCCGCGCCATGCCTCCCACACGGCGCGCGTGCGCATTTTCACCCCGGCGGCGGAGATGCCCTTTGCCGGGCATCCCACGGTGGGCACGGCGTGCCTGCTGGCGCAGTTGCGCTTGCCGGCGGCGCAGGAGGGGAGCGAAGCCCTCGTCGTGCTCGAGGAAGAGATCGGCCCGGTCCGCGTCGGCGTGCGCATGCGTCGAGGCAGTGCACCATTCGCCGAGTTCGACGCGCCCCGGCTGCCTGAAGACCTTGGGGTTCCGCCAACCGTCGACCGGCTCGCGGCGGCGGTCGGGCTGATCCCGGCCGAGATCGGTTTCGAAAACCACCGCCCTACCCGGTATTCGGCGGGTAACGCGTTCCTGTTCTTGCCGGTGGCTTCGCTTGAGGCCATCGGCAAGGCGCAGGTCTCGAGCGGCCATTGGGAGGCGGCCACGGGGGGCGGTACCGGCGCTTTTCTTTATTGTCGCCAAACCGTGCACACGACCTCGGCGTTTCACGCCCGCATGTTTGCGCCCCACCACGGCATTGCCGAGGACCCCGCGACGGGTTCGGCGGCGGCGGCGTTTGCCGGCATCGTGCACCGCTTTGACGAACTGCCGGACGGCACCCACAAGCGCACCATCGAGCAGGGTTTCGAGATGGGACGGCCGAGCCTGATCGATTTGTCGGTCACGGTCGAGGGTGGCAGGCTCACCGCGGTGCGGATTGGCGGCCATGCGGTGCGCGTGGCCGCAGGCACCATCGAGGTGTAGGCGATTGCCAGCGACCTGCCGCTGGCTGGCGCCGCGGTTGCCCATCGCTTGGGGTCCCTCTGGCCGCGGGAGCCCCCGGTTCGCGCTCCGCGGCGGTGGGACGGGCGGCGCTGCGGGGCCGGCGGGCCCGGCTTCTGGCCCACCCGTGCGAGGCAACGCCGGGCCAGGCTGGCAACGAAGGTATCGCGTGGTCAGGGCTGGCGCAGGTCGCTATAACCGGCGACAACATGCCCCCCCGGATGGACAGGCGAAGTGAAACAGGCAAGGAGGTCGCAAGATGAACAGACGTGATGTGCTAAAGGGTTCGAGCGCGCTGGCGGCCGCGGCGGCGAGCGGCATCCCTTCGGCCACGGCGCAGGCTCCCATCGTCATCAAGTTTAGCCACGTGGTGGCGACCGATGCGCCGAAGGGCAAAGCCTCGGAGAAGTTCAAGGAGCTGGCGGAGAAGTACACGGGCGGCAAAGTCAAGGTCGAGGTCTACGCCAACTCGTCCTTGTACAAGGACAAAGAAGAGCTGGAGGCGCTTCAGTTGGGGGCGGTACAGTTGCTTGCGCCATCCACCTCGAAGTTTGGGCCGCTCGGCTTCAATGAATTCGAGGCGCTCGATCTTCCCTTTATTTTCCACGACGAGGCTGCGTTTCGGACGTTTGTCAAGAGCGAGCTTGCCAAGCAGATGTTCGCCAAGCTCGAAAGCAAAGGCGTCAAGGGCCTCGCCTATTGGGACAACGGCTTCCACGTCATGGGCGCCAACCGCCAGATCCGCGACGTCAAGGACTTCCAAGGGCTCAAGCTGCGCATCCAGGGCTCAAAGGTGCTCGACGCCACCACCAAGGCGTGGGGCGCGATTCCCCAAGTGATGGCCTTCTCGGAGGTCTACCATGCGCTGCAAACTGGCGTGGTCGACGGCCTGGAGAACGTGCCGTCGAATTTCTGGACCCAGAAGTTCTTCGAGGTGGTGAAGTACATCGCCGTTTCCTACCACGGGCATCTTTCCTACGCGGTGGTGGCCAATAAGACGTTCTGGGACGGCTTGCCCGCCGACGTGCGGCCGGGCCTCGACAAGGCCATGGCGGAGGCGAGCGCCTATTTTGACTCAATTGCAAAAAAAGAGAATGACGACGCCCTCGAAGACATCAAGAAGACCGGCAAGGTGCAGGTTTATCCGCTGACGCCGGCGGAGCGCAGATCCTGGGTGGAAGCCGTTTTGCCTGTGCATAGGGAGATGGAGAAGCGTATCGGCAAGCAGACCATCGAGGCGCTTTACAAGGTGGTCGATTTCAAGCCGGCATGACACAATAGCGATCCAACGGTCGCAAGATCGAGCGCGCCGGAGGCCGATGGTCCCCGGCGCGTTATGCCTAGGGAGTAAAAACGCCGGTGCCGATGCGCATTCTCAATCGGCTCGAGGAGGTGCTGATTGCGGTCCTCATGGCCGCGGCCACCATCATCATCTTCCTCGCCATTATCCAAAGATACGCCACCGGGGTGCCGGCGCTTTACGCCTATGCGCGCACCTGGGATTTCACCTGGGCGCAGGAACTCTGCATTTATATGTTCGTGTGGATGGCGAAGTTCGGCGCGGCCTATGGCGTGCGCACGGGTATTCATGTCGGCGTCGACGTCTTCATCAACATGCTGGGCGTCGGGCGGCGGCGCAAGGTGGTGCTGTTCGGATTGCTGTGCGGTGCGCTGTTCACCGGCGTGGTGGGATCGCTTGGGGCTTATCTGGTTTGGCACATTGGCCAGATCGGCCAGGTATCGCAGGACCTCGAGGTGCCGATGTGGATCGTCTACCTATGTGTGCCGCTGGGGTCCTACCTGATGTGTTTCCGCTTCCTGCAGGTGGCCTGGGCCTACGCCCATAGCGGCGAGCTGCCCGTGCACGACCATGCGGAGGTCAAAGGCCTCGAGGCGGAAAGCAAATCGGCGGCAATCCCGACATGACCGTCTCCAGCGCTATCCAGGCCAGCGGGCCCGATCCGCAGCGCGGCCGCACCATTTCCCAGCTACTGATCGCCGTGCCGGTTCTGCTGGTGGCTCTGTGCTTCGCTGGCAAGTACGGCCTCGTCGAACTCGGACCGGCAGCGCGCGGGACGCTGATCTTCACGCTGCTGTTTGCCCTGATGGTCACCGGCATGCCGGTGTCGATCGCGCTCGGCCTCAGCGTGCTCACTTTCCTGTTCACGCTGACCCAGGTGCCGCTCGAAGCGGTGGCGCTGAAACTGTTCACGGGCATCGAAAACTTCGAAATCATGGCGATCCCGTTCTTCATCCTGGCCGGCAACTTCCTGACGCACGGCGGGGTGGCGCGGCGCATGATCGCATTCGCCACGACGATGGTCGGCCACTGGTACGGCGGCTTGGCGCTGGCCGGCGTCGTCGCCTGCGCGCTGTTTGCCGCCGTGTCGGGCTCGAGCCCGGCAACGGTTGTGGCCATCGGTTCGATTCTGATACCGGCCATGGTGCGGCATGGCTTTCCAAAACGCTTCGGCGCCGGCGTCATCACCACCTCGGGCTCGCTCGGAATTCTCATTCCGCCGTCGATACCGATGGTCATTTACGCCGTCGCCACCAACAGTTCCGTCGGCAAGCTTTTCATCGCCGGCATCGTGCCGGGCCTGATGCTGGCGACGCTGCTCGGCATGACCACCTGGCGCATTGCGCGCAAGAACAACTATCCACGGTTGCCCAAGGCGAGCTGGCGCGCGCGCTTCAAGGCCTTCCTCGACGCCTTCTGGGGTCTGCTGCTGATCGTCATCGTCATCGGCGGCATTTACGGCGGCATTTTCACGCCGACCGAGGCGGCGGCAATGAGCGCCGTCTACGCCTTCGTCATCGCCGTCTTCGTCTATCGCGACCTGCGCCTGAGCGAAGTTCCGGGCGTGCTACTCGCCTCAGCCAACCTGAGCGCGATGCTGCTCTACATCATCACCAATGCGGTGCTGTTCTCCTTCCTGATGACGCACGAGAACATCCCGCAAGCCCTCGCCAATTGGATTACCGGTCAGGGGCTCGGCTGGGTCGGCTTCTTGCTGATCGTCAATGTCTTGCTGCTGCTGGCCGGCAATGTGATGGAGCCATCCTCCATCATCGTCATCATGGCACCCATCCTGTTCCCGGTGGCGATGAAGCTCGGGATCGATCCGATCCACTTCGGTATCTTGATTACCGTGAACATGGAGGTCGGCCTCTGCCACCCGCCGGTAGGGCTGAACCTCTACGTCGCCTCCGGTATCGCCAAGATGGGCATTACCGAGCTCACCATTGCCGTGTGGCCGTGGTTATTGACGATGCTGTGCTTCCTGGTGGTCGTCACCTACGTGCCGCAGATCTCGCTATGGCTGCCCAAACTGCTGGGCATGATGTGAGGGCAGCCAGGTCGCTCAGGCCAGTTGTCAGGCCAGTTGTCAGGCCAGTCGTCAGGCCTGTTGGATGGCGGACAGTTGCCAGCCGGCGGCACGGTCGCGATCATCGCGTCGGAAGGTCCACAGTTCCGTAACCTCCTCGTCGCGTCCCGGGTCACCCGAGACGACGCGGCCGCTGGCGCGGTCGATGAGGGTGTCGCGCAGCGCGTAGCGCATGGCAACGGTGGCGTATTCGGAACCCGGCTCGCGCCAAGCCTCCGACACGTCGCCCTGGAGAAGCGTAACGCCCGCCACCTCGTTGCGCACGCCGCGGCGGGCGTTGTCCGTCAGTTCCTGGCTGAAGTAGGAGAGCATTTCCGGCGTGGTCATGTCGCCCAGCCGGCGCGTGTCCTCATGGCTATAGGCCGCCTGAATGTCCTTAAGCATCCGCTCGAAGGTGTCGAGATCCTGCTGGGATATGTTGAGTGCCGGTGCGGCGGCGGCTACAGGGGCGCCGCCGTTGGCGCGATAAGTGGTGGTGTCGGCCTGCGGTACGGGGACCTCAGGCCCCCGAGCGCCACCCTGGGCGAAGACCGGCTGGCCCGTGCGGCGGCTGCGGAAATAGGCGAGTGCCAACCAGACGACGCCGGCGATGAGCAGCATTTGCAACACAAAGCCCAGGGCGCTCGCCAGCGCCCCGACGCCGAAGATGCCGGCGAGACCTGCAGCGATCAAGCCACCGAACAGAAGCCCGCGCAGGCCACCAAAGCGGGAGGCGGCCGCGCCGACGCCGGGCTGACCCGCCGCGGTCGGCGAGGTCGCCGAAGGCGCGGGATTGGTGATCGACTTATCGATGGGGGCTGCGGTTTTTGGCGCCGTGTTGGTGGCCGGTGGCGGTGTGAACGTGCGCGTGCCGCGGCTTCCAAAGCTGCCGCCGCCGCCGACGCGGGCCGTGGCCAGATCGGCCGTGACGAGCGCCAGTACGGCCAGGACTGCGAACGTAATACCAAGGCGAGGCATGGGCTCCCTCTCATCGATTTCGACCAAAGTCGTGCACCACTATATAGGCGGACTCGGCGGCATTTGCATCGCCCGTGGTACCGGCGGACGGGGCTCAGCTTCGCACCTGCAGCGCCGACCCCGGCATGAGAGGAGGCCGCTTGCGCCTGGCTTGTCGAAATACGCAACAAAAGGGTTGCATATTTGTCTGGACGGCGCCAGAGTGATCCGCAACCAGGAGGTTGCCTATGGATGATCGGATCGAGAAGCGGATCGAGCTCAAGGCCTCGGTTTCGCGCCTCTGGCGCGCGCTGACGGACCATCGGGAGTTTGGGCAATGGTTCGGCGTCAAGCTGACGGAGCCGTTCCAGCCGGGTCGGGTGTCGCGAGGCCAAATCACCTATCCCGGTTATGAGCACGTGAGCTGGGAAGTGACGGTGCAAACAATGGAGCCGGAATGCCTCTTCTCCTTCACCTGGCATCCCTATGCCGTCGATCCTGCGATCGACTACAGCAAGGAGCCGACCACCCTCGTCGAATTCAGGCTCGAGGCCCACGGCGACGGCAGCCTGCTCGTCGTCACCGAATCCGGCTTTGCCGCCATCCCCAAGGAGCGCCGCTTCGAGGCATACCGCATGAATGATGCGGGCTGGAGCGAGCAGATCAAGAACATCACGCACCATGTCGAGCCTGACCGAACTTGAGGACCGCGCCTCGATTTTTGCAGCCCTCGGCGATGCGACGCGCCTGGCTCTGGTGGGAACGTTGGTGGGCGGATCGTCGCGTTCGATCTCCCAGCTCGCGCAAGGTTCACGTCTGACACGGCAGGCGATCAGCAAGCATTTGCGCGTGCTGGAAGAGGCGGGCATCGTCGCGAGCGAGCGCGTGGGGCGCGAGAGCCGTTTTCAACTGCGACCCGAGGCGCTCGATCAGGCGCAAGCCTATCTCGCGCGCGTATCGGAGCAGTGGGGACAGGCACTCGAGAGGCTGCGATCTTTCATCGAGGAATGATTGGGCCGGCGCCAGCACATGAAAAGCACATGAAACGCGCGGCGCCGACTGGAACCGGTGCCGCGCGTTTCCTTAGCCAAGACGACCACCCACTAGTTCTTGGGCGTGGGGTTGGTCGCGCCCGGAGCGGTGCTGCCGCCGGGAGCCATGCTGCCGGTGCCTGCACCGGTCGAGGCCGTGCTGTGCACCAGGCCCTTGTCGCAGCCGGCTTGGAACTCCGATTGTGACAACTTCTTGTCGCCGTTGGTGTCGAGTGCCTTGAAGTCGGTCACGTAGGCCTTCGCCTGGCTTTCGCTGAGGTTGCCGGCCTTACTGGCGTCCACGCGGTTCCAAAGCGCGGCGCATTCGGCCTGGGTCATCGTCATGGCGCCGGTTGAACTGGACGAGGGAGACTTGGTCTGTGCGATGGCGGCGGCTCCGCCCAGCATACCGAAAGCGATGGCTGTGCTGCCCACAAGAATGGCTTTGCGCATTTCTCGCTCCTTTGCGGTTCGTTGCTCTCTACGCTCCAGGGCGTGATCGTGATCCCGGTCAAACGTCGACCGCGCCTGCGCGTTCCGGAAGTTCCATCCCGGGTCCGGGCGCAGGCACCTGGACGAGGTAATCAAGTTCCGGTTCGCAGGTGCGAAAGATTGTGGTTTGATGCCGCGCGCAGCGTGAATGGGGTCTTCGTCCCGGCCGTCTGGGTGGGGACGCAGCGCGAGCCGCTGGGGGGCTTTGGGGAAATGAACGATCGCCTTTGCAATGCGAGGCGTGCGGTCGGGCTTGGGCGCACGGTGCTGTTGGCGGCACTTTGCCTCATGCTCATATCGCATTGGCAAATGGGACTAGGCACGGGGACGAGCGACGTGCAGGGCACGCCTTACGGTGCCTATGGCCCCGAGGGCCCGAGGATGCGCGAGCAGTTTTGGCTCCTCCCCGGCGCCGATCCGAGCATTCCCTTGCGCGCGACCGTGTTTCGACCGGCCGAGAGCGTTGGCGAGGGTAGCGCAGGTCGCCTGCGGCGGCCATTGGTGATGATCAACCACGGCAGCGATGCCTTTACGCGCGAAGCGGTTTCGCTGCCGGTCTTCTACTGGTTGTCGCGCTGGTTTGTAGAGCGCGGCTACGTGGTCGTGCTGCCCCAGCGGCGTGGTCACGGAGCAACCGGAGGCGATCTCGCCGAGGGTCGCGACACCTGCGCCAACCCTGATCATCTGGGCTCGGGTCAGGCGGCGGCCGATGACATTGCGGCGGCACTGGGCTTCATGCAGCGTCAACCCTTTGTCGACGCCTCCCGCCTCGTTGTTGCAGGGGTTTCCACCGGCGGTTGGGCGGCTCTGGCCTTGGCCGCGCGCAACCCGCCGGGATTGCAGTTGGTCGTCAATTTTGCCGGCGGCCGCGGTGGCCATGCCTATGGTCGCCCCAATGCCGTCTGCGGAGAGGACCGTCTGATTGCGGCGACGGCGGCACTCGGCCGCGCGGCGCGCGTGGCCACCTTCTGGGCCTACGCCGAGAACGATAGTTACTTCGGCCCGGAGCTGGCCGCGGCGATGGCGGGCGCCTGGACGGCGGCTGGGGGCAGCGCCGAGCTCAACGTGTTGCCGGCCTATGGCGAGGAGGGCCACGCCATGGTTGACGATCGGGCGAGCTGGCGGATGTGGGGCCCGGCCCTCGAGGGGGCGCTGGCGCGGCACAACGGGGATGCTGGCGGGGCGATGCGTGTGACCGGGGTCAAGTGATCGCCGCGGCCGTGCCCGCACGAGGGTGCGGCCTGGTCCCCGGGCACGGGCTGGCAATGGCTAAGCCGCGTTCCCGATGTAAGTCGCTGCAAGCGGGCTTCCGCGCCTCGGAACCCCCCTCCGTGTGCGCACGATTATGGGCGAAGCGGGCTCGCCAATGGCTCCAGCGACGGCTTGCAATAGGTCTCGCGCACGGCCAGCAAGCACAGGAGGCCGGCGAGGCCCACCACCAGCAGCGAGGAAAACGCCAGGTGGTAGGCGGCGAGGTCATACACGCGTGCCCCTGCCGAGGTTTCGCCGGCCCAGGCGAAATCGAGGAGGAGCCCCATGAGAGGTTGGAAGAGCGCGCCGGCGCCCGTCACCATGGCGTTGACGAAGCCGATGCCGGTGGCGGCGAGCCGCGGCGGATGGTTTTCCTTGGCGATGGCAAAGCAGACGATTTGTGCCGAGCCGAACAGACCGGTCAGGAAACACAAGCCCCCAAGCAGCGCCGGCGGTAGATCGGCCACGTAGACGAGGGATGCCAGCGACGCAGTCTCCAGCAGCAGACCCGCCATCATGACAGGTCGGCGGCGGCCGATGCGGTCGGAGAGCCAGCCAAACAGCGGCGCGCCGACGCCCCAACCCACGAACAGCAGCGAGGTGAAGGCCGCCGCTTCGGCGCGCTCCAAGCCGTATGCCGCCTGCAAGAACGGCACACCCCACAGCCCGGCAAAGCCGAGCAATGGTCCGGACGTACCAAGCCCGGCCAAGGCGACGAGCCAAGTCTGGCGATGCTTCAACACCAGGGCGAAATTGGCGAGCAATTCGCCCGCGCCCCCCTCGCCGCGCCAGCGGTCGCGTACGGAAAGCCACGCCGACAGGGCGATGACGACCCCGCCGAGCGCCAAGGTGAGATTGGTCGTGCGCCAGTCGGTGGCCTCGACCGCCAGGCGCAAAGGCGCTTGGCCGAACACGCCTCCCGCCATGCCCATTGCCATGGCAAGGCCAGACAGCAAGGCAAAGCGCGATGATGAGAACCACTGGCCGGCGACGACCATGCTACCGACCAGGGAGAAAGCCGCCCCGGCGCCGATTAGGAAGCGGCCCGCGGTGACCGTGGTCAGCGTCGTGCCGGTGGCAAACAGGACGCAGCCGCCGGCGCAACAGAGGGCCGCAAGAGTGATGAGCCGGCGCGGCCCGAAGCGGTCGAGCATGAGGCCGACGGGAATTTGCATTCCCGCGTAGCCATAAAAATAAGCGGCAGACAGATTGCCGAGGACGCCGGCGCCGACCGCGAATTCGCGCATGAGTTCCTCGACCATGACGCTCGGTGCCACGCGCATGATCCAGGCATAAAAAAAGAAGAACGAGGCCGTCGCCCAGGCTAGCCAAGGCAGCAACCCTGGGTGCGTTGGGATGGTTGGGGTGGCTTTGGTGGGCATTGGTCCCTGGGCGACAAGTTGAGGACCCCGATACATACCTGAGCGCGGCCCTGAAAAAAGAGCGAGGACGTGCACGCCAGCCAGGCGTTGCCGTCGAAGGGGATGTCCCCGCGCCGGGTAACCGGAGCCCCTAGGGACACGGCCGCGCGTGGGCCCCCAAGTCGGCAAGCAAAGCGGGTCCTGCCTCGCTGCGCCCATTGCAGGTACATGCCAGACCCCGCCCGGCCGGAGGCGAGAATGCTCGCCGGCATTGCCGATTGTGCTTGCCATTGGCAACGCAATTTGGCTTAAGTGGCGCCAGCTTGATGCCGGCAGATAGGCTTCCCGTGAGCGAGACGCGCTCCAGTGCTGCAGCCCTAGCGACGGATGGGAAGGTTCCCGCCGCGAGCCTGCTCGGCCTGCTGACCCTCCTCCTTATGGGCCCCTGAGCCACCCAGGTCTGGGCTTTATCTGGACGGGCGCTCAGGGGATCGACGGTCAGTCCCAATCTCTTCACCGCCCGCGCCCAACCTTTGCCGGCGCGGCGCGCAAAGCTAAGGAATAGAACATGTCTGAGCAGCAACCAGGCCGGGTCCATCCCATGGTGGGTCGCGCCAACCCACAGATCGCCAACACGGACCGCGTCTTTATCTTTGATACGACCTTGCGGGACGGCGAACAGTGTCCCGGTGCCACCATGACCTTCGAAGAGAAACTGGAGGTGGCCGATTTCCTCGAGGCCATGGGAGTGGACATCATTGAGGCCGGCTTTCCGATTGCATCGGAGGGCGACTTTTACGCCGTGTCCGAGATCGCCAAGCGCATCAAGAAGTCGGTGGTTTGCGGATTGTCGCGCGCGGGCGAGCTCGACATTGATCGGGCGGGAGAGGCCGTCAAGCATGCGGCGCGTCCGCGCATCCATACCTTTATCTCCACCTCCCCGGTGCATCGCAAGCACAAACTGCAGAAGACCGAGGAGCAAGTCCTCGAGATGGTGCAGTTCCAAGTCACGCGCGCGCGCAACTGGTGCGAGGACGTCGAGTGGAGCGCGGAGGACGCCACGCGAACGGAGATCGACTATCTCTGCCGCTGTGTGGAGACGGCAATCAAGGCAGGAGCCTCGACGATCAACCTGCCCGACACGGTCGGCTATGCCACGCCCGAGGAATACTACCAAATGTTCCGCACCGTGATGGATAAGGTGCCGGGCGCGGAAAAGGTGATCTTCTCGGTGCACTGCCACAACGATCTCGGCATGGCGGTGGCCAATTCTCTGGCGGGTATCCGCGCCGGTTGCCGGCAGGTGGAATGCACCATCAACGGCATCGGCGAACGGGCGGGCAATGCGGCGCTGGAAGAGATCGTGATGGCAATCAAGACGCGCGGCGATGTCTTGCCCTACCAGGTGGGCATCGACGCGGCCCAGTTGAACCGCGCCTCCAAACTGGTGGCCGCGGCGACGTCATTTCCGGTGCAATACAATAAGGCGATCGTCGGTCGCAATGCCTTTGCCCACGAGTCCGGCATTCACCAGGATGGCATGCTCAAGCATACACAGACCTACGAGATCATGACGCCGGAATCGGTGGGCGTGTCGAAGACCTCGTTGGTGATGGGAAAGCATTCCGGGCGCAACGCCTTCCGCACCAAGCTGAAGGAGCTGGGCTATGAGCTCGGAGACAATGCGCTCGAGGACGCCTTCAATCGCTTCAAGGCTTTGGCGGATCGCAAGAAGCACGTCTATGACGAGGACCTCGAGGCGTTGGTCGACGAGGAGATTGCCACCGCGCAGGACCGCATCAAGGTGGTGGCGCTGACCGTCATCGCCGGCACCATAGGCCCACAATCGGCGACTTTGACCCTCGACATGGGGGAGGGGCGGCAGGAAACGGTGCAGGCGACCGGCAACGGACCGGTGGATGCCACCTTCAATGCCATTCAGCGGCTAGTGCCGCACAAGGCGAAACTCGCGCTCTACCAGGTGCATGCCGTAACCGAGGGCACCGACGCGCAGGCGGAGGTATCGGTCCGGCTCGAGGACGGCGCCGAGGAAGGCGGCCGGGCGGTGACCGCGCGCGCCGCGGACCCCGATACCTTGGTGGCGTCGGCAAAGGCCTATCTGAGCGCACTCAATAAGCTCTTTGCCAAGCGCGGGCGGCTGCACGCGCAAATGGGGGGCTAGGCGCGCTTTTTTTCCGAAGGTTGGCGGAAAATTCGCCCCGGCCCGGGGGGAGGGCCGGGGCGAGGCCGCTGGCGGCATTGGGGGGCAAGCCGATACCGGGGAAGGAGGCGGTATCGGTCCGCTGGCGGCGCCAAACCAGGGTATCTGCTGTAGAACAAAAAGGGAACTTAAATCTGGCTGGCGTGGATATGTGGCCGCCGAGAATCTGTATACTGGGGCCTCGACGCTGGAGGGGGACCGACGGGAAAGGAACAGGCGCGGCAGCGGCCGCAGGCCTTAGGCTGAAGCCACACCTATGACAATGCTGACCGGGGTTTCGCAGGCGTTCTCGGACGATATCGCCATTGATTTGGGCACGGCCAATACCCTTGTGCACGTGGTGGGCCGCGGCATCATCATCGATGAGCCCTCTGCGGTGGCGGTGCAGATCCG
>Ga0134122_10001113_pt1 | contig 19271 bp, 14 predicted proteins | sample KB302_FD_96461 | JGI IMG/M metagenome (GOLD analysis project Ga0134122, IMG submission 96461) | Terrestrial soil microbial communities without Nitrogen fertilizer from Kellogg Biological Station, Michigan, USA - KB3-0-2 | ecosystem: Environmental > Terrestrial > Soil > Unclassified ... | reverse complement strand
TTTCCTTTTTCCGTACCGTGCCGGAGGCTTTCTTCGCTTTTCAAGAGCAGAAAGTTTCCGCGATCCTCGTGCCACTAGAAAATAAAATTCATGGCAGTGTGCGCGAAACGCTCGACGGTCTTTTCACCTGTGACCAATTGATTTCAGCGGTATTTCGGCTGCCGATCGACTTTGTCCTCGCGGGGCTTCCGGGCAGTACCAAAAATGATTTGCACACGATCTACTCCCATGAGCAGGGACTTTCACAGTGCTCGCTCTACTTGCGGGAAAACCTCCGTGAAGTAGATCTGCTGCCAGTGCCTTCCACCGCTGCGGCGATCGCCCATATCCTCTGCGAGAAAGATCTCGGCAAAGCGGTGATCTGCTCCGCCGAAGCCGCTCAAAAAGCGAAACTGGATATTCTCGCCCAAGATATCGCCAATAGCCGGGAGAATGAAACCTGGTTCGCTTTCTTATCCCGTGAGCACCAGACCTTTCATCCGAAGAAATTTATTCTTCGTAGCTCCATTGTTTTCTACTTTGATCAGGACTCTCCAGGTACCCTCGCTTCGGTACTGCAGGATTATGCCGAAGCCAAGATCAATCTGACGAAGATCGAGTCGCGCCCGGCGGGACATAATTTTGGCGATTACCTCTTTTTCCTCGATTTTGAAGGGAGTATCTATAATGAAAAAACACAGGAAGTTTTGGAAAAAACGACTAAGAAAGTCGCTTCCATGAAAATCCTCGGATCATATCCGGTGATTTCAGAACTCTGAAATTAAGCTATTTTGAAGAAACTCTTACTTATAAAACATCACTTTGCTCAATAGTATCTAATGATCGAGCGTAAAGAAAAAGTATTTGACCAGCTACTGCTCCAACTTGACCCCTCTGTGTTTCCACAGTAAATCTAAAATCTGTATCTCTGTATTCGGCTGGAAGCTCCCAAATTTGAAATCTTTCTTCTACTCTACCCAATCGCACCCTAAATCCTTCTTGGGTCGTTTGTATCCCAACTCCTTCAAAAGCGCTGGTAGGTCTCCTCGTTTTTTTTTGTAAAGCATGAAACAGTGCGTGGTCACGCAGTGCTTTCTCTCTAAGCGCCATGTCATTTATTGGGGAGTCGCCTGATGTGAATGAAGGAGAGTTAGCCATAGACAATTGGAAAACATTTTTAAAATAGTGTTTATTTATATTCATCTTTAACAATAATGTCAAACTTTCGCTTCTAAAAAATCAAAGAATTTATTTTCAATTCCTTCATTCCACAAATTCACCGATCGAAAATCCAAACTTTGAATCTTCTGCCATACAAGCCGTATCTCCGCTTTCAGTGCTTCTTTCTCTTGCGCCGTAATCGTGAAACTGGGCTTTTTATACGCCCCAGAAGCAGTGGGCAGCAGAAAGTCGATCTCAAAAACCTCGGCATGATATGGGAAGCGCGGCGAAAGTTCGCATAACAAAGCATAAAAAGTGAGCTGGCGAAAATAGCGCCCCGCAGTGATATCGCGCGTATCCGAGTCGCGAATGCCGCGGATTTCATTCTCGGATTTCGGTTCGGTAACTTTATAGTCCGTGACCTTCACACTCTTGTCCGCTTCCGAGAGCCATTCGATCTTATCCACTTTTCCCGTGAGGGGAATTGTCCCATCAAGCATCACCCCATGTGAACGGAAGTTGTATTCGGTATGCAGCGCTGGGATGAATTGCTCGCGGTACTGCGCAAAGTATTTTTCCAGTGCCGTGAGTCCATCGCTGCGCAGCTTTTGACGATCGGTTGGCGTGAGAATTTCGCGTTCCAAAGTCTGCACAAAAACTTCTTTGGCACGAGCTTCGCGCTCTGTCGGTGCGGCGTGAAAAAATTCTTCTAAGGCTCTATGCACCGCAGTGCCGAGGGCGGCGCTCGGGTGTGGCGCTACGGGGAGACGTAAGATATTTTCCCAGAGGAATTTCTGCGGATTTTCTCGAAAGTTCTCAAAGGCGCTGAACGAAAGCCGGAAATTCTCGGGTGCAACCGCTCTGCGGAGAAATTCCTCGGGAAATTTTTGTTCTTCCTGTGCCGGAAACAGGAGCTGCCCCTTGAGCATTTCAAAGGCTTGTTCGGGCGTACTGGCGGGAGACTTTTCGACTACAAGTAATTTCTGAGGAATCTCGGAAAGGAAGCGCGACTCACTTTTCTCCCGCTGCGCCTGGTCGATCAGACTGCGCGTGAAAATGAGCTCCTCTTTGGCGCGGGTCGCCGCCACATAGAAGAGCCGGCGCTCCTCTTCATTCGGATCGTGTTCGGAAGTGAAGCGAAACATGCCGCTCGGCAGGCTCAGCTTGGCATTTTTGCGCTGATCGCCCCACCTGCCATTCACCGCATGAATGAGAAAGACCGCGTGGAATTCTAAGCCCTTGGCTTTGTGCGCGGTCAAGATCTGCACTTGATCAGACTCAGCATGGAGCTCACGCACCGGCAGCGGCAAAGCGAACTCTTCCCGCAAGCTGATGCGTTCCAAAAAACCCGAGAGATCGGCATTTTTTTCGCTCTCGGCAAAAGTTTTGAGTTCGGAAAAAAGCGCATTGAGATGATTGAGGCTCTCAAGCTCACGGACATCGGGAATGCCACTCGGGCTCCGAATCAAGCTTTCGAAAATGCCGCTTTCAGTGCAGATCTTTTGGAAAAATTCGAGCAGTGTCAGGGTCTCCAAGTCGCGCGCCCAGCGCTCGAGATGTTCGCAAAAAATCTCAATTTCAGGAGCGAGCACGAGATCGGATTTTTTCCGCTCGGTGCACCAGAACTGCCAGAATTTTCCCTGAGCTGTTTCGGAATTTTTTTGCAGCTTTTCCCAGAGTTCCCAGATCGCGGGAACCGGCACTTGGAAGAACGGAAAATGCAGGGCGGTAAAAAAGAGCGTGTCCTCTCTCGGATTGGCGACCAGCCCCAAAAGCTGAAGAATCTGGCGCACGAGCGAATTCTCCAGGGCATTGCTGCGCCCGGAAAAAACCGCCGGAAGATGCTGGTTCTCAAAAAAGCGGAGCAGTTCGGTTCCTTCACTGTTATTGCGCACGAGGACGGCAATTTCGGCATACGGGATTTTTTCTTTCGTATGGAGCTCTTGAATTTTCTCGCTGATGAAGAAATGCTCCTGTTCCTCCTGCGGGAAGACCTGCAGCTGCGGAAGCGTTCCTTGCTCACCGGAAACCGCCGTGAGGTTTTTCGTGAGCGCCGGAATTTTGGTGACGAGTCGTTCGATATTCTGCTCGATGACACTGCTCGCGAGATCGAGAATATGTTGAGTGCTGCGGTAATTTTCCGTAAGACAGATGAATTTCGTCTGCGGAAATTTTTCCTGAAAATTGAGGATATTTTCCAGCGCCGCGCCTTGGAAGCGGTAGATCGACTGATCATCATCCCCTACCGCGAAAATATTCGGCTCAGTTTCATCGCCCGCAAAGAGCGTCACGAGCTCCATCTGCGCGCTGTTGGTATCTTGAAACTCGTCTACCAAAAGGAACAGATACTGCTCGCGAAAATTCCAGATGAGATCTTCATCGCTTTTGAGCTTTTCGAGCACGAAGAGAATCATGTCGTCGAAATCGTAAAAACCTTCCTGTTGCAAAACCGCTTGATACGCGGCATACACTTGCTCCAGTTCGAAATACTTGCTGATCTTGGCTTCGAGCTCGAGATATTTTCCCTTCATTTTTCCGGTCTTGGAATTCATTTTCTCCGTTTCCGGCAGCGCCAGAAATTCGTCACGTTCCGCCTGCGCAAATTCTCGTAATTTCTCCGGCGAAATATCTTCGCGCTTGAGTTGCGAAATAAGACTGAGAATATCTTTGATGAAATACTGCGGATTTTTGACGGGTCGCAGCCGATCGATGCCGGAATTCTCGAGGATATCGCGGAGCAAACGAATCTTCATGAGCTCATCGATCGGTTCGAGCTTTTTTGCGAAGAGAAATTTCTCGGGAAATTCGCTGATGATATCCTGACAAAAGCTGTGGAAGGTACAGATTTTGACCGAATGCGCCGCCGCCCCGATGATCTGAAGCAGACGCTCGCGCATCGCCTGCGTGCCGCTTTCGGTAAAAGTGAGCGCCAGGATATTTTGGGGATTCGTATCGGTTTTTTGCAAAATATTCGCGATGCGCAGAGCGAGCACTTGCGTCTTGCCCGTGCCCGGACCGGCGACCACCATGACCGGACCGAAGACCCGTTCCACCGCTTCTTTTTGCGCCGGATTGAGCGCCTGAAATGCCTGCGAAAAAGCCTGTGCTTCCATATGCACCCAGTATAGCGGAATTTCGAACAAATCCATGGAAAGACAATTGCGCAAGTTGGGGTGTTTCCTTACAATAATTCTCGGATCCTCTTTCTCCGCAATGCTCGATATTAAAGCCATCCGCGCTGAACCCCAGAAATTTAAAACCGCCCTCGCCCGCAAAGGCGTGCCGCGAGAGAAAATTTCTGAATTGCTGGAGGTGGATGAGTCCTATCGCGCGCTCTTAAAAAAAGTGGAGGAGTTAAAAAGCGCGCAGAATAGCGCTTCACAAGTAATCCCCAAGCTTGCAGGTGCGGAAAAAGAAGCGAAGCTGGCGGAAATGAAGAAGATTTCGGAAGAAAAAAAAGAAGCAGAAGAAGAACTCACCGGAGTGCAAAAAAAAGTTACCGATTTGCTGGAAGAACTTCCAAATCCCCCCGATGAAAGTGCGCCCGATGGCAAGAGCGATGCTGAGAATATCGTATTGAGAAGTGAGGGGAAGATGCCGGAATTTTCTTTCGCCCCGAAAGAGCACTGGGAGCTCGCGGAGAATCTAGATCTGCTCGACACCGAGCGCGGCGCAAAAGTCGCCGGTTCGCGCTTCTATTATTTAAAGAATGAGCTCGCCATGCTACAGCTGTCTCTGATGCAATGGGCATTTCGGAACATGGTGGCAAAAGGATTTGCACCGATGATCCCGCCCTTCATGGTGCGTGCCGAAGCGATGTACGGCACCGGTTTTTTGAGCGGTGCGGGAAAGAATGAAATCTACACCGTGAACCCGGGTGAAGATGATCTCTATCTCATCGGCACCTCAGAGGTTCCCCTCACCGCCTACTATTCGGATGAAATCTTGGAAGAGAAGGATCTGCCGATCAAACTCGCCGGCTATTCGCCCTGTTTTCGCCGTGAAGCCGGCTCGTATGGCAAAGACATGAAGGGCATTCTCCGCGTCCATCAATTTGAAAAGATCGAAATGGTCGTGCTGTGCGCGCCGGAAGACAGCGTGAAAATGCACGAAATGATCCGCACCACCGAAGAAGAACTGTTGCAGGAACTCGGCATCCCCTATCAAGTCGTGAATGTCTGTACCGGGGATCTCGGAAATTCCGCCACGAAAAAATATGATCTTGAGGCCTGGTTGCCGGGGCAGCAAAAATACCGCGAGATGACCTCAACTTCGATCTGTACCGATTACCAGTCACGCCGCCTCAATATCAGGTTCCGCCGAAGTGATGGTACGGTGGAATATGTGCATACCCTGAATGGCACTGCCGTTTCTTCCCGTCCGCTCATCGCGATCTTCGAGAATTTTCAGGAAGCCGACGGCTCGATCAAAATTCCCGCCTGTCTCACAAAATATACCGGTTTTGAGGTAATCCGCGATCAAAAATAACGTTTATCCTCCTCCGCGGGAACCGACGTGTCGTCGGTTCCTCATATCTAAATATCAGAGTGAGGTAAATCAGAAACCAGTCTTTCTTTTTGAGAAGAAATTGATTAAATTTTACGATCTTCGTTTCACGATTCAAGTTTCAAGTTTTACGATCCACGTTTTACGTTACCCCTCCCAGACGTAGCCCTGTCCATGCACCGTGCGAATATGGCGGGCGTATTTTTCGCTGAGCGCCTTCTTGAGATGGGTCATGTGGACGCGCAAGGTATTTTTGCGCTCTTGGGAAACCGCTGAGTTGGTCCCCCAGACATAGTTGATGAGCGCTTTATACCCAAGCAGCGTGCCCGGCTTTTGAAGCAGTTTGCTCAAGATAAGGAACAAAATATTTCCCAGATACACTTCCTTTTCCTGCACAAAAGTTCGCCGCAAATCGATATTGAGCGAGATATCGCCGTGTTGAATAATATTGGTGGCATTATTCTGGGCCGCAAAGCGCCGACGCACTACGGCATTGATCCGAGCAACCAGCTCTTGCGGACGCCACGGCTTGCGGAGGAAATCATCGCCGCCGCTATCGAGCGCCGCCCAGGGCGTGATGTGGTCGATCTTGAGACCGGTTAAGAATATGACTGGCGTTTGAATCCCCTCAGCGCGAATCTCGCGGATGAGATCGAGTCCATGGCGCGCATTTTGGTCATGGGAAAGATGGTAGTCACAAATGATGACATCGAATTCTTCAGTTTCGAGCATCTTCTTGGCTTGTTCATAACTTTCCGCCACAGCGACCTGCCATTTATGTTGCTGCAGATGGTTTTTGATGCTGCGCAATACTGAAAATTCATCATCAACGACGAGGACTTTCATAAAGAGAGAAAAATGGGGCAAAAACTTATGCGCCATTCTAAACTGTATATTTTCTTTCCCGCAACGGTTAAAATTATATTAACCATATTTTATAAAAATAGAAAAATATTAAAAAGTTTCCGTTGAAGCTAATGACCGAGTGTGCTTAAAATTGCGTCCAAGATATTTCGTAAAGAATTTGTGCAAAATAATTTATAAAACATGGCTGCAAAAAAGTAATTTTATTTTTTATTTTTGTAAACATGAAATATGAATATATTAATTGTAGAAAATGATGTTTTGGTGGCGAACTTCATCCGTAAAATCCTGAAGGACATTCCCGGAGTGCATTTAGTCGCGATTGCCACGAGCTTTGCAGCAGGCTTTGAAAAAGCCTCTTCCGATATTTTTGATATTATCTTGATCGATATCCTCTTGGGGGAAGAATTTGACGGCATTGACTTGGTGGAGAGCATCCGTGAACATAACACCTTGATAACCATTATCATGCTCACCGCGTGTCAGAGCACAAAATATTTGGAAAAAGCCTTTGCGGCCGGTGCGAACGAATATATTACCAAACCTTTTCGTCCCAGAGAGCTCCTTATGCGTGTGCAGCGTTGGTTTTCTCTGGTGCAGAAAATAGAATTTCAAAAAAACATCGCCTATAAAAACCTTTCATATGATCCCTTCAAACATGAGTTTTATTACCATTGCCGTAAAATTAAACTCCCCCGGAAGCAAAAAGTGCTGTTGCTGCTTTTTTTAAAAAATCCCGAACAGCTGCTTTCCACCACCTACATTCAAGAAAGATTCTGGGGTGATGACATCGTCATCCAAAAAAATCATAACGTGCGCGCCAATATTCATGTTTTGCGAAGTTTTATCGCGGATATTAAGGATATTCGCATCCAAACGGTTCACGGTGAGGGCTATATGCTGGAAGCCGGTACGCAATAAATTATCGAACTTAAGTATTAAATTTATAAAAAATATTGGGGCTTACAATTAGGAATAATAGAATTTTTTTCTTACAATTTGCTCAAGATTTTCATGATAAATAATATATGTCCACGGTACTGCTGTTAGAAGATGAACCCGCGCTGGCAAACATGTACGCGCGCAAGCTCTTTGCGGCCGGACATGTCGTAATCCTCAGTAAAACAGCGGAAGAGGCCTTGGAAGAGGCTTCCCAGAAAGTTATTGACTTCGTTATTGTCGATCATGGTATCAAGGGGCACGGACTTTCGGGCTTGGATATTTTGCCAGAACTGCGCAGCACGCTTCCAAATGGAAAAATCATTATGCTTTCGAATTATAGTCGTGCGCAATTAGCAGAAAGTTCGCTCAGTCAGGGCGCCGATGATTTTCTGCTAAAAATAGATACTTCACCGGATTCGTTAGTCCAATATATTGAAAGTTACAAAGTGTAAAAACTGAGTTAATTATTGCTTTCTTTTATTTTTGGAAGGAAGTTTTTTTCGTGTTGCCGCCGGTAAGCTAATACAAAACTTCGCTCCGTGAGGTATGGCGTCCTCCAGCCAAATCTGCCCCTTATGGAGCAGGACGATGTTTTTACTCAGGTAAAGCCCCAGACCGATCCCCATACCCATGCTGGCATGCAGCGTCTGAAATTTTTCAAAGAGCCGCTCTTTTTCATCATCGGGGATGCCGGGACCGCTATCCGCTACACATATTTTTATAAAATCGGATTCTTGATTCAAATGCAGGGTAATCTCCCCCCTCGCAGACGTGAATTTAATAGCATTGGTGAGCAGATTATTCAAGACCTGGCGTATTTTCTCAGGATCGAGAGCGATAAGTCGATCCGCTTTCAGAGTATTTAAAAACTTGAATTGCAGTGATTTCTCGACCATAAGCGGTTCAAATTCATGGAAAACCTGATCCATAAACCCTTGGATATGCACTTCCTGAAAGTGCAGCTCTATTTTCCCCAGCTCGTACTGCTCCACTTCAAATAACTGCTGCGTGAGTTTCTTGAGATTGAGGAGCGAAATTTCAACGATTTGCAGTTCTTGAAAGAGTTTTTTGAGAATTTTATATTCCTCTTTTTCTCCTAAAATTTCCTGTAGTTTAAAGAGGGCGATACTGAGAGGAGTGCGAAGCTCATGGGCAGCTACCGCCATGAAGTCCGTTTGATGTTGGATAAGTTTTTGTAAGTCCTGAGTTTTTTCTGAAACGATTTTTTTCAACAAATCTTTTTCTTCGCGTAAATTTGCTTGTAGCAGGATATTTAAGAGACTAATTTCTAGCGCATGTTGCAGTTTTCCTATTTCCTGAATTTCTTCACGGGAATAAGAAGCTGCTTTTGTTTTTTTAGAAAGCAGGAAAAACCCAATAATTTTTTGATCGGCAAATAGCGGCAAGCAAATATCTGCATGGAGTTTTCTCATGCCTTCAAACAGGATTTTTTGTACCTTCTTTTCTCCTTGAGAGGAAATTTCTAACTCCTCACTAATGAGAATATATTTTATTTTTGAGAGTTCGAAGGTGAATTTATCCTGAATATATATGGGGAGTTCTATATTTTCTGGTGCTGTGCGTATGGCAAAAACCTGTACTGTAGGAATATTGAGCTCTATTTGAAAGGCCTGTTCCAAGAGCGATTGCATATCCTTATAGGTAGGACTTGCCGGCAAGGCTGTGCGTAGACGTAAAAGCACATCACGAAACTCTCGAAAATCAGCGGTGACCAGTTCTGGAAAATTGCTCTGCAGATAGGTGAATAGAGCAATTGCAAAGATAAAACTTAAAATATTGGCAAAGATATAGTTCAGTTTTAAAAATATCTCAAAAAACTGATAGCCTAAAATCACAGCCAATACTGAAGCAGTAATGATAAGGAAATTTCTAAAAAAATTTAATGAAGCATTGGAAAAATTAAAGAAACGATACCGATGCATGGCATAAAAACATGCCAAAGCAATTGGGACGATGAACAAGAAGCTGTATTGAAATTGCTCTATAAAACCGAAAATTGGTAAAACGAGATTGCTAAAAAAGAAGGCTAAGATAGTCGGAACAAAAATAATAAATACATAGCGAAAGCGTGCTCTATCAATACCCTGTAGAGCAAAGCTTTTTCGTATTCCTAAGAAAATCGTTAAGAGGGGGAATCCACAAACTTGAGTGAGATAAAACCAATACCATTTCCCCAAGGTAACTGCCGGTCCTGCTGGGGTCATCACTTCATTAGCATCAACCAAAGGTGTAAAAAGTGTTAAACAAAAGGTAAGAATAGGCAGAAGTAAGAAAATCCACTTTAATATTTTTGAAAGCTGAAAAGTTCTTTGTGGGAAATAATAGAAAAACGCCAGCAAACCCGCCGTAAAAACTGATCCCGTAGCATAGTTCAGTCGACCAATAAATAGAAGAGAGGTATCTCCAAAATACCGAAATAGGTAGAGATACAGAGTGACATGCCACAAAAGTAGCCCACTTAGGAAGAGAACAAACGACCAAGTAATCTCAGAACTGCGATCTTTTCTAAAGATTGCAGCAAGAAGTACAACGTAGAGGATCGCCGTAACAGCATAGAAAAACTCAAGCATGTTGATAGTAATTTCTGGCACTGCAAAAGGCAGAATTACTGTAGCATGAAAAATCTTGAAATATGAGGATTTACTGACAAAAATTTATATCTTTTTAGTCCTCGTCTCCTTACATAAAAAAATTGTACTAAAACTCTCGACCAAATATTTCTAGCATTTTAAATCTTTCTCGGACAAAGGCGATTGCTTTATCTGGATCAAATGCTTTACAGGTATAAATATCTAAATCCAAATTTCTATCACTCCAACTCGCAATAGTTCCTGAGGTTTCCCAGTGCATCCAAGCAGTATCTCGGTGAATTAACGGCCTCGAGAGCTGATCCATATTTAAAACTTTACAAAGGATAGGCATAAATTCTGCTAGCTGTTCATCAGTAATAATTTCCTGAGCTATTCCAGATATGGCTAATCTTTGCCGACAGATGTGTTCCGCAAGTTGTCTCCAAGTTTGGGCATTTTTTCCTTCAGGATTGCGTGCGGTTTTCCATACGATATTTTCTGCCGTTGCTCTAAAAAAATCTTGGAGATTTGTCACAATTGCCTGAGGATCGGAGATAGGCTCTGGAGTAGCAATATCAACACTTACAAATGGTGAGATAGGTTTTCCTTCTTCATCCCAAGCATAGAGATGCACAGCAGATTGCCTCTCCATAGGAACCCATCCGGATAATCCATACTTCGGCGAAAGATGGGTTTTTGGTGAAATTATCGGTGGCAATCTAAGCAATTCTGCCAATTGTTGCATATATCTTTTTACTGTTATCTCACCAGCTCTATCTGATCCGATCTTTTCGGGTAAAAGCGCTTCCACTACCAGCGTGTCGTGTAAACTTATTAAACCTGGAACAACTCGATCTGGAAGGTTTGAAGGAGTATCAGTTGGCATAAGAATGAAAAAAATAGAAAAAAAGAAAATTAATTTTTTTTTCGAAGGGCAAAATCTTGAATTCCTTGCAGTAGTCTCTGCAGTGTTGAGTACACCCGAACTTGTTCTGATCCAATAATCTTGTTTCCTCGAGTGAAACCGATTTTACAAAAGATACTTAATGCCTTGGAACCATCTAAACTATGCCCAATAACCGGAACGTCTCTGCCCATAGCTTGCAAAGCAGTAAGATTATGGATGTAATAAAGCGGCAGCGAAGCGCCGCTGGATCTCCCAGGGACTGAGACTGCCCATTCGGCAGAATTAAAAGCTAGAGATTTTTCATTCACCTCTGGTCCAATATATTCTTGAACTTCTTGTAAGTACTCGCTATAGGGCAAAACTATCTCTTGCTGTGCGTCACCATATCCAGACAAGAATTTATCTTTCCAGCCCTCTTGAATAGTCGTCTCCCATCCCAAAGTAAATCCCATGAGTTGTGCTTCACAATTGAAAAGAAATGTAGCAATAATACATTTTTGAAAGGCGGTTTGCAGTTGCTGTAAAAAATCTTTTGGTGAATAAAAAAACTCCAGATTTGCGCCGCAGTTAAGACATTTTTTTTCCTGAAGGAGCGAAGAGGGAGCTGCTTCAAGCTCTTGTAAAGGAATATATTGTTCGTTTCCATAGGCATCGAAGATACTCAATGTACGCGCACAACTTTTGCGTGTGCATATAAGATACTCATCCCAAGGAGCTCCTCCGTAAATATCCCGATAGGTTATAGTGAGTTGCTCTAAGAATGGATCTAAATCTCCTATCTCAATGAAACTTCGTAATTCCTCTGAGTGTACTAAGCTCCCTAAATAATAAAATTTTGGAACCTGTTGAGTTTTATCATACAGAGGAAGCGTATCGAGATCTTGCCAGACAAATGGCACACTCCCATAACGAGCTTGCATCGCTTGACGAAATTCTTGCGGATGAGGACCTTGTTTTTTAGAAAAAACTGTATCTTTTGGCATAAAAACTTCAATTTCAAGGAGAAATATATTTGTTTTATGTCAAGTTTTTGTCGGAATTTTCAACTTTTATCAGATATTGAATTTTAAATTTTTAACGGAGAAACTTTGTGAAATAGGAAACGGAAAATAATATTCATCAAAAAATATGAAAACGATTGTTTTTTCGGGAAAATTCCGGTAAAATAAGGGGATTAAAACAAATACCTATGGAACCATTGATGCCCGCTTCCGCTGCAAATCTTTCGCCCTGGAACTTCATTCCAGAAGGGAGTGCTCAGAATCCTCAGTCGGAAATATCCGAGGCTGCACTGCAGCACGGGACTGCAACTCCAGAACAAAAAGCTTCTTGGCTCAAGAAAGTTACTGCCGGAATGAAAAACATGTTCCAGAAGATGCCTGCCAAATTTCAGCGCGAAAAAACAAAAGATATGAAAGAAAATGTGCGAAAAAAAGAAAATGGCAACGCCTTTACCGCCATCCTTCCGAGTGCACAAAACACGGTTCGCTCCGAGGAAAACTTGATCGCCAATATCATCGCGCAAAGCGGTTCTGCCGAAGGCGAAAATACCATGGGGCTCAAGTCCGATGCCAAAGAGCTGCTCGCCGATGAAGATAGCAAAAAGCGCAGCGCTGAGGAGCACCTCCAACTCGCCAAGATAATTTTTGGCAGTTCCTTTTTGATTCCCCTGACCTCACTCTTCTTCAGCCTGATGTTTGTGAATCCGCAGAGCTTCCTCGCTTCTTTTGCCGGCAACCGCAACTACGGCGTATTGGCACAGGAGAAAGCTGCTGCTGCTGAGCGTCTGACCGCAGATATTGCGCGGAAGAAAACTGAGATTTCCGGCTTCATTCAGAAGATTGCCGACATTCAGGAAAATAAAGCCTTGAACCATATCGTCGCCCACCGCATCGGCTGGCAAGATGTCTTTGCCGAGATCAACGCCATCGCCGATCGCACCTTTGAAGGAAACAAAATCAGCCGCTATGTCACCTTTCAGGGCTATTCCGGAAAGATTACGGAAAAAAATACCATTACGGTGCAGGGACAAGTGCGCGACCCGCTCGGAAAAAGCTGGGCGGCGCTCATCAAATTCAAAGATGCCCTCAATGCCGATGAAAATTTTTCAGGGGTAGTGATCAACCAATTTAGCAAACAGCCGGCATCGACCAATGCCCGCATCACCACTTCCGAATATATCTCACCCTTCAGTTTCCAATTTGATTATTGGACTCAGGGCAAGCCTGATCCCAATGGCAAAGCTGCGCCAAAAGAAGCCGCAGCACCATTAGCGGCACAGAAATAACAATTCCTTTCTCTCAACTTTCTCATGCTCGGACTCCTCCCCAATCAAAAGAAACAGCTCGAAAACTATATCGAAAAGGCCAAAACTTTTCAGAAAAGCGCCAATGTTTTTTTCATCTTGAGTGCGCTCGTGATTCTCGGAACGCTGATCTTTCATACCTATCCGGTGCTGCGGGAAGCACAGGGCTATCGCGCCGAAATCCAAGCAAAAGAAACCTTCATCACCGCGAAGACCGCTGAATTCACAAAAGTTAACGCCATGTTCCAAGAAAAAGCGCGCGAATATGATGTCGCGATCGAGCAGTGGAAACCGATCCTCGATCAGATCCTACCACAGACCAATCCGACCGATACCGTGGCGAAATTCTTGGAGGATTTTGCGATTTCCTCGAATAAAAAAATCCATCCGATGAAGATCGAAAATATCAGCTTCGGTGAACCGCGTCAGATCGAAGACTATTTCGCGCTCAAATTTAATATGAGTGTGGAAGCGGACGAATATAACTTCATTCAGTTTTTACAGACCATTGCCACTTCCGGTTCGCTGCGTGAGCAGGATTTTTATAAAGGAAAGCCGATTCTCGCCATGAGCATCGAGTCGATCAATGTCACGCTGCCCGAAGATCAGGATATCGATCCGGGATTACAGCGCCTGGGAAGTTTGGAAGGCAACACCGCCACCACCGTGCCGACGCTCATCTTCACCGTGGAAATGTCCGCCTATTTTCGCCCCGAAGGCGGAGCGCCCAAGGCGGCTCAACCAAAATAAATATCTCTTACCTCATTCATGGAACTCAAAGAAATTCGCACCAAGCTTACGGATGCCATCATTGCGGGCAATATTCCGCAGATCGTCACCTTTACCATGACGATGGCATTTCATATGGGCTCTTCCGACGTCCATATCGAACCCGGTGAGCGCGTCGTGCGCCTGCGTTTTCGCGTCGACGGACTGCTTCAGGAAATCATTGAATATCCGAGCAATATCCATTCCGCGGTGGTCTCGCGCATCAAAATTCTCTCGGGACTGAAAATCGATGAACAGCGCAAACCGCAAGATGGACGCATGCAGATGAGCACCGACGATCGCAAACTCATCGAAATGCGCGTCTCTTCGCTTCCGACCTTGCATGGCGAGAAAATCTGTATGCGTATTCAGGATAAAAATCGCAGCATTCCTTCCTTAGAAGAGCTCGGACTGCGAGGAAATAACTACAAATCGATGCTCGCGACGATTCAGAATCCCAATGGCATCACACTCGTCACCGGACCGACTGGTTCGGGAAAAACCACAACGCTCTATTCGGCGCTGAGCATGCTCAATACCGTCGATGTAAATATCATGACGATTGAGGATCCGATCGAGTATGAGATGAAAGGGCTCTCTCAGAGTCAGGTGCAGCCGGATATCGGCTATGATTTCTTTTTCGGATTGCGAACTGCCCTGCGCCAGGACCCGGACATCATCATGGTGGGGGAAATCCGCGATCAGGAAACGATCGAAATCGCCATTCGCGCGGCGCTCACCGGACATATGGTGCTCTCGACCATCCATACCAACTCCGCCGCCGCGACCATCACCCGTATCCTCGATATGGGCGTAAAACCCTATAAAATCACTTCCTCACTCCGCACGGTGGAAGCGCAGCGTTTGGTGCGAAAAATTTGCGAGCAGTGCAAGGAAGAGTTTGAACCGGAAGATATTATCAAAAAAGAAATCAGCCAAGAGCTTGAGAAGTTGCATCCGAATGAAGACTTTGATCGTTCGCTGCTCAAGAATATCAAGCTTTTCCGCGGCAAGGGCTGTCCGCACTGCGAAGGAACCGGCATGAAAGGACGCATCTCAATCTTTGAAGTGATGCTCATGACCCGTGAGATTGAAAAGTTGATCCTTGAGAGCGGCTCGGAGCGTGCGATCGAAGAGCTCGCCATCTCCCAGGGCATGACGACCATGGTCCAAGACGGCTATATCAAAGCGCTGCTCGGCATCACCACCTTGGAAGAAATCTATAAAGTCGCTACATCATGATGAATTTTAAATTTTAAATGAAAAATTAAAAATGAAAAAAATAGGCAAGCGGTCAGCAATCAGCAGTCAGTGAGCAAGCATGTCAGTTGTTTCATTCTTAATTCTTAATTCTTAATTCTTAATTCTTAATTAGACATTCGTCATTTTTCACTCAGAATTCAACATTCAAAATTTATAATTCATCATTTCCCGAACTATGTCCGAACCGCTCTCCCTCCATATCAGCAAAGATGAATATAAAGCCGTCGCGATCGGCAAGACCGTAGCCGTTGCCCCCACGGGCAATTTGATCGCGCGCTTGAACGAGTGGATGGTGAATCGGTCAGCCCTAAAAACTAAGGAAAAAGTCACCTTTTTTCGCCTCATGGCGACGATGATCAATGCCGGAGTGTCGCTCATCAAAGCGCTTAATATCTTGCAGGAGCAGACCAACAGTCCGAAAATGAAACGGATTTGCCAGAAGATCGCTGCAAAAATTGAGATGGGGCAGACCCTTTCCGATGGACTGTTGGAAGATCCGAATACGTTTAAGGGTTCAGAAATCGGCATGATCCGCTCCGGTGAAGCTTCCGGCAGGCTCAATCAGGTCTTGCTCACCCTGGCGGACGAGACCGAGAAAAGCGCGAAGATCAAGAGCAAGATCAAGGGCGCCATGATGTACCCGATGGCGATTATTTTCGTCATCATCGGCGTATTTGTCTCTGTTACGGTGCTGGTCATTCCCAAAATGAAATCGACCTTTGCCGAAGCCGGTGCTGATTTGCCGAATAGTACCAAAGTGATGATCGCCATGAGCGATTTTTTCATCGGGGCGACCTTTGGCATTCCCAACGCAATTTTTATCATTTGTGCTTTGGCAGGACTTTTTGCAATTTTTAAATTTTGGCATAAAACCGAAAATGGCAAACTCTATTGGGACGCTTTTCTCTTAAAGCTTCCGGTCTTTGGAATGCTCCGGCGCAAGCTCATCCTTTCGCAATTTGCGCGCAATATCTCGACGCTCATCAAAAGCGGCATTTCAATTGTAAAGACTTTGCAGATCACGGCGGAGGTCGTGGGCAATGAAGTCTATCGCCGCCGCATCTTGCTCTGCGCGGAGGATGTGAAGCAGGGTATCACGATCGCGGAGAACATTCAGGGCAATAAGAAAATGTTTCCGGCGATGGTGGTCTCGATGATCGCGATCGGGGAGCAGACCGCTCAGATCGATAATGTGGCGGAAAAAGTTGCCGAATTTTATGAAGATGAGGTGGACACCATGACCAAGACGTTATCATCCCTGATGGAGCCGATGATTATCGTGTTGATCGGCGTGGTGGTCGGATTCATGGTGACGGCGATTATGGCTCCAGTGCTGAAGCTCAGTGAAGTCGCCACAGCGTAGTGCAGCAAGATTTGACAAAGAAAATATATTATTTTATGTCAAAAACTGGGGTAAGATACTGAGGTATAAAAAATATATTAAAATAAACTTAAAAATACTTTCTTGCATGTTGTCCAGGCATCTTTATTGATCTTTGCTGCGGTTTTTCCTATCTTCTGTATAAATTTTCTATTCATCTCGATCTCGTTTCCCTTTTTCATTCTTTATCCTTTTTCCCCCCTTTCAAAATGAAAAATAATAAAGGTTTCACTTTGATTGAGCTTTTGGTGGTCATCGCCATCATTGCCATTCTCTCGGTTGGTGCTATCGCTGCGTATAGCTCCGCTCAGGGCAAAGCGCGCGATTCTGTTCGCCTCGCCGATCTCGGCGTCCTTAACGGTCAAACCGCTGTTTACTTTTCTGATAATTCTGCCTATCCGCCAAATAATACCAAAGCAGCTTATACTGCTGCCCTTGTTCCTGCTTATATGCAAGCAGTTCCGAATGCTCAGGGAACAAATCCATATATCTATGGTACGAAGCTCGTGGGCACTGGTGATGGCACTGGGCTTATTACTGCTTATGAATACGCAGTAGCTTTAGAAAGCTCTACAAATACTGCCAAAGCAACGAATGATGGTGGAAATTCAACTCAATATGAGATAGGTACAGATCTGACCATCATCAATGCTGCCGGAACAGGAACTGGTGCTGCTGCTGACGACCATGGTATGTCCTGGAATAATACCGGGGTAGCTGTTGTTGGTGATACTGGTCTTTAATCAAGTCTCTAGTTCAGGTAAAGCGTAGTTAGCAAAACACCTCAGAGTTTATAAGACTTTGGGGTGTTTTTTGTTGGCAAAATATTTTCTCTGAATATTTCTTGATTCACAATAACTGAACTTCCAAAATTCTTCGAAATATGCGACAATAAAAATCCGCTAAAAACTGCGGTGCTCTTTCAAACCATGGGGATGACCGGCATTCGACAGAAAGATGCCAAATGCAAAATAGCCATCTGGGGACTGCTCACTTCCTCCCCACAGATCCGGAAGCTGAGATTATAAGTGCAAACAGCACTCCTAAAGGATCCCTTGGTACCCGTTTTGCAAAAGCTTCCAAAGCAAGAGCTACTGCTCCTGTTTTCAGCTTTGCACTCGCTGCCTAAGCTCCTTATCTCCGTTGAGCCTCGCTCCGGAGTCGCTTTGATCCTGCAATTCCTGATAGTTCGGATTGAAGTGTAACTTTATATCAGGGCAAATTTTTGCTCTTTTGCTCGTTTTCTTAAAAAATTTGCTCTCTCAAGAAAATTAGATTTGGTGCGGCTTTTGTTTCTTCTTGATCGCACCAAATATTCCAGAAGAAACTATGATCGGTAGAAGTTTTGCGTTTGCCTTTTTGGACGGGGGTTCGATTCCCCCCATCTCCACCATTTTGAGATAACAGACATAAGTGTCCAGTGGCCAGATGTTTAGGCTAATTCAGAGCGGGTTTATGAATTTTTTTCCGCTTTTTTTGGTATAAAAAAATAAAATGCCACATCAATTATTCTTTATCGGTAAATATCACTCGCCGCTCGGAAAAACTTTTGGAAATATTATTCCAAACTCCTTCACAGGTAATGAGGTTTAAATGGGACTTTCCATCATGTGAATAAAATACCTCTGAAGCGTCTGCCTTCTCGTCATAACTTCGGCTTTCACGCACCACGAAGGAAATACTCACTCCCTTATCATCCTCAACCGAGAGGGTATCGCCTGGACGAAGTTGGGATAAATTATCAAAGGTCGATCCATCTTTAAATCCATAGTGTCCGGCGATCACAGCAGTGCCTTCCGCTCCTGGGCGTCGCCCGAGCTCAAACCATGCCGCTCCGTCTGGACTTTGTGGTACACCCATGGCACCATCAGGAGTAAGCCCCACATACTCAACCGCCGCATCCACCTGAATCTTGGGAATTTTGAGACGAACCGGTAACCCGGGCATGGCATTTTCGATCACCAATTCTTCATAGGTTTTAAAAGATTTATTCGTAATTTTGCTCTGCATTCGGTAGATCATCTCCGCCATTTCTCCGCGCGTCACTTTCTGGTCAAAACTGCTAATGGAAGCAGGAATGGCATGTGCTTCGGCTAATTTCTCCACATACGGGGTGTACCAAGGATCGGCATCCGGTAGCACCGTAAAGCCTTGAACATTCACCAGAATTTTGGCGATTTCGACGAAATTTATATTATTGCCCGGGAGAAAGTTTCCATCGGGATAGCCGGAAAGAACATCATGGGTTTTGGCGAAACAGATATATTTTGCAAACCATTCCGTGCCCACATCAGGGAAACAATCGCTCCCAGCAGCTTGTCCTGGATAATAAGCCGCGATGATAATTTTAGTAAACTCAGCCCGATTGATCGGATTATCGGGACGGAAAGTGCCATCGGGATAGCCGTCAACAATATTTTGCGCTTGAATATAATTGATCGCTTCATAGTTCGGATGGGTGCTCTCTACCCCATCAAATGTCGTGAAAGCATTGCTATTCATCAGAGACAAAAGTATAAATGCTAGCAATATTGCCAGTGTTCGTCGTGAAAGGATTTTCAAGTGCATGAGTTTTTTCGAGCTATATAAAAGCTTGGGAAAAGA
>Ga0134122_10001111_pt1 | contig 19280 bp, 16 predicted proteins | sample KB302_FD_96461 | JGI IMG/M metagenome (GOLD analysis project Ga0134122, IMG submission 96461) | Terrestrial soil microbial communities without Nitrogen fertilizer from Kellogg Biological Station, Michigan, USA - KB3-0-2 | ecosystem: Environmental > Terrestrial > Soil > Unclassified ... | reverse complement strand
CGGCCTTTCGCCATTGGGCGGGGCGAACCCAAGTCTTGCCCATGCCGCTTGATCTAAAGCAAGGGCGGCGCGGAGGAATCAGTCCCGAATATATGGCGTCGCCCCCACCGTCATTCTGCCGCCACGCCTAGCGAACTTGCGGAGTTGGCTGCTCTTTTCCGGTGTTAAAATCATAAACAATATACATTGGCAACACTCATGTGATTCATGCCGCGCTGCGGCATATGCACGCTCGCCGCGCGGGCTTTTGGCGTCGGGGAGAAGTTCCGTGAAACCTATGCGTCGAAATTTAGCCCCAATACTCGGCGATGGCGGTTTTCCATGCTGCGCATTCTCGCTTCGACGCGCCTGCTCTTACAATCTAATGTTGCAAGACGTAATCGGCGCTTGATAAAGCGGCCGCGCCGGGTCCTCTGAAGGTCATGTCCCTTCCGCTTCACCTCCGAGCTTTCGTGCCGAGTGCGTGGGCGATTGCCACGATCGGCCTTGGCTTCGTCTTGCTGCTCGGGCTTGCGACTCAAGGTGAAGCACAAGGGGCGGCGCCAGATGCCGGCTCAGAAGCGGCTCCGGCGGCTACCGGACCCGGCAGCGTGGTGCGTGCCACCCATGGCGCTTGGCAGGTCTCCTGCCGCACCCCGCCGGGGGCCAAGGAAGAGAAATGCGCGCTAGTGCAAAGCGTCACCGCCGAGGATAGGCCGAATGTCGGACTGACCGTGGTGTTTTATAAAGCGATCGGCGAGGACAAGAAGCTGCTCCGCGTGGTGGTGCCGCTCGGCGTGCTGCTGCCGACCGGCCTCGGCCTCAAGATCGACGGCCAGGACGTCGGCAACGCGCCGTTCCTCAAATGCGGCAAGCGCGGCTGCGTGGCAGAGGTGGTGTTGCAGGACGAAGTCATCAACAAGATGAAGAACGGCGGCACCGCCATGTTCATCATCTTCGACACGCCCGAGGCTGGCATCGGCATCCCCGTGAGCCTGCAAGGTTTCGGGGACGCGCTCGCCAACCTGAAATAAACAGCCTTCGCAAAACGCAAAAAAATCGGCGACAGAGAAAGGAGACTCTGCCGCCGAAAACATCCGTCTTTGGAGGACGGACTCTCGTCCCATCCGTGCAGGGTAGCAGACGGGACGATGACTTGGCCTGCATATGGTTAGCGGCTCTAGTCCGGTCAAGGCTGCCGCCCATCGCGCTCGCACAGACGCATAATAACGCAGAGGTTGAGCGCGGGCACGGATCTCGCGCTTGAAATGATTCGGGGGTATGCTGTCTTTTGGGAGCCAATAAAAGGTACAAGGCGCACGGGATCTAGCCGGGGAACTTGATGCGTCGCTTTAGGCGGCGTCAGGGGCATCGGTTCATTGCGAGGTAGGGAACGCGGGCTTCAGCGAGGTGCCCGGGTGAACTTCTTCAATCCCTCCGCTAACGCAAGCGTGTTTGCCCAAGTCGACGTCACCTTTGGCGACGACCTCGACGGTGTCGGCGGCAAGGCCGGCATGCGCGTCACCTGGTAGGCATACGGATTACTTTTTCCCGCATTTCTGCTTGTCAGGCTTCCACGCGCAAACATCTTGTTTCGCTCCACAAGCCATCTGACTGAGACCGCGGCACGGATTGGCAGTCTTCGCGCCTTCCTCGGCGGTCGTGGACGATGCCGTGCTCGCCGGCTTGGATTCGGCCTCGCCCGATGTCGCGGCCGGAGGAGGCGCAGGCTTCTCGGGCTTCTTGATCGGCGGCCCCGCCAGGAACTTCCATGCATCGGGATGGTCGCATCCAACCAAACCGGGCTGTTGCTGATCGCCTTCGACGGCGAGACATCCGCCTTTCTCCACCGACTGGATCTTGTAGGTGATGTCGCCGCTGAGTTTCTTGTCGAGCGAGTCCTCGAGCGCCGCGATCCGCCCGCTCAAGGCGAGGATGGTCTCCTCCAAATGCGAGATGTGCTGCTGCAAGCAGGCCATCCGGTCCTGGTCGTTCTTGATGTCATCGCAATAGGTGAGACCGAGCGCCTCGGCCGGCGCGGCGAATGCAAGAGTAAAAACTGCGGCGACGATGGCTGTAGATGCGCGCATGTGATCCTTCTCCCGCTGACCAAACTATCGGTCGCGGCGCGACCCGTTTTCCGCTGGGCGCTCCCGCTAGGCTTGCAAGATATGGCGAAGTGTGGTGCACACCCGTTCGATGTCCGCGTCGGTAAGTCGCCCGTGCGTGGGCAAACAAATGCCGCGCGAGGCACAGTAATCGGCGTTCGGATACGCACCGCCCGGTTCACGGTAAGGCGGCAGCTGGTGCATCGGATAGAAAACCGGTCGCGTCTCGATTCCCTGATCCTCGAGCGCCGTGAGGATCTCATCGCGCGTCTTCTTCACCTTATCGGACAAAAGGACGGTGTACATCCAATAGGCATGCCGTGCCCATAACGCTTCGCCCGGGCTCAGGACGAACTCCGAAAGCGATGCGAGCTGCGCATCGCAGTGCGCGGCAATCTGCCGGCGTCGCGCCAGGTGATGATCCACCCGCTCGATCTGGGCGAGCCCGATGGCTGCAGCGAGGTTCATCATGCGGTAGTTGTAGCCGACCACATCGAACCAATAGCGCTTGTGCGGACTGACCCCTTGCCCACGGTAGAGTCTGACCTTGTCGGCGAGAACGTCATCATTAGTCGTGACCATTCCTCCTTCACCGGTAGTTACGATCTTATTGCCGTAAAAGGAAAAGGCCGCGCATCCTCCCAACCCGCCGACGCGCGCGCCGCGATATTCCGCGCCATGTGCCTCGGAGGCATCCTCGACAACGAAAAGCTGATGGCGCTGGGCGATCCGGCGAACCTGATCCATCTCGGCGGGATGGCCGTATAGGTGGACTGCGATGATGCCGCGCGTGCGCGGGCCGACCTTCGCTTCAATGGCCGCGGGGTCGATATTGAAGGTGGTCCGGTCGACATCGACCAACACCGGGCGGCCGCCGCAATAGCGCACCACATTGGCGGTGGCGACATAAGTCAGAGTTGGCACGATGACTTCGTCGCCAGGCTTGAGGCCGAGCGCAATCAGGGCCAGATGCAGCGCGCATGTTCCGTTGCAGGTCGATATGGCATGGCGCACGCTGCAGAATTCGGCGAATTTTCGCTCGAAGTCGGCGACGAAACGCCCGACTGAGGAAATCGAATTTGTCCGCAGGCATTCTTGGACATATAGCGCCTCGTTGCCGTCGAGCACGGGACCGCCCACAGCGATATTGCGTCGCGGCTTGATGGAACTATTCACGATCCAGGACTCGAATTGAAATCAACCCTGACGTCGAAGGTCTTTTCGCCCGGATACCGCCTAATCGAGATCCGACGTGTTCCTCCTGAGCCGTAGACCGGCCCGAGCCACTGGTCGAGCCAGGGCCGGATCAATTCCTCATAAGCCTCACCGAAGACGGCGCCGGGGGTGGGTGTATCAAACTTGAGGACGCCTTTTGCGAACACTTGCAGCCTTCTGCAGGACCAGAGCTGCTTCCTCCACGCGGAGACGGGGTGCAAAATGCTGACCGCGGGATCGACAAAGGTTAAAGCCAATTTTTGCCGCCTCCTGGCAGATGCCAATGAGCAGTCCATGATCGTAATCCGCTCTAAAACGAATGTTGGATCGAAAAATGGCGGTATCGAACAAGACGTAGCTGCCGACTGAGCTTAGCTCGATCGGTTCGTGGGGTGCGTCGGGAAAGTAAGGTTCGATCGAAGTAATTCGCGAGCCGTTTTTGTCGCGAAATCCCCGCTGTCGTAGAAAACGCTGTTGAGATAGATCCACGGCGCGATGATCGGCTTGTCGTGCGCGAGCAGTGCTTCCATCGTGTCGTCTGGATAGGACAGATCTGCTTCGACCCAGGCAAGATGGGTCAAGGTCCCGCTCGATCGCGATCTCGATCTGCCGTTGGCGTTCGAAGTTGTCGCCCGCTGCGGCGAGGACAAGCCAGCCGTCCGGCAGCTCCGAGATGGCCGTCACTACCGGGAAGCCAGCAAATTTCTGACCACAGCGAGCGGAGGGATCCACGAAAGTCAATGCAGGCACGCCAAGATCGAGAGCAACATCGGCAACGCTGCGCGCGTGCGAGCCAACACCGATGACGAACAGGCCGCGCGGAATCAGCATGCGCACAGCGGACTCGTCATGACACAGACACGAGGGAGAGATGCGATATTCACCGGCGCCAACAGTCCTTGATGCTCCAACCTCCTCACCAGCGCCGCGCGTTCACCTTCAACCCGCCCGAATGTATAGCCGCGGCAGAAAGACTTAAAAGGCCTGCGTCTCGAACACTTTGTCGATATCGCCGTGCCAGGGGCCATGATAGTCGGCAAGCAGCCGGTCTGCCGGCGAACGCTCAGTTTCAATCGTCTCGACCAGAGGGTCGAGCGCGGTGCGCTCGTCCTCGCCCTTGCGGTTGAGCCTCGCGCGCCTCCGCAAGCCTTCGAGGGCCAGGTTCACCGCGTCGCGGGCGACGTTCCGCAAAGTGAGGCCGCGGAACGGCGTCGAAAGACCGAGGCGCGGCACCTGGTCGCGCAACGCTTGCCGCTCCTCCTCGGTCCAGTCGGCGATTAGGGCCAAAGCCTCATCGAGCGCTCCCGGGTCATAGAGGATGCCCGTCCAGAAGGCTGGCAAGGCAGCGAGCGCACGGAATGAGCCAGCGTCGGCGCCACGCATCTCGAGGTAGCGCTTCAGCCTGACATCGGGGAACAGCGTGGTGAGATGGTCGGCCCAGTCGTCGAGCGTCGGCCTAACGCCGGGCAGCGCCTTGAGCTTGCCCGCCATGAAGTCGCGGAACGAGGCGCCCGCCACGTCGATATAGTGGCCGTCGCGATAGACGAAATACATTGGCACATCGAGCGCGTAGTCGACATAGCGCTCGAAGCCCATGCCCTGCTCAAAGGCGAAGGGCAGAAGCCCGGTGCGATCGGGATCAGTGTCGCGCCACATCTCGGCACGATACGACTGAAAGCCGTTGGGCTTACCATCGGTGAAGGGAGAGTTGGCGAAGAGCGCGGTGGCGACTGGCTGAAGCGCGAGCCCCACGCGGAGCTTGGCTACCATGTCGGCCTCGCTGGCGAAATCCATGTTCACCTGCACCGTGGCGGTGCGGAACATCATGTCGAGGCCGTGTTTGCCGCGCTTCAGCATATAGCGCTTCATGATCCGGTAGCGCTCCTTCGGCATCACCGGCGTCTCGGCGAGAGTCCATTTCGGCGAGAAGCCGAGCCCGAGGAAGCCGATGCCGAGATAGCCTGCGACTTCCCCCACCTCGGCGAGATGTTGGCGGATCTCTTCGCCGGTCTGGTGCACCGTCTCGAGAGGTGCGCCCGACAGTTCGAGCTGGCCCCCCGGCTCGAGACTGATGGCGCCGCCCCTCGAACAGTCCTTGCGACGAAGGGCGATGATGTTGCCCTTCTCGGTGACGGGGTCCCAGCCGAAATCCCGCAATCCCTCAAGCAGCGCGCGGATGCCGCGGTCGCCGTCATAAGGAACCGGCGCCCGGCTCTTTTTGTAGAAGCCGAACTTCTCATGCTCGGTGCCGATGCGCCAATCGCTCCTCGGCTTGCAACCTGCTTCGAGATAAGCCGCGAGCTCATCCCGCGAGGAGATGATGGGGCTTTCGGGCCCGCTCACCCGTGTCGACATGAGGAGAGCTCCGTTTCGTTGGGAGGAAGTTTGCCCCGGCAGCGGGGTTCCCGGTCCGAGCGCAAAAGGCGGCCTTTATGGCGCTCTCTTTACCGGCCTGACAAGGGCCCTTACCGCCAATCGCCCAGCGTGGCATTCACCAGCGCGAGCGCCGCGACCGCCGCAGTATCGGCGCGCATCACGCGAGGTCCGAGAGAAATGGGAAGCACAAAGGGCTTTGCAAGGAGAGCCGCACGCTCATCGCGGTCAAAACCGCCCTCCGGCCCGATCAGCACGGCCACAGGACGCGGACCGACGCGCGAGAGCGCCTCGATGGGCGAGGCATGCGGCGCGACCTCGTCGGCGAAGATCAGAAGCCGGCCCTCGTCCCAATCTTCAATGACCCTGGTGAGCTTCGCCGGCTCCATCACCTCGGGCACGTGCAGGAGGCCGCTTTGCTCCGCAGCCTCGATGGCATTGGCAAGAATGCGCTCGAGCTTGACCCGCTCGGCCACGGTATGGCGCGTGATCACCGGCCTGAGCGCACTGACGCCCATCTCGGTCGCTTTCTGCGCCATATAATCGAGGCGGGCACGCTTGAGCGGCGCGAACAGATAGTGCAGATCAGGCCCGTCCTCTTGCGGACGCGTCTGGTGGTCGAGCGTGAGTTCGGCGCGCCTCTTACCGACGGCGCTGAGCTCGGCGCACCATTCGCCGTCCTTGCCGTTGAATACGAGGAGCTTCTCGCCCTCGTGGAGCCGGAGCACATTGCCGAGATAGTGGACGTGGTCCGCGTCGAGCTCGACCTTGCCCCGGCCCTTAAGCGGAGACTTGACGAATAGGCGCTGGAGCTTATGGGGCATAATGGGTCGGCGAGCCCGAGAGTGACCGGCGAAGCCTCAAACACATGATGGCGTCAAACACATGACACGTCCCCTGCCCCAAGGCAAAGCAAGCGCTGTGGCCGATGCGGGCGTGCGCAATTTCGTGGATCGCTTCGCTCCGCCGGCGGTCCTGCCCTATCTCAGGCTCGCCCGAGCCGACCGGCCGATCGGCTTCTTCCTGCTCGCCCTGCCTTGTTTCTGGTCTGTGTCGCTTGCCTCGCGCAGCCTGGGGGATGACTATCCTGACCCTTGGCTGCTCATCCTGTTCGCGATTGGCGCGATCGTCATGCGCGCGGCGGGCTGCACCTATAACGACATCGTCGATCGCGAAATCGATGCTGAAGTCGCGCGCACGCGCGGGCGGCCGCTGCCGAGCGGGCAAGTCACGCCCAAAGCCGCCCTCATCTTCATGATCGTGCTCAGCCTGATCGGCTTCGCCGTGCTCTCGAGCTTCAACGGCCTCACGATCCTGCTCGGGCTTTGCGTGCTGCCGATCGTCGCCCTTTATCCATTCGTCAAGAGATTCAGCTATTGGCCGCAGGCCGTGCTTGGGCTCGCCTTCAATTGGGGCGCCCTGCTCGGCTGGCCGGCCGTGCTTGGGCGACTCGATTGGGCCCCGGTCATCCTTTATGCCGGTGCCGTATGCTGGACCATCGGTTACGACACGATCTACGCCCATCAGGATCGTGAGGACGATGACCTCATCGGACTCAAATCGACGGCGCTAAGATTCGGTCCTGCCACCAAACCTTGGCTCGCCCTACTTTATGGCTTGGCCTGGCTTGCCATTGTCGCCGCAGGCCTCATGGCTGCCGCAGGCACGGCTTTCCTGTTCGTCATGCTGATCGCTGCGGCACAGCTCGCCTGGCAGGTGGTAACCCTCGACATTGACGATCCCGAGAACTGCCTCAGGCGTTTCCGCTCGAATCGTGACTTCGGTGCGCTTGTGCTCGCCGCGATACTGGTCGATATGGCGCTGGCGGCGCTGACCTGAGCTTGAAAAAGCAACGGGCCCCGGAGCGGCTTCTCCGAGGCCCGCGTGACGCCTTGCTGTTAGCTTCCCCGTTATCGGCTGCCTTGAGGCGGCCTTGATTGCGACGATGTTGCCATGGAAGTTTTCCGAACCGCTTAACGGACGTTGTTAATGTCTGGTATGCGGTGCTTACCTCATTACATGGTTTAAAGAGGGTACCAAAAAGTTTAGAGAGTCTTGCGCAAGGACAATGACCTCCATCAAACCTGCCGAACGTCCCCTCGCGCCCTTCTCTCTCGATGAGGATTACGCGCTTCTTAAAGTGGCGGTGCGCGACGCCGGCGAGCTCGCGCTCACGTATTTCCGCCGGTCGATCCTGGTGAAGCGCAAGATGGACGGAACCGAGGTCAGCGAGGCCGACCTCGCTGTCGATAGGGCCCTCAAGCTCGACCTGCTCACCAAGCGCGCCGACTATGGCTGGCTCTCGGAAGAGACCGAGGATGGCCGCGAGCGGCTGAAGTGCTCTCGCGTGTGGGTGGTCGATCCCATTGACGGCACCAGCGCCTTCCTGCGCCACGTACCGGAATGGACCGTTTCAGCCGCACTGGTCGAGGATGGAGTGCCGGTGCTCGGCATCGTGTTCAACCCGGCGACCGGCGAGTTCTTCCACGCGATCAAGGGTCGCGGCGCCTTCCTCAACGATCAGCCGATCAAGGTGAGCGACCAGGCCACGCTCGAGGGCGCCTATCTGATCGCGAGCGGCGGTCTCTTCAAGAAGAAGATCTGGAAAGAGCCTTGGCCTGAGGTCAAGACCAAGTGGGTGAACTCGGTCGCCTACCGGCTCGCCCTCGTCGCCTGCGGCAGGGCTGACGCTACAATCTCGCTTTCCACGAAAAGTGAGTGGGATCTTGCCGCCGCTGCCGTGCTGATCGAAGAAGCCGGCGGCGTTATCACCGATCACCGCGGCGAAGGGCATCGCTACAATCTCCCAACTCCCCGCTTCCCCAGCCTGGTCGCGGCCGGCAAGAAGCTGCATCCACTTCTGATCGAGCGTACGCGCCGTGTGGACCTCTGACGCCCGATTCGGCAGAGTGGCGCTCGACTGAAGGGGAAGGACCAAACATGACTGCAAAGGACGGCGCCAAGAAAGGCGCGCGACAACTCCTTCATCTCGTGTTCGGCGGGGAGCTCACCATGCTCGACAGAATAGAGTTCAGCGATCTCAAGAAGCTCGACATCGTCGGCATCTATCCGAATTACGCACAAGCGTATGATGCGTGGAAGGACGCCGCGCACCGCACCGTGGACGATGCCCATATGCGCTACTTCATCGTGCATCTGCACCGGTTGCTCGATCCTGAGCACGATTCGAAGCCGGGAGCCGAATAACGCAAATAAGGCAAGCGGTTTTTCGCCTTAAAGGCTCGCCCGGCCACGTGCTAGAAAGCGTCAGACGGCGGCTGCGCCCTCGAGCCGGGGTGCCGTAAATCGGGGAAAATATTGAAAGACCAGCTGTTCAGAGACGTCAGCACCATTACCCGGAGCGCCGACGAGCTCCAGGTCGAATATTCGACTGGCGCGATCGTGCTGCGCATCTGGCGCGAGCATTTGCGGCCACGGCTCCCTCTGCTGCTGCTCGCCTCGCTCGCCATGATCCTTACGGCGGCGACTACCGGCGCCATTCCCTTCCTCATCCAGAAGACGGCCGATGACGTGTTCGTCGCCAAGAACCAGCAGATGGTCTACTGGGTCACCGCCGCCATCGTTGTGGTCACGGTGATCAAGGCCATTGCCGAATATGTCGGCGATGTCACGGTGAACTATCTCGGCAACCGGTTCATCGCCGATCTCCGCATCCAGATGTTTGGCAAGCTTGCCCGCGCCGATCTGAGCTTCATCCAGACCGTGCATTCGGGACGGCTGCTTTCCGGCTTTCTCAATGACGCCACGCTGATCCGCGCCACGGCAAGCCGCTCCATGGTCACGCTCGGGGAGAACTACCTCAAGGTCATCATCCTGGTCACCACCATGTTCTACATGGATGCGCGCTTCTCGGTGCTGATCCTGATCTTCATGCCGATCGCCTGGTTCATGCTGTCGCGCCAGCGGCGCAAGATGCGGAAATCGACCTCCAAGTCTCTGCAGGAGACCGGCGACCTCTCGGCTCTCATTACCCAGACTTTGCGTGGCATGCGCATCGTGCGCGCCTATCGTCAAGAAGACCGCGAGCAGGCGCGCGCTGCGACTGCGATCAACCGCGCGCTCGAATTCACCATGCGCGGCACCCGCGCCCGCGCTCTGTCGAGCCCCTCGATCGAGCTGCTGACCGGTCTCGGCTTCGCGCTCGCCATCTATTTCGCCGGCACGAAGGGTGTGCACGGCGACCTCACGCTCGGCCACTTCATGGGCTTCATGACAGCGGCTTTGCTGATCTACACGCCGCTCAAGAGCGCTGCCACGTTGCAGACGCAGTTACAGGAAGGCATGGCCGCCGCCAGCCGCGTGTTCGGAATCATCGATCTTCAGGTCCATTTGGCGGAAGTGCCGGATGCCGAGCCGCTTAAGCTCGAGCGCGGCGAGATCGAGTTCGCGAACGTTTCGTTCGCCTATGAAAAGGAAAATCCGGTGCTGCGCAGCGTCAGCCTCACGGTGCCGCCCGGACGGACCGTGGCGTTGGTCGGCCCGTCAGGCTCGGGCAAGAGCACGCTGGTCAATCTTGCGCTGCGCTTTTTCGATCCTGACCGCGGCAGGGTCATGATCGACAGCCAGGACATCGCCACCGTCAAGATCGATTCGCTCCGCGACTCGATCGCGCTCGTGACCCAAGACCCCGTGCTGTTCGACGATACGATCCGCGCCAACATCGCCTATGGCGCCAAGCTGGTAGACGAGGCGCAAGTGATTGCCGCAGCCAAGGCCGCAGCCGCGCATGACTTCATCATGGCTCTGCCCAAAGGCTATGACACCCGTGTCGGCGAGGCCGGCGGCCTGCTATCGGGCGGCGAGCGGCAGCGCATCGCCATTGCCCGCGCCATCTACAAGGATGCGCCCATCCTTCTGCTCGACGAGCCGACCAGCTCGCTCGATTCGGAAGCTGAGGCCAAGGTGCAGGCTGCGCTCGAGGAGCTGATGCGCGGGCGCACCGTGCTCATGATTGCCCATCGCCTCTCGACGGTTAAAAAGGCCGATCTCATCTGCGTGCTCGACCAGGGTCGCATCATCGAGATTGGCCGTCACGACGAGCTTGTTGCCAAAGGCGGCCTCTATACCAAGCTGCATCGTACTCAGTTCGGCATTGCCGGAGGATATGCGGCGCCTCCGCCCGAGAGTCAGGGTCAAGAGGCGGTCGCGGTGGCCGGCAAATAGCCTGCGCTAGACCGGTATGTTGAAACGGCTGCTAGTATCGAAGCCTGCCGTAGTCGCCTGCAGCGCGCTTGCTGCGGCCTATGTGCGTCTCGTCTACGCGACGAGCACGATCAAGCGCGATCCTCCCGACACCGACGCCAAGCTGTTCGACCAGCACCCGCAGATTCTCGCTATGTGGCACGGACAGTTCCTGCTGCTGCCCAAGCTCAAACCCAAGAGGCCTGCCGACGTGCGCGCCATGGTCTCGCGCCACGGCGATGCCGAGGTCATAGGCTCCGTCTTGCAAAAATTCGGCATGGACCTGATCAGGGGCGCCGGCGCCGGCAGGAGAAAGCGCAATCGCGGCGGCGCCACTGCCTTGCGCGAATCGTTGCGGGCGCTGACAAGCGGCGCGACGGTGGCCATGACCGCCGACGTACCTCCGGGCCCCGCGCGCCGGGCAGGCGAAGGCATTGCCACGCTCGCTGCCTTGTCGGGCCGCCCAGTCGTGCCGTTTGCCATCGCCTCGCGGAGATTTTTGACTCTCCCCACCTGGAGTCGCTTCACCATCAATCTTCCCTTCTCCGCCCTTGCCATCGTGATCGGTGACCCCGTCAGGGTCGCAACCAGCAACGATGTCGAGTCGATCGAGGCCGGACGGCTCGCGATCGAGCAAGCTCTCGCCGAAGTTACGTCCCGCGCCTATGCTCTGGCTGGTGGGATCGATCCATTGAACATGCAAGCAGCTGTCAAACCCGGGCTGTCGCTCAAGGCCTATCGCGCGCTCACGTCGCTTGCCGTGCCATTCGCGCCATTGATCCTCGCCTGGCGTACGCGGCGCGGCAAAGAGGAGCCCGACCGCCGCTCGGAACGCTATGGACGCGCGAGTGCACCCCGTCCCAAAGGCTTTCTCGCCTGGTTCCATGCCTCGAGCGTCGGCGAAGCCAACGCGGCGCTGCCAGTGATCGAGACCATCGCCGCGGAGCGGCCTGAAGTGCGCATGCTGCTAACCACCGCCACCGTGACCTCGGCGCAACTTGCTCGCTCGCGCCTGCCGAAGAATGTGCTGCATCAATATGTGCCGCTCGACAACAAGAGTTATGTGCAGCGCTTCCTGCATCATTGGCGACCCGACCTTGCCGTTCTGGTCGAGTCCGAGATCTGGCCGAACCTCGTGCTCGAGACCAAGGGCGAAGGCATTCCGCTTTTGCTGATCAACGGCCGCATGTCATCGTCTTCGTTCAAGCGCTGGCGCAGGCGTCCTGGCTTGAGCCGTCCGCTGTTCTCGGCCTTCGACCTCGTGCTGGCGCAGAACGACAGCCTCGCTGAGCGCTTCGCCCAACTCGGCGTCGCGCGCACGCTCGACGTGGGCAACCTCAAGGCCGACGCCCCGCCGCCGCCCGCCGATCTGCCTGGCAAGAGGCGGCTTGCCGCCGCGATCTCTGGCCGTATCGTGTGGCTCGCCGCAAGCACTCATCCCGGCGAGGAGGAGCTGGTTGCCGAAGCGCACAAAAAAATGAAACAAGACCAGCCGACTCTGCTCACCATCATCGTCCCGCGTCATCCCGAGCGCGGGAAGCCGATCGCGGAGGCGCTGGGGGCCAATCTGCGCGTGGCGCTTAGGTCGGAAGGGCAACTGCCAGAAGCCTCGACCGACATCTATGTTGCGGACACCATTGGCGAGCTTGGTCTGTTCTATGCGCTCTCCCCTATCGCCTTCGTCGGCGGCTCTCTCATCGAGCGCGGCGGCCAAAACCCGGTCGAGCCGATCAAGCTCGGCGCCGCAGTGCTGACCGGCCCGAATTGGCAGAACTTCCGCGATTCCTATACCGAGCTGCTGAAGGCGAGCGGCTGCAAGGAGGTGGGCAATGCCGCAAGCCTCGCCGATGCGGCGCTTGGCCTGCTCAAGGATGAAGGCGCGCGAAAAGAGATGACGCGGCGGGCAGAGGCGGCGATTGCCGCCATGAGCGGAGCGCTCCCGCGCACTCTTGCCGAAATTGAGCCCTATCTGCCGCCGCGGACGAATCTGAAACATGCGTCTTGAGACGCCGTCCTGGTGGTACCGCGACAGGGGCGTGGTTGCCTCCGCACTTTCGCCTATAGGCGCGCTCTACGGCAGAATCGCCGAGGCCCGCGCTGCCCGCGTCATGCCGTACCGCTCCCGCCTTCCCGTGATTTGCATTGGCAATTTCACCGCAGGCGGCGGCGGCAAGACCCCGACCGCGATAGCCGTCGCCCGCCTGCTCAAGGAGCTTGGCACTAAACCCTGCTTCCTCACCCGCGGCTACGGCGGCGCGAGCAAAGTGGAGACATTCGTCAGCAAAGGCATGAGCGCGGCAGAGGCGGGCGACGAGCCTCTGCTCTTGGCTGAGCATGCGCCGACGATGATTTCCGTAGACCGCGTTGTCGGCGCAAAGGCCATCGAGCACACCGACGCGACTGTCATCGTCATGGATGACGGCTTCCAGAACCCAAGCCTTGTCAAGGACCTCTCGGTCATCGTGGTCGATGCGGCGTCCGGCATCGGCAACGGACTGATGATCCCCGCAGGCCCCCTCAGGGCGCCGCTCGAGGTTCAGATCACCCGCGCCGACGCGCTTATGGTGATCGGCTCAGGCGACAAGGCGACGGCGCTGGTCGACGCTTTCAGGGCCCGCGCCAAGCCTGTCCTCAAGGCACGCATAGCGCCGGTGCAGGACGCGCGTTGGCTTGGCGTGCTCCCGGTCATCGGCTTTGCCGGCATTGCGCGGCCGGAGAAGTTCTTCGCCACGCTGAAGGCGAATGGTGCACGAATCATCGACGAGCGGTCGTATCCCGATCATTACCGCTACAGTGCGCGCCAGGCGCGCAGCTTGCTCCGAGAAGCGCGCGACTACAAGGCGATGCTGATTACCACCGAGAAGGACTGGGTCCGGCTTCCTGATGAGGCGGGCACGCCGCAGGCCGAGCTCAAGTTCCGCTCGCGCCCCTTTCCCATCGCCATTGAGTTCGACAATGGCGCCGCGGTGAAAGACCTGCTCACCAGAACTTTGGCCAAAAGAAACGCGAATTAACCCTACTCGGCTGCGGCGGCAGGCGCCGGATGCGTCTCGCTGTAGCGCTTGAGGGAGCTCGCCGCGTCGGCATAGGCCTCTTGCAGCTCGACGCTCCAATAACGAAGCTCGTCGAGCGGGATGGTGCGGCCGGTGACGGCGCAGCGCACGAAATCGCCAGGGCTCAGCACCTGCACTTCGCCGTCGAGATATTTGAGCTTGGCCTCGCCCTTGAAGCCGATATTGCGTTCGAAGCGATTCATCAAAGCTGCGCGTCTCGCGTTTTCTCGTTGTTGTTCATCACCATAACCTCAAGCGAAGCCGAAAGGCCAGCCCGCTTTAGAGGAGTGTCCCCTGCTTTCCGTTAGTTGGCTTGCGCGGCTCCTTCGCCGAGGCTTCCGGCTTTCGCGCACGCAGATCGGCGTGAGCTCCGATATGGCCATCGGCGAACTCAATGTCGAGAGCAGCCCCAGGTTTCACTTCCGAGACGCGGCGCAGCATCGCGCCATCGGCGCCGCGCACCAGCGTGAAGCCGCGCGCAAGCACATTTTGATAGCTGAGCGTGGAGAGAAGCTTCGCCTGTCCGTCGAGCTTCCGGCGCGCGCGCTCGATCATGCTCGCGAGCGCCCTCTCACAGGAGCGGTCGAGGCGAATCAGCCACTCGCGTCCTGCGGTTGCTGCACGTGCCACGATATGAGACCTGAGCCTGGCTGCGCAGCGTTCGAGCGCGCCGCGATGCGCCCGCGCATTGGCGAGTAGCGCTCGCGGAAGCCTCCCGCTCGCATTGTCGAGGCGCTGACGAGGCAGCTCCAGGATCTTGGCGCGTCGCGGGAGCCCCCGCGCGGCAGCGAGGAAGCGGCTTCGCCGTGCTTCGAGCGCGCGGCGCAAATTGCTCACGGCGCGTACGCCGAAGCTCTTGACCGTGATCAGTAGCTCGGTGCGCACCGGAACGGCGCGCTCGGCCGCCGCGGTCGGCGTCGGCGCCCGCCAGTCGGCAACAAGGTCGATGATGGTCCAGTCGGTCTCATGCCCGACCGCAGAGATGAGCGGGATCGCGCTCGCCGCCACCGCCCGGGCCACGATCTCCTCGTTGAAGCCCCATAGGTCTTCGAAGCTGCCACCGCCTCGCGCAACGATGATGAGGTCCGGCCGTGGCACCGCCGCGCCGATGACAAGCGCGTTGAAGCCGGCGATTGCGCCGGCCACCTCTGCGGCGCAGGTCCCGCCCTGAACCCTGACCGGCCACACCAGCACATGGCAGGGGCAACGATCCGCCAGACGATGCAGAATATCGCGGATCACCGCGCCGGTCGGCGAGGTGACTACGCCGACGATGCGCGGCAGGTAAGGAAGGGTCTTCTTGCGTGCCTCGTGGAACAGCCCCTCGGCGGCGAGCATCTTCTTGCGCTGCTCAAGCAACGCCATCAGCGCGCCGACGCCGGCAGGCTCGAGCTCGTCGATCACAATCTGATATTTCGACTTATCGGGATAGGTGGTGACGCGGCCGCGCGCGATCACCTCGAGTCCTTGCTCGGGCTTGAACTTGAGCCGGACGAACGTGCCCTTCCAGATCACCGCCTCGATGCAGGCGCTCTCGTCCTTCAAAGTGAAATAGCAATGGCCCGACGAATGCCGGCCCCTGAAGCCCGAGATCTCCCCGCGCAGCTTCACCAGGCCGAAATTGTCCTCGACCGTGCGCCGGAGCGCGAAGGCAAGCTCAGAGACGGTATATTCGACGAGATTCGTCGCTGTTTGCGCTAATCGATCAGCCATTGGCGTCCATCACGCATCTGCAATACAAGCTCGACCTCTGGGCCACAAGCGGAGCGTCACGCAAGGTGAAAGTGCTTCTGATCGGGGGCGGCGGGAGGGAGCACGCGCTCGCCTGGAAGCTCGCGCAAAGTCCCCTGCTCGACCGCCTTTACTGCGCGCCGGGCAATGCCGGCATTGCCGAGGTCGCGGAGTGTGTTGCGCTCGACATTGCCGACCATGGGGCAGTGATCGGCTTCTGCAAGGAGAAAGGGATCGGGCTCGTGGTGATCGGTCCCGAGGCGCCTCTCGTTGCAGGGCTCACCGACGATCTCGACGGCCCCGGCATTAGCGTGTTCGGCCCGTCCAAGGCTGCCGCGCAGCTCGAAGGCTCGAAAGGCTTCAGCAAGGACCTTGCTGCCGAATACGGCATTCCAACCGCTGCTTACCGCCGCTTTGCCGACCCGGCATCCGCCAAGAACTATCTCCGGACGCAGCGCCTTCCCATCGTCATCAAGGCCGACGGGCTCGCCGCCGGCAAAGGCGTGACCATCGCCGCGACGCAGGCGGAAGCGAATCAAGCGATCGACGCCTGCTTCTCCGGCGTGTTCGGCGCCGCCGGCGCAAGCTTGGTGATCGAGGAGTTCCTGGACGGCGAGGAGGCGAGCTTCTTTGCGCTGGTCGATGGCGACACAGCTCTGCCGCTCGCCACGGCGCAAGACCATAAGCGCGCCTTCGATGGCGACAAAGGCCCAAACACCGGTGGCATGGGTGCCTATTCGCCGGCGCCGATCATGACGCCGCAACTATGCAAGCGCGTGATGGACGAGATCGTGCTGCCGACCGTGCGCGCAATGCGGAAACGCGGCACGCCGTTCAAAGGCGTTCTCTATGCTGGTCTTATGATCAAGGACAGTGCGCCGAAGCTCATCGAATATAACGTGCGCTTCGGCGATCCCGAGGCGCAGGTGCTGATGGTCCGGCTGAAATCGGACCTGCTCCCTACCCTGCTTGCCATCGCTGAAGGCCGGCTCGAGGGCATCACGCTAGACTGGCACGACGATGCTGCCCTCTGCGTGGTCATGGCGGCGCGCGGCTATCCTGGTGCCTACCAGAAGGGCTCGGAGATCAAGGGGCTGGACCGCGCCGCCGCCGATCCTCACGTGCAGATCTTTCATGCTGGCACGAGGCGCGACGGCACCCGCATTCTCGCCGATGGAGGTCGCGTGCTGGGCGTCACCGCACGCGGGCGCGACATCAAAGAGGCGCAATCGCGCGCTTACGCTGCCGTTAACAAGATCGGCTGGCCGCAAGGCTTTTCGCGCCGCGACATCGGCTGGCGCGCTTTGCAGAGAAGGCAAGTTACAACGCGTTAGGGTTCGCTCGCGACATGGACAGCTTGTCGCACTGGCATTTCGGCCAGGAGGAGTAGCTTGTCGGATGACATTTGGCTGTCGGCGTCCAGATTTGGACCCACCCACTGGTTCCGAGGAGTTCATGGTGATCCGCAAATCTGACTACAGGCTCTGGGCGCTTGCGGCGCTCGCTCTGCTCGCAGCTGGCTCGATGATGGCGGGGCTCGCCTGGAGCGAGCCGGCATCCGACTCAAACTCCGACCTCTATTCCCAGCTCAACCTGTTCGGCGAGGTGCTGTCGCGCGTCCGCTCCGATTATGTCGAGAAGCCCGACGATCAGAAGCTGGTCGAAGACGCGATCAGAGGCATGCTGATGGCGCTCGACCCGCACTCGACCTATCTCACCGGCAAAGAATTCCGCGACATGCAGGTGCAGACCAAGGGCGAGTTCGGTGGGCTCGGCATCGAAGTCACCATGGAGAACGGCATGATCAAGGTCGTCTCTCCGATCGAGGACACGCCGGCGGCCAAGGCTGGCCTGCTGAGCGGCGACCTCATTACCGCACTCGACAAAGAATCGATCGAAGGACTCACCCTCGAGGAGGCCGTGGAGAAGATGCGCGGCCCGGTCAACGCGCCGATCACCCTCACCATCATGCGTAAGGGCGTGGACAATCCCTTCGACGTGAAGATGGTCCGCGACGTGATCCGCATCAAACCGGTCAAGTACGAAGCCGAAGGTGACGTAGGCTATATCCACATCACGAGCTTCAACGAGCAGACTACGGCAGATCTTGAAAGAGCGGTCGCCGATCTCAAGAAAACCATCGGCCCGAAGCTCAAGGGCTACGTCATCGACCTTCGTAACGATCCTGGCGGCCTGCTCGACCAGGCTATCTCGGTGTCTGACGCCTTCCTCGACCAGGGCGCTATCGTGCTCACCAAGGGGCGCAACGAGGAGGAAACGCAGCGCGCCAATGCGCGGCCCGGCGACGTCACCGGCGGCAAGCGGCTCGTGGTGCTGATCAATGGCGGCTCGGCTTCCGCCTCGGAGATCGTGGCCGGCGCTTTGCAGGATCACCACCGGGCGATCCTGGTCGGCACGCGTTCCTTCGGGAAAGGCTCGGTGCAGACCATCATCCCGCTGTCGGGAGGCGGGGCGCTCAGGCTCACCACTGCGCGCTACTACACGCCATCGGGCCGCTCGATCCAGGCCCAGGGCATTCAGCCCGAGGTCAAGGTTGAGGAGGAATTGCCAAAGGACCTCAACAAGGACGTCGCAGCGGCAGTCGGCGAGGCGAGCCTGCGCGGCCACCTCAAGAACCCCAATGACGAGGCCGAAGCCGACGAGGTTGATGGAAGCTCGTCCTACGTGCCCGAGGACAAGACCAAGGACACGCAGCTCAACTACGCGCTTGACCTGCTCCACGGCATCAAATCGGTCGATACCAGCGCCGACAAGAGGGTCCAAGCCAACTAAGCTTCCTGTGTGCGGCAAATCGGCTCGCCGCGCTATGGGAGAGGCGGCGCTACAACAATGCCTTCAACCAGACAGTAAGGTTACGGCTCGCTTTTAATCGCGGGATGAACTGACTGTCGTCGACTGCCGTAAGGGGTCAAGCTCCATCGGATCGACGTCGCCTCGACTGATAGTTGCGGGCGCGAACGCTTCTTTGGCGGCGCCGTTTGCCTCGTCCATGTCCAACACGAGCATGTAGCGTTCGGTTGATGGGCCAAGATATTGAACATGTGCTCCGAACTTGGCCGCCAAATCGGGCAAATGCTTGAGGCCATAGGTTAGTTTCGCGATTGCGGTGTCGAGGCGGAGACCCGCGAGTGGATCGTCGTTGGGCTCAGTGAGGTCGATCAAGAAATCCGTTGACGCCACCCGGACGAGTTCCATTTTTGGGTCGCGAGGGTCCAATATATCGGCGCGGCCTAGGCGCGGTCTGCCGTCGATGAGGACGGCTATAAGATCGGCCTCAGTGGCGTCTATGAGGTCGGTGTAGGGCGGCGTGTTTTTGCCGGCGATCGCGACGAGATCCGCCTTTCGCCCAACTTCAAGACTGCCGAGCCAACTCTGCCATCCGATCATTTTGGCTGGCACGCAGGTCACCATTTCGACAATGGCGCGATCGGAAAGAAACCCGTGTTCGTGTTGACTTACAAGTCGAGCGATTTTCATCTCGCCAAGCAGGTTCTTGCTGCCACTAGGAGCCCAGTCGGCGCCGAGCGCAATTGGAACCCCGGCTTCCATGGCGCTGCGGACATCAGTGGTCGTGCCATACAAAAAAAGTTGCTCAGGG
>Ga0134122_10001110_pt1 | contig 19286 bp, 21 predicted proteins | sample KB302_FD_96461 | JGI IMG/M metagenome (GOLD analysis project Ga0134122, IMG submission 96461) | Terrestrial soil microbial communities without Nitrogen fertilizer from Kellogg Biological Station, Michigan, USA - KB3-0-2 | ecosystem: Environmental > Terrestrial > Soil > Unclassified ... | reverse complement strand
TGTCGCGACCTCACCCCAACCCCTCTCCTAAAGGAGAGGGGCTTTATTAAGCGCTGTGTTCCCCCTCTCCCCCTCTCCTTTAGGAGAGGGGGCCAGGGGGTGAGGTCGAGCGGGCACCTACCTTCCCATCAGCGGCGCCAGCGCTTCGACGCCGCGCTCGATGACGTCCGGCGGCGCGGCGGTGAAGCACAGACGGACGTGGGTGGGATAGGGCCCGAAGCTCGATCCCGGAGCGAGGAAGAGGCCGCGGTCCACGCAGCGCTCGAGGAATCCGCCGAGCCCTGTCTCGTCCAGAAAAGGAGCGGCGTCGAAGAAGAGAAAGGTGCTCCCCTGCGGCGCCGGCAGGCCCAGGCGCTCCGCCACCCGCCGTCCCGTCTCGCGATACTGCTCGCGCGCCCGAGAGGACCAGGCGTCTCCAGGGCCCGCCAGCACGCGCACGGCGGCGATCTGCGAGGCGGTGGGAGTGCTGTAGAAGCTGTGCAGGCCGATCTTCTTGAGCTGTTCGACGGCCGCGGCCGGGCCGACGATGTAGCCGCAACGGTTGCCCGCCATGCCGTAGGCCTTGGAGAAGGAATGGGCGGCGAGGGTGCGCTCGGGCGCGAGCGGCCGGCACCAGGTGTGCTCGCCTTCGTAGACGTAGTCCTCGTAGACCTCGTCGGCGATGATCCAGAGGTCCTCGCGGGCCGCCCAGGCGGCCAGCGCCTCGATCCAGGAGCGTGGAATCAGCCGGCCGGTGGGGTTGCTCGGCGTGTTGAGGTAGAGGGCGACGGTGCGCTCGGTGAGACGCTCGCGCGCCACCTCGACAGCCGTCTCGGGTGAGTCGGCGACGCCGAAGAACGGCACTTCGACCGGCACGCCGTGGAACGACTGGACGATGCCGGTGATCAGCGGCCAGTGGGGAGCGAGCAGCAGCACCTCGTCGCCGGGCGCGAGGATCGCCCCCGCCACAGCTCCCAGTCCGCCGGTGGCCCCGGTTGCCACCAGGACGTTCTCGCGCCCGGTCGCCACGCCGGTGCGCTCCCGCACCCGCTCGGCGATGGCGTCGAGCAGGGCCGGCATTCCCTGGGGAGCCGCGTAGCGGTGCATCCCGGGGTAGTCGGCGACGCGGAGGTCCTCCATGCGGCAGCCCTCGGGCGGCTCCATCCAGGTGTCGCCGACGTGCAGCGGATAGACCTCGCCGCGGTGAGTCGCGAGCCGGTGGGCGAGGCCGGAATAGACGGCGCCGGCGATGTCCTGGACGGCAGGTGAAAAGTGGCGGCGAGGCGTCATGGCAGGCTCCGGACGTCGGAAACCCGGCGATCCTATCGCAACCGCCGGGCTCGGGCGGGAGTTCTGTTGAAGGGTAAAAGCAAGCGCTTCTCCATGATTCTAATAGGCAATCCCGCTCGTGATGAGGTAAAATTTCTCATCCGACACCGCGAGAGAATCCGGATTGCGCGCTGACCGACTCGTCCGCGTCTCGTTCGCCTGGGCGCTCCTCCTGGGAGTGGCGGGCCTTCTGTGCCTGCAAGGAGTCGAGGCATGGCGCAGCGCCGGCCGGCGGGTCGGCTACTTCCCTGACGAGGGTGACCGGGGGCTCCTGGTCAAGGCCGTGACGCCGGGCCAGCCGGCCGATCGTGGCGGTCTCCGCGTTGGAGATCAGGTGATCGCCGTCAACGGCCGGCCGATCGCCAATCTCCTCGACTACGAGGCCGTAGCCCAGGGATTCGAGCGCGGCCGGCCGATCTCGCTGCGGATCGAGCGCGCGGGGCAGATCCTCGCTCTCCGGCTCGTGCCGGGAGTCCCGCCCCGCTGGTTCATCCTCATCATCAACTGCTTCGCGGCGCTGGGATTCCTCGCCGTGGCGCTCCTCGCCATGAGCCAGGGCGCCGGTGATCTGCGCGTGCGCCTGCTCGTCGCCTTCTCCGCTGCGGTGTCGGTGGAGATCGCGCTGCCGACCAACGCGATCGGCCGCCCTCTCCTGACCGCCATGGCCCTCGCCTCGTACTACCTGCTGACGGGCTTGCAGATCGGCGTGGAGCTGCACCTCGCCTCCCTGATCCCCGAGCGTCCCGGCTGGCTGCGCGCCCGGCCATGGATCGTGCCGATCTACTACGCGGTCGGCCTCGGCCTGGGGCTCGTGAGCTGCGCCACCTATGTGGCCGAGGAGGTCGCCGGCCGCCGGATTTTCCCCTGGAGCGTCGTGGACGTCGACCGGCTGCTGGAGCACGTGGGCCTGCCGGTCTGGGCGCTGGCGGTCACCCTGCTGCTGGCGATTCAGGCGCTTCGCCATCCGGAGCCGCGGGGCCGGCATCAGGCCGGCCTGGTGCTGGCGGCGGCGATTCCGTGGATGCTCTTCGTCTTCGCGACCGCGGCGCTCGATCGTTCCGGCATCGCGCGGCCGGCGTGGATCGGCGCGCTGGAAACGCTCATCCTGCTCTGCTACCCCGTGGCGTTTTTCGCCGCCATCTTCCGCTATCACCTGTTCGACATCGAGCTGGTGGTGCGGCGGGGCCTCATCTACACCACGCTGACGGGCGCCCTGGTGCTGCTCTTCTACGCCCTTCTCGGCGCCGGCGGCGCCGTCTTCTCGCACCTCTTCGAGGGGCGGGAATCCGTCTGGACCGTCGCGGCAGCCACGCTGCTGCTGGGCCTGCTTTTCGCCCCCCTCCGTCGCTCTCTCCACCGGCTGATCGACCGTCGGTTCTTTCCCGAACGCTACGCGCTGCGCCGCCGTCTGATCGCTCTCGCCGGAGAGCTGCCGGCCCTGGGCAAGCTGCCGCGGATGGGCCAGCATCTGGCGGAGCGGCTGACGTCCATCTTCCTCGCCCGCTCGGCCACCCTGCTGATCGCCAACCCCGAGACCGGCCTGTTGAGCGTCCTCGCTGCGACGGACGGCGGCGGGATGGATCCCGCCCTCCTCGTGGCGCCGGATGATCCGGCGATTCAGCACCTGCGGCGCGCCGAGCGTCCGATCCTGGGGACTCAGCTCGCCTCGCGCAGCCCCGTGCTCGGCCACTGCGGGCTGGAGCCGGACAGCCTGGCGGTGCCGCTGCTCAGCCAGGAGCGGCTCATCGGCATGCTGATCGTCGGCCGCAAGGAGGGCGGCCGGTCGTACCCGTCCGAGGAGCTGGACCTCCTCAACCTGCTCGCCCATCACGTCGCCACCGTCTTCGAGAACGCCCGCCTCTTCGAGTCCGCCACCTACGAAGGGCTGACCGGGCTGCTCCGCCGCGAGGCCATTCTCGAGCAGCTCGACCGTGAGCTGGAGCGGGCGCTCCGCTACCATCGGCCCCTGACCATCGCCATGGCCGACCTCGACCACTTCAAGGAGGTCAACGACCGTTACGGCCATCTGGCGGGAGACTCGCTGCTGCGGCGGGTCGCCCAGGCCATCGCCGGCGGTCTGCGCAGCACCGACTGGATCGGCCGCTACGGCGGCGAGGAGTTCCTGCTGGTACTGCCGGAGACCGAGATGTGGGGCGCCGCCGCCGTCGCGGAGAAGGTCCGCGCGCTCGTGCAGGGGACGCTGGTGCCGATGGAAGACGGCACGCCGGCCCGCGTGACGATCTCGATCGGCCTCGCCGAGATCGCGGAGATCGCGGGCCCGCGGGAGACCAAAGTCACCGGCCGCGATCTGATCGCCGCGGCCGACCGCTCGCTCTACGAGGCCAAGAACGCCGGCCGCAACCGCGTCTGTCCGCGGGTGGCGTGAGCCTCCATATCCAGCCGCCCTGCCCCGCGCGACCTCACCCCCGGCCCCTCTCCTAAAGGAGAGGGGGGGAAAAATATCCTGCAAGCTTTTTTAGCCCCTCTCCTTTAGGAGAGGGGTTGGGGTGAGGTCGCGACGGCACGACCACTACCGGAGATCTCAGAACCGCTCTGCAGCACCGCAACGGGATGGCGGCGCCCGCGATCTGCATACGCGTATTCACAAACAGCCCAAACGTGCATATCCGTATGCACGTCGCTTCCGCGCGATTTCAGGCACCTCCGAGCTATAACTCCCTCCGCATCAATGATTTCCGGACCAATTCCGGCGATCGGCGAGCTCTCCGCGCTCTTCCTGACGTGCATATGGGTAGTCATATCGCCGAGATTCAGAAAGCCTCTTGACATACAGGAAACATTCTGGCATCCTCTGCGTATTGAATCAGGACGGAGCGCACGCACCTCGGCTCTGTCGCCCAGGACCCCGGCGGCTCGGAGACTTCTGGAAACGGGAACCAGTGGAGCCGGCGGGGATTGGCGAAGTCAGGTTTGGTCGGTGCCATGAAGGCGCCGGTCCATAACCGAGCCCAGAGCGGCTCAGAATAGGAGGAAGACCATGGCAAAGGAGACGAAGTACACAGGAATGATTGGCGACTGGGAGCGCCTTTTCGGGCAGGTCGAGGCCAACATGGCCGAGATCCCCCAACTGGAGCCGTACCTGGCGAAGCTGGGCACGATTCTGGCGCGGGCGCTGGAGGTCACCAAGCAGCAGGGCGCCATGCGGGCGGCCAAGCAGGAGGCTTCCAAGGAGCTTCGGAAGCTCTCCTCCGACGGCAACCGGCTGACGACCCTGATCCGCCAGGCGCTCAAGGAGCATTACGGCATCCGCGAGGAGAAGCTCTCCGAGTTTGGCCTGCAGCCGTTCCGAGGCCTGACCCGGAAGAAGCCGACCCCCGAGGGGCTGGAGACTCCGCCGCCCACCTCTCCTGATCCCGTCAATCCCGTCGAGTAATTCCATGCAACGGGGGGCGCGCTCGTCGTGCTCCCCGTCTTTTTTGGTCTCGCCTGCCCCGGCGCCATTCTGTCGTCTCCAGACGACGGCCCATCGTCTCGCGGCGACGGACGGTCGTCCCGCGACGACGACCTGTATCTCCAGAAGACGGCCCATCGTCTCGAGACGGCGGTTTGCCTCCGGCGGCGACGGACGAGCGTTTCGCGACGACGACCTGCATCTCCAGACGACGGGCGATCGTCCCGCGGCGGCGGTTCGTCATCCAGGGATACAGCCCGTCGTCCGCGGACGACGAGCCGTCACCGCGGGATACAGATCGTCGTCTGGCGCCGACAGACCGTCGTCTCGAGATACCGCCCGCCTTCGCGGGACGGCGGCTCGTCATCTCGGGATACAGCCCGTCATCGACGGACGGCGGTTCGTCGTCCAGGGATACAGCTCATCGTCGCGAGACGGCGGCTCGTCGCCGCTCGACGACGAACCATCGTCCATGGAGGCAGCCCATCGTCGCGGGACGGCGATCCGTCGTCTCGGGATACAACTCGTCGTCGCGGGACGGCGGTTCGTCGTCCAGGGATACAACTCGTCGTCGCGAGACGATGGGCCGTCGTCCTGGTGACCGCAACGCTCCTTGAGCTCCGGGCCGACGGCTGTCATTCTTTCTCCATCAGTAAAGGAGATCCGAATGCCGACCAACCGCGAGATCCAGGAGCGCCGCCGCGAGGCGATCCGCGACATCCTGGCCGCCAACGATCCGCCGATCGCGGAGCAGAAGGAGCTGGTGGAGCTGCTGAAGTCGAGGGGGATCCCGGCGACGCAGTCGAGCGTCAGCCGCGACCTGCGGGAGCTCGGAGCCGAGAGGGTCAGAGGACAATACGAGATCCCCTCCTGGCTCGACGAAGAGTCGCCGTTCCGGAAGGTCAAGGGCCCCATCATGAAGATCGCGAGGGTCGGGGACCACCAGACGCTGCTCGTCACCCAGCCGGGAGCCGGGGCCTTCGTGGGCGAGGCCCTCGAGGCCTCGAGTTGGGAAGACATCATAGGCACGGTCGCCGGCTACAGCTCGGTGCTCATCCTCACGGACCACAAGTTTTTCCAGGACCTCGTCTGGCACCGCCTGAAGTACTTCCTGGGCGAAGGTCACGGGGAGGAGGAGCAGGAGTCTTCGAAGACGGAAGGGTAGCGCCCTGAAATGGACGGTGCAGGAGCAGGAGCTTCTGGCCATCACATTTGAAGGCTGGCGCCTTCTCGATCGAGCCGAAGTCACGAGCGCTCCATTCTGCCGCCATATTCCAACCTCTCCGGGCATTGACGCGAGCCCCATCAGGGCCCTATCATAATTCAAGTGCTTGCGGGAGAGCAGGATAGACGTTTGGCTATTCGCAACTCCTCCTTTAGGGGAGTGCGGCGCGTAGGTTGGCCGACAGAAGCTCTCGCTACGACTCCCCTGGTGCTCGCTTGAACATTTGAAAGTTTAGGAGGTGCAAATGAGTTTCCAAAAGGAAACGCCGTCGTCGCCACCTGTGAGGTCGGCCGGCAGTCGCTTGCCGGCGGCCGCGGTATCTGTAGCGTGCCTAGTCGTCCTTCTATCCTTGGGTGAGGGGTTTTCTTTTATCAGCAGATGAGCAAGAGCGCCAAAGAAAACGCGGCGTTGCGGTCACATCTAGCCGCACTCGAAATTCAGACAGGCCGTCTGTTACAGGATGGACGAGGTGAGCTACCTGCATGAGGACGAGGCCCAAGCGCTCGCCGAGCGAGCCAGGAACGAGCTAAGCTAGAATATTTCGACTTGCTTTGGGGGAAGTCAAATGCTCACTTGGCAGATGGTTCACGTTCAGATAGTGGCATGAACGAGAACAAACTAAGACTAGGGAGTCAATGATGCTTCGCAATCTCGATCAGTGGTTGGTTTCGGTAATTTTGGCAACTGGGGTTGTCGGCTCTTCAATTCCCGTTTACTCTCAGAGTCCAGAAAAATCTGTTGGTATTGTTCCAGCGGAAGTTTACGATTTCGGCAGCTCTTGCCACTACTTAGTAGAGTTGAGTTACCGTGAGCTGTTGTCCCACTTGTCCCACTATAATTTTTTTACCAATTTTTGCATTTATCCTGAAGTATCACTAAAATTGCGATTAGGACGAAGAAGTGCAGATCTGATAACAGCACAAAGGCTTAACGGTTTGCGCTTGGAAAGAAATGGCTGCTTCTCTCTGCCTGAGGAGTTTAAGGGTGACCCCAAGGAAGTTAATATCAGTCTGTTCTTGGACTGCAGAGTCAAGAGCTTATCGTTGGTCTTGGAATCTTTGGAATCTAGGGGAATCAAAAAAACGCTGCGCATAAAGCCAACGGAAGGGCAGACTTTAAATTTCGGGAATTACCTGTCATCTCAGCTTATTTTTCCTGAGATCATCTCTTCTGAAGAAGATCTAATATATTTTTCTCTCCGCCCCTCATCTATAATCCCAATTTCGGGGGATTGGTGGTTAGGAAACTTGAAGATTAATAAAGTCGACAGTCAAGGCATGCCACCGAACGAGTTTCCGATATTTGCGATGACTGGAAACGACTTGAAGAAGCCTGGAAAGCTTACGTATACACTAGGAAATCTTGAATTTTTAGTTCCTTTTCCTAAGTTCAAAATAATTTCGGTTCAAGATGAGCTCATTGAAAGAGCTTGTAGCGCCCCCCCGCCGAACGTGTCTGAAGGAGATATAGTTTGTGTTCCAAGCGACGATGGGCTAAGCGAGGTTCGATTCGAGAATAAGGACACTTCTATTCGCCTTATTCCGGTAGCACAGTCAAGCAAAACCGCTTACTATTTTGTGCCATATTCAGATTTCCTTAGCACCATAACCGTAAGTCGCGCAAAGGAAGTAGACACTATCAAGATTAATGATGAAGGAAACCCAGGCATTCATTACTGCAATTGTAAAGCTCGGAGCGAATTAGCATCGGGTCCAGGTTCGGCTTTGACAGCAGCCGAGATCAAGCGACTACGGGCGATTGTCGCTTCAGCTATCTCAGATGCAGAAGCAGTATGGATTGCCGGCCAAAAGAACCTAAGAATAACTCCTAATGGTATGTATAATAAAAAGACAGTAATCACAATTGTAGAAAAGGGAGCAACGATTGCTCTGGCGCAGTTAGAGAAGGCTCCAATACTCATGGGCCTGCGCGCTTATGTCGATGAGGTAATAAAGCAAGGGGTCGCTGATTTTGTCGAAGCGACGACAATATCCTCAGATATTTCTATAGACAATCGCCTTTTTACGGTCGTGGCGGTCAGCAATCAAGAGCAGTATCGACGAGAGCTTGTTCCAAAAACAATGGGGGATGCGTTCTTCAACAAGCTCAGTGAATTTGTTCGTTCTCTTCGTACGGCCAATGAACACCCTGTTGTTTCTCTTGACATTCAGACAACGCCGACAGGCGCATTGTTCTCAATGCATCCTAAAAGCTATAACTCTCTTAAATATGAGACCGGCACTAATGGCAAAGTGGTTAATGTTTGGGTTGGACGGTATGTGTTTGATATTAACCGACGCAACTTCGAAGGTGTCGAGGACGACTCGGAATTGGATTTGGTGAACGATCGAAGGCCACTTTTGAGATGTACTCTTAGACCTAAGGGTAAAGAGAAGAGCGTGTGTGTAAGGAGCGAATAGATATATGGCCAGATCGGAGTCTCAGGGAAATCCTGCCTCGGTAACGACTAAAGAAGCCCGATTATTTGTGCGGCTAGCATTGAGCTTGGGAGTTGGTGTGGCTGTAGGCCTGGCTCCGTTTCTCGGTAAATTGTCAGTACCTGGTTTCGTCCCTTTGCTTGCGATTTTCCCTTCGTCACTCCAAGGATTCCTTATCCCCATTTCCGCATTTATGATGGGTTCCGTTGCAGCTATAGTCCAATACTACGCTGGATCGATTCGATCCAAGCGCTCTGTTGATGACGTCTTTAAGAGGGCGTCTCGTTTTCTCGCCTTCTCTTTTCTTCTCCTTGTTGTCAGTTATTTCTTTTTGGTAGTTCAGGTCCCGATCCCTGGAGCGCCCTCTGAAGCCGTCGTCATCGGCCTCGTTAAGTTGAATTCCTGTTGCAAGGACGCGAGCTCCAACCTGGAGTGCGTTGAGGAGCTCTCTCTTTTCCCCGGAGCAATTGAATCGTGCTGGGGAAGTCAGCAAGTAGGCTTGAGTAAAGCTTATCTGTCACTCCTCTATCTGATTGCTACTGGTTCGTTTGGGGCAATCATTGGATTGATCGTACTTAAAACGAGTAAGCGTGCCACTCCTAAGCGGCGACCTCGAAAGGAAGGTGCTAAGAGTGCGGCAGGAACGAGTCCTAAGAGAGGAGCTAAGGATGATCTTCCTGGTAGCGCCACTAAGTAATGCGATTTGCTCTAAGTCCACGCATCCGGCTCTCGGACGGACTTCACGAGAAGGCATGCGCAGGTCTTTCGCGCGGACGCCCCTGGTGCAGGTCCAGCACTCCCTCCGGGACTAGGTTCCACCCTAATCCCGACGCCGACCCTCTTGAGGATGGCCGCGCCATCACTCGGCGGCTCTTTACCGAGCCTTCGAGCCTCGGCGGAGCGGCAAATCGATGCTTTCAAACCTCGCGGGTCCCTGATCCCACCAAGAATTCGCCCGCCGGACGACGCAGAGGACAACTTGTCACACACCCTTAAGCGACAAGCCTTGTCAGCGAGTGGTCAGAGGCTTGATTTGAGGATGGAGTGAAGCGGATTCGAGGCTATCCGCCGACGAAGGGCAACGGCGGCGGGAAGCTCCCCTGCGGAAACTGGACGCTGCGGTCTCCGCTTTTGAGTCGCTCGGCGGCCCTTCGAAAGGCATCGACGAATTCGCCGTAGGCGGCGCGGAGCAACTGGCGCCAGAGCCGGTCGATGGCCTCACCCAGGTCCGGATAGGCGAGCTCCGGGATGACCGTGCATCGTGGTATGGAGCGGTTCGTCAGCATCTGTTCTCTCCGTTAACGGTAGACCGCCCCACGATGCCCGACGCGAAGGACCAAGACGACGAGCTGGTCGTCCAGAATGTCAACGATCGTCGAGCGGAGCGACGCGCTCGCGCAGAAACCGCAGGATGCGGATCTGGACTTGCCGATCGAGCCTGGCAAGGCCCCGCTCTGCCCGTGGGTCAAACCGAATCGTCGAGGCCAAGGCGCGCGATCACGTCCCCGAGAGAAACAGGCTCGCCCTCGGGATTCTGACTCCGCTCGAGCGCAAGGTAGTAATCTTCGAGGTCCTCGAGGTGCTCCAAAACCGCCTCGCGAATGTAGAACGTCTTCGTGCGTCCGGTTTTCTGGGCAAGCGCCTCGAGCCGGGTCTCGATCTCTTAGGGAAGTCGCACGGAAAGCGCCATGCGATACATGTATCGCGCGCGGCTGTCGCAGTCAAGTTCCCCTGACAGGCCTAGAACGCGATGATCAGCCCGGCGCTCCCCTCTCCCTGGTAGAGGCCGTCGCCGCTGTCGTAGCGGTTGTAACGGCCGCGGAAGTTCCTGCCGAGATCGGTCCAGTAGCCGCGGGCCTCGAGACGCAGGCCGACGTTCTCGCTGAAGAAGATCTTGACGCCGCCGCCGAGGCTCGCCGAGAAACGGTCGTCCGACGACAGGTCGTTGAGCTTGGGCTCGATGCGGGTCAACCCCGCCGCCGCGGTGATGAAGGGATTGACCTGCCCTTGCCCCCACTGGAAAAGGAATCCCGCCTGCAGGATCGTCAGGTCCACGTCGCCCAGGGTCGTCGAGGGCGTAAGCAGGCCGTGGTCGACGACGAACTCGCTCCGCTGGCGATTGGCCAGGATCTCGACCTGCCAGTCGGCGGTCAGGGGAATGTCGAACAGCACGCCGTAGACGGCGCTGGCGTCGACCTTGACGTTGAGGTCGGGATCGAAGGCGTCGCTGCTGCGGGCATCGAAGTCGCCGTCCAGCCGGTATCCCGCGACGGGGGTGAGCTCGAAGCGGCCGGGCTGGGCGAAGGCGGCCGCCGGCAGGAGGAGAAGGACGAAGGCGAAGAAGGATCGGCGCATGGGCTCTCCTTGGTGGCTCCCTCGCACCGGGCTATCGAGACGTCGCCCTGAGGGCGATTCGCTCCGGAGGAGCGACGTTTCAGTAGCCCGGTGCGGAAGCCGGGCAGGCTTCGAAAGTTCTATCACGAGACGCTGCACGGCCGATGCTACGATGCCCGCCATGGGGCCTGTCCTCACCGAGGTACGCCGCCTGCCCGAGGAGAGCCGCCTGCGGCTGACCTGGAGCGACGGCCACGCCGCCGAGTACGGCTACGACTACCTGCGCGGCTGGTGCCCCTGCGCCGGCTGCCAGGGGCACTCGGGCTTCAAGATCCGCTACCAGCCGCCCGCCGCGCCCGTCACCGCCGAATCCATCAAGCCGGTGGGCAACTACGCCATCTCGATCGTCTGGTCGGACGGCCACGGCACGGGCATCTACCGCTTCGACTTCCTGCGCGAGATCTGCCCCTGCGGCCGGTGCGGCGAGGTGCCGGAGGCGATCGACGTGTAGCGTTCCAGGTCCTCCGGCGTGTTGAGGTTGACGAAGACCTCCTCCGGCGGGCCGAAGCGGGCGAGGAGATCGCCTTCGAGATAGCGCACGGCGAGGCGTTCCTCGTCGGCCAGCCGGTGCGGCGCATGGAGGCCGCGCCCGACCCGCTCGGCGAGAACGGCGAGGGCCGCGGGGGCATAAAGCGCGCAGAGCGGCTCGAGGCCGCCGCGCCAGCGGGGGACCGCCCAGTCGCACCCGGGGGAGCGGAGCAGCTCCGCCAGCAGCGCGGCGGGCACGCCGGGCAGGTCGCAGGCCAGCACCAGCAGCGGCCGGCCGGGGTAGGCCGCCGCGGCACCCAGGATGCCGGCGGCGGGGCCTCGCCCCGGCCCGTCCGGCAGCGAGGGCCGGCCCGGCAGCACGCCGCGGGCGCCGTCCGCCACCGCCACCTCGTCGCAGATCATCGCCAGCCGTTCCGCCGCCGCGGCCGGCAGGCTGGCGCCGCTGACCGCGAGCAGGGCCTTGTCGCTGCCCATGCGCCGCGACGCGCCGCCGGCGAGGACGATGCCCACCGCCGCCGCGGCGGGCGTGCTACCATCCGCGGCTGGTTTCATTGCCAAAGGAGAATACTTCCATGAAAGGGATCGCCGCTTCCATCGCCTGTTTCCTCGCGTTCGCCGCTATGGCCGCGCCGGCCGCGGCCGCCAACCCGCGGGTGCTCCTGGAGACGACCAAGGGCAAGATCGTCATCGAGCTGGACGCCGAGAAGGCCCCGAAGACGGTCAAGAACTTCCTCGACTACGTCAAGGCCGGCTTCTACAACGGCACCATCTTCCACCGCGTCATCCCCGGCTTCATGATCCAGGGCGGCGGCTTCACGGCCGACATGACGGAGAAGCCTACACGGCCGCCGATCCAGAACGAGGCGGACAACGGCCTCAAGAACGAGCGCGGCACGATCGCCATGGCCCGTACGCCGGACCCCAACAGCGCCTCCTCCCAGTTCTTCATCAACGTGGCCGAAAACAAGTCTTTGAACCATCAGAGCAAGACCCCCCAGGGCTGGGGCTACGCGGTGTTCGGCAAGGTCGTCGAGGGCATGGACGTGGCCGACGCGATCGTCAAGGTGCCGACGACGACGAAGGGTCCCTACGGCGACGTCCCCGTGCAGCCGATCGTCCTCCAGAAGGCGAGCATCGTTGCCGCGGGCGAGAAGAAATGAACCCCTCCGTCGCCCTGGACACCAACCACGGCAGGATCGTCCTCGAGCTGTACGCCGCGGAGGCGCCGGAGACCGTGCGGAGCTTCCTCGACTACGTCGCCGCCGGCTTCTATGACGGCACGCTGTTCCACCGCGTCATCCCCAACTTCATGATCCAGGGCGGCGGCTTCGACCGGGACCAGCGGCAGAAGCCGACGCGGGCGCCGGTCCGCAACGAGGCGGACAACGGCATCGCCAACGGTCGTGGGACCATCGCCATGGCCCGCACTAACGATCCGCACAGCGCCACGGCCCAGTTCTTCATCAATCTGAAGGACAACGGCTTCCTCAACCACTCGGGCAAGACCGCCCAAGGCTGGGGCTATACGGTGTTCGGCAAGGTGACCGAAGGCATGGACGTCGTGGACCGAATCGCCCAGGTTCGCACGGCGCCGGGAAGGATCTCCGAAGCCGTGCCCGCCGAGCCGGTGGTGATCGAGAAGGCGACGGAAGAGGCGTCCAAGGCCTGATCGGGCGTCTTTGCCGTCTCGACCTCACCCCAAACCCCTCTCCTACAGGAGAGGGGCTTTACAAGGCAACGCGTTTTTGCTCCCCTCTCCTGTAGGAGAGGGGCTGGGGGTGAGGTCGCGCGGGCATGGCGGAGGTCGCCGCTACTTCTTCGTATTCTTCCGCATCAGCACCAGGCAGGCCCAGAGGATCTCGAGCTGCTCGCGGCCGAAGGGCAGCGTGAGGTCGCGCCAGACGTCGCGCTGGGCAGTCAGGAGCTCCGTCCAGTCGATGGGAAGCTTCCTGTCCAGAATCCGCCGCATGGCCGCGAACAGGTCGGGCACCGTCCACAGCGCCGGCCGCTTGCCGCCGAGCTCCCGCCAGGCGGTGCGGAGATGCTGCAGCCGCCGGCGCGACAGCTCCTGGTCCTTGTAGCGCACCCGCAGGCGCCCCACCTCGGAGAGCCGCTCGAACGCGAGGTCGTCCGGCGGGGTGTGATCCGAGAGCACCTGCCAGTGCTGGGGGATCAGCTCCTCCTTGCGCACCTGCATCACCAGGACGTCGAACTTGGCCACGGCGAGACCCTCGAACAGGGCGCCGATCGTGGCCACCTCGGCGCCATGGATCCATTCGCCGATCTCCTCCGGCGACGGCAGGGCGCGGGCGGGCGCGGCGGCCGGCGGAGCGGGCTTGGGGGGAGGAGGCGGCGCTTCCGGCTTGGAGCTGACTTCGGTCGGTTCGGTCATAGGATTCCTAGTCTAACCGGTTTGCACCGGTGAGCTGCGGGCTCCAGCAGTGAAGCTGTGACGATGTTTTTGCAGCGGCACGTCAGCCGCGCAGGACGTTCCGGGCCTGCAGTCCCTTCGGCCCCTGCACGATCTCGAAGCTCACCCGCTCGCCCTGGTTGAGCGTCCTGAACCCCTCGGAGACGATGGCCGTGTGATGGACGAAGATGTCCTCACCTCCGGTCTCGGGTTGAATGAAACCGTACCCCTTGGCATTGTTGAACCACTTGACCGTTCCCTGCTGAGACATCTGCCGCAACTCCTTTCTGAAAAGACACGGGGCCTCGGTACACGGAGACCCCGCGCTTCAACGCAAAGCAGGCGCGAAGGGACTTTTGTCCTTGCAGGTCAACCTCGTCTCGCCACACCGCGCGAACCTTCTTCATTTCAGCCAGAAATTTGCGTAGGAGTCTGCCATCAGCGCAGAGAGAAATCAAGCGCTGGCAGGAAAGGATGGTGCCCAAGGCCGGACTCGAACCGGCACGGGTTGCCCCACACGCCCCTCAAACGTGCGCGTCTACCAATTCCGCCACTTGGGCTCAAAGAGCAGTCGTGCCAATGGCACGCGTTACCGCGGTGCGTTCGGCTTCGGAGCCGGCGCCGCCGGCGCGGACTTCGCCGGCGATTCCTTGCCGTGACCGGCCATGACCGTGCCGGAGGGGCCGCCCTTCAAGATGGCGATCGACACGGTGGTCAGGATGAAGATCAGGAACGAGGCCACCGTCAGCTTGTGGAGCAGTGTGGTGGCCCCGCGGGCGCCGAAAGCGGTCTGAGTGCTGCCACCGCCGAAGACGGAAAGATCCGCGCCTTTGCCCTGTTGCAGCAGGACGACGAGGATCAGGAACAGACAAACCATGACGTGGACTACGTACAGCAGATAGATCACGATGCGAAGCCTCCCGACGGGCGAAAGTCGACCCGGGCTCTCATTCGCCCGTCAGCCGGAACCCCGAATGATAGCAAGGAATTTCAGCGGGTCAAGACTGGCGCCGCCGACGAGGAAGCCGTCGACGTCCGGCTGGGCGATCAGGCCGGGGGCATTCTCCGGCGTCGCCGAGCCGCCGTAGAGGATCGGCACGGCCGCCGCGGGCCCATCGCCCAGCAGCTCGCCGAGCTTGCCGCGCAGGTACCGGTGGACCTCCTGCGCCGCCGCCGGCGTTGCCGAGTCGCCGGTGCCGATCGCCCACACCGGCTCGTAGGCCAGGGCGAAAGGCTCGGGATGGTCGGCGAGCGCCGCGCGGAGCTGGCGCTCCAGCACCTCGAAGGTTCGCCCCGCCCGGCGCTCGTCGCGGGTCTCGCCGAGGCAGATCATCGGCGTCAGGCGATGCCGCGCCGCGGCCTTGGCCTTGCGGCCCACGAGATCGTCCCCCTCGCCGTGGAATAGCCGCCGCTCGCTGTGGCCGCAGAGCGCCCAGGTGCAGCCGGCGTCGGCAAGCTGGAGCGCCGAGACGTCGCCGGTGTAGGCGCCCCGGTCCTCGGGGTGGAGGTCCTGGCCTCCCACCTCCACCGCGCTGTCCACCAGCTCGCGCGCGACGATCGGGAGCAAGGGAAACGACGGGAAGATCACCACCCGGACGTCCACCGCGGGCGGTGCCGCGAGACCCCGCTTCAGGTCACGGCAGAGCTCGGCCGCGTCGGCCTTCAGCAGGTTCATCTTCCAGTTGGCGGCCACCAGGGGCCGCCGCGCCGCCGCGCTCACCGCTCCCTCTCCAGCACGGCGACGCCGGGCAGCGTCCTGCCGGCCAGGAACTCGAGAGAGGCGCCGCCGCCCGTCGACACGTGGCCGATGCGATCCGCGACGCCGGCCTGCTTGACGGCGGCCACCGTCTCGCCGCCGCCGATCACCGAGAAGCCGGGGCAGGCCGCCAGCGCCTGCGCCACCTCGCGAGTGCCGGCGTCGAAGGGCGGCTTCTCGAACACGCCCAGCGGTCCGTTCCAGAACAGCGTGCGGGCACGGCCGATCGCCGCCGCGAAGGCCCGCCGGGTCTCGGGACCCACGTCGACGGCTTTCATGCCCGCGGGCACTTTCGCCGCCACGGTGGAGGTCCGCTGCGGGTTTTCGAGGTCGTCCGTGACGACGAGATCGCGCGGCAGGAGGACCTCCGTTCCCCGCGCCTCGGCGCGGTCCAGGATCTCCCGGGCGAGGTCCAGCCGGTCCGGCTCGAAGAGCGAATCGCCGAGGTCGTGCCCCTGAGCGGCGAGGAAGGTGTTGGCCATGCCGCCGCCGAGCAGCAGCAGGTCGAGGCGGGGCAGAAGGTTCTCGAGCGTGTCGATCTTGCCCTCGATCTTGGCGCCGCCGAGCAGGGCGGCGAACGGGCGCTCGGGCTCGCCGAGAAGCCGGCCCAGCGCCTCGACCTCGCGCGCCAGCAGCCGGCCGGCCGCCTTGCGCGCCAGCCGTTCGGGCACGCCCACCACCGAGGCATGGGCGCGGTGGGCGCTGCCGAAGGCGTCGTCCACGTAGATCTCGGCCAGGGCGGCGAGCCGGTCGGCGAAGAGGGCGTCATTCTTCTCCTCCTCGGCGTGGAAGCGGAGGTTCTCGAGCAGCACGATCTCGCCGGGGCTCATCTCCCGGATCACCGCCTCGGCCTCTTCGCCGATACAGTCGGCGGCGAAGCGGACACCCTCGGCGAGGAGCCGGTCCAGCTCCTCGGCCACCGGGCGCAGGCTGTAGCGCGGGTCGCGCTTGCCCTTCGGACGGCCCAGATGGGAGGCGAGGATGACGATGGCGCCGGCCGCGGTCAGCTCGCGGAGGGTCGGAACCGCCTCCTCCAGCCGGGTGGCGTCCAGCACCTCGTGGTCGTCGGAGAGAGGGACGTTGAAGTCCACGCGCACGAACACCCGCTTGCCCGTGAGGCTCGCGAGATCGAGGTCGTCCAGGGTCAGCAGGTCGGTCATGGTTTGTCCCCCGTCAGCCGCGCGATCAGCTCCAGAAGCTCCGCCAGCCGGTGTGCGTAGCCCCACTCGTTGTCGTACCAGGCCGCCACCCGCGCGAGGCCGCCGCCCGCCACCTGGACGAGCGGCAGGTCCACCACCGCCGAGCGCGGATCGTCGACGAAATCGGAGGAGACCAGCTCCTCCTCGGAGACGCCGAGCCAGCCGGCCAGCTCGCCGCCGGCGGCCTCGCGGAACGCCTCGCGTACCGTTTCGACCGAGGCCTGCCGTTCGAGATCGGCCACCAGGTCCAGCATCGCCACCATCGGCGTCGGCACCCGCACCGCGAGGCCGTCGACGCGGCCGGCCAGCTCCGGCAGCACCAGCCCCAGCGCTTCGGGGGCCGTCGTCGCCGTCGGGATGATGTTGAGCGCCGCCGCCCGCGAGCGCCGCGGATCGGAATGCGGCAGGTCGAGCAGCCGCTGGCTCTCGGTGTAGCTGTGGACCGCGCTCATCAGGGCTCGGCGGACGCCGAAGCGGTCGTGCAACACCTTTGCCACCAGGGCCAGGGCGTTGGTGGTGCACGAGGCGTTGCTGACTACGGCGTGGCGGCGGGGATCGAAGGCGTCTTCGTTGAGGCCGAAGCAGAGCGTCGCGTCGGCCGGATCGGCCGGATCGGCATTGGCCGAGATCACCACCCGCCGCACCGTGCCCCGGAGGTGCGCCGCCGCCGGCCGCCGGCCGATGAAACGGCCGGTGGCTTCCACCACCACCGCCACCTCCTCGCGGCTCCAGTCCACCCGCGCCGGCTCCGGCTCCTGGAAGACCGGGATCCGGCGGCCGTCGATCACCAGGGATCCCTCGTCCGCGTGAACCTCGCCTGCGAAAGGGCCATGGACGGTGTCGCGGGCGAGCAGCCGCGCCAACACCGGCGCCGGCGCGAGGTCGTTGACGGCCGCGAGCTGCAGCTCCTCCCGGCCGCGGGCGACCCGCAGCAGGGCGCGGCCGACGCGGCCGAGACCGTTGATGCCGAAGCGGAGGGACATGGCGTCTTTTTCGAGGTCGCCGGAGCGGTCCGGAGCCCTGGAACCGGGCGGCGGCTAGTCTATCAGCGGTGTCCCGCCTGGGGAGTTTGGGGCACTCTTAGAGTGAAGCAGACCTGTGTCCGGTCTCGCCCTCGCGATCCGCAAGAGCTGGCACCGATTCACGATACGAGACGTCAGGAGGATAAACCCATGGCTGAAATGGGAAAGTACTGCAAGGCGTATCTGGCGAAGCAGTTCCGGGAGTATCCGGGCTGGACGGAGAACGCCGCCAACGTGCGTAAAGAGAAGAAGGAGGTCGACGGCAAGGAGATCGAGGTGGACCGCGAGCTCACCGACGACTCGATCCTCTACCTTCAGGAAAACTACGTCGTCACCGACGGCATCTTCAAAGACCAGAACATCATCTTCGACAACGTCACCGACGAGTGGCAGCAGTTCTGCCACGAGCAGCTCGCCTTCGAGATCCCGGTCTACGAGCCGATCGAGATCAAGCACGCCGAAGAGCCGGTGGAGGCGGTGGCAGCCAAGGAGTAGCACCCCACCAGACCTCCTCTATTGTTCTGCCCTTCGAAGCCTCACGCTCCAGGGTGAGGCTTCGCGGGCACACCCCACCTTCAGTCTCTACCGGTTCCGCCCGCACAGCTCGAAATGGCTCAGGAAGTCCGCGATCGCCGCCGGATCGGCGGCGGTGCCGGCGTAGTCGGCTTCGGCGACGGGCTTCTCCGGCGACGGATCGGGGCCGAACCAGATTCCGAAGCGGAGGCGGCTGTCGGCACACCGGGGCATCACCATGGTGACGATCCCCTCCTCGTTCGTCCTCCCGCGGCGCGACACCTCGCCACGGGAGGCGCTGTAGAGAATCTGCCGGCCGCCGGCGGTCACGGTGCCGCGGCGGATGACCTCCTTGGGATCGAAGCTGACGTCGGATTGCCGCCAGGGGACCTCGTCGGGCGCCGGAGCCTCGCCGCGCAGGAAACGTTCCATCTTTTCTTTGTTGTCCCGCAGGTGGCGCATGTTGATGAAGACGAAGCCGCGCTTGCCGAAGGACCCTTTTCCGCGTTCCTCCGGCCGCGGCTCCTCGTCGCTGAGGATGGCGATCTCCATCAGCAGGGGAATGGAGAAGCTCCCCACCGGATAGTAGCCGGCGGGCAGCTCGCGGAAGGGGAGCACCTCGCGGGTCTTCTCCTCGCGGGCCTTCGGATCCTTGAAGGTCTGCTCGAATTCCTTGCCCTTGTGATAGCCCCAGTAGGTGAGACCCGTCAGCGTGGCGAAGGCGAGCAGCACGGCGAGGCCGCAGCCGCAGCCGACGTACACCCAGGGGGAGGTTGGTTTCTTCTGCGGCCGGCCGTCGGCTTCCATGTCACATTCTCTCCGGAATGGGAATGCCCAGCAGCTCGCCCAGCGTCTCCAGGCCACGGCGGAAGATCTGCACCGTCGCCAGGCGCGCGGCCTGCACTTGGCGGTCCTTCTCCTGAAGGATGGGGTGACGATGATAGAGAGCGTTGAAGCGCTGGGCGACCTCCAGTGCATGGCGCGCGATGAGCGACAGCTCCAGGGTCTCGGTGGCCTTCTCGAGGGTTTCGGCGGTCTGCGCCACCGTGAGGACGAGGTCCCAGAGGTCCTCGCTCCACAGCTCCGCGGGCAGCGCCGCCGTCTCGGCGGCCGTCACCTC
>Ga0134122_10001108_pt1 | contig 19290 bp, 20 predicted proteins | sample KB302_FD_96461 | JGI IMG/M metagenome (GOLD analysis project Ga0134122, IMG submission 96461) | Terrestrial soil microbial communities without Nitrogen fertilizer from Kellogg Biological Station, Michigan, USA - KB3-0-2 | ecosystem: Environmental > Terrestrial > Soil > Unclassified ... | reverse complement strand
TAGGTTCGCTTCCTCGCCGCAGAGGGCTCCCTTCGATCGTGCCCCAACCTATGCGCCGGTCTCTGCCGATTTCGAATGGCGCGATCAGTTAGCTGTAAGGTAGCGATGCTACACGCGCTGAGCTTCGTGGGGGCACCAAGAACGTCCGGCGGCAATCGGGGCGCAGCTTGTGATCTCCTACGTGCCAAAAGGCATCCAGCCAGCGGGGTGGATGCCTTTCTTCCGGGTCCAATGCGTTCCAGCGGAAGCCATCTGCGAGCAGTGGTTGGTAGATCAACTCGATCCAGGCTCACCCCTCAAATCCCCCCGGGCTGGGCCTGGACGCTTTTTCCTTTGGTTCTGGCGAGGGTCCTGTCGTCGGGGATTTCTCGTTAGGTCATGGGCGTCAGGTCATCGGCGTCGTATAGCGGTGAATGATCGGGGTTCCTGACGCGCCTTCGCCCGTGGTCGGGCAGCTATTCACGATTGGGGGCTGTTAGGAACCTTGTGACGGAACGTATTTGGCGACGTCTCCTACCGCTTTGTGGGCGAGATAGGAGGCGCCAGGATTGCGTTGCGAAATGACGGCGGTGATTTGTGCCTCCCCTGAATACCTCTGGCGCGCAGGCATCCCGCGCGCGCCCTCTGACCGGCCCAGCATGCATGTTGGCCCTACTAACTCTGGAGCGGGACGTTGACGATGAATGGCAGTTCGCCAAGCCGGACGCGCGGGAGAAGGTCAAGTTCGCAGCGAAGCTGACCGCGCCTGGCGATGAGCTTCGTGAGGCCGCGCTCGCAGGTTGCGGGATTGTTGGGCTGCTTGCCTGTCACGTCGACGACGAACTGCGAACCGGCGCCTTACGGCAGGTTTTGCCGGATTGGGAATGCCTCGGGGACTTGCCTGCCGTTGCGATCTACCGAAAAACGAGACCGCAGCACTCTTCGGTCAATGCTTTTGTCCACCATTTGCTGTGGGCGTTTGAGCGCTATAGCAACATTGCCCCGCCGCGGAGCTAGGCCGCACATTTGCCGATGTCTCCGGGCACACTCGTGATCGATTGCGTGGACGAATTCATCGTTCGGTCTTGGCGAGGCTGCGACGCAGATAGATCCGATTGAAGCCTTTCTCGGCCACACGATGCGTCTCGACGAACCCCAGATGTGCGTACATGGCCAGATTTTCAACCATTACGATGTTGGTGTAGAGCCGCAGCGCCGGCAAATGCAGACGCTCGGCCTCGGCTGCAGCATATTCGAGCAGGCGCCGGCCCAGACCCGCGCCCTGGCAACTGGGTTCGACGCCGATGTTATCGATGAAGTAGGTGTCATCCTCCGGCCAAGCCACCATATAGCCGTCCACCTTGCCAGCCACTTCGATGACCACGACGTGCTGAGCGGCAACTTCAGCATCGTAGTTGGCTGCCATCGGTGCCGGTTCGTGGCCGATACGCGCCACATACTTAGCGTAGGCCGCGCGTGCGATCGCGCGGATGCGCGCGACGTCGTCGGCCCTGGCCCCGCGGATCAGGGTGGTGCTTGGCATTGCATTGGGTTCCAACGTCCGCCATCCCATGGCATTGGCGATCCCTCCTGACGCAGCGGCGACCCGGCAGGTTTCGACCGATCCCAAAAGTCTACTCCGGCGGCAGGCACCGGGCGATCGAAGTTGCCCCGGACGCCCGCTCTACGCGCGCGTGCTGGAAGGGTGCATATTATCCCGGCAAATGACCGGCCCAATCTAACGGCACACCGTCCGCGACCAAGCTGCGTTGGAAGGCCAAGCGTAGCCCTGCGTCCCCGTGGACGACGGCTGGGGTCTCGCCCTGATCGAGTGAGAACGCCGCCAGCGCGCCTGCGGCTTCGCCAATATTCCATTCGATGGGGTGCAGGCGGTAGCAGCCATTTGTAATGTGGGTCGTGCCGATGTTCTTCGCCGCGGCGATCAGATTGCAAAGGCGCACCGGAATCAGGGCTCCCAGCGGGATCTGAAACGGTCGTGTACGGCAGCTGATGCCAACATCCTCCGGACCGGCACGGTGGATATCGATCGGGTACCAGCCCACGCCGACCGAATCCTCGAAACGGGCAGCGGTTGGCCCGTTCTGGAAGTCGGTCGAAACATCCTGCTCGACGATGGTCCGCAAGGCCTTGATACGCCGTGCCTCGCGGATATAGGGAAACTTGGCGACACCGTCGGTTGTCCCCATGATATCCGGCTGCAAGCGGAGCTCGGGGGCGCCTAGCCGATCACCTTCAGCCGGGGCTTTGGTTTGTACCCAATGTAGGAAGCCCAGGCTGGCGCGCTTGGCGTCCTGCAACGCGGCCGCTACAGCACACGCGGGGCGGTCGATGATGCTCGATTCGCGGTAATCGTTGCCGGGCCAGTTGAAGATCGACAGCTCTGTTGAGTGGTTCGGGCCGAACTGGGCGCTGTCAATGAGGCGCCGGTAGCTCCACAACCCGCCCTTGGTGCCGGGCATGGTCTCGAACACCTTGTAGCTGAGCCAGCCGCTCTCCTCGCCATAGATCTCGCCGCCGTGCACCTCGATGCGCAAGCTGAAGGGCTGCGCGGCGCGGAAGAAATCGTAGCGGGCCGGTCGAGCGATGACGTGGTGCTCGCCCAACGGTCGGCGCGCAACGCCGAGCACATAGGTGAAGCTTTGTACGCAGTGCGGCTTGGGCTCGGTGGGCTGCGCGTGCGGCTCGCCGGTCTCAGCCACTGTCTCGGCACCGCTGCTGTACTGTGCGCCGACGAGCGGCAACAGATCGCCAAGCTCGGTGGCATCGAGAACCACGCCTGGGCAGAACCGCACGGCCCCAGCATGCTCCAGATCGACGGCCGTTACCGAGATGATCCGATCGCCTTCGACCTGCGCGGCAGCGGGCTTGCTGCGCAGGTGCAGGGTCAATCGCCCCGCATCGATATGCGGTTGCAGCATCGCCATCATGGCCGTCACGGCGACCTTCGGCTCGAAGGCAAGGCGCGTCACCCAGCTGTTTCCCGGATTGAAGTCGACACGCTTCCCGGCGGCACCGGCGTGGGGTCGGTAATGCTCGCGTATGGCATTGCGCAGCCCGTAGTAGCTGGCGGTGCCGCCGAACCTTTCGATATGATCGTGTTCGTCGAGGGCAGACACGCCCTGGGCCGTCAACTGCCCGCCGATCCAATCCGTCTCCTCGGTGAGATGCACACGCCGGCCGCGACGGGCAGCCGCCAGCGCGGCAGCAACCCCACCGGTCCCACCCCCGACGACGAGGACATCGCACGCAATCGTATGCGCCGCTGTCAAGTTGGTGACGGGCACGACAGCGCATGACGGATCGCCATCGACGGGCACCCGCATGACATCGACCAGGGCCTCGCTGCCGCGCTCCATGCGTCACCTTTACTTTGCCGGCGCGGTAGGCATTGCACCGAAATAGAGCTGTTGGAAGACGGCGGTGTTGCGCAGCGCCTCGGGCGATCCTTCGGCGGCAATCCGCCCGGAGGTGAGCACGTAGGCACGGTGGGCCACCGCCAAGGCGACGGCGGCATTCTGTTCGGCGAGGAGAATGGCGAGCCCCGAGCGCGCCAGCTCGGTTATGGTGTCGCCGATCTCATCAACGATCACCGGCGCCAGGCCAAGCGTTGGCTCGTCGAGGAGCAAGCATTTCGGTCGGCCCATCAGCCCCCGCGCGATAGCAAGCATCTGCTGCTCGCCGCCCGATAGGGATCCGGCGCGTTGGCCGCGGCGCTCCGCCAGCCGCGGGAACATGGCAAAAGCTCGGCGCAAATCGTCGTCGATGCGGTTCCGATCCGGGCGATGATAGGCGCCCATGGCGAGGTTCTCGCTGACACTGGAGCGAACGAAGACCTGGCGTCCTTCGGGCACCAGTACGATGCCGAGGCTGACCCGGCGTGGCGTCGGCAACTCGACGATATCTTGGCCATTGAACAGGATGGCGCCGCGCGTCGGCTTTTTCAACCCGGCGATCAGGCGCATCGTCGTCGATTTGCCTGCCGCGTTGGCGCCGATCAGCGCCACCACCTCGCCGGCGTTGAGCACGATATTGGCGCCGCTGACGACCTCGTTCTTGCCGTAGTGCGCGGTGAGGTCTTTAAGCTCCAGCATGTTGGCGCCCCAGGTACGCGGTGATCACACTCTGATTGCCCAACACCTCCTGGGCGGTACCATCGGCTATCTTGCTGCCGTTCTGCAGCGCGATGAGCCGATGCGCGAATTCGGCGAGAAAGGCGACCTTGTGATCGATGACGCAGAGCGTAGTCCCATGTTCGCGCAGGTCGCGCAGAACCGCACCGAGGTTGACGATTTCGGCCTGACCCAGGCCCGAGGCCGGTTCATCGAGCAACAAAAGCTTGGGCTCGCACATCATGGCCATCGCGACGCCGAGCATTTTTTCTTCGCCATAGGACAGCGCGGCCGCGGGCCGGTGCGCTTCCTCGCTGAGCCGGCAAAGCCGCAGTACGCGCTCGGCCCTCGCCTCTAGCTCTTGACGCGCAGGCTTGGGCGCAAAGATGGTCTTGCTGCGGGCGAAGCCGAGCAGGCGCTTGAGCGCGAGATGACCGGCAATCATGACGTGCTCGAGCACGCTCAGCTCGGCGAAGAGCTGCGGGTTCTGGAACGTCTTGACGATGCCTAAGGCGGCGATGAGGTCAGGCTTGGTGCCGGAAATGTCACGACCTTGCCATAGGATCGTGCCGGAGCTCGGAGCCAGCAAGCCGGCCAGCAAGTTGAGCAACGTGGTCTTGCCCGAGCCGTTGGGGCCGAGGATGCCGACGATTTCCCCTTCCTCGATATCGAGCGACACGGCGGATACTGCCACCAGGCCGCCAAAGCGTTTGCTGAGCTCCTCGACCTTAAGAAACATGGCGCCAACGCGAGAACAGTCCCACAACACCGCGCGGCATCAGCAGGATTACGAGGATGAGAATGGCGCCATAGGTCGCCGCCCGAAGCTCCGCGGAGAATTCGATGATATGCGGCAGACCCGTTAGCAGGAAGGCTCCAACGACCGGGCCGAGGATCGATCCCATGCCACCCAGCAGGACCATGGCGATGGCATCGAGCGACTGCGTGATCGAGAGCTGGGCGGGCTCGATATAGTTGCTGTAGAAGCCGAACAGTGCTCCTGCGAGGGCGGCGAATAGGTTCGAAATCGTGAAGGCGAGCATCTTGTAGCGAAAGGTGTTGATGCCGAGCGTCTGCGCCAGCTCCTCGTTGAGGCGTATGGCGGCGAAGTTGCGCCCAATCCAGGAGCGCACGATGAGTTGCGACACGATCGTGACCGCGCCTAGGGCCGTCAACGTCAGCAGGTACCAGGGGACGGTGCCGTCGATCTTGACCACGCCGCGTCCCGGCCACCAAATCGTCGGTTTGTCGAGAACGAGCAGGCCCAGGGTGCCGTTGGTGACATCGTTCCAATTGAGCACCACGAGCCGGATGAGTTCGGCGAAGGCCAGCGTGACGACGGCAAAATAGAATTCGCGCAGCCGGAACTTGAAACAGACCCAGCCGACTATCATGGACAGAAGCAGGATCACGACAAACATCGGCAGCATGGCGAGCCAAAACGAAATGCCGAGCTTGGTCAGGATCAGGAAGGTGGCGTAGCCGCCAATTCCGAAGGCGGCGCCGTGAAACATCGTCAGCTGGCCGGCGTAGCCGAACACGATATTGAAGCCGATCGCCAGGATGCCAAGAATGTAGGTGAAAATCAGGATGGTCAGCAACACTTCGTTGTGGCTGACGAGCGGAACCATATAGAGCGGTACTAGCAACCAGACTGCGCTCATTTCTGGCCCCCGAACAGCCCGCTCGGGCGGAACAGCAAAATCGCCACCAGAAACACCAGACCGTAAGCGTCGCGGAAGGCTGTTGGCAGGAACAACGCACCGATCGACTCGGTGATGCCAAGGATGATGCCGCCGACGAGTGCGCCCGCCAAGTTGCCGACGCCGGCCAGGATGGCGGCCTCCACGCCCTTGAGAATGAACAAGGCGCCCATGGAGGGCTCGAGTGAATAAATGCCGGCATAAAGTGCCCCGCCGATGCCGGCGAGCGCGCACGAGTAGACGCTGACGCCGACCTGCAACATCTCCGTCTTGACCCCCATCAGCATGGCGGCTTCCGGATTTTGCGCGTAGGCGCGCGTGGCCCGACCGAGCCAGGTATTGGCGAGTGCCAGCCACGTCAGCGCGATCACGGCCAGCAGCACGGCGAAGGTGACAACCTTCATGCGCGAGATGGTAATGGCGCCGAGTGTCCATGATCCCGACAGCACGAAATCCATGTTCTTCGGGGTTGCCGTAAACAGCAAGAGGGCGCCACTTTCGATGACCGAAATCAGGCCGATCGACACGAGCAGGCCGTTGACGAGATGGTTGCGCGTGAACTGAAACAGCGCCCGATCCGACAGAAAGCCAGCAAGGCCGGCGATGAGCACCGCCAATGCGACAGAGAGAGGATAGGGCAAGTGTGCGACGTCGGTCAGGTGCCAAGCCGCGTAGGCACCGATCATCATGAACTGCCCGAGGGCGAAGTTCACAATGCCCGTGATGCCAAAGGTCAGCGTGACCCCGAGCGCGATGATACCATAGAGCGTCCCGACGATGATGCCGTTGAGGACTTGCCCGAGAATTACTTGGGTCATTGGCGGCTAGGTTCGGGCCGCTGTCCGCGGCGGCTGATACTTGCGGCTGCCGGAGCGGGCACCCGTTGGCCCGCTCCCTTGCTTGGGGTTACCGCGCTATGGCGTGATCAGGGCTCCACGCGCGTGATCTGGATGGCGCCGCCTTTCTTCAGGTGGGCGATGTCGAAATCAAAGATCTGCTCACCATTGGCGTCGAATTTGATGGTCCACAGCCCATTGTAGGTGGTCGCGAGCAGGGCGGCGCGGATTTTGCCCACGTCCTCGACGGTGCCTGCCTTTTTCATGGCCTCGACCAGCATGTAGACGTGATCGTAGCAGGACGAAGAGCACAGCGGTGCCTGGTCATAGGGGAAGTCGCGCTTGTGGAAGGCCTTATAGGCATCGATGAACGCCTTCACCTTAGGCGAGGTCTTCTCCGCTTCCTCGAAGTATTTGGGCACGTAGACGATGTAGTCCTCGATGCCGTCCTTGTTCTTCATGCCGGGGCCGAGCGAGCCACGCACCAAGAAAAACTTACGGATGAAGTTGCCCTCGGTGGCCTGGCGCACGATGTCGTAAAGCGGCGCATCGCTATAGCCGGGGAACAGGTAATCGGCCTTGAAACCGGCGAGCTTTGCCAGGACCGGAGTAAAGTCCTTGGTGCCGGGATCGAAATACTCTGTGGTCGTCTCGATGCCCTTGGCCTTGAAGAGTGGCTCATAGATCTCGCCCAGTACCTTGCCACCTTGGTCGTTCTGGAACAGCATGGCCACCTTTTTGGGTGCCGCCGTCTTGATCAGGTAATCGACCATGCGCGCCCCGAAACCGTTCGGGCCAACATCCCAGTTCCAGGTGCGGATGACGAAGTCGTGCTCCGGCTTGCCGACAAAGTCATGAATGCGCGTGGCGCCGCCCATTAGGAGGAACTTGCCGTTGAATTGCTTGGCGTAGGGCAGCACGGTTACGAACACGTTGGACAGGAACGGTCCAAACACGAAGCGGGCATGGTCCTGCTCGAGGAGCCGCTTTAACTGAATCGTCGCCTCCTTTGGATCGCCTCGCGTGTCGAGCGAAATCAGTTCGAGCTTGTAGGTCTTGTCGCCGACCTTGAAACCGCCCGCCTTGTTGATCTCGTCGACGGCCATCGGCACGCCCTGCGACCCCATCCAGCCATAGATAGCGTTGGTGCCGGTCTGGGCCTCGATCTGCCCGATTTTAACGACATCCTGCGATTGCGCGGCGGTGACCAAGGTTGCGCCGAGCACGACCGCGGCCGCGGTCTTCGCGATTGCACGCATTTTGCAGTTCCTCCCGTGGTTCATTGTCATTGTGGCTGGCGGCGACGCTGGCCCAGGCCTGGCCCCGGTCGCTACATCATTCCGCCCGCTGCCTGGCGCGGCTGCTTGGTCCAATCCTCCTCCTGCTGCAGGGCAAAGATCGACGTATAGCCACCGGACCAGTCGGGCGGCAGCAGGCAAGGGCGTGGGTCATGGTAGGCCCAGCGGGCCGGTTTGCCGCGCACGATCGCGCCGTAGAATTTCGACTGTAGCGGGTTGTAGGTGTAGGGCATGGCGTCCGCGGCCGAGTAGACGTTGAGCAGCAGCGGTCGCGGGATCTCGGACCAATTGGCCTTCGAGTAATGCAGGGTCCGGCAGTTGTGGATTGTGATCGACCCGGCCGGGCCTTCCAGGTAGTCGACCTTGCTCATGTCGATGGCGGCGGCGTCCTGCGGCTTGAGGCAGCCCACCCACTCGCCCTTGTCATTGTATTGATCGACGACCGGCCCCTTGTGGCTGCCGCGCAGCACGCCCAACGGGCCCTGCTCGGCCGTACAGTCGAACACGTAGGTACCCGCCGTGCAGGGACTGTAGTTGGTGTGCGGCCAAAACGAGATGTCCTGGTGCCACTTCACTTCGTCGCCGCCCTTCGACCATTTGAAGTTGAGCTTCGAGTGATGAAACTTGACGTCGGGACCCACTAGGTCGGCGATGGCATCGGGCAAGGGTGAGGTCTTGCCCGCGGCATAGTCCCAATAGATCGGATGATGATCATTCATGCTCGAGAGGCGACGCAGCCGAGGGGTCTCAGCGCTGTGGCCCTTGTCGAGGTCCCAGACCGCATCGGATTTGCTAATGGTGCGGCTGCGACCGACCATTTCGTCGGTGGTCGCGCGCAGGCGCTCGATCCACTCATCTGGCAGGAACTTCTCGAGCAGCAAATAACCATTCTCGAAGTAGAACTCGCGCTGCTTCTGCGTCAGCACCTTCGGCCTGATCGAAAGAACTTCCTCCGGCGTCATGTTGCTCTCCCAGATTCGGCCGCGGCGTCAGCCCGCGACACGCTAGCGCTTGCTTCGGCTTGCGAGCATCGATTTGAGCTTGTCGGCTTCCTCGGGTTTCATGCTGTAGGCATGCTCCGCATCGGGGAATTTCCCGGCCCGCACCTCCGCGGCGTAGGCTTGCAAAGCCTCGACGGCGACTTTCGACAATTCCGCGTAGCGCTTGGTGAATTTGGGCTTGAATTGGTCGAACACCCCGAGCAGGTCGTAGCCCAGCAGCAGCTGACCACAGCTGGCCGCGCCGGCGCCAATCCCGAAGGTAAAGATCTGGACGGCATCGTCGACGGCCTTGGCGACGGGGGCGGGCACGGCCTCGATCTCAAACCCGCAGGCACCGGCGGCCTCAATGGCGAGGCCATCCTCGATGATGCCCATGGCTTCCTCTGCGCTCCTGCCCTGCAGTTTGAAGCCGCCATAAAGGTGCATGAAATGCGGGCACATGCCGACGTGGCTCATCACCGGCACACCGGCATCGGCGATCGCCTTGATGATGGGGGCCTTCTCGCGCCCGCCTTGCATTTTAACGACGTCGGCGCCGCCTTCCTTCATCAGGCGCAAAGCATTCAACACACCGATCTCTTCCGTTGCATAGCTGCCGTAGGGCATGGCGACCAGCATCATGCAATTGGGGGCGCCGCGGCGCACCGCCTGTGCGTGCTGGATCATCGTGTCGACGGTAACCGGCAGCGTGTTGGGATGACCGTAGTTGGTCATGCCGAGCGAGTCGCCGACGGCGGCGATGTCGATGCCCGCCCGCTCCGCCCATACTGCGCAGGGGTAGTCGGGCACGGAGACCATCACGACCTTTTCCTCCGCCTGCTTGCGCACCTTGAGATCGGGGACCGTCAGCCGCTTGCGTTGCTCGCCCATTGGCACCGCTCTCCCCTGCTGTTGTCTGCCGTGCCAAACCCCGCTCAAGCGCGGAACGCCTGCTTGTCCGTGCCGGAATAGAGCGCCTGGACTTGCCGACCGATGGCGTCGGCGTGAGCCGCGAGCGCTTGCTCGTCGAGATCGCGCTTCGGTCGCGGCTCATGGTCGAAGTTGCCGTGCTGGTCCACCCCACGCACGAGGGTGGCAGAGTCGCGCACCTTGAGCTGTCTGACGTCGGTTGGAATGTAGCGGATGGCTAGGCCGATGCGACGGTCATTGGAGCGATTGGGCTCGGAACCGTGCACCAGCTTGACGTGGTGCAGCGACATTTCACCGGGATTGAGAATGCAATCGACCGTGTTTTCGCTCTCCACCTTGACCGCAATCTCCTGGCCACGCGAAAGCAGGTTGTCCTTGTGGAAGGTGTCGACGTGTTGGAGGTGGTCCTGCGTCTGCGAGCCCGGCAGGAACTTCATGCAGCCGCTTTGCAAATTGGCGGGCGACAGCGCCACCCACGCGGTCATGACCGTGTCCTTGCTGAGCCCCCAGTAGAAGGCATCCTGATGCCAGGAGACAAAGCCGGGGCTGTTGGCCTCCTTAATGAAGAAATTCGTGGTCCAACAGAGAAGATCGGGGCCGAGCACATCCTCCGCCGCATCGACGATCTTGGGATGGTGCACGAGCTCGTCGACCCAGGTGAAAAGCAGGTGCGCCTTGTGTCGCCAGTTGCCCTGCAGGGGCGCTCCGGTCTTCGCCTCGTGTTGCTCCAGACACCCGCGATAATGAGCGACCTCTGCCGAGGAGAGGGCCGGCACCGGGAAGTAATAGCCGTCGCGGCGGTAGGCGTCGATCGCGGCGCTGGCAAGCTGCTTGGGCATCGCACTCCTCCTCTGCTAGATTGGTATATTATTAATATGTTACTGACCAAGCAAGGGCAGTGGTAGCCCTGCAGGGCCGCCGCTGCGACAAGGCCATGAGCAAACAGGCGCAAAGAATGAGATCGGCTCGGGTTGCCAACGCGAGCGCGCCCGTCAAGGCCGCACCGGCTATGCCACGCGCCAGGCTGGATCCGATGCGCCTCGAGCAAGCCGCGCGTCCGGGTCTCGCCGAGCAGGCCCGCGCGCGATTGGAAGAGATGATCGTGTCACTCGAGCTGGCGCCCGGCAGTATCTGGTCGGAGGCGCAGCTCAGCGCCAACTTGGGGATCGGCCGCACCCCCGTGCGCGAGGCGCTGCAGCGGCTCGAGGCCGATCAGCTCGTCAGAATTTTGCCTCGCCACGGGGCACAGATTACCGAGATCAATGTGGTCGAGCAGCTCTTGCTCCTGGAGCTGCGACGCGAACTGGACCGCATCATTGCCCGACAGGCGGCCCGTCGCAGCACCGCGCAAGAGCGCGCGCGCCTGCTCGAGATGGGAAAACGGCTGGCCTCGCGCACGGCGGATGATGAGGACATTCTCCCCTACCTGCGCGACCATTATGAGCTGAAGAACGTCCTAGCCGAATGCGCGCGCAACCCCTTCCTCGCCCGCGCCGTGATGCCGTGTTATGCCATGTCGCGTCGCTTCTACTATCTTCACCATCGCCAGGCCCGCGATCTCGCGGTGGCGACGCGGCACCACATCGACGTCATCCGTGCCGTCGCTAACGGCGATGAGGCGAAAGCCGCGGCCGCCTCAGATAAGTTGATGGACTATGTCGAAGATTTCACGCGCGCGACGGTGACCAATCGCTTTTGATCGCGCGGCATCGTCACGGTGCACGGCTCCCCCGAGGCGCGGCTGTCGATGCAACAAGGTTTCGCACGCAGGCCCGCGCGTCGGTTGCCGGGGCGTACTGCCGACCGACGCCACGCGACCAAAGCAAGGCGGCAATGCTCGGGCCGACGCGGGCGGTGGCCCGGAGGTCTGACCCACCGGGGGCCGCCGGGCCATCCTTCAGGTTCCCGTCGATCCCTAAGGGCCAAGCGCTGGTCCTTTACGCCCCCCGAGCGCGCCTTGCGCAGCGCCCTCCTGCAAGCTGGGGAGGCTCATTGGGGGGGCAGTCAGGCACCGGATTTACCGCTGGGCTTTTCCCATCAACATTGACGGTTACCTCGATGGCCCCTTAGCTTTGTCATAGCTCTGAGGGGAAACGGCAGCGTGTCGAACGAGACCGACCAACCTGCCCGCGCACAAGACGCAGATGACACCATCATCCGCTTCGACGGTGTGACGAAGGCGTTCGGGCCGAACGTGGTGCTGCGCGACGTCTCCCTGTCGATCAAGCGCGGCAGCGTCAACGTGGTCTGCGGCGCCAGCGGTTCGGGCAAGAGCACTCTGTTGCGCTGCATCAATGGTCTCGAGCTCCCCCAGAAAGGCAAGCTGACGGTGCTTGGCCGCGTGCTGGACGAAAGGCGGTTGGCAGGCCCGGCTTTGCGCGCCGAGATCGGCATGGTGTTCCAGCGCTTCAGTCTCTATCCGCACATGAGCACGCTCGACAACGTGGCATTGGCGCTGCGCAAAGTGCGCCGACAGTCGACTTCGCAGGCGCGCCAGCGGGCCAACGAAATGTTGAGCCGGGTCGGACTTGCAGACAAGATAGGCTCCTATCCAAATCAACTCTCCGGCGGTCAGCAACAGAGGGTTGCGATTGCGCGCGCGCTGGTGATGGAGCCAAAAATCATGTTGTTCGACGAGCCGACCTCGGCGCTCGACCCCGAGATGATCCGTGAGGTGCTCGATGTCATGCGCGATCTTGCAGACAGCGGTATGACGATGTTGGTGGTGACGCACGAGATGGGTTTTGCGCGCGAAGTCGCCGATCGGATCATCTTCATGGACGACGGCGTGATCGTCGAAGAGGCGCCGTGCGGCGATTTCTTTGCCAACCCCAAAAGCGCACGCGCGCGGCGGTTTCTCAACAATATCTTGCATCACTGAGCAGAGGCACCAGCAAAAGGCCGTTCAACCTGGGAGACGACGATGACCGACCAAATCAGCAGACGGCGCGCCATTGGGGCAGCTGGCGTGGCGCTGGCGGCGACCGGGATCGGCGCCGCTCGGGCCCAGGCCCAGACCGCGGCCCAGCCATGCGGCGATACGCTCGCCAAGGTCAAGGCCGCCGGCACTTTGCTGGCCGGAGTGCGCAACGATTTTCCTCCCATCGGCTCGATCGATACGGGCGGCAAGCCGGTGGGATTTGGGCCCGACCTTGCCGAAGCCTTCGCGAAGAAGCTTGGCGTCAAGGCGGAGTTCGTGCCGACGACGTCGCGCACGCGTATTCCATTGCTGCAGAACGGGTCCATCGATTGTGAATTCGGCATCACGACGCCGACCACCGAACGCGAAAAGACCGTCGACTTTTCCATCCCCTATGTCTGGGATGCGGTTGCCATCATTATCAAGGACGGGGCGAGCCGGAAGGTGGTGGATTACGCGCCGCCGAAGAAGGTCGCCACCACGCAGGGCAGCTACATTATTGATCTTTTCAAGCAGCACATCTCCAACCCGGAGATCGTCCTGTTTCAGGAGTACCCCGACGCCGTGCAGGCACTGAGAAACGGCAAGGTCGACGGCGTCGGCGTGAACAGGGCGAGCTCGGTTGCCTACGTGCGCAAAGGCTCTGGGCTGCAAATGTCGGAGGACATGGTGCGAGATCCCTGGTCGATCATGATGCGGCCAAACGATTCCAACTGGCGCAACTGGATCAATCACACCCTGCAGGAGCTGTGGAGGGAGGGCACCTACAAAGCGCTCTGGGAGAAGCACATGGGCGAGGCGCCCGATTTCTACATGTTCTCCCCCTATATGTTACAGCCTGGCATCAAGTAGCGCGGAGGCCGGTGGGGTGGTGATGCGGTGGGCGGTGATCTGGGACTATCGCGAGGCGCTGTGGTCCGGACTGCGCCTGACCGTCGAGATCACCCTTCTCACCATCGGAGGAGCCCTGCTGCTCGGGACGCTAATTGGCTGCCTGAGGCAGTTGCCGAGCTATTTCCTGGGCCGGGCCGTGCTGGCCTACGTCGAGGTCATCCGCAACATCCCAAGCGTGGTGAAGGTCTTCTTCCTTTATTTCGTCGCTGGGTTCGACGCGTTGCCGGCCGCAGTGATCGGCCTCTCCTTGCACCAAAGCGGCTACATTTCAGACGTTCTTGACGCAGGCTTCCGCTCGATCCCGCGCGAGCAGAGTGAGGCGGCCTGGGCCTGCGGGCACAGCCGCCTGCAGATTTTTGTCCACGTTCTTCTACCGCAGGTTTGGGCGATCGTATTGCCCGCGCTGGCTAGTCAGCTCATCGAAATCGTCAAGAACTCGGCGGCTGCCATGCTGCTTGGCATCAAAGAGCTGACGTTCCAAACCCAGAACATCGACGTGGAGACATTCCGCGGTTTTGAGGCGGCGACGACGGTAACCTTGATCTACCTCGCCCTCGCCCTCAGCATAGCTGGGATCATGACCATGCTGGAGCGCCGCATGCTATGGCGGTGAGGGGCAGCGCCTTCGGACCCGTCGAACCAACGGCTTGTGACCGCTGGCTGTGGCGGGCCGTGGTCGGGGGGATGCTGCTGGCCGGGGTTGTCTTGCTGCGTCACGAGCGCTGGGACGTGGTCATTGCTTCCGGGCCATTCCTGCTCAAGAGCCTTGGCGTCTCCTGGCTGCTGACGCTGGCGGCGATTGGCATCGGTTTGCCGGTGGGCATCCTCCTTGCGCTGTTGCGCACCGGCGGGCCAACACCGGTAAAGCAGATCGCCGTCGGCGTGATCGAGGTGGTGCGAGCAACTCCGCAACTCATGGTGATCTTCTGGGTCTTCTTCGCCGTGCCCGCCCTGAGCGGGCAGAAGGTGCCGGCCTGGACCGCGGCGATCATCAGCCTTTCCCTGATCGCCGCCTCCTACCTCGCCGAGGTCATGCGGGCCGGGATCCTTTCCGTGCCAAGCATTCAGATCGAGAGCGGCCTCGCCACCGGCATGACGCGCGCCCAGATCATGTCCTCAATCGTGCTGCCGCAGGCCCTGCGCAACATGGTCCCCGCCTTGATCGCGACCGTGATCATGCTGTTCAAGATCACGTCACTAATCTACGTTGTCGGCATTACGGACTTCTTTCGCGCCGTCATCCTCATCAACAATCGCGAGTTCGAGCCGATCGCCCTCTACACCACCTTGGCGGTTGGTTATTTCGTCTGTTGCTGGTTATTGTCGCTGTGCGTGCGGCAGCTTGATCCAAAGTACGTGCTGGCGCACTGAGCCTGCCGTTTAAGCGGCCGGGACCAACTCATAGCGGACGGGCGTGCTGTAGGCCGGGTCCTCGTGCAGTCTCCAGTACATCTCCCTCAGTCGCATCGTCACCGGGCCCGGGGCGCCATCGCCGACCGCCACTTTGTCGATGCTCCGCACCGGCATGATGCCGCCTGCCGTCGAGCTGATAAACACTTCGTCGGCCTTGCGCATGTCGTCGACGGGAACTTTGGTCAGGCGGCAATCAATGTTCATCTTGGCAGCCAATTCCACCACCGTCTTGCGGGTAATGCCCTGAAGGACGCCACGGTCGGGTGACATCAGCACCCCGTCGCGGAGCACAAAGATGTTCCATCCGCGCCCCTCGGTGACATTGTCCTCCTGATCGAGGAGCACGGCATATCTTGCCTCCTGATCGTAGGCTTCAAACAGAGCGCGGACAAAATCGAGACGACCGAAATTCTTGATGGTTGGGTCGACGGCCTCCGAGGGGATGCGAATGGTCTTGGCAACGACGATGTCGCTGCCGCCGCTGGCCTCGGCCTCGGAAAAGACCTGGTAGTAGGGGACGGCCCACACCATCAAGCGGTTCTTGCACGTGCGCAGATCCTTGTGCGCCGTCGCTGGCGAGCCCCGGGTCGCAACGAAGGTGATCATCGCTTCCTGCAGCCCCGAGCGGGCAACGCAACCGTGTAAAACCTCCGCCACCTGCTCGCGGTCATAGCCCAGCGACTGGTAGCGCCGCTCGGCGATGGAATGGTCCCAGCGGTCAAGATGGTCCTTAAGCCGAAAGAATCGACCTTTGTGAACGTGGACGGCGTCGTAGCACATATCGCCGAGCTGGAAACCCATGTCGGTTACGGGTAGTCGCATCTCTGCTACCGGCATGTACTCCCCTTCCATGAAACCGATGCCGGTACTGCCGTAGCTTGCGGGCGCGTGCATTGCTCGACTCCTTTGGCCGAAAACGTCGTGCCAAGGATAGCGCGTGCCGGCGCCATTGACGATCTGCTTTCCGTGTCCGAGGTGTCACGCACCCGCGCCCCCGGCGGGCGCGTGCGGCCCGGATCGCCTCGACCCAAGCCAAACCTCGGACACCGCTTGCCGCAAGGTTCTGACTGAACGGCGACGACCGAAGCGAGCAAAATCATGTCTGGCGTCGGTGCGGTGGACCCGAAGCATCAAGGGCAAGGGGTGCCGACCGCTGATGCTCGACAGAGGTAGCCGTCGTTCTGGGACAGCGATCCTCTCGAAGGCCGTTTGCTGGCGTTTTCCCCAGCCGGGAAACAAGATGTCGCGAGGGCCAGAGCCGACCCTCGTATCCGCCAAGGAAAGGGCACCCTTGCGCTGGAGCGCCACTTGCCTTCGCGTGTGCGCTGATTGCTGCAGGCCAAGGGTCGCCCGGGCACGCAGGCGGAAATGAGCTCAGCGCGCCTGGGTAGTCGCGGCCGTACGCTTGAATTTGGCCGGGAACTGCCGGGCGATGCCATCGGCCAAGGTATCGGCGAACATCAGCATATGCACATGGCCATCGTCGTAGGCCTTGATGTCGGCGGCCCAGTCTTTCTTGAGCCTGGCGACGACCTCATTGGTTGTGAAGCCCAAATGCTGACGGAGCATCGATCGGGTCTCTTCTTTGCCCCAGTGCGGATTGGCGCCACTAAGGAAAGCCGCAATCTCCTCACCATTCAACTGCCACTTTTGCTGCGCGGGCGATAGGTGTTCGCCATCTCCGGCCTTTGCGGCGGAAACAACATCGACAGCAATCAGGATGTGTTCGCGCAAGAGTTGCGCCAGTTTCTTGCCGGCCGCCTCGCCATAGTAGGGCGCGATTGCGGCGCCGATATCGTCTTGATTCTTGAGCAAACGCTGGGCCACGGTACTAGCGTCGTCGAGGCCCGCCAAAGCACTGACGATGTAGTTGCGGGTCCAGGTGACATGCTCTTCCCACAGCTTACGCATTGCCGTCCGCAATTCACTCGCATCGGTCCTCGACATTGTGGTGGCGGCCTGCTTGTAGGCCGCTGCCGGCTGGACCAGGAAGACGAGGCCGAGCAATGCCGCCGCTATAATTGCGATTCTCGAAAGCAGTGCTCTCATGGGAGGCTCCCTGTTGGCCTGCAAGGCTGTCCACGTCACGGAACATTGGATGTGCGCGGGAGAACAAAGGTTCCTGCTCGATCGCAAGTGCCGTTGGAAATTTGGCCAGGGCGGCTCCGGGGAGCGCGAACTCAACCCATCGCCGGTGTCTCGTTCGGTTGGATGCGGCACGAGACCTGACCTCGCCGCAAAGCTGGGGGGTGGTCCGGCGCAATGCGCGCAAAGCAATTGCCACGCGGAGGATGGGCCGCTAAAGGTGCAAGAATTCCCTGGCGAAGAGTGATAGTTTTGGGGCGTCGGCGAACGACGTTTTAGTCACGCCGCGATCCGTTCAGTCGGCGGCTTTGCTTTGGCGGGCGTGGCGGAGCAGCGATCATGGTGGCGCAACGCCCTGCACTTCAACACGCCATGCGGCGGCGCGCGCGAGGAGGGAGCGATGGCACAGACGGCTCGTCACGACGCCTGGCAGGCCGGCGACAGCTACGATCAGTACATGGGGCGCTGGAGCCGGCAGGTGGCGCCCCAATTTCTCGACTGGCTCAATCTCCCAGGCGGTTTGGATTGGTTGGACATAGGGTGTGGAACGGGCGCACTTTCCGCCGCCATCGTGGCACGATGCAACCCAAAGAGTTTATTCTCCATAGATCCTTCCGAAGGCTTTCTCGCCCAGGCGCAAGCCAACGTGCCAGATCGGCGCGTCACCTTTCAGGTCGCGGATGCCCAGGCCTTGCCGCTAGGCGCCGCAAGCAAGGACGTTGTTGTTTCGGCATTGGTTTTGAATTTTGTGGGGGACAAGCAGCAGGCGCTCACCGAGATGAAACGGGTTGGGCGTGTCGGCGGCAGCATCGGATTTTACGTTTGGGATTATCCCGGCGGTGGTGTGGAGTTCATGCATGCGTTCTGGAGAGCCGCAACGGCGCTCGACCCCGCCGCCGCGGATCTCACCGAGGACAAGCGCTTTCCATTTTGCACGCGGGAAGGATTGATCGATCTGGTCCGGAGTGCTGGCTTGACGTCGGTGGATCTCACTTCGATCGAGGTGGCGACGGTGTTCGGCGACTTTGAGGACTATTGGCGTCCATTTACCTTGGGCGCGGGGCCCGCCCCGGGTTATTGCGTCAGCCTTGCGCCCGAAGCGCGCCAGCGCTTGAAGCAGAGCTTGCAAGAAGATCTACCGGCTCGTGCCGATGGCTCGATTCACCTCAAGGCGCGCGCATTGGCGGTCCGTGCGAGGAGCGATTGAACGTCCTTTTGGGAGGAGGCTTTGCCAACCCCTCGCGACTCCAAGAAAAGGCGAGGGACGCCGGGTGTGATGACGTCCCTCGCCCAGGTCGCTTCGGCCGTAGCGGGGTGGTGCCGGCCGGAGCGCAGCGCTTGGTGGCCTTGAGGTGGCCACTTTCGCGCTGTTTCCGAAGATCTTGGGGATCAAGTCGGAATATAGAGCTTGCGCTCGCAGGCAGAAGAGCGTGCGTCAATTCAAAGCTCGGGCTGAACGGTCAGTCAAAATTACCACCCGCGGCATCGCAATGGATGGGGCGCCAGCAGCCGCCGAAGGTGCGCTGTCACTAGCCTTCGAGCCGAACAAACCCGCAGGGTCGTAGCAGCTCGTCGTGGATTTGCCTTTCTTGCAACCAGTGTTTCAGCATCACCAGCGCCCGTCGAAAAGCCAGTTTGCAAGGATGGCTCGCGTAGCTTTGCGCAAGATCGTGGAGCTCGGCCCTCTCTCGTATCCAGATTTGCTCAAGATCGGCGACCAAGGCCCGGCTGCGATCGAGGCGGTGGCGGACGGCTTGATCAAGGAGATCGGGTGCTCTTGCGACGATCATCGTAGGTTTCGTCAAAATCGCGAAATAGATGGTAGTCTGATCGTCAGAATACTGAAACACCGTCGCGACGCTATTGACCTTGGTCGCATGCGCGCACGGTTATGGTTAAAGGCGGTAGGCATCCTCGACGGTTACTGGGTTCGCACACACGTCGGCTCCCCCGCCTCCAAATGAGGCATGTTTGACGCGCGGCTCGGTCCCGAGGCGTGGTTGGGTGGCCGAGGCGGGGCAGCATCGCCAATGGCCCGGCAGCCCCGGAATCGTCCAGGCGACCGCATAAAAATCATGGTGGCCGATCCGTGCGGGTTGCCCGCCCATCTTTCTGATCTCGG
>Ga0134122_10001107_pt1 | contig 19306 bp, 17 predicted proteins | sample KB302_FD_96461 | JGI IMG/M metagenome (GOLD analysis project Ga0134122, IMG submission 96461) | Terrestrial soil microbial communities without Nitrogen fertilizer from Kellogg Biological Station, Michigan, USA - KB3-0-2 | ecosystem: Environmental > Terrestrial > Soil > Unclassified ... | reverse complement strand
GCGGTGGTGGGCGGGTTGCTGATCGGCGAGACGCTGGCGCTGACCGGGATGCTCTACGACGTCCTTGCCGACGTCATCATCTACCTCGCCATGGTGGCGGTGCTGCTGCTGCGCCCGCGCGGGCTGTTCGGTCAGGAGGGGATGTCGGAAGAGTGAGAGGCCTCCTGGCGGCGGCCCTGGTCCTGGCGACGGCGCCGCTCTACGCCGACTACACGCCCTTCTACCTCGGCCTGCTCACCGAGGTCCTCGTCTTCGGCCTGTTCGCCCTCGCCTTCGACGTCATGCTCGGCCACGCCGGCGTGATGTCGCTCGGCCACTCCGCGTTCCTGGGCGTCGCCGCCTACACCACCGGCCTGCTGCTGGCGCGCGGGCGGGCGCCGGTCGAGGTGGGCCTGCTGGCGGGGGCCGCGGCGGGCCTGCTCACCGCGGTGGTGATCGGCGTGCTCGTGCTGCGCAAGCGCGGCGTCTACCTGGCCATGCTCACGCTGGCGCTGTCACAGGTGTTCTACTACGCCGCCCTGATGTGGACGCCGGTGACCGGCGGCACCGACGGGCTCGGCAATCTCCCGGTGCTCTACCTGAGTCCGCCGCTGGCGCTGCGGCTGTCCAAGCGGCCGGTGACGCGCTACTACGTGGTGGCCACCATCGTGTTCGTCGCCCTGCTCGTCATTCGCCACGTCCTGGCCTCGCCCCTCGGCCGCGCGATGCGCGCCGTGAAGGCCAACGAGACGCGCGCGGCGGCCTGCGGCTACGACACGCGGCGGGTGAAGCTCGCCGCCTTCGCGATCTCCGGGCTCTTCTCCGGCCTGGCCGGCGCGCTGCTCACGCTGGTGCTGGAGTTCGTCCCGATCGAGAACACCCACTGGTCGATGTCCGGCACCGTGCTCATCATGACCCTGTTCGGCGGCACCGGCACGCTGCTGGGACCGTTCGTGGGCGCGGGCGTGTTCATCTGGCTGCGCGACTTCGTCAGCAAGTATCTCGAGTACTGGGAGGTCTTCGTCGGCGGCGCCTTCGTGCTCATCGTGCTCTTCATGCCCGACGGCATCGTGGGCACCCTGAGCCGGCTGCGCGCCCGGCGCGCGCCGTCGCCGGTGGCGACCGACGAGCGTCCCGTGGAGCCGGGCCCGCTCGCGGCGGCCCGCTCGCCGGCGACCGCGCCAGACGGGGTGCTGCTGGAGAGTCGGGGGCTGACGAAGATCTTCGGCGGCCTCACCGCCGTCAACCGCGTCGACTTCCAGGTGCGGCAGGGCGAGCTGCGCTCGGTCATCGGACCCAACGGCGCGGGGAAGACCACGTTCTTCAACCTGCTGACCGGCGTGCTGCCGGCGACCGAGGGCCGCATTCTCTTCAAGGGACGCGACATCACGCGCCTGCCCGCCCACGCCGTCGCTCGCCTCGGCGTGGCCCGCTCGTATCAGGTGACGAACATCTTCGGCGACCTCAGCGTCTTCGAGAACCTCCGCATCGCGGCCCAGTCGCGGGTGACGCAGTATCGCTGCTGGGGCCGCGCCGACCGGCTCGCCCCGGTGAACCGACGGGCCGAGGAGATCCTGGCGCTGCTCGATCTCGGCGCCAAGCGGCACGTGCGCGGAGCCGAGCTGTCGCACGGCGAGCAGCGCTATCTCGAGATCGGTATCGCGCTGGCGACCGATCCCGAGTTTCTGCTGCTCGACGAGCCCACCGCCGGCATGAGTCCCGAGGAGACGCAGCGCACCGCCGCCTTCGTGCGGACGCTGGCCGGGCGCGTCACGATCGTCCTCGTGGAGCACGACATGGAGGTCGTGATGGGGATCTCCGATCGCATCACCGTACTCAACTACGGCCAGGTGCTGGCCGAGGGCACGCCGGCCGAGATCCGCGGCAACGCCGAGGTGCGCCGCGTGTATCTGAGGGACTGATGCTCCGGGTGGACGGCGTCGACGCCTACTACGGACTCAGCCACGTGCTGCAGAACGTGTCGCTGAGCGTGCAGCCCGGGGAGGCGGTGGCGCTGCTGGGCCGCAACGGGGCGGGGAAGACCACGACGCTGAAGACCATCATGGGGGTGGTACGCGCGCGGCGTGGCCGCATCATCTGGGACGGTACCGACGTCACGGCGCTGCCGTCCCATCGCATCGTGCAGCTCGGCATCGGCTACGTCCCGGAGGAGCGGCGCATCTTCCCCAACCTGAGCGTCTACGAGAACCTCAAGATGGCCCGGCTCACCATCGACGGCGGCCGTCACATGGACGACTACCTGGCCCGCGTGTTCGCGCTGTTTCCGCCGCTCGAGCAGCGTCTCGCCAACAAGGGACGCACGCTGAGCGGCGGCGAGCAGCAGATGCTCACGATGGCGCGCAGCCTGGGCACCGAGCCGCGCCTGCTGCTGATCGACGAGCCGACGGAGGGACTCATGCCGGCCTTCGTGGAGACGATCGAGCGGACGATCGGCGAGATCCAGCGTCAGGGCCTGGCCGTGCTGCTCGTCGAGCAGAACACGCGGCTGGCCCTCTCGGCCACCCAGCGTGCGTATTTGATCGAGAAGGGCCTGATCAAGCACGAGGCGCGGTCGAGCGAGCTGCGTGACGACGCGGCGCTGCGACTGCGCTACCTCGGGGTGTGAGGCCCCAGGCCGCTGCTGCTTCGATTGCTTCCGAGCCACATCCTCCGCCAGCTGCGCGAGAGCCTGGCCGACGCGCCGGCGACCCGCTAGGACGGCGGGCAACCGCGGTGAGCCGTTCGGGCAGGATGCCCAGGGAGACGATTGGTCGCTCGGCGGAGATCGCGGAAATCGGATATTTTGCACGAGCGCAACTCTGGCGCGCGGCTTGCTAAAGCCACGCGCGGCTCGAGGCAGTAGGCAGACCAATCGTCACGAGGAGGAAGAGGCCATGGGCAAGAAGAAGAGCACGGCGAAGAGGGACCTGAACGTGAAGGATTCGAAGACCGTCAAGGGCGGCATGATCAATCTTCGCGCCGAGGGCGTCAAGAAGTAGGCCCGGGCCCATTCTCGCGGGTCCCATTGCAGAGGAGACGGAGGCGACTTGCTCGGACTGCGCCATGTGCGACAGCGGCGCCAGACGAGCGAGCGCCTCCGAGTTCTTCGACGATCCCCGCGTCAAGTGCTGTAGCTACGTTCCGGTTCTCGCGAGCTTCCAAGACCCCGAGCCTCAACTCGAGGCTCCCATGTAACTAGATCTTGCCGATGGCGCGGAGCACGACGTCGGGCGTCATCGGCACACGGGTGATCCGCGCCCCGAACGGGCTGAGCGCGTCGTTGACCGCGTTGAGCACGGCACCGGGCGCGCCGGCCACACCACCCTCGCCGGCGCCCTTGAAGCCGCCCTCGGAATACGCCGTCGGCGTCTCGACGTGGGCGACCCAGATGTCGGGCAGCTCGGCGGCCATGGGGACGAGGTAGTCCATCAGGGTGGTGGTCAGCAGCTGACCCTGGTCGTCGTACACGCAGTGCTCCCAGAGCGCGTCCCCCAGGCCGTGAGCGACCCCGCCGCGCACCTGCTCGTCCACCAGCATCGGATTGATGATGCGCCCACAATCCTCGGCCACCCAGTGACCCAGCAGCCGCACGATGCCGGTCTCCACGTCGACCTCGACGTACGAGAGCTGCACACCGTTGGTGTACGCCAGCGGCTGGTGGCGCGGAACGTAGTGGCGCGTCACCGTCAGCTCCGACTGGAAATCCTTGGGGAGCGTGTCCGGCCGGAAGTAGGCGATGCGACCCAGCTCCGACAGGGGCAGCCTCGGCTCCCCGGTGCGCGCGTCGACGACCTGACCGGCGCGGACGTCGAGTGCGAGCGCGTCGACCTCGAGCACGGCGGCGGCGACCTTGAGGATGTTGTCCTTGAGGGCCTTGCCGGTCTGCAGCGTGGCCTCGCCGCCGATACCGGCGCCGCGGCTGCCCCACGTCCCGCCGCCGTACGGCGTGACCATCGTGTCGCCGGTCACCACCCGGACGTCCTCGAACGGCACGCCAACCGTGGTCGCCGCCACCTGGGCCAGGATCGTGTCGGTGCCCTGGCCCTGCTCGGTGATGCTGGAGAGCACCGTCAGCTTGCCGCTCGGCTCGAGGCGAATGGTGGTGCCGTCCTGGGAGGAGATGCGTGCGCCGCCGACGCCGTACGTCTGCGCGCCGGGGACGGTGAGATCGAGGAACACGCACAGGCCGAGGCCGCGGTAGACGCCGCGCGCGCGCAGCTGGTCGCGCTCCGCGCAGAGCGCGCGGTAGCCGGCGAGCTCGAGCACCGCGTCCAGCGACTCCTCGTGCGAGAGCTTCTCGAAGAAGAGGCCGGTCGGCGCCGTGTACGGATACATGTCGGCGGTGAGGAGATTGCGGCGTCGCACCTCCACGGGGTCGAGCCCCAGCTCACGCGCCACGCGATCGACCATGGCCTCCATCACCAGCGCGGCCACCGGGTGACCGACCGCGCGGTACTGCGACATCGGCGTCTTGTTCTGGAAGACGACCCGCCCGCGCGCCTCGTAGCTGCGGAAGCGATAGGGACCCGGGGTGGTCCTCACGATCTGCCCGCTCTCCACCACGCTCGAGCGCGGGTACATCGAAAACGCGCCGACGGGGGCGAGGTCGTCCAGGCGCATGCCGAGGATGGTGCCGTCGCGGGCGACCGCGACCTCGGCGGCGACGCGATGATCGCGAGCGTGGATGTCGGTCTGGAACGATTCGATGCGGTCGGCGAGGAACTTCACCGGCCGGCCCAGCATCACGGCCAGCGCGCAGGTGGCGATCTCGTCGCCGTAGGTGTGGATCTTCAGACCGAACGAGCCGCCCACGTCCTTGTTGATGACGCGCACGCGATGCTCGGGCAGGCGCAGGTGACGCGCGAGGATGTCGTGCAGCATGTAGGGCGCCTGGCCGGAGTGATACACGGTCAGCGTCTCGTCGGCGGGGTCGTAGTCGGCCAGCACGACCCGCGCCTCCAGGCTGACGACCGTGTGGCGGCCCGTGTCGAAGGTGTCGCGGTAGACCGCGTGGGCCTCGGCGAAGGCCGCCTCGACGTCGCCCGACTTGATACGGGCCTCGAGCACGAGGTTGTCGCCGAGCTCCGGGTGCACCAGGGTCGCGCCGGGGGCCAGCGCGGCCTCGGCATCGACGACGGGCGGCAGCGGCTCCCACGTCACGCGCACACGCGTGCAGCCATCCTCGGCGAGTGCCCGCGACTCGGCCACCACCGCCACCACGGGCTCGCCTTGCCACCGGGCGCGGTCGACGGCCAGCGGATACTGCGGCGCCGACTTCATGCTGGCGTAGTTCTTGAGCACGCCCACCCACGGCTCACAGTGAGCCGCCATCTCGCGCCCGGTCACCACCCCCAGCACGCCGGGCAGCGCTGCCGCCTCCGCAGTGTCAATCGCCACGATGCGGGCGTGGGCATGCGGAGAGCGCACGAACGCCGCGTGGGCCAGGCGCGGCAGCGCCACATCGTCGGTGAACGTGCCGCGGCCGGCCACCAGCCGCGCCGTCTGCGGCCGCACCACCGTGCGGCCGATGTGACCGGCGTCGGCTGCCGCCGCGGGCCGCGCGCCGTCCCCGCGGCCCGCCGCCGCGCGGGCGACGGCCTGGACGATGGCGTGATAGCCCGTGCACCGGCAGTAGTTGGCCCCGAGCGCGGTGCGGATCGCCGTCGGATCCGGATGCGGCTCGCGCTCGAGAAGCTCGTGGGCGGTGAGCAGCATCCCCGGTGTGCAGAAGCCGCACTGCAGCGCGTTCTCCGCGCGAAACGCCCGCTGCAGCGCGGTCAGTGCGCCGCGTTCGGCGAGCCCCTCGATCGTCTCCACGTGGCTGCCCTCGGCCTGCGCGGCCAGCATCAGGCAGCCACGCACCAGCTTGCCGTCGACGCGCACGGTGCAGGCGCCGCAGACCCCGTGCTCGCAGCCGACGTGGGTGCCGGTGAGCTGCAGCGCCTCGCGCAGGAAGTCGACGAGGTTCTGGCGCGCGTCGATCTCACGCGTCACGGCGGCCCCGTTCACGGTCAGGCCGAGCTTCATGCGCGGCGCTCCGCGAGGCCGCTGATCACGCGCGTCAGAAGCACGCCGGCCAGGTGACGGCGCAGGGCGGCGGTGGCGTGCACGTCCGCCGGCGGATCTAGCTCGCCCTCGAGCGCGCGGCGCGCCGCCGCCAGCGCAGCCGCGTCGGCGGGCCGGCCGGCCAGTGCGGCCTCGGTGGCCCGCGCGCGCACCGGCCCGGTGCCGACGCCGAAGAAGGCCAGCCGCGTCTCGCCGATCACGCCACGCTCCACGCGCGCTCGCGCGGCGAGCCCGGCCAGCGCGAAGTCGCCGTGGCGCCGCGCCAGCTCCTCGAAGCCCGCGCGCCATCCGGCCGTCGGCGGAATCACCACCTCGACGACGAGCTCGCCCGGCTCCAGCGCCGTCGTGTAGACGCCGCGGAAGAAATCCATCGCGGCGATCTCCCGCCGGCCGCGCCGGCCCTCGACCCGGACGATCGCATCGAGGGCCACCACACAGGCGGGCAGCTCGGCGGCGGGGTCGGCGAGCACGAGGCTGCCGCCGAGCGTGCCGCGCGTCCGGATCGCCGTGTGTCCGACGTGGGGCATGGCCTGTGCGATGAGCGGCGCGTGCTCGCGCACCAGCGGCGATCGTTCGAGCGTCTCGTGGCGCGTCAGCGCGCCCAGGACGAGTCCCTCGGAGGCGAGCCGGATCGAGTCGAGCCCGGGCAGCCGGTTGATGTCGATCACGGCGGACGGGGTGGCCAGCCGCATGTTCAGTGCCGGCATCAGGCTCTGGCCCCCGGCGAGGATGCGGCCGTTGTCGCCATAGCGGTCGAGCAGCTCGAAGGTCTCTCGCAGCGAGGTCGGTCGGTGATACTCGAACGGGGCGGGTTTCATGGCGGCCTATCGTGCCCCAGCCGGCCCTGGAAGGAAAGAGGCGAGGCGCACTCCTGCGGTATAGTCACCCGCAGGCCACTGCCCCGCCGCTCGTTTGCGTGAGCGCCAGGTCGCCTGCGGCCCAAGGAGCCCCAACCGTGAAAGTCGTGGATGCCGTCGCCCGCATTCTCAAGGCCGAAGGCGCCGAGTTCCTCAGCGCGTATCCCACCACGCCGGTGATCGAGGCCGCGGCCAAGATCGAGATCCGGCCGGTTCTCTGCCGGCAGGAGCGCGTGGGCGTGGGGATCGCCGACGGCTACGCCCGGGTGAAGAACGGCAAGCCGCTCGCCGCGTTCTGCATGCAATACGGGCCCGGCGCCGAGAACGCCTTCCCCGGCGTGGCCACGGCCTACTCCGACTCCACGCCGATGCTGCTCCTGCCGCTTGGTCATCCGCGCGATCGCGCCCAGGTCTTCCCGCTGTTCAGCTCGGCGCGCACGTACGCGTCGGTGACCAAGTCGGTCGAGACGATCACCGTGGGCAGCCAGGTCGCCGACGTCATGCGCCGGGCCCTCAGCCTGATGCGCATGGGCCGGCCGGGGCCGGTGATGGTCGAGATTCCTGCCGATATCCTGAACGAGGAAGTCCCGGACGCGCTGATCGAAGCATACCGGCCGGTCAAGGTGACCTCGGCCGGCGCCAACGCCCGCGACGTCGACGCGGCGGCGCGTGTGCTACGGGCGGCGCGGCGGCCCGTGATCCACGCCGGGCAGGGCGTGCTGTACGCCGAGGCGTCCGACGATCTCCTGGAGCTGGCGGATCTGCTGCAGGCGCCGGTGATGACCACCATGGAAGCCAAGAGCGCGTTCCCCGAGGATCACGCGCTCGCCCTGGGCACCGGCGGACCCGCGGTGACCGGCCCCACCCTGCACTATCTCCGCGAGGCCGACGTGGTCCTCGGCGTCGGCTGTAGCTTCACCCGACACGGGATGGCGGCCAGCATTCCCGCCGGCAAGACGCTGATCCACGCGACCAACGACGAGCGCGATCTGCACAAGAACTACGTGGCCGATCATCCGCTGCTGGGCGACGCGAAGGCGGTGCTGCGCCAGTTCATCGAGGCGGTGAAGAGCCAGGGCGGCCGTCCGGCCGGGCGCGAGGGCGTGCGCGGCGAGCTCGAGCGCATGCGCGCGGCGTGGATGGGCGAGTGGACGCCGATCCTCGGCTCGGCCGAGGTGCCGATGAGCCCCTACCGGGTGATCGCCGAGTTCATGCGCACGGTGAATCCCCGCGAGGCCATCGTCACGCACGACTCCGGCAGCCCGCGCGATCAGCTGCTGCCGTTCTACAAGGCCGTGGCGCCGCGCGGCTATCTCGGCTGGGGCAAGTCGCACGCGCTCGGCACCGGGCTGGGCCTGATCATCGGCGCCAAGCTGGCCGCCCCCGACAAGTTCTGCGTCAACTTCATGGGTGACGCCGCCTTCGGCATGACCGGACTCGACTTCGAGACGGCGGTGCGCTGCAGCATCCCCATCCTCACCGTCGTGCTGAACAACTCGGCCATGGCCATCGAGATCCCCCACCTCGTCGTCTCGCACGACAAGTACGGCGCGCGCGACATCGGCGGGCGCTATGCCGACATGGCGCGCGCCATGGGCGGCTGGAGCGAGCGCGTGGAGAAACCTGACGATGTCGCCGCGGCCTTCGGCCGCGCGCGCAAGGCCACCGAGAGCGGGCAGGCGGCCCTGCTGGAGTTCATCACCAGCCAGGAGACGCGCTTCTCGCACCGCGGCGCGCTGCGCTAGCGACAGCGCGCGTCGCCGAGGAGGTCGCCGCCGACCAGGCAGCCCGCGAAGTCGCGGTCGCGGGCCATCGGCGTAGGTGGCGATCTCACGGCGCCGTGAAGTCGAGGTCCAGTCGGGGTTCACGGTGCACCGCCATCGGGCGGAAGGCCGTTCGGTGAGCGGGTCGAATGCCCGAGCTCACCGTCCGACGCGCTGTTCTTTCGCGATTCTCCCCGCCGGTCGATGTGGCGACGGCTTTGCACCTCTTCGTGAGCCGACGGATCTTGGCCCGACGCTCGTGAAGAGGAGAAAGACCATGAGCAAGCTCCGCGTGATCCTGAGTGCGTGTGTCGTGGTGGCTCTGCTGAGCCCGGTGTCGGTGCGGGCGGATACCTGGGGCGAACCGATCACCGTCCCCGGCGCGCGCTTCGTTGTCCTGGGCTCCTATCAGAACCTGGGAGTGCTCGACCAGGAGACCGGTCTGGTGTGGGAGCTCTCGCCCAGCGGGAGCTCCTTCACGTTGCAGGACGCGCACATCGCCTGCAACTTCAAGAAACTGGGCAACCGCATGGGGTGGCGCCTGCCCACCATCCAGGAGCTGGCGAGCCTCGTCGATCCCTCGGCGGTCTCGGTGTCGAAGCTGCCGCCCGGAAACCCGTTCGCCATTGATCCGGGCCGGACGTTCTACTGGTCGGCGACGAGCCACATCAACGACACGGCGTGGGTCGTGTCGTTCCGACTGCCGCTGGTGGAGGTCCTCCCCCAGGTGTCGATGAATCACGTGTGGTGCGTGCGCGGCGGGCAGGGAGTCAATCCTCAGTGAGGGGCTGAGGCCGGGGCGGGCTGGTATAGTCACCGGACGATGATCAGCGAGGATCCCGGCCTCTGGCGTCGCCCGACCACGTTCGTCGACAGCGACGCGCCCACGATCAAGGCGTTCGCCCGCGCCGCCGCCGGCGATCGCGCCGACACGCGCGAGCGCGCCGTCGCGCTCTACTATGCGGTGCGCGATCGGGTCACCTACACGCCGTACTGCGACTTCCGCTCGCCCGACACCTACCGGGCCAGCGCCGTGCTGGCCAAGGGGGCCGGGTTCTGTGTGGGCAAGGCGGCCCTGCTGGCGGCGGTCGCCCGCGCCGAGGACATTCCCGCGCGGCTGTGCTTCGCCGACGTGCGCAATCACCTGTGCACGCCGCGGCTGCGCGCCCTGGTCGGCGGTGACGTCTTCTATTACCACGGCTACGTCGAGCTCGAGCTCGAAGGGCGCTGGGTGAAAGCCACGCCGGCGTTCGACCTCGCCCTCTGCGAGCGCTTCGGCGTGCTGCCGCTGGAGTTCGACGGGCGGGAGGATTCGGTCTTCCAGCCCTACGACCGGGCCGGCCGGCGCCACATGGAGTACGTCCTCGAACGCGGCGTGCAGGCTGACGTGCCCATGGCCGACATCGTCTCGATCTTCGAGCGCGAGTACCCGCGGCTCGTCGAGGCCGGCGAATCGGCCGCGACGACACGGTTCCGGGACGAGGCAAGCCAGACCCAGTCGCGGTGACCGGCGCGGCGCCGCTGATGGATGATCGGTCCATCGTCCGCGGCATCGTGGGCCAGGCCCGGCCCATCCTCATCGGCCAGCTCGCCGGAATGGCGTTCGCGGTGACCGATACCGTACTGAGCGGACGCGCCTCGGCCGTGGACCTGGCCACGATGGGCCTCGGGCTCAGTGTCTACTCCACCGTGTTCGTCGGCCTCATGGGCGCGACCAGTGCGCTCAACCCCATCGTGGCCCAGCACTTCGGTGGCGGGCGCCTCGCCGCCATCGGCGCGACCTACGTGCAGGGCCTGTGGATGGCGCTGTTCCTCTCCGTGCTGGGCATGGCGCCGCTGTTGCTCTGCGGCCTCTGGCTGCCGTGGCTCCACGCGCCGTCCGAGGTGGAGGCACACGTGGCGCGCTACCTTCGCGTGCTGGCCCTGGCGCTGCCCGGCGCGCTCATGTTCCGGGCGATCTACGCGGTCAACACCGCCGTGTCGCGTCCCCACGTGGTGATGACGCTGCAACTCACCGGGCTTGCGATCAAGGTGGTGCTCAGCGCGCTGCTGATCCGCGGCGGGTTCGGGTTCGTCGGCCTCGGCGCGGTGGGTGGGGCCGTGGCCTCGGTGGTCGTGTTCTGGGCGCTGTTCCTGCTGGGCTTCGCCTACATGCACCGCAGTCCGTTCTATCACCGCTTCGCGATCCACTGGACATGGCCGCGCTGGCCCGTTCTGCGCGAAATCTTGCACCTTGGCGTGCCGATGAGCCTGTCCTACGCGCTGGAGTCGACGTCGTTCACCGCCATCACGCTGCTGGCCGCGCGCCTGGGCACCACCGTGATGGGCGGGCACCAGGTGGTGGCCAACCTGGCGGCGCTCTGCTTCATGCTGCCGCTCTCGCTCTCGGTGGCCACGGCCACGCTCACTGCCCAGGCCATCGGCGCCGGCGATCCGCGCCGGGCTCGCGCGACCGCGGTGATCGGCCTGCGGATCGCCGCGCTCGTCGCCGGCGCCACCGTGCTCGCCACATGGACGCTGCGCGGCGGCATCGTCGGCCTGTACACGCGGGATCCCGCCGTCGCGGCGATGGCGCTGACGCTGATTCCCTACCTGGCAGCCTTCCACTTCTTCGACGCGCTGCAGACGGTGGCGAGCTTCGTGCTCCGCGCCTACAAGCTCGCCATCGCGCCCACCCTGATCCACGCCATCGCGCTGTGGGGCCTGGGCGTGTGCGGCGGCTACCTCGTCGCCTTCGGCGGGGTCTGGGGGCCGCCGTGGGGAATCACCGGCATGTGGCTGATGCAGTCGGTCGCGCTCGGGCTGGCGGCGCTGCTGCTGGTCGGCTTCTACTTCGGGCGCCGCCAGTTCCGCGGCTAGCGCCCCGCGCGCCGGCGGTAGTCGGCGACGGCCTTTTTGAGATCCTCGTACTCCTCGCACGGGATCAGACAGATGCGCTGCAGCTCGGCGAGGTGCGCCTCGGCCTTGGCCACGTCGTTGACGAGCAGGTACGCCTCGCCGACGTACTCGTGCGCCCCGCGATGCCGGGGATTGAGCTGGAGCGCGCGCGCGTAATGCTTGAACGCCGGCTCGAGCTGGCCGGACTGCCGATAGGCGTAGCCGAGGTAGTTCTGGATATCCGCGTTGCGCGTGTCCCGCAGCGCGGCGGAGGACAGCGCCTTGATGGCCTTCGGCCAGTCCTTGGCGTCGATGGCCGCCTTGCCCGCCGCGTAGTCTGGATCGACCCGTTCGGTGGCGGGGGGCGGCGTCTCCTCCCGCGCGTCCCCCGCGCTCGTGGCGGGGAGCGCCACGAGCGCGAGGACGACAAGAGCCCCGGCGAGCGCGGCGCCGCGCAGGCACTCGCGCAACCTGTCGCGGTCCCGGCCGGTCATTTGCTGGCGAGACGCTGTTTCAGGTCGCGCAGCTCGGGACGGTCGCCGTCGGCGTTCCGGGTGAGCTTGGACAGCTTCTCGTAGTAGGTGCGCGCCTTCGCCGTGTCGCCGGCGGCCGAGGCCGAGGTGGCCGCGCCGTAGAATCCGCGCAGCCGCATGGGCGCGTTCTGTAGCGACTTCTCGTACTCGGTCAGGGCGGCGCGCGGCTCCCCCTGGAGCATCAGCATGTCGCCCAGCAGCTCGCGCATCGGGTACAGCCGGTTCTCCATGGCCACATGCTTCTCGCTCGCGTCCTCGAGATCGGCCGCCGCTCGCATGAACTTCAGGGCCTCCGCCTTGTCGCCTTTGGCCTGTGCGAGCCAGGCCTGGGCGCCGACGATCTGGACCTCGACCTGACCGGCCCAGTAGCTCTGGTTGGTCTTCTCCAGCGCCGCCCGCTGCTCCTTCAGCTTGTCGATGTCGGCTTGGGCCGCCGCGGTGTCGCCGCTGCGCGCGGTGCCCATCGCCCGCGCGAAGTACGTGATGGCGTCGGCCATGGGGAACCCGGCGGCCGTCGGTTGCAGCTGCGCGGCGCCCGCCCAGTCCTGGCGCTCCAGCATGTAGCGCGCAGGCACGGCGGCCCGCCCGGTGGCGCCGCCGATCGGCACACCGATGACCTTCTTGATCGCGGCGGTGTCCTGGATGAGGCTCCGGGCCTTCACGTCCTGCCCCATCTGCAGATATGCGTAGGCCATGAAGTCGTAGGCGTGCGGCACACCGCTCAGCGTGCCGTCGAGCCCGACCTTGGTTGCATACTCGTTGGCCACCACCACCGAGCGCCAGTTCGAGACGACGGACTCTTCCCACATCCCCACCATCGAGTAGATGTGCGAGGGCATGTGCTGGGCGTGGGGCGCCGAGGGCGCGATCTTCGCGTACTTGTTGGCGGCGGGGACCCCGCGCCTGGCGATGGGCGCGAAGTCGTAGCTGTGGATCAGGTAGTGCGTCACGCCGGGATGATCCGGGTATTTCTTGTCGATCGGCTCCAGGATGCTGATGGCCTTGAGCAGCGGATCCATGGACTTGTGATCGAACGTCTCGTTCAGGGCCAGCGCCCAGAAGATTCTTGCCTCGACGTCGTCGGGATATTTCCGGGCGAGCCCTTCCATGGCCTTCGTGTAGTTCCGCGTGCGCGTGTCCTGATCGACCTTGTCGTAGCCTCTGTAGAACTCCTTGAGGGCGGCCAGCCAGTCACGCTCGCGCTGGGTCTTGGCGCCGATGGCCTCGCCTTTCTCGATCGCCTCCAGGCCGCGCTTGAGCGTGGCCGCGTCGAACGGGCCCACCAGCGGGTTGGGGCGCTGGCTGATGGCGATGCCCCAGTAGGCGATGGCACAGCTGGGATCGATCTGCGGGATGGCGTTGAACGCCTTCACCGTCTCGGGGAAGAAGAACGAGTGCTGCATGGCCAGCGCGCGCTCGAACTGCTTCTGCGCGTCGGCCGAGCACGAGGTCTTGAAGAGCACCCGCCCGAGCTGCTCGGGAGCGCCGGTGCGCGGCTCGTTGTCGGCTGACACCGGACCGGCCAGGACCAGGGACGCGATCAGTAGGCCGAGGATCGTGCTGGTGTACGTCATGAGCACCCTCCCACGTCTAGGATCTGCGATGGTTGTCCAGGAACTCCCGGGCCAATTCCCCGACGATTGTAGCGCGTCACCCCGCCGTGCGCTCGGCGATCGCCTCCGCCAGGGCCAGCACCCGGCGCGCATCGTCGACGTGCAGATTCTCGATCAGGCGGCCGTCGAGCACGACGACGCCGCGGCCGTGTGCGACAGCGTCGGCGTGGGCGGCGATCACCCGGCGCGCCCAGTCCACATCGGCGGCGGCCGGCGCGAAGACCTCGTTGGCCATCGCGACCTGTTTCGGATGAATCAGCGTCTTGCCGTCGAAGCCGAAGTCGGCCGCCTGGCGGCAGGCGGCGGCAAAGCCGGCCTCGTCGTCGAGATCCAGGTGGACGCCGTCCAGCGCGGTGATCCCGGCAGCGCGGGCGGCGAGCACGCAGAGCTGCAGGCTGGTCACCAGCGCGCCGCGCCCGGCCATGGTCCGCGCGTGGAGATCTTTCGTCAGGTCGGAGGTGCCCATGACCAGCGCGGCCACGCGCGGGCTGGCGGCGGCGATCGCATTCGCGTTCAGGATTCCGCGCGGCGTCTCCAGCATGCACCACACGGCCGGGCCCGGGCCCAGCACGGCCAGTGCCGCGCTCACGGTCTCCGCCGACTCGACCTTGGGCAGGAGCACGGCGTCCACGCCCGCGGTCGCGGCGGCGGCCAGATCGTCGCGGCCCCACGGCGTGCCGAGCGCGTTCACCCGCACGATGATCTCGCGGCGGCCATACCCGCCCGCACGCACTGCGGTCAGGACCTGGGCCCGCGCCTCTTCCTTCACGTCGGGCGCCACGGCGTCCTCCAGGTCCAGCGCGAGGGCATCGGCGGGGAGCGTGCGGGCCTTGTCCAGCGCCCGCGCGTTGGAGCCGGGCATGAACAGGACGCTGCGACGGGGCTTTTCCACGGAGCGCGGCGCGATCACTCCTCCCGCGATTCGCGGATGCGGCGGGTGCCCCGTACGACCGGGATCTCGACGTCCATCACGAAGCGGATGCGCGGCAGGTCGGTGTCGACGGAGGTCACCGTGGCGGCGATGGGGTTGAGCGGCCGTAGCGGGCCGGCGTTCCACCCCGGAGCCACGAGCGCGCCGATGTGCGGGCGACCCCGCTCGGCCTTCTTGAGCGTGTAGCGCGAATCGACCTGGATCAGCAACGGGCCGGTCTTGCCGTCGAGCGGCGCCTGCGCCAGCGTCACCGAGTGGATGTACTGCACGTCTCCGGGGGAGATCGGGTCGGGATCGATCACTCCGCAGTCGAGAATGGTGACGCCGTCGCGCACCACCGTCGCGGTGACGCGGTCGTGCCGGCGAGTGAAGGTGACCTTGCCCGGCACCACCGGCAGCCCCCAGCGCTCGCGGAGCGCCGTGGCCGCCTCGGGCGTGCTCGCGACCGCGCCGAGCACGAAGCCGCGCGGATGCGCGGCGGCGCGTCCCATGAGCCGCAGCTGCGCGAGCGTGAAGGGACCGACCGGACTCTCGCTGTAGCGCGCCACCCAGATCGTCGCGTACGGCGGGATCGCCGGGTGCATCGCGCGAGGCAGCAGCGTCTCGGTGGCGCGCGGCACCTCGAAGGCGAGCTGCATGATCTCGGCGCCGGGCAGCGACCACGCCTCCGTATCGAGATCGGGCATTGTCGCCAGGCGATCGACGATGCCGCTCAGCTCGAGCGTGCCGAAGGTCGGCATCAGGCGCTCGCCACCGGCGCGGGCTTGTCGTCCGCGAACGCCGGCATCACTTCCTTGGCGAACAGCCGCAGGCTGGCCAGCACGTCGGCCTGCGGAATGACTTCCATGGCGTTCATCAGGAAGTTGACGCGATCGACGCCGACCGCCTCCCAGCGCTTGAGCGTGTTCATCACCCGCTGCGGGCCGCCGAGGGCGAGCCCCTCGCCGGCCTGCTCGCTGGCGTCGGGCCCGGTGGCCTGACGCCGGAGCTGCGGCAGCAGGCCGAGCGACTGGTAGGAGCGGCTGGGGAACGCCTCGCGCGCCGAGATGAGCTGCGAGGCCAGATAGTTGAACGTGTCGGCCATCCGCCGCCCGGTGGTCCGGCCGGTGGTGTCGTCCTCGTGGCAGTAGAGGAAGTTCACCGTGCTGACCTGGTCATTGACGAACTCGCCCACCGGCTCGCAGTTGCGGATTCGCCGCCGGTACTCGGCGATGCGCTTCTCCTGCTCGGCAAACTGGCCGAAGGTGAGCCCGAGGCTGCCCAGGCCGCGGTCGGCGGCGTCGAGCTCGGTGCCCGGCGAGGTCACCGCGACCCACATCGGCGGGTGCGGCCGCTGGTAGACCTTGGGCACGATGGTCCGCTCGGGCATCGACCAGAACTCGCCCTCGTAGGAAAACGTCTCCTGCGTCCACATCTTCGGCAGACACCGCACGAACTCGTCCCACGACTTCTTGGTCGTGTCGGGATTGGCGCGGAAGCCCCCGAGCTCCGTCCACGTGGCGGAACGCCCGGTGCCGACCTCCAGCCGGCCGCCGGAGAGGATGTCGAGCACCGCGGTGCGCTCGGCGATCTTGATCGGGTGGTTGAACTCCGGCACGCAGATGACGATGCCGTGGCCCACGCGGATCTTCTTGGTGATCATCGCGCAGGCGGTGAGGAAGAGCTCGGGCGCCGGGCAGTGCGAGTACTCCTCGAGGAAGTGGTGCTCGACCGCCCACACCTGATCGAAGCCCAGCTCGTCGGCCAGCTTCACCTGCTCGAGCGCGTTCTGGTAGACGGTGCGCTCCGACTCGCGCGTCCACGGGCGTGGCACGGACAGCTCGTAGAACAGCCCGAACTTCATCGTCGCCTCCTTGGCTCTAGTTCGGGAACTCGATGCTGGTCGGTTGTTTGAGCTGAGTGGTCACCGGCGCCGGGGCTGCCTTGACTGGCGTGCCGCCTTCCTGGAACAGCGTGTACTTGGTACCTCCCCGGGCGCTCCCGCCTCGTGTCGGCGAGAGGTCCTTCGCGCGAACTCGCTTGGTTCCACGCTTGGCGCTGGCCGGCTTTCCACGCTTCTTCATCATGGCCTCCCTGATCCGAAGCCCTGTGCAGTGTTCGACGCACCGGCCTGATCATAGCGCGGCGTGGGCTGGAGCGACGGGGGTCACGGGGCGGTCGGAACTGACGAGCACGAGGCGACGCTGGCCGTGTCCCAGCGTCGCCTCGCTTCGCTCAGGCGGTCAGGCTGCGAACGGTCGGGGAGTCGAGACGGCCAGTAACCTTCAGACCGCGGTCGCGCTGATAGGCGCGCAGCGCGTTCTCGGTGGCGGGGCCGATCACGCCGTCGACGGGACCGGCGTAGTAGCCGCGCTCCTTCAGCTGGCGCTGCGCGGTGCGGACGTCCGCCGCGGGCATCACGACCGTTGCCGTGGTCGTCTCGCTCAGGGCGCTGGCGGTCTGTGAATCCAGCTGCCCGGTCGCGGTCAGGCCGTGATCACGCTGATAGGCGCGGAGGGCAGCGGCCGTCCTCGGACCCATCACGCCGTCCACGGGCCCGGTGTAGTAGCCGCGATCCTTGAGTCGCTGCTGGGCCGCGGCGATGTCGCCGGTGGGACTCGGCACGGAGACGGCGGGGCTCGCCGAAGGTGAGGCCTCGCTCGCCGCCCGGCTCGTGAGCGACATCGTCATGTTGCCGGCGTTGTCCTGGAAGAGCTTCACGCCGTTCCACGGCACGGCGATCGTGCGCTGCTGGCCCTCGGTCATCAGGATGTCGACGTGGTCGATCCGACCGGAGGCCGGATCGATCATGACGCGCTGCACGTTGCCGACGTTCTTGCCGTTACGCTCGACCTTCGCGTTCATCAGCACCTTCGTATCGACGGCCACGGAGTCGTTCGCCGCCACCGCGATCGCGGGCGTCAGGATCGCGACCGCGGACAGAAGTACAATCGCTATTCGGCGCATGGGGCACCTCCCACGTGAGGAAGGTGCAAGCGTGGTACCCACGGCGGGGCGGATCCGCGACGAGCTACGGCATTCCGTCGAGGGTTGCAAAACGCTGCGCAGGTGCTGACGTCTGCAGGGCTACGATGTGCGCGGAGCTACACACTCCGCGCAGGCCACACCGGCGCGTGATGGCCCAGCGGCACCGTCGTCCGCGCCCAGCGCGGCGGCGTCTCCGAGAGGCGGAGCACCGGCGCCAGGTGATGAAGCCGACCGACCGGCGTCTCGCTCGTCATCGACCAGCGCTCGAGCTCCGCCGGCGTGAACTCCTTCGGCACGTCCTTGAGCTGCGCCTCGGGCACCTGGCCGCGTCCCACGAGCCAGCGCCCGACTTGCGCCAGCGAGATCCGTACGAGCCAGCTGCCGCCCTCGCGGTCGCGGCGCGCCAGGGCCACCATGGCACCGAAGGCCATCAGGTAGCCGGTGAGGTAGTCGATCGCCGACACGGGGTAGAACTGCGGGCCGGGCTCGGCGCCGGGAAACAGCTCGCCCTGGCGGCTCGTGATCCCGCTGACCGTCTGCACCACGGTGTCGAAGCCGCGCCGCGACGCCCACGGGCCGGCGTGGCCGAAGGCCGAGAGCGAGACGCACACGATGCCGGGCCGCAGCGTGGCCAGCGTCTCCGGCGAGAAGCCGCGAGCGCCGAGCGTGCCGGGCCGGTAGCCCTGCGAGAAGACATCGGCCTCGCGCACGAGTCCGCGGAGGATCTCGACGTCTCGGGCCTCGCGCAGGTCGAGCTGGGCGGAGAGCTTGCCGTGCCCCGTGTCGTATTCCTGGTAGCCGAGGTTTGGCAGGTGCGCCCCGGTGATCTTGAGGACGTCCGCGCCGTGCTCGGCGAGGGTGCGCGCGCACGTCGGGCCGGCGAGGACTCGCGTGAGATCGAGAACGCGAATGCCCGAAAGCGGACGCTGGCCGTCGGGAAGCTTCTCCGGCGCACTCTCGCCGATCTTGACGATCTCCAGCAGCGGCAGCGAGGCGATCGCCACGGCCTGCGGGTGCTTGGCCCACTCGTCCATGGTGCGCACCATGCCGCCCGCGCCCTTGGCGGCGATGATCGCCTCCTCCAGCTCGAGCGCGTCCCAACCGGCCACCGCCTTGCGCACCGCCTCACGGTCCTCCGGCACGCCGAGGACGCCGAGCGCGGCCGCGCGATGGTTGGGGAAGTTGCAGTGCAGGTAGCTCCAGCGACCGTTCCGCGCCGGATAGACGCCCATCACCGTGTTGCGCTCGGTGGAGACGGGCGCGCCTTCCAGCTTCATGTAGTGGCCGCTGCGCAGCGAAGCGGTGGCCTGCCGCGTGTCGACCGCGACCTTCTGCGCCCGCCCGGTGCGCAGCTCCCACAGATCGGAGACGGCGAGACCGACAGCGCCGAGCGCGGCGGCGCTGGTCTCGCCGATGCGGAACGGTGTCGGCAGGACCGGATCGGCGACACCGCTGATCTCGACCGCGCGGGCGCGGTCTTCGCTCAGGCCGGCGAACGGCAGGATCGAGCGCAGGGCGGCGTTCGTCATGGCGTCAGGGCCTTCTCCGTCGGGTGCGCGGGGGCTTCCAGCTCATAGGTGTTCATGTTGTATGCCAGCACCGCATAGGAGGCGATCAGGTTGGTCAGCGTCATGACGCCCCGCTGCCCGAACCGTGCGGTGGCCGCCTCGAACGTCGGCCGGCTGACCTTCCGCTGCTGCAGGAGCTCGCGGGTGAAGTC
>Ga0134122_10001105_pt1 | contig 19315 bp, 17 predicted proteins | sample KB302_FD_96461 | JGI IMG/M metagenome (GOLD analysis project Ga0134122, IMG submission 96461) | Terrestrial soil microbial communities without Nitrogen fertilizer from Kellogg Biological Station, Michigan, USA - KB3-0-2 | ecosystem: Environmental > Terrestrial > Soil > Unclassified ... | reverse complement strand
GTGTATCGGCGATGCCGTGTTTGGGCAGCGTCTCCTCGAGATGGGGGAGGTACTGCTCGGCATCGGCGTCAGCGACGCCCATTTCCTTCAGCATTTCGATGTGCGTTTTCATGCTGGCGAAAGTCTACCCGGCCTTCACCTCGCGGACGACGTCGCGCATCGATGCCCATGCCGCGACCGCACGCAGCGCCGAGAGCGCCCAGATCGCTAGAGCGATCACGGCAAGCGCCCCTGCACCCGTCAAGTCGGTGACGGCACGGCCCAGCGCCGTCTGCCACCAGAGGGCCACGCACGCCAGCGCCCACGCCGCACCCGCCACATGCACCCAGCGTCTGGCGGTCGCGGTGGACACCGCAGACCAGGCGAACAGCAGGCCGACGAGCGGCAGGGCCTGCACGGCGTGGAACCCGGCGGCGTGCAGCGGAAGGAGGTTGCCGGCCACGCCGACGAAGCGTCCCTGGTTGACGCTCAGGTAGAACCCCGCCAGAAATCCGATCAGCATCGACGCGCTGGCCCAGCGGGCGGAGAGCACCAGTAGGCCGCGACGACCGGTAGTGGGCATTTCGAACGCACGTGCGGCGAGCGCGATGGAAAGCGACAGGACTCCCATCGCGGAAATGAAGAACAGCCCTCCGAACGCCTGGCTCACCGGTTCGACTTGTGAGAAGCGCGGATCGATGCCTCGCAGTTGCTGCACGGTCTCGATGCCGAAGTTGAAGCTGAGGAGCAGCGTCATCCAGAACCGCCATCGGCGCCGGCCGGTCTCGCCGAACGCGGCCGGCACCCAGGGAATCAGCGACAGGACGAACATGCCGAGAGCGATGTTGAAGGTCGCGGGTTTCGTCAGGTCCCCTTCCGGCGGCACGATGGCGCTGCCGCGGATCGCGATCAGGATCAGCATCAGGACCCCGAGCGCGACGCCGGCAGACGACACGAGGACGACGTTCCGCTCGTCGCGATAGGACTGGAGGATCGACCCCGCGGTGGGGACGGTGTCATCAATCGGATGTGGCGCACGTCCGACGTCGTCCCTGAACGCGCCAGTCCCCTTCCTTCCGACCCGGATCAGCACAAACAGCAGGTACCCGAGCGGGCCGAACATGAGCGTCAGAAAGAGAATCGCCGACTGCACCGGCAGCGGCACGTAGCAATGGCGCATGTTCTCCCGGTAGATCCACAGGCCGACCACCTGATCGAATGCCAGGATGTGGATCCACGCGACGATGGCGATTTGAGGCTGGGCGAGGAGGCGGGTGACGCCTTCGACCGAGCCAAAGTCACTGATGAAGCCGAGGCCGTTTGCCATGACCAGCGCGCCGACGCCGAACGCGTAGAGGATGGCGATGAAGGTCGGGAAGAAGGCGCTCTCGGCAAGCGCACGCGTCGGCCGCCAGGTCGGAAGGAAGATCAGGAGCGCCCAGCCGACGATGCCAAGTCCGGCGATCTGAAAGAGAGTGGGAAACATGGTCGCCGGATAGTAGCGCGTCTGCCTGGCGCAGCCACGGGAAGAAAACACGTAAGACCAGTGCTGTCACACCGGTCCGCGAGGCTGATCCCACGGCCGGGCCCATCGGGCCGGCCGGGGAGGCCCCATGGCAGAACAGTCGATTGCGTGTCCCTCGTGCGGCAGGAAGATCCCCCTCACGCGCGCGCTGCGCGCCGAGATCGAAGCGTCGTTGCGCGGGGAGTTTGACGAGGAGCTGCAGCGCGCGCAGGAGGCAGGCGCGAAGAAGGCCGAGAAGAAGCTGGCGCAGGAGATGGCGGCGCTGCGCGATCAGGTCAAGGACCAGGCAAAAGACCTGGACGAGGCGCGGCGCACCGAGCTGGCGATGCGCAGGCGCGAGCGCGAGCTCGAACGGAAGCAGCAGGATCTCGAGCTCGAGGTCGCGCGGCAGCTTGGAGAGGGACGCGCGAAGCTCGTCGCCGAGACCCAGGAACGGGTGACCGAGGAGCATCGGCTCAAGGACGCCGAGAAAGAACGGCAGCTCTCCGACATGCGCCGGCAGATCGAGGATCTAAAGCGCAAGGCGGAGCAGGGGTCGCAACAGCTGCAGGGCGAAGTCGGCGAGGAAGAGCTCGAGACGCTCCTGCGCAGCACCTTCCCGTCAGACGACATCAGCGCCATCGGCCAGGGCGTCCGCGGCGCCGACCTGCACCAGGTCGTCATCGACCCGCGCGGCCGGACGTGCGGCTCCATCCTGTGGGAGTGCAAGAACACCCGCCACTGGAGCGACGCGTGGGTGCCCAAGCTGAAACAGGATCAGCGCGCGCGGCATGCGGATCTCGCGGTGCTCGTCACCGCGGTGCTGCCGAAAGGGTGCACGCGCTTCACGCTCATCGACGGCGTGCTGGTGACCGATGTCGCCTGCGCGCCGTGCCTCGCCGGCGTACTCCGCGCCAACCTGTTCGAGCTCGCGCAGACGCGCAGCGCGGCGATGCACAAGGAGGAGAAGCTCGAGCTCCTGCACCGCTACCTCTCCGGCGTCGAGTTCCGCCAGCGCGTCGAAGCCGTCGTCGACGCGTTTACGGCCATGCGCCACGATTTGGAGCAGGAGCGGCGGGCGGCGGAACGGCAGTGGGCCCGCCGCGCGCGTCAGATCGATGCGGTGACGCTCAACGTCTCGGGCATGTACGGCGACCTGCAGGGCATCCTGCCGGCGCTGCCGTCGATCCGGCTGCTCGAACTGCCTGCCGACGCCGACGTCGAGGCCTCTGCCTGAGGAGCCGGCGAGGTGACGTCCGCTGGCTAGCCGACGTGGAATCCGAGCTTGATGCCGAACTCGCGGGTCGTGTTCAGCGGTTCGAATGCGCCCAGCTGTTCCCGGGCGGTGATGCCATTGACGGTAAACGTCGCGGTTTCGTCGCTCACCGGCGAGGCGCTCACGCGCCAGTACACGTAGTACGGTTCCACCGACCAGTGCCTGCTCACCTGGTACTGCGCGCTCGCGCGGACCGCCCATCCCGCGTGCTGCGAGAACGACACGTCGCTGAAGCCGTTGATCGTGAACGCGGGCGCTGTGGGTGTCGCTGGAATATCGCCGCCGCCCAGCTCCGAGTCGCGGGTCTTCTGCCAGCCGTGAATCAGCGGATCGACTTCCAGGTTGAAGCTGATCGCCCTCCGTGCAGCAACGGTGGTCCGCGTCGTCATGCCGACAGGCGCGTACAGATACTCGTCGGTCCGGAATCCCTTGATGCCCGTCGTCCCGTTCGACAAGTGACGGAGTCCGATGCCGGAATACGGCGAGTACGTCCATCGCCCACGGATCAGGTCCTTGCCGGCAAGCGCGCGTCCTTCGAGATACCAGTCGCTGTCGCCGTCCTCGGTGCACGGCGACGGGTCGCCGATATCGAGCTCGTAACCGTTCGGAGACGAGTTGTTCGGCCTGATCAGGAACGGTGAACACCAGCCGGTATAGGTCGCGGCGCCAATCGTCCCCTTCGCATCGGCCTGCGCAAACCAGTGCCGCCGTCTGTTGAGCGGCAGCGTCGCCTTGTATTCGCCGCCAATCTTCGGACCGTGGATCGAGATGCTGTGCGCTCCTGGTTCGGCGTAGGTGTAGCCGGTCACCGTGGCGTTCACGTCCTGTCCCGTCGGTGTCTGCGCACGCGCCGCAGACGCCGCCAGCATCAGCACCAGCGGCACGCTCGGAAGCAGCTTCATGGCGACTGGCCTTGCCAGACTGATGCCGCAGGCTCGCAGGGGCTCCGGCTTAAGCCGGACCCTATCGGCTGGCTGGCTGCTTCGTTGTGACGCGGAACAGGCCGCCGGGATTGGCGTCCTCGAGCATCCAGAGCGCGCCGTCGGGACCTTGCTCCACGTCGCGAATCCGGTGCCCCACCTCCCAGCGTTCGGCGGGCGCGGCGCCCCCCTTGCCGTCGAACGTGATGCGATTGAGCGTTTGCGTCGCCATGCCCCCCATCAGCGCCGAGCCGCGCCACTGCGGAAACATGGCGCCGCTGTAGAACATCAGGTTGCCCGGCGCGATGATCGGCGTCCAGTAGATCACCGGCTTGGCGAGATCCGCCCGCGTATCCGGACTCGGAATCGGCACGCCGTTGTAGTTGGTGGCGTAGGAGGCGAGCGGCCAGCCGTAGTTCTTGCCAGGCTCGATCAGGTTGAGCTCGTCGCCGCCGCGCGGCCCGTGCTCGACCTCCCACAGCCGGCCGTCGGGCGCGAAGGCCAGGCCGTACGGCGTTCGATGCCCGCTCGTCCACGTCTCTGCCGGCGCGAGATTCGGCTCCGTCAACGTGTAGGTGCTCACGACCTCCGCGGTCTTCGCGGCTTCCGTGTCGCTCGGCGGATTGATCAGCGGCCTGGTTGCCGCGCCGGTCTTCCCGGCCATCGGGTTGCCCGGCGCCGGCTTGCCGTCGAGCGTCAGGCGCAGGATCTTGCCGACTTCCGTGTTGGGATCCTGCGCGGGCGTCATGCGCTGCCGATCGCCGACGGTGAGGAACAGATACTGACCGTCCGGTGAAAACGCGATCTGCGCGCCGAACTGCCCACCGCGCCCCTTCGGCACGTCGCGCCACAGCACCTGCAGGCCTTCGAGGCTCGCCTTGCCGTCACCGAGATTCAGCCGCGCGCGCGCCAACGCCAGGCCCGAAGCCCCGGCGACGTCACCCGGTTCGGAATAGGTGAGATAGATGCTGCGGTCGGTCGCGTAATGCGGCGACACGAAGACGCCCAGCATGCCGCCCTGCCGCTCGTACAAGACCTCGGGCACGTTTTCGACCGGCGTCTTCTGCCCCTGCTGCGTCACCAGCCAGACGGGGCCGACCTTCTCGGTGAGGAGCATGCGTCCGTCGGGCAGGAAGGCCATGCGCCAGGGCAGGTTGAACGTGGCGACCTGCGTCATCGTGAACGGCCGGTCCGATTCCGCCTTGAGGTTGCCCGCGTTGACCTGGGCCCATGCCGTGGACGACACCAGCGCGAGAAGGAGCACCGTCTTCAGAAGCGTCTTCATATAGAGAGATTCTATGGCAACGTCTGGCATGATGGAGAGACCGGGGCGCGCAATGGTATCTGAGCTGTTCGCATCGCTGAAGCGGCAGGTCTCTCGATGGCAGCATCCCTCGCGCGTGACGCGCGCGGATGTGCGTCTCGCCTACGCGGTCGCCGTGACGGTTGACGTCGCGCAACTCCTGCTCGGGCCGCTCGGCTGGGCGGGTCTCGATGAAATCCTCGACGCGATCGGGATGGTCGTGATCTCGCGCCTGATCGGCTTCCACCCGCTGCTGTTGCCGACCTTCCTCCTGGAATTCGTTCCCTTCACGGACATGCTGCCGACGTGGACGGGCTGCACGGCGCTCGTCGTCCGCGCCCGCAGGCGGCACGGGCTGATTACCGACGATGCGATGCCGGCGATTGAAGTGAAGGCCGAGAAGGTGGAGTAAAGTGCAGTGCCATTCCGGGGAAACAGCGATGAAGACCCGAATTCAGTTGGTGCTCCCGGCTGCCGCGGTCGTTCTCGTCCTCCTGTCTGCACTCGGTGCGGCGGCACAGCAGGCGGGCGGCGCAAACGCGCGACCGGCGCTTCCCCGCACCGCTGACGGCAAGCCGGATCTCTCCGGCGTCTGGGCCGTCATGAACACGGCGAACTGGAACATCCTTCCGCATGCGGCCTCTGCCGACGGCCCTGCCGGCCGCGGCGTCGTGGTGGGTGACGAGCTGCCCTATGTCCCCTCGGCGCTCGCAAAACAGCGGGAGAACTACCGCACCCGGACCACCGCGGACACCGACATGCGCTGCCTGCTCCCCGGCGTGCCTCGTGTCATGTACGAGCCTTATCCGTTCGAGATCTTCCAGACGCCCGGCGTGGTGCGGATGGCATTCGAGTACGTCCACGCGACGCGCAACATCTACATGAATTCGCCGCATCCGAAAGGTCCGATCGAGTGGTGGATGGGCGACTCACGCGGCAGCTGGCAGGGGGACACGCTCGTCGTCGACGCGATTCACTTCTCGGACGACACGTGGTTCGATCGCGCGGGCAATTACCACAGTGCCGACATGCACGTGGTGGAACGCTATACGCTGCTGGATCGCGACCACCTTCAGTACGAGGCGACGATCGAGGATCCGAAAGTGTTCGCGCGCCCCTGGACGATGCAGATGGTCCTGTATCGCCATGTCGAGCCGCAATTCCAGCTGCTCGAGTACGACTGCATCGCGTTTCCGGACGAGGCCGCGGGGAACCTCGGCCCGCCAGCGCCAGGTGCACAGTAACCATCCGTGTGTGAGAGAGGCGCTGAGATGAGGACTCGCACCATCCGTTTCGTGGCACTGACGGGTGCCGCCGCCGCGGCGGCGATGCTCTCGATTCCGGCCGCTGCGCAGCAGCCGTCGATCGCCGGGAAATGGGACGTCGGGGCCGGCCAGGCCAACTACACGCTGGAGTTCGGCTGGCCCGAGGAACACGCGAAGCTGATGGGCGCGCCGTCCACCGGCCGCAGCGTCGTCATCGATCCGCCCGACGGCAAGATTCCGTTCCAGCCGTGGGCGATGGCGATCCGGAACGCGCGCGACAGGATTCACACGGAACCTGCCCGCATGAAGAGCAGGGACCTCGACTCGCAGGCGAAGTGCTATCCGACCGGCGTCCCGCGGTTCGCGAACCGCGGCGGACCGGTCATCACGGTCTTCCCGGACAAAGTGCTGATGCAGATCGAGTACGGGCACGAGTACCGAATCATCTACACCGACGGGCGGCCGCGCCTGCCGCGACAGATCAAGCTGTGGAACGGCGACGCACGCGGCCGCTGGGAAGGCGCGACGTTCGTCGTGGAAACGACGAACCTGAACGGCTATGCGTGGCTCGACGTCATCGGCAGCTTCCTCTCCGACCAGGCGACGGTCGTCGAGCGGTTCACGCCGACCGATGCCAACACCATGAAGTGGACCGGCACCGTGACCGATCCGTCCGTCTTCACGAGGCCATGGACGATGGGGTGGAACTACACGCGCAGCAAGGCGCAGGGTTCCGAGGCGGAACTGTGGGAACAGGCCTGCGCGGAGGGGAATCACTTCCCGGAGTGGGACGAGATCTACGCCCGGGAGGTCGCGCCGAAGTCCACCAAGCCGTAGGCCCGCGTTCGTGTCACAATTCGGCCGCCAATCAGATCCTGCGGAAGGAGAAGTCGCATGCGCATTCAGCGTGGTCTGCTCGTGCTTTCCGTTTTGGTCGCGGGAACCTTCGCCGGCACCGCGTCCGCGCAGGTGGCCGGCGACGCGAAGCTGACGAGGAACGTCACCGTCATTTCGAGCGCCGGCGCGCGGGCGCTGGCCGATGCCTGCACGGCGTGGGCCGAGAAGAACAAGATCACCGTGGCGATGGCCATCCTGGACTGGGGCGGCAACGTCATCGAGTCGCACGCCATGGAGGGCGCGGCGGGCAACGCGATCGACACGGCGCTCCTCAAGGCGAAGTCGGCCCTGCGCTGGCGGCGCCCGACGTCGGAGACGAACAAGATCGTCCGGAGCGGGGAAAACCTGGCGCCGACGTTCATGAACGACTTTCCGCAACCAGGCGCGGTGCCGATCGTGCTCAACGGTCAGGTCATCGGCGCCATGGGCGTGTCGAGCGGCGACGGCGAGAAGTGTGCGGGGGCCGCCATCGACGCCGTGTTCAAGGGACAGGCGAAGTCGTCGACGCAATAGCCACGAGGTCAGGATGAAACGGAAGAACGAGTCACCCCCGTCGCGCCGCACCTTTCTGAAGACGGCGGCCGGCGTTTCGGCGGGCACGATGCTGGGGCGGCAGCGGCTGTGGGCCCAGGGTGCCACGACGACGAGGTCTTTACTCGTCGTGAAGCCGGCGATCCATCAGCCGTTCCTGATCACGCCGAAGCAGGCGCTGGACTGGCACGTGTTCAAGGCGCAGTGCGGGCCGACCTACGCCGGCAGCACGGGGTGGAAGCGCTACACCGACTTCCTGATCGCGAAGATGCCGGAGTTCGGCGGCGTCGATCTCGACTACGTCGAGATCCCGTACGACCACTACATCGTCGAGGACTGGCCCGACCGGCGGACGCACATGCACGATGCGCCGAATGCGGTCGAGAAGCTCGTCACGGACGGGACGCCGGTGCCGGTCATCGCCGGCTACGGGATGACGTCGGGCTCCACGCCGGCGGAAGGCATCACGGCGCCAATGCTCTTCTACGATCCGGCACACCCGCCTGCCGAGTCGCAGATCGCCGGCAGGATTCTCGTGTTCCAGACGCAGAAGCAGCCGGCGCCGCCGTACAACGAGAACTTCCTCGACAACTACACGCCCACCGACTACGAGTGGCGTTCGCCCGGCAAGTGGCCGGAGCTGTTCGTGACGCCACCGCTCACCTACGGGACGTCATTCAAGGGCCGCTGGGAGTGGAGCCAGGTGAACCGCTTCGCGGAGGTCGGCATCAAGGGGAAGGCCGCCGGCATCGTCATCGTCTACGACCTGTCGCCAGGGATGGCCCTCGGCCTCGTGCAGCGCAGCGTCTACACCGAGAACGGCCGCGCGGGTCTCGGCACGACCTACATCAACTGTCCGACGCTGACGCTCGATCGCGTCAACGGCGCGAAGGTGCTGACCGACGCGAAAGCGGGGAAGATGGCGACGCTGACGCTGCGCGCGCGCTTCCAGCGCGACACGGGCAAGGCGATCATCGCCTACCTGCCCGGCAAGAACTACGGCACGCCGCAGGACGAGCAGGTGCTGCTCGCGACGCACACCGACGCGATGTCGCTCATCGAAGAGAACGGCGGGCTCGGCATGCTCGGCATCATGTCGTATTTCAACAAGCTGCCGAAGAGCGCGCGCGAGCGGACGCTCATCTTCTACTTCGACTGCCGGCACTTCATGCCGGGCGCCGAAGCGAGCTGGCCGCAGTACGACTACTACAACATCCATCCCGAGAAGCTGAAGACCATCGTCGCGACCGTCGGCATGGAACACATGGGCGGACGGCAGACGATCGAGACCGGCCCAGGCAACAACACCTACGCCTACTCGCCGGCGCGCCCCGAGGATGGCGGCGTCATCACCAGCCTCATCGACGTCAACAACAACAACATCTGGATGGTCGAGATGATCGCCCGCGCGGCGCTCGCCAATCAGTGGCCGCGCGTGGACGTGAAGGCGGGACGCGGCGTGACCGGCGTCAACGGCGGCTTCCAGGGGCAGGTCAAGAGTCCGATGAACAAGGGGCGCGCCTGGAAGATTCCCGGCTGCGGCCTCGCGGGCGACTGGCCTGGCGCCTGGACACAGACCTTCGCGCAGGTGGACACCGAGGCCGGCATGCACGGCTTCGACGAGAACTACTTCGTGGCGCAGGTCGCCGGCCTCTCGCAGATCGCCGGCGAGTTCATGCAGGTCAGGCCGCTCGTGATCGATCTCGGGTGGGGCGAGCTGAAGACGGCTGTCGTCGCGCTGAAGGATCCCGCCGCGCTCGCGCAGTACGTCGAGATCTTCAGAAACGTGGAGGTAGGCAAGAACGAGCAGGCGCGCAGAGGGCTGAAGGATCTCGCCGCGAAGCACGCCGGGTTGAGCACGCAGATCGAGGCACAGCTCGCGAAGTTGTCCTCATAAAGACGTGATGGAGGAGCACATGAAGAGCGATGTCTCCGGGCGGCAGGAATGGGCCTTTCTCGCGCAGCAGCTGAGGAGAGCGTCATGAAGAGCATGCTTCCGAAGGTCGCGTTGGTCGGCGTGGCAGCCGCAATCGTGGCGGCGGCCGCGCTGGTGAGGGCGGCCGATACCGCACCCAAATTCGAGATCGATGCGAGCTGGCCCAAGCCGCTGCCCAACAACTGGATCCTCGGACAGATCGGCGGCATCTTCGTCGACAAGGACGACAACGTCTGGATCAGCCAGCGTCCCCGTTCCGTCAACGATCGCGACAAGCGCGCCGAGCGCGGCGACAAGTCCGTCTGCTGCTATACCGCGCCGTCGGTCATCGCCTTCAACCAGGCGGGCGACGTCATCAAGTCGTGGGGCGGGCCGAAATCGGCCCAGGGCTACGACTGGCCGCAGAACGAGCACGGCATGTTCGTCGACTACAAGGGCAATGTCTGGCTCGCCGGCAACGGCGAGAACGACGGCATGGTCCTGAAGTTCACCAACGACGGCAAGTTCCTGATGGCCATCGGGCGTTCCGCGCCGCAGACCAACAGCAAGGAGCAGGCGCGCGTCGGCCGCGCCGCGGACATGGTCGTCGATCAGGCCACCAACGAGGTCTACGTCGCCGACGGCTATTTCAACCACCGCATCGTCGTCTTCGATGCGGATACGGGCGCCTTCAAGCGGACGTGGGGCGCCTACGGAAAGCCGCCGACCGACGAGAAGATCACCTACGACGCGAACGTGCTGCCGCAGCAGTTCAACAACCCGGTGCACGGCGTCCGCATCACCAGCGACGGGCAGGTGGTGGTCTCGGACCGCGGCAACAACCGCATCCAGATCTTCCAGAAGGACGGGACCTTCATCCGCGAACTGCCGGTGATGCGTGACTCGACGGCGCCCGGCGTCACGGGATCGACCGTGTTCTGGCCGGACAAGGGACAGACCTACTGGTTCACGTCAGACGATCCCAACGGGCAGATCCACGTCCTCCGCCGCGCCGACGGTGCGGTCGTCGGCAGCTTCGGACGCGTCGGCCGCGGACCGGGCGAATTCGAGAACCTGCACAACATCGGCATCGACAGCAAGGGCAACATCTACACCGCCGAAGTGCAGGGCCAGCGCGTCCAGCGTTTCCGCTATAAGAGCGGGCTGCCGCCAATCAAGTAGGACAGACGTAGGGCGGGTTCCGCGACGCGGCTGCATCCAGCGCCTCGCGGACCCGCCACTGCAGTCTACAGTTCGCGCTAGCATATCGGCCGTCACGAGGGGAGATGCATGACGACCAGACTTGCGATGCTCCTGGTGGTTTGCTGTGCGGTGTCCGGCGCCACTGCGGCGCAGGGGCCCGCCGCCGGGCCAGCGCCCACCACGGGAACCCTGCGGCAGATCATCCCCGGTCACTACGTGTACACGCAGAACAACGCGGGACGGCTGTTCAACAGCGGGATCGTCGCCGGCAGCGACGGTGTCCTGGTGTTCGACGCGCTCGATTCGGACGCGCTCGCGCGCTCGGAGCGGCAGGCGATTGCCGATGTCGTCAAACAGCCGGTTCGCTACCTCGTGATGTCTCCGTTCCACGATCCGTTCAACGGCGGCAGCGCGGTCTACGCCGACGTCTTCAAGATCGCGCACGAGAACTACCGCGTCGGGCTGATCGATCAGATGCAGCGGGGCAACGTCCCGGCCGACGTGCAGCAGAAGCGGTTGCCGAACGCGACGTATCGCGACCGGATGACGTTCTACCTGGGTGGCAAGGAGATCCAGGTTCTTCATTTCGGGAACGCCCACACCAAGGGCGACAGCGTGCTGTTCGTCCCGCAGGATCGGATCGTCTACATGAGCGAGGTCTTCTTCAACGAGGAATTCCCGAACATGGGCGGCGGCTACGGCGTCTCGTGGATCAAGGTGCTGGATGCGGTGCGGGCGCTCGACGCCGACATCTTCATACCTGGTCACGGACCGATCCCCGACGACCCGAAGCAGACGCGCGCGGCGCTCGACCGGGCGCGGCAGATCCTCGTCGAGGCGCGGGACGGCGTCCAGGCTCAGATCGCGCAGGGCGCGACGGAAGATCAGGCGGTCGCGGCGGTCAAGCTCGATCAGTACTCAAAGCTGTTTGCGTTCGGCAATCAACGTGAAGTGGTGCTGCGGCGGATCTACAAAGAACTGAAAGGGACGCTGCAATGAATCGACGCGAATTTTCGATGCTCGTCGTCGGCGCGGCGGCCACGTGGTCGCAACGGGCGCTCGCACAACAACAGACGGCCGCGCCGGGGAACCCGGCGCCTCGCCTGGATTGGCTTGCGCGCCACAAAGAACCGATTCTCGAACCAGGGCTGCCGATCATCGATCCGCATCACCATTTGTGGCAGCGCCCCGGATGGCGATACCTGCTGGATGACCTGCTGACGGACACCGGCAGCGGCCACAATATCGTCGCGACCGTGTACATGGAAGCGAGCTCGATGTATCGCGAGAAGGGCCCCGAGGAAATGCGGCCTGTCGGTGAGGTGGAGTTCGCCAACGGCGTCGCGGCGATGTGCGACAGCGGCGTGTTCGGAAAAACCAGGGTAGCGGCCGGCATCGTCGGGCACGCGGACATGATGTTGGGGAGCCGTGTCGAGCCGGTCTTGAAGGCGCTGATGCGCGCGGGGGGCGATCGCTTTCGCGGGATCCGCCACGGCGTCTCATGGGAGGCCGAGGCTGCCAGCGTGAGGCCGAACCCGAATACCCACGCGGGGATGCTCGCCGACAAGAAGTTCCGGGAAGGCGTCGCGGTGGTCGGCCGTCTTGGTCTTGCCTACGACGTGTCGCTCTACCACACTCAGATCGGCGAAGTCGCCGACCTGGCAGGTGCGTTACCCGATACCAGAATCGTCCTCAATCATGTCGGCGGCGTTCTCGGGCTGGGCTCGTACCAGAGCAAGCAAAAGGACGTGTTTTCGCGTTGGGCGTCATCGATCAAGGCCCTCGCCGCCCGGCCCAACGTGTTCGTCAAGCTCGGTGGCCTCGGTCAAAGCTACACGGCCTTGCGCTTCGATGGGGACGCGGAACCGCCAGCGTCTGCACAGGTGGCCGCGCGATTCCGCCCCTACGTCGAAACCTGTATCACCGCTTTCGGGGCGTCGCGGTGCATGTTCGAGAGCAACTTCCCCGTCGACAAGATCTCCTACAGTTATCCCGTCTTCTGGAATGCCTGCAAGTTGATGGCGAAGGGCGCGAGCAGCAGCGAGAAAGCCGATCTGTTCGCCGGTTCCGCGGCGCGCTGCTACCGGCTGAACGGGTTTGTGTAGCCCGCGCTGCGTTTCACTTGATGCTCCTGATCCACATCAGGATCGGACCCGTCACGCTGTCGTCCGCGGTGTTGGGTGACATCACTTCCGAAATGTGGCTGTGATCCTTCAACACGAGATATGTGGGGCAGCGGCCGGCCTTGCACAGTTGATCTTTCAGCGTCTCGGCGAACGCAATGATGCTGGGTGGATCGAGTTCCGCGGTCGTGATCAGGAACGGCACCTTCGAGTTGGTGAGGCCCGGCAGGTTCGAGCGCGCCAACTGCGTCGCTGCATCCGGCTGCGTCGCGCGTCCGGGCCCGGCCGCGGGCGCTTGTGCCGGCGCGGCCGCGGAGGCGGGCTGCGGTCCGCACGGCGGGTTTGGACCTGTTCGTGGAGGCGCAGCCGGGAGGATATCGAACGTCGCCGGCGACATGAAGATCACGCCCTTGAGGCCGATACCCTTGGCGCCGTAGAGCTCGGGATGGCCGACATACGTGCCGGTCGGCACGTTTCCGGCCGACTGCGCCCACAGGAACGCTCGTCCCGGGTCGCCCTTGTAGTGCGCGATATTCTGCTCCACCCACCGAACAACCTTCCCGATGTCTTTCGCCGGATCGTCCCACGCATTGCCGGGACGCCGCTGCATGAGGACGCCGACCATGCCGTTCTTGACGGCCCACACCGGGATGTTGTCGTAGAACACCTCGTTGTTGGGCACATCCAGATGCCTGTTCCCAGGCCCGCCGGGAACGTAGATCAACACGGGCCGGGAGCCGCCGCCGTCTTCAGGCGCGAACACGTCGACCACGTTCCTGGGGTCCGATCCGGTGGAAATGTCGCGGGCAATGGAGACGCCCCGGTACGGTGGCTTGGCGTGCAGCGGTAAATAGAGTTGCGCCGTCTCCGGCGGGCAGACGCCGCGGCCGATCGCCACGAGCTGTTTCGCGATCTGCGGAGGTACCTGCGCGTCCGCGACCGTCGCGGCACTCATCAAGATCGCAAAGATCACTGGCGTCTGCTGCTTCACTCCCACATGAACCTCCTGTCGTGGCGCCGACCCTACCGATTCAGGTACGTAGGGGCCGCCTTCAGGCGGCCCAACGATCAAAACATCGCGATCGGATTGACCGGCGACCCCGTCGCGTTGGGCAGCGCCAGCGGCGTCACCGTCAGCATGAACTCCCACCGGTTCCTTGACGCCGCCGCTTCGCTCAACGCCTCCAGGTCGGCGCGGTCGAGAATGTGAATGCCGAGGATCGCCTGGACGAAGTTGTGGACGGCGTTCCGAAACAGGTCGCCCTGCGGCTGCGGTGAATAGCCGGCCGTCTCCCAGACGATCAGCGCGACGTCGCGCTGCTTCAGCCACGGCAGGATCGTGTTGTCGAAGCCGGCGGCCCCATCGTCCGGTCCAAGCTTTGCCCGCCGGCCGTAGCGGCCCCAGCGAAGGACGATCGCGTCTCCCGGTCCCGCCTTGACACCGGCTTTCTTCTCCCACGCTTCCATGTCCGCGGGGAAGATGCGATCGCCGGGCGCGAGGTAGGGGACGCCCTTCAGCCGCGCGATGTCGTACAGGACCGCGCGTGTGACGATGCCGGTCTTCATCGACAGCATGTTGTTCCTGGCGGCGCCCTTCTCCTTCGTGACGAGCGTGGCCGTGTCGAACCCGTTCCACATTTTTCCCGCGAAGAACGTGTGCGCGAGCGAATCGAGGTGCGTGGCGGCCGCGCCGTGAATGCAGGGATACGCCACGCGATCGGTGGCTCCCGTGTCGGTGGCGGTCAACATGCCCCATTCGGCCGGGCACGGAACGTCAACCTCCTTCTCGAAGAAGGTGTTGGTCGAGAGCGACACCGGCACGCCTTCCTTGACGAGCGCCAGCGCCGCGCGACGCTTGGCTGGCGTGATGAGGTTGAGGGTGCCGATCTGATCGTCGCGTCCCCACCGGCCCCAGTTCGACAACTCCTTCTGCCACGCGTCGTACTGCGCCTGGCTGACGAGCGGGTGGGAAGACGCTCCCTGCGAGGCCGCGTCACGGGTGAGCGCTGCGCCGATGGCGAGCGCGCACAGGAGGACGGGGACCGCGGTGCGAATGGCGACGGCTCTCATCAATGTCCTCCTCGCTACTGCAGGCGTGCGGTCTGCGGCCGCGCGGCGTCGGGCAGCGCGAACACGAGTATCGAGTTCCCGCTCGCGGGCCGCTTGATCTCGGGTGTCAGCTCGATCGGAATCTGCGACGTCCAGCTGCCGCCGCCGAAGCCCGCCGGCACCGCGACGTATTGCCGTCCGCGCACCGAGTAGGTGATGGGAAAGCCCTGCGCGGACGTCGGCGTCCTCGTCTGCCACAGCAGCGCACCCGTCTGCGTGTCGTAGGCGTAGAAGTGACGATCCCAGTCGCCGACAAACGCGAGGCCGCCGGCCGTGGTGAGCGCCGCAGTGTTGTACGGCGTGCGCACGCGCTGCTTCCAGAGGACGCGGCCGTCGCGCGACATCGCCACGAACTCGCCAAGCTGGTTCGGCGACTTCGGGTGGAACGTGTTGATGCGCTTCACCGCGCCGGTGCCGCCGCCGCCCGCCACCCGATCCACGGCGTGGAAGGTGCCCTTCTCGCACGTCAGGCTGAGCGGGATGTAAAACGCCTGCGCCTGCGGTTGATAGGCCATCGCGCGCCAGCTCTTGAAGCCGGCCGTGCTCGGGCACCACTCGACCTCGACGTCGACCAGCGGAACCATGCCGGGACCATACGAGACCTTGCCGGTCTTCGGGTCGACGGTCATCAGCGTCTGGTAGCCCAGGTCGAACGCGTTCACGAACTTGCCGGTTCGACGATCGAGCTCCCACAGCACGCCGATCTTCCCCATCTTGAAGAGCGACTGGCGGCCGCCGGCATCGACGAGGATGCTCTCGAACACTTCGTCCATGTCGTGCGTCTCGCCGGGGATGTGCTGGTAGTACCAGGTGATGCGCCCGGTATCAGGATCGAGCGCGAGCGTGGAATTCGTGTAGAGCGCGTCACCATTGGTGCCGCGGACCGCTCGCGCCCACGGTTTGGCCTGTGCGGTGCCCCAGTAAATCAGGTTCGTAGCCGGATCGTAGCTGCCGGGAATCCACGCGTCGCTGCCGGCGCGGAACATCGGCGCCAGGTCGCCCCACGAATCGCCGCCCGGCTCGCCCGGCCGCGCTACCGTGGACGTGCGCCACGCTTCCTTGCCCGTCTTCGCGTCGAGCGCCGTGATGAAGCAGAGGTCTTCCTTGTAGCGCGTGCACCCGGTCATGCCCGATACGACCTTGCCGCGGACGACAATCGGGCCGCTCGTGTACTCGTAACCCTTGCTGTGATCGGCGACCCTCGTATCCCACACCACCGCGCCGGTGCGCGCGTTCAGCGCGACGACGTGAGCGTCGGCGGTGTTGATGAAGATCTTGTCGTCGAAGATCGCCAGGTTCCGCTGCGGCTCGCCCATCGGCGCCTGGCCGTTCTGCGGGAACTCGCGTCGATACTCCCAGAGCAGATCGCCGGTGGCGGCGTCGAGCGCCTGCACGATGCTGTTCGGGTTCGGGAGGTACATCACGCCGTCGTGCACGAGCGGCGTCGCCTGGTTCGACCCCGGTTGCATCGCCCACGACCAGGCGAGCTGCAGCTGGCCGACGTTCTGGCGGTTGATCTGGTTCAACGGGCTGTAGCCCCAGCCGTCGAGCGTGCGCCGCCAGTTGAGCCAGTCATCCGGGCTCGGGGTGCGCAGCATCGCGTCGGTCACGGGCGTGAACGCTCGGGCCGGCGAAGTCGCGGGGCTCTGCGCCGCGAGGGGAGCGAGCACCAGCACGCACAGCGCAGCCACACCGACCATCGTCAGGATGATTCGAGTCTTCATTCGCCACCTCGCAAACCAGCTACGTAGGCCGGGTGCCGCCGGGCAACTGATGCCACGCGGAGGCGGACCCGGCTTCGCCTTCAGTTACGGTGTTCGAGCCGTGGAGGCGTTGGGAAATACCGCCTTGATCGCGGCCTGCGCACATTCGTCATCCTGGTTCCCGACGCCTCCGCCAGCGCCTATTGCCCCCACCATCTCGTCGCCGATGAAAATCGGAAAGCCACCGGGCTGGGCGAAATCGCCCATCCATTCGGGCGCGCGGTTGACTTGCTTGTTCACGCGTTCCCACAGCTCGATTGTCGGGCGCCGCCAGTGCGCCGCCGTCGTCGCCTTCAATTCGGCCGTCTCGAGCGCCGTCTGGGTTGCGCCTTCGGTCCCCTGGAACGACACGAGCGTTCCATCTGGATCCACGACCGCAATGCCGAGCGCCGCGTACTTCTTCTGCCCGGCATACGTGACGCACGCATCCACGAGCGCGCGTGCGGTGGCGGTCGTGATGACCTTGCGTGTCACAAGGAGCGGCTGCGGGCTCGCCGGCGGCGATGTCTTGCCGTCGCCGAACACCGACTTGATGGCGTTCTGCGCGCACTCCTCGTCCCTGCCGCCCGACAGTCCCGCCGCCCCCGCGCCGATGGCGCCGACGACTTCGCCCTGGACCACGATGGGGAAGCCGCCAGGGACCGGGAAATAACCCATCCACTCGGGGGCGCGGTTGATCTGTTTGTTCACGCGTTCGTACAGCTCGCTGGTCGGCCGGCGGAACTTGGCGGCGGTCTTCGCCTTCAACTGCGCCGTCACCCCTGTGTTACCCGTCGCCCCGTCCGTCGCCTGATACGAAAGCAGATAGCCGGCGGAATCGACGACCGCGAGCGCGATCGGGTAGCGGTCGCGCGCGGCCTGCGCCAGGCACGCCTCGATGATCCTTCGCGCGGCAAAACCGGTGATGTCCTTCTTCTCGGTGACGAGCGACTGGGCACCTGCGTGTGCAGCAGCCAGGACGAACATGCACGCGAAGGACACGGTCCACCGCCTGCTTCCTCTCATAGCGGTTCCTCCAGAACAGGTTCTGACTCTCGCGCGGGCGGTTTTCCGCGTTAGCATACGCCCATGACGAGGCTGCAGCACGTGGCGATCGCGTTGGGGATGGGCGTTGCACTCTTAACGCTGCCCGTGCCGCTCTCCGGTCAGGGTCAGGGCCAGAACAGGCCGCCAGCGGCCCGGCCGTGGCCGCCGGCGAAGACTCCCGACGGCCAGCCGAACGTCGAAGGAACGTGGCGGCCCGTCAGCGGCGGCACCCATTCGCTCGATCCGGCGTTGAGCAGCGCGCAGGAGTTCGACCAGCGCATATCGGGTGTCATCAAGCGCAACCCGAGCTTCGTCGTGGATCCGCCCGACGGCCACATCCCGTATCAGCCATGGGCGGCCGCGCTGCGAAAAAATCTCGAGGCGAACTACGAAAACCCGACCAGGCCGGAGCACGTCGATACGCAGACGCGATGCCTCGTGCCGGGTATCCCGCGCCTCTACTACTTCCCGTCGTTCCGCATCATCCAGACGTCGGGCACGGTCACCTTCGTCTGGGACGAATACCACACCTATCGCGTGATCCCGCTGGACAACCGGCCGCACCCTGCCGCGAACGTGAAGCTGTGGATGGGCGACGGCCGCGGGCACTGGGAAGGGAACACGCTGGTCGTTGACACGACCAACCTCAACGCGAAAGCACGTCTCGACGTGGTCGGCGATTTCTACAGCGAGAACGCGCACATCGTCGAGCGGTTCGTCTTCGTCGACGCGAACACGTTGAACTACGAAGCAACGATCACGGACCCGACCGTGTTCACGCGTCCCTGGACGCTGCGCATCCCGCAGCGGCGGCTGGCGGACGACGAGTTCTGGGAGTTCGCGTGTCACGAGGGCAACCAGGATCCGGAGGTTCTCGTGGATCAGATCCGGCAACGGTGAGAACCACGACGGGCACGAAGAGCGCGAAGATCTTTTTTTTTGATTCCCCGAGTCCCACCGAGGTGCGCATGATTCGCCGCGACTTTTTCAAGACGCCTCTCGCGTTCGCCGGATTGACCATGCGCGCGCCCGCCCGGGCTGCGGCGGCAGCCGCCGGCGAGGAGCTGGCACAGGCGCCAGGCCTGACACGCTACGTGGCGGAGTTCATCGCCGGCACGCGATACGAGGACATTCCCGACGAGGTCGTCGCACTCGGCAAGAAAACATTGCTCGACGGATTCGGTCTCGCCCTCGCGGGCTCTGCGTCGGTCGTCGCACCGGTCGTGCGGCAATACATCGGGACGCTCGGAGTGGCCGGGAAGTCATCGACGGTGGCTGGCACGGCCATGAAGGTGCCGGCGCGTTTCGCGGCGTTCGCCAACGGCGTGTCGATTCACGCGGATGACTACGACGACACCGGGTCGGCGCTCCACGTCGCGGCGCCGGTGCTGCCGCCCGCGTTCGCGCTCTGCGAGGAAGGGCGCCGCAGCGGCAGGGACCTGATGCTGGCGTTTCACGTCGGCGTCGAAGCCGCGAGCAAGATCGGCGACGCGATCTTCCC
>Ga0134122_10001104_pt1 | contig 19319 bp, 19 predicted proteins | sample KB302_FD_96461 | JGI IMG/M metagenome (GOLD analysis project Ga0134122, IMG submission 96461) | Terrestrial soil microbial communities without Nitrogen fertilizer from Kellogg Biological Station, Michigan, USA - KB3-0-2 | ecosystem: Environmental > Terrestrial > Soil > Unclassified ... | reverse complement strand
ATATTTGGCATCGACCCTTCGGATCACGAACGGAGCCGTAACATCTCCGCCAACCGTGAGGATGGGATTGCCGGGACCCTGATTGATCCGTGACGCAGCCATCGGCGATATCGGCAGCAAACACTGGGCCATCATGAACATTAAAAGCAATCTCGATATTCTTGACAAAGCAATCACCTGCCTTGCAAGGCTTAGACACCGCTGAAACAGAAATTGTTCCTTCGTTCCTTGACGGCGAAGTTTCGGCGCAGTACCGTTCCGCATGCCGATTTCCGCGGTAGACGTCATCCCCCCCGCATTCGAGCGGATGGTGCGGCATCTGTTCAAACCCTTCCGCATTGGCCAGTGGGTCCGTCTTGCAGTTGTGGGATTCTTTGCCGGAGAGATGGGGTTCAATGGCGGTTGTAACGCACGTTCCCCCGGTGACTTTACTTCTCAACAAGGCGCAGGTTTTCCCGCGATGGGCCTCCCGGGTGGAGCAGGTCTTCTCTTCATCGTGGCGGTTTGCCTGGCGGTCTTGTTGGCACTCGTCCTGGGGATCGCACTGCTTTATGTAAACAGCCGGATGCGTTTTGTTCTTTTTGACAGCGTGTTGGAAGGGGAATGCCGTATTCGCGATTTCTGGCGTCGGCGCGGCGATGTCGCAATCCGCTATTTCGTCTGGCAGCTCCTGTTCATGATTTGCTGCGTCATCGCCCTTGCCATCCTGTTGGTGATCCCGGTTGTCTTCGCCTACGGTATGGGCTGGCTTACAAGTCCGAGTGGGCATGTTCTCCCGCTCGTGCTGGGCGGCATCCTGCTTGGCCTGGTGTTTATTGCGGCGATCGTTGTGATTGGTGTGGTGCAGGTGTTGATCAAAGATTTCGTGGTGCCTCAAATGGTCTTCGACAACGTTTCTGTAGCGGAGGGCTGCCGGCGGTTGTGGGCCATGATGAAAGAGGAAAAGGGCGGCTATGCCGGATACATCGGCATGAAAATCGTGCTCGCGCTGGCGGCCGCTGTCGGTCTGGGCATCATTACGGTCATTGTTGCTCTGGTACTGGTCATACCCCTTGGAGGGATCGGCGCGGTTGCCATCCTCGCCGGACGGGCTGCCGGACTGACATGGAATCCCGTTGCCATAGCCATCGCGATCGTTGCAGGTGGTCTTGCCCTGCTTGTACTGGTATTCATCGCTGCGCTGATTTCCGTTCCGGCGATTGTTTTTTTCCCGGCCTATTCGATCCACTTCTTTGCGGATCGGTATCCCGCATTGCATGCGGCTCTGAATCCACCGCCGCTATGACTTCAGCTGTTGGTCATTCGATCTGCCGTTTTGATTTTGGAAATACCACGCCGATGCCGCGGCCCAGCTCCGGGATCTTTGCCGCGTCGATCCCGACCAAATCGCATAACTCGCCGAAGGCCGCAACGCGGCCGTCTTCCGGTTCGCCGTCCCCCATTCGAAGGAACAGTGGACGGAGGTTCCAATCGAACTCCTCATTCGTCACGCCCGCCAGGAAACAGACCATGCCCGCAAAGTTGACCGCGACGCCGGGGCGATCGCGTGTCCCGCGCAACAGCGCAGCGTTCGACATCGGTCCGGCATGCTGCGCCGCGATTTGCAGCGCGGTTGACATTCCGCCTATCCCGTCGATATCGTCCAGCACGTGCGCCAGTTGAACATCGGGTACGCTCCCCGGCATCTTTTTCATCTCGATCAACTCACGCAGCGCACTGGCCCGTTCGCCGATGGATCCTGTTGCCAGCACATCCCGCAGCTTGTCGAATGACGCTCGATCGCCATGCAGCTTGAGCACTTCCATATCGCGCCAGTCGAGATTCCCCCTGGCTTGAAGATCCTGCGCAACGCGATGCTTTTCTTCCGGCGTCATTTGTGCGAAGGCGTCGAGGTCGTAGCCGATGCCATCGTGCCACTCGTCGTATCCGATTTTTGTGCTCTTTAGAAAGCGCTCGTAGGCTTCTGAATCTGCCATGGGCTATACGCGGTCCTTTCCTGAGAAACGCGGAGTATACCCTTGACCGTGATATCTTCCCCGCATGCGCACGTTTATTCTTTCGCTTTTGCTGGTTTGCGCGGCAGCCATCACGCTGGCACAAGGCCCGCCCGTGGTGCCGGTCGTCGCGCGCAAGAACGTCCAGACCACGGACGGGCGTTCATTTGAAGGACGCGTTCTTGGCGAGGGCATGAACGACCTGCAACTGGTCACTGATGACAATCACGTGGTTTTGTTGCGAAAAGCGTCAGGCGATCGCTATCGCGTGGTGACGTCGCAGAAGGACTGGCCGACGTATCACGGAGATCCCAGCGGCAATCGGTACACGACGCTGACGCAAATTGCAAAATCCAACATTGCGAAGCTTGCGATGCGTTGGATATTTCCGATTCCGAACGTGACACAGATTGAAACCACGCCCGTTGTGGTGGACGGCATTATGTACGCATCGAGCGCCAATGAAGTCTATGCGCTCGACGCCGGAAGCGGCCGACAGATCTGGCACTATCGACGGGCCCGCACAACGGGCATTGCCGGCAACGCCGCTATTGGATTCAATCGCGGTGTCGCCGTTTCCGGCAATCGAATGTTCATGCTTACCGACAATGCCCACATGATTGCACTCGACCGATCCACCGGCAATCTGTTGTGGGAGACCGAAATGGCGGACTGGCGCCAGAACTACAACGGCACATGCGCCCCCCTGGTTGTCGGCAATCTGGTGATTTCCGGAACAGCCGGCGGAGACGAGGGCGTTCGCGGGTTCATCGCCGCATACGATACCGCCACGGGCAAGGAAGCATGGCGTTTCTGGACTGTACCCAACCCCGGAGAGCCGGGTTCGGAATCCTGGCAGGGAAAGCTCACCGAGCATCGCGGCGGCGCGAGTTGGATGACAGGCACCTATGATCCGCAGCTGGATTTGATTTATTGGCCCACCGGCAATCCCGGTTTGGATTACAACGGCGACGAACGCCTGGGTGACAATCTTTACACCGATTCTGTCGTCGCGCTCGAAGCGAAAACCGGGAAACTCCGATGGCATTTTCAATTCACGCCGCACGACATCCACGATTGGGACGCGCAGGAACCGTTGGTACTGGCGGATACCAACTGGCGGGGACAGCCGCGCAAGCTGCTGCTTCAGGCCAACCGCAACGGGTTCTTCTATGTTCTCGATCGCACGAACGGCCAATTTCTTTTCGGCAAGCAGTTCCTGAAAAATCTCACCTGGGCGAAAGGCCTGGACGGAAAGGGCCGCCCGATACTGAACGACCTGAAGGAAAACGCAAACGGGGAAACCTACGTCTGCCCGGGATTTCAGGGCGGTACGAACTGGTTCTCCTCGTCGTTCAATCCGGGGACAGGGTTGTTTTATTTTCAGGCCCTGGAGCGCTGCAATCTTTTCACGAAGGCCACCATGGAGTGGCAGGCCGGTAAGAGTTTCATGGGAGGCGCGGCTCGTCCGGCTCCCGGCGAGACTTTCACGAAGTCCCTGCGTGCGATCAACATTCAAACCGGCGAAATCGTGTGGGACTTGCCTCAGGTGAGCGGAGCAGCAACAGCTTCTGCAGGAGTGATCTCAACCGCATCGGGCCTGGTGTTTTTCGGTGAAAACAGCGGTTCACTGATGGCTGCCGATGCCACGAACGGGAAAGTGCTCTGGGAGTTTCCCACCAATCAACTTTGGAAAGCGTCTCCCATGACCTACGTGTTCGACAACAAACAGTACGTTGCCATTGCGTCGGTCCAGGGCATCATGGCCTTCGCGTTGCCCGATTGAGCGGTAGCGCCGCTGCATAACACCCAATACGCGACGTCGATTTCGGATTCTTGCTTGGTATCTTCGCGACATGCGAACGCGAAAAAAATTGGGGGCCGTTCTACTCGAACCCCGAATTCGATTTCGAATTCGGGGTTCGAGTAGAACGGCCCCCAATTCGAATTCAAATCTGGACTGCACTGGCGACCTAAGCGCTCATCACCATTCTCCAAATTCTCCATCCCCGAATTTCCATTCGAGAAACCGAAAGGTCTTACGGTGTGGCGCCGGCCGGAATTACGGCGATATCGAGGGATTGCCGCTGCCCTTCCGCAAGCGTCATCGAAATCGCGAAGCGCTCGTTGGCGGCGAGAAACGACGGATTGAACCACGCACCGGCATCGACATCCTCCCAGGCGAAGAGCCGGTAATCTCCCGGAGGAAGGCCGCGGAAATCAAAACGACCCGCGTCGTCGCTCATTGTGAACCGGTAACGATCCGCCACGACAGCCGCAGTCCCTTTCGGCAAGACCACGACGGTTGCGCGAGACACCGGTGTGTTCCGTGATGTCACGACGCGCCCTGAAACTGAAGCGGCATTGAGACTGACTACCATTTCTACCGCAGGGACGGGCTCATTTCCGCCAATAAGCAGTGGCACTGCCAGAAGATCGTCGTTTCCGGCGCGGATCGATTTGACGTAGGCGTTTTCGAAAGCGGCCGGCAACGCTGTTCGGTCCGGCATTACGGGAGGAAGTGCAAAGCCCTGACGATCGGTGCGGGAAACCGGGGCTTCTGTCCAAGGTGGAATGAAAAACTGATAGTCACCCATAAGGACATGCTCGATCTGGAATCTCCCACCCGTGTCAATCGCACTCTGGAATGACAATGACGGGCCTGTCCAAGCGCCGACCTGAAACTTCGACCAATCCCGCATGGATTCCGCCGCATCGCCTTCGACCCGTATTCGACCGGTGATCACGGACGAGGGTTGAAGCGGAATTCTCACCCGTAATGCGTCCGGAGACCGAAGCCATTGGCGCCATTTCCATTCGGATTCTCATAATCTGCGGGCTTTGAAGGCTGAAGTCGTAGCCGGGACCGCGGGGATTGCGCTGGCCGTATTCGGCCGGATAATACAATCCGCCGGGATGCGCGGCGAGGAGCCGATACTTGCCGGGTTTCAGATTCGTGAAGGTGAAGTGGCCATCGCTTCCGGTTTTTGCATAGAACGAATCTCCGGGATTCGGCGCATTGGCAATCACCACGGCGCCGGGACTGAATTCCCCGCCGGGATAAACGAGAGGCAGCAACGGAGATTCGGTTGTCCCTTCGACACGCCGCATCTCCACGTTGACGTCCGCTACCGGATCGCTGGTTCCCATCCGCACGATGATTCCATCGATCGATCCGGGGCCAGACTGTGGCTGCACAGTCCGTACCGGCGCCAGCACGATGAACAGCAGGGCGGCTCTGAAAAATTGTCGGGACATGGCTGGCCACAAGAATATGTAAGGAAAGCCACGCGTTCAATGTCGTTCTACTTAGTAGGGCATTTCGCAATTACGATAACGTATGAATTCGGGGCCGTGCTACCCGGATACCGAATTCGCAGTTCAGAATTCGGTATCCGGGTAGCACGGCCCCGAATTCACAACATCCACTACGCGACGTCGATTTCGCATTTCCTGCGTGCTATGCTTCGCGGCATGCGAACCCGAAATGTATTGTCTGTCTTGTTGTTGGGAATTCTGGGAATGGTTTCTGCCGCGACGGCGCAGAATCGTGCTCCGGCGGTGTCAAGTCTCCGGCTCTACATCTTTGACTGTGGGACGATCGCTCCGATGGACCCCACTCTCTACGACCTGAAGATCGAGGAAATCAAGGGCTCGCGGGGCTTCATCACGCCGTGCTACCTCGTCGCACACCCGCGCGGCACTCTGATGTGGGACACCGGACAGATACCCGACGCGAATTTCCCTGCCGGCGGCGGGCCCGCCACGCAGGGATCGTTCACATCGACGAAACGGCTGCTGCCGCAACTGGCAGAAATCGGGTACCGGCCGCAGGACATCACGTATCTCGCCTTATCCCACTACCATTCCGATCACACCGCAAACGCGAACGAATTTGCTGCGTCGACGTGGATTGTCGAGGAGGCGGAACGCAACGCCATGTTTGCTACTCCTACACCGCGGATCGCGCAGGTTGCGACGTTTAACAAATTGAAGGACTCGAAGGCGATCCTTCTTCATGGCGAAGATCGCGATGTTTTTGGCGATGGGTCCGTTGTGATCAAGAGCGCTCCCGGACACACTCCAGGTCATCAAGTATTGTTTCTCAAACTGCCGAAGCTCGGACCCGTGTTATTGGCAGGCGACCTTTATCACTACCCCGAGGAACGCACGCTGGACCGGGTTCCCAGTTTCGACTCCGACCGCGAGCTCACGCGCAAGACGAGAAAAGCCATCGACGAGTTCCTAACGGCCAATAAAGCGCAGCTGTGGATCGAACATGACGTGGCGACACATGCAAAACTGCCGAAGAGTCCGAATTACGTCGAGTAATCCGAGTCATCGCTGTGCGATTCCTGCGCTACGCCGTTCTCATGTTTGTTCTTCAGGCTGGGACGCCGGCTCCAAAGCCTCAGCCTTCCGAAGCCCGCAACGCAGTGATGCGGGCCCTGCCGCTGCTGCAGCAATCGGCGGCAGTGTTTGCCAAAGAACGCGCCTGCGTCTCATGTCATCACAGTGTACTTCCGATACTCACCCTGCATTTGGCGCGCCAGCGCGGCATTGCCATCGACTCCGCCGTGTTGAGTGCGGTTGAAGCTCGAACGTTTGCCGATATCCGCAGCGACAGCGCCTTCGACAAAGCCGTTCAGGCCTCAACGTTGAACGATCCGACACCGGATGACAGCTATTTGCTGATGGCCGCAGGCGCCGCAAGAATCCCGTCGAACCTGATCCTGACTGTCTATGCGCGGCGGCTCGCTGCATGGCAGCGCGATGGCCATTGGGTGACATCGGACTTTCGTCCGCCGCATTCCAGCAGTGAATTTACGGCGACAGCAACTGCGATCCGCGCGATGCGGCTTTATATGCCTGAGGAAATGCGCTCACTTGAAGAGCAATCTTTTGCGAAGGCAAGGCGCTGGATGATCGCGAATCGTCCGCTGTCCACGGAAGATGCATCGTTTCGTTTGCTGGGGCTTGTCTGGGCCAATGCCCCACAAAAGGAAATACGGAACGCTGAACGCGACCTGACCGAACTGCGGCGCCCGGACGGCGGTTGGCCTCAGTTGCGAAGTTACGAATCGGATGCCTATTCCACCGGCGAAGCGTTGTATGCGCTCAGTGAGGCAGGAATGGCGAACTCCGCTCCAGAGTGGAGCGGCGGTCTGAAGTTCTTGATTTCCAGCCAGGCCGCGGATGGAACCTGGCGCGTTCGCTCCCGAATGTTATCGCCGGCCACTGTGAGCCCGCCGTATTTCGATAGCGGTTTCCCATACGAACACGATGAGTTTCTTTCCTATGCCGGTACCTGCTGGGCGGTGATGGCACTGTTGCGAGACCTTCCGGAAGTGAAGGAAGGGAACCCGCCGGTCCTCGAATCACAAGGCAGCCCTTCTGCCGAAGAAATCTGGAAACGCACCGCACTGTTTGGATCCGCATCTCAACTTCGCGTCTTGCTGGATGCAGGGCTGGATGCCAATACCGCAACCCCAAATGGAACGACGTTACTCATGATGTCCGCGACGGATGCGTCCAAAGTTGCGCTTCTGCTTTCGCGTGGCGCGAAACCGGCAACGAGATCAAGTTCCGGTACGGATGCATTGACGGTTGCGGCAGCGTATCGTGGAACCGCTGCCTCGATCCGAATCATGCTCGCAGCCGGCGTCGAAGCCGATCCGCCGCCACAACTCCACCTGCGAAGATCGCCGCTGACGCTTGCCGCGATGACAGGCGACATGGATAGCGTTCGATTGCTCTTGAAGTATGGCGCTGACGCCACGTCGGGTGCTGCCTTATCGGAGGCGGTAACATTCGGTTATCCGGATGTGGTGCGTGCACTGGTGCATGCGCAAGCGGATCCGGAGATTACGGAGAGTTCCGGCATCAACCTGTTGCATTGGATCACTGTTGCAAACCGAACCGAATTGGTTCCTGTGCTTGCAGGGATGGGTGTGCCGGTCAATGCGCTCGACAAAAACGGTTTCTCACCATTGATGTACGCTGTCACTCTGGACTTTGGAGATACGCGCACGATGCGTGCGTTGTTGAAAGCAGGAGCGAACCCGAAACTGGCAAACCTCGATGGCCGCGATTCCATCGCTCAGGCGGAGTTTCTCAAACACACGGATATGCTGAACGTTATGTCAGCGCGGCGCTAGTATCTGGTCGAGAAGGGCGGGAGTTCCGGCGATACGTTCCAGCCGCGGGTAGCGCAAACCGCCTTGATAATCGATTCGGACCGTATGGTAGAGATCGCCCTGCTTGATCAGAAATTCGACCGGAGGACCATTTTCCTTCGTTGCCTTGACGATCGCCTTCAACTTATCTCCATCGAACTCGACGTTGTTGACGGCGACGAGTTGCGTCCCCGAAGTGAGTCCGGCGCGGAATACTGGCCCGTCCCACAGCACAGACGTGAATTTGCCCGTGCTGTCGATGACGACGCCGAGCGAATAGGTAAGGTCCGTGACCTTGCGGCGCGTTTCGTTTGCCGCGGCGTAATCGGTCTGCGTCTCGGTATACACCAGCCGATAACCGCCGCGCTCGAGGCCATCGAGAGGAGCTCGCGGTGAAGTCTCGTCGAGGCGAGTGCGCAGAAAGGCAGCCCAATCGTAGGGCTCAACAGCGTTTAAAGCACGGACGACGTCCTCAAACGTGTACGTCATCTGACCCCAATCGCCATCGTTCACTCCAAAAAAGGACCGCGCGAAATTGTCGAGCGACCGTTTGCCATCGGAGCGTTGGCGAATCAGCGTATCCGCGTCCAGCCAGAGCAGCTGGCCTTCTGAATAGTAGTCTTCGCTGCGCTGCCAGCTCGTCCAGGGAATCGCACGGCGCCGGGCGATGATCGGATCGTTCGTCGTGTCCTGAAGATTGCGCCAGTTTCGCCCGGCGCGCACGTCATAGGCGGCGGCGGTGCCGGCCAGGCTATCGAGAGTCTGCTGGATGGTCAGGAAGCCGGCGCGCGCCGCGAGCACCTGCCCGAAATACTGGGTCTGACCTTCGTAGACCCAGAGGAGACTGTCACGCATCGGCACGTTGAGATTTGGAACCCAAAGATCGGCGGGCCGGCGATACTTGCCGTTCCAGGAATGGTTGTATTCGTGTGGCAGCAGATCGCGGCTGATGAAGGCCGTTTCCCAGGTGGTAAAGTATTTCGACGTGACGCCGTTGTCGCTGGAACGCTGATGTTCGATACCGCTGGTAGCAAGCTGGTCGCTCAAAGACAAAAGAAAATCGTAGTGGTCGAAGTGGCGCGCGCCATACAGCATGTCCGCCTGGCGCACCAGGTTGCGATGGATCTCAAGAACCCTGGAGTCCATTGCGAGAAACTGCGGGTCGTCCGCCATGACGTTCAATGTGACGCGCGAACGCCCGCCGGGATCGAGATCGATTTTCTTGAAATACCTGCCGGCAATTACCGGCGAATCGACGAGCGTTTCGTAGGACACCGTCTTGAAAGTTGTCACTAATCCGTTCGTCGATGCGTTTTCCAGCGCGGTCCCGAATTGCCAGCTTTCCGGAAGCTTCAGGCTCGCAGCCACCTGGATCTGGCGCGCAAAGTGACCGGCAGGATACAGCGACGTGGCGTACCAGTTCAGACGCAGCATATCCCGTGTGATTGCGGCGCCGCCCTGCTCGCTCTCGACCGGCGTCAGGTATTGCGCTTCCAGATCGAGAGCGCTCACTCCAGATGGAACTTCCACGTGGAAGGCATAGACATCGGCCGTGTCGCGCGTCCACTTCACCGGTTTCCCGCCGGCACTGATTTTCAAACCTGCAAAATTATGAAGGGGTCCATCGGAGGTATGTGTGCCCGGAATCCAGCGCGCGTAGAGAAGGACCATCGGCCCGGACCTCGCTACGGGAATCGTCTCGCGGATGCGGTAGATACGGTGGTCGAGGTCGGTCGCATCCACTTCAAGACGGATCACGCCCGGAAACGGGATATCCCTGGGGGCCTCGATTGCAGGCGGCATCGGCACCGGTTGCGGGGCCCCGCGAGGACCCTGCGCATGAGTCAGTCCGGTAACGAACAGGAAGACTGAAATTCCGCCCAGGAAGTATTTCATGGGTCCGAATCTTAACGCGTACCCGCGCCCCCTGAAATAGATCTTTACGGAGTACATACCCAATTAAGATACGAAGATGATTCCGTTTTCCGTTCTTGATCTCGCGTTTGTCACCGAAGGCTGCACACCGTCCGACGCGTTGCGCAACTCCCTGGATCTGGCGCAACACACGGAGCGGTGGGGGTACCGCCGTTTCTGGCTGGCCGAGCATCACAATATGATCGGGATTGCCAGCGCGGCGACCGCTGTCGTCATCGCGCACGTTGCAGGTGGGACGCGTACCATCCGTGTCGGTTCCGGCGGCATAATGCTGCCGAATCATTCACCGCTCGTGATTGCCGAACAGTTCGGCACGCTCGAATCGCTGTTTCCCGGACGCATCGATCTCGGACTCGGCCGGGCGCCCGGCACCGATGGGAGGACGCTTCATGCGCTTCGCCGGGATTTTGAGAGTGCGGAGCGCTTTCCAGAGGACGTCCGCGAACTGCAGGCATTTCTCGGCGACCTTCAACCCGGACAGACCGTTCAGGCCGTTCCCGGCACGGGCACAAAGGTTCCGGTGTGGATACTGGGATCCAGTCTCTTTGGTGCGCAGCTGGCTGCGGCATACGGTTTGCCATACGCTTTTGCGGCGCATTTCGCACCTGCCCAGCTGATGGAGGCCCTGGAAATCTATCGCAGGCAGTTCAAACCTTCCGCGCAATGCGAGCGGCCTTACGTGATGATTGGTGTGACCGGGGTAGCCGCCGATTCCGACGCGGAAGCGCGTCGTCTCTTCACGTCTCCACAACAGGCATTTACGAATATTGTCCGCGGGACCCGTGGCAGGCTTCGACCGCCAATTGATGACATTGAAACGTACTGGTCTCCGGCCGAAAAGGCCCAGGCTTCGGCCATGCTGGCATGCTCGTTTGTCGGATCCCTCGACACGGTTCGGCTCAGCCTGGAACGTTTTCTCGAAAAGACGAATGCGGATGAATTGATGATTGCTTCCGCGATCTTTGATCACGCGGCACGCCTCCGATCCTACGAAATCTTCTCGGAAATACAAAGAAACTGACTAGATCGAGAGTTGCTGGAGTAAGTGCCTGTTGCTTCCTGTTGGAAATGGCGATGACGATGATGAGGAATTGATTCTCCTGGATTTAAGCGCGCGAAGCGCATCCGAACAGCTGTAGGTGCGGTCTGTGACCGCACACGCTTTCTCGTTCAGCAGCACTGCATATTCTGGAATGTGTGCGGTCATAGACCGCACCTCCAGCTGTTCGGATGCGCTTCGTGCGATATTCAAAAAAGGCAATTGATCAGCCATCTTTCCGGAGCGGTCCCAAACAGCTACCTGTTGACAGCTGCCGCTTCCACACCCACACAGTTTGACCCTGGCCTCCCCGCCGCACTGCTGGCCCAACTGACGGCGGGTGTCCCGCCTCAGGTAGGTTATCTGTCGCTCGATGTGGGAACCACCAGCGCAGAAAACGTGAAGACCATCACGGTTGGTGCCGTCAATGTTTCCGGACGGGTTGTTTTTGGTGAGAATCCGAACCTCGCGAAGATCAATATCGGTCTCGTACGGGATCCGGATCTCATTGCGGTGCCCGATGCGCTGTTGCCTTTGCCGCCGCCGCAGGGAACGCCGACCGGATCGCGGCAGGGTAATGGACAGGTGGCAACGAACGGCACCTTCAATCTGAACATGGCGGTGGCGATTTTCGCATGAATGTCAGCGGCATGCCTTCGGGCAATTACGTGAAATCGATATGCCTGGGCAATGAGAACCTCCTCGACAATGGGCTTCACGTCGCTGGATCTGACCGCAATTCCGTAACGGGATTATTCACTGCCTAACGGAGCCGCGGATGCAACACGCCAGACATGCGTGATTACGCCAGCATATCCAATACCGCATGATCCAACCAGCTGACTAAATTGTAACTTTCAAGAAAGCCGCAATGCCCGCCATGTGGCATGACGCTGATCTTGAGCGCGCGGCTCGACGCTAAATCCGCGAGATCTACAATCGGAATCACCGGGTCGTCAGCGGAAGCGTACAGGCGCGTCGGTACCTCCAGGTCGGCGAGCACGGGTCCAGTTATATCGTAGCCGTGCAAATAGGAATCGAGATCCGGAAAGTTCGTGTAGCGAGCGACAAAAAACTCCGTAGTCTCCGTCAGTGTTGGAAAACGCCGCAAATCTCCGAAGTCGTACAACTCCGGGAAAGTCGCAGCCTTTGCCAATAGCGAGCGCCGCCAACGGGTCAGAAAATAGTGCCGATAGACCCAAAGTCCGTTTTCCAGGGCATGCATCGTGCTGTGCGGACGCAGCACCGGACAGATTGCAACGGCTCGAGTCAGCGGCAGGGCAGCAGCGCGCGCCCGGGCGGCCACTCGCAGCGCGAAGTTGCCGCCCAGGGAATGACCAATCAAGAAAGTACGCGCCGCGGGATGCGCTTCGGAGATGCGCTTGGTTGCATTGACAACTTCGTCGATACGGCACGAGTGGAATAGATCTCGGTTTAGACCGTGAGTTTCCCCATGATCGCGGAAGTTCAGCCGAAAGACGTCGTAACCGCCGTCATAAAGAACGCCTCCCAATGACAGTACATAATTCGCCGCGGCGCTGCCCTCCCACCCATGCAGAAGGATCGCGAGGCCGCGCGCGTCCCCGGGTTGCGGGCTGTAATGGCCGAGAAGACGGACGTCGTCACCACAATCGAGCACTTCCGGCCGCGACGCAGCAAGCAGTGGCCGTACACGGTGACGTAACAACCATCGCCGCAGCTCCGATCCGGCCAACAGGGATTGAACGTGCTGATGACCGATGCCGAGCGGCGCGCTAAATGCGCCCGAGGCGGGTGGGTGCGGTATGTCCATCATCGTCGCAGACAACTCTCTTACTTTTTATTCTGCTGCTCAAATGCTTTTCGCTGCTCATTGGTGAGATACGCATGAATGTCATCCACGTCCTTTTCCTGCAGGATGTCGTCAAACCGGGGCATGCCAAATGCCTCACGCGCTCCACGAAATACAATTTCCTTGAAGGCATTATGCGTTGCCGTTGTCATCTGCAGCAAGTTCGGCGTGATATTTGGTGTAAATACGTGGCACTGCGTACACGTCTGTACGAACTTCAGTTCTCCAGCGCTGATCGCATCTTTCGAAGCATTATTTTGGGGAGGCTCTGGAATGACGTCGTTCCTCCGAAGCGGTGGCTTGGGAACGGCCTCACCATCCAATTTGAAGGCAATGATGCGATTTTGATTCAGATACTTGAACGCCGCGCTCTGTGGCGAGATCGCGGACACAATCGCGGTGCCTCCATAGCCGACCTGGACCGCCACGTATTGGTTGCCATTAACCGAATATGTCATTGGTGCAGCCATGATCGTGCTTCCCGTATCAATCTTCTTGAGAACCTTCCCCGTATCCGCGGCATACACCCAGAACTCTCCGTCGCCACGCCCCTGGAATACGAGATTACCGGCAGTCGTCATGACTCCGCCGTCATACGAGCGATATCCATTCGACGTTTCATGCTCCCACACCATCTTCTGCTTAACGGGATCCCAGGCGCGCAAGACTTCCCGTACCAGTTTTCCAGGCCGAGGGGCTTTGATGTTTGATAACTCCGGAAGAGGCCCAAAGTAAGGACTCAATGTCCTGGCATCGTAAAGTTGTGCTTTCATCGGAGTACCCTCATGATGCCGGAGTCGCTGCGCTGAGTTGTCACGCATGACATCAAAGACATACTTTCAAATCATCAAGGGAATCCTGGGGAATGCAAGAGTACGAACGATACGGAGTGCCGGTTCGAAGAAGGTGTCGTCGACCGCATCCTGCCGGATGATAATGACGGGTCGCGGCATCAGCGATTCATCATCAGGCTGGCATCCGGCCAGACTCTTCTGGTGGCGCACAATATCGATCTGTCGACTCGAATACCAATAGCTGCGGCCTCTCACGTCAAGCTGCATGGCCAATTCGGATGGAACGACAAAGGCGGAGTCGTTCATTGGACGCATCGGGATCCGAAGCAACGTCACGAAGCCGGTTGGATCGAAACCGGCGGCCGAACGTACGACTGACACGGGTAAGGCCCTCTGATTGGGACAGAAGTCCACGTAGTAGCCGACAGGGACTTTGCCCGGTTCCCGAATCTCAAGTATCAGAATCCTCTTTATAGGCCGGCCCCGACGATGGCATTGCACACAGCCGTGCACATCTGGTATGGAGGTCGCGCGATGACTTCGGTCAAACCTTCCAACGATGCTCCGACCGTCGATGAAGTGAAGCGGATCTGCGCGATCACTGATCCGGTTATCCGAAACTTGCGCATTACCGAGTGCTATTCGCGTCTGTCCGCGGCTATCGGAAAGCGGACGGGGCCATGCGCGAATTGGTGCACGTTTGCCACCTGGGCATCGAAACAGGCGGGCCAGACGATTCGCGGTGAGGACCTGCTCGATAAATTCGCAGCGTTGTCGAATCGAGACACGGATCTTTTCCATCCGGTGCAGTCATTCTGGGCATGGCTGGTGCGCCGCGGTTTGTTCAGGCCCGACACTCGGCTTGGCCGGCTGGTCCATGCGATTCATGGACCGCTGGATGCTTTCGAGCTGTCCAGTGACGCCGTGGCGCGAGGCAACAAAAAGGTGTTCGAAGAAATCGGCCTGGAGTTTGCGCGCTATGTTGAATTGTGTCCACCGGGCGTCACGATCGAGTCGGACGAATTCCAGTCCTTTCAAAACGGCTTGCGCGACGGCGATCCACCCGAAGGCCAGGGAAGGTTGCGATTCGCGTTTCAGAGATATCAATTGCAGTCGAACGACCGGATCAAGCTGGCGCAGAACATTCTGATGGCTAATCTTCAAATCGGTTTTCATGAGCAAACCCGGCTGCAACCCGAGATTCGGGAAGCCCTGGAAGCAGCGCCAGCTGCGGCCGACGAACTGGGCTGGCTTGCACTCAAAGCGTTGTTCCCGGGTATTCGTTTCGGCAGGCCGGCCCAGCTGATCGCGGCGCTGCTTCACATTCCTGCATCCCGCTTTCAGAAATATGTCGGCGATCTCACATGCCGGATTGTCACCAATGCTTTGATGGTTCTTACGTTGCCACGAGAAACTCTTCTGGATCTCCATCGGAACCTGGAGGTCCCGTATCCGGAAAGTCTTATCCACGTCGACGACGAAGAACTTGCGCAGTTCCTTGCTTTCTGTGAGCCGCCGAACAGAACGGTTGACGATTGTGGCGCCAGGGATTGGTCGGATCTCTCGCAGCGCATTCATTTCATCGCGCATCTGTTTCGCGCGTTTCAGGAAAGCCCGGATCTGTTTGGAGCTCCGTTTACTGCGGAACAGGTTCGAGCACTGATGGAGGGTAGGGTGCCAACCGGAAAGTTATAAAGGGTTTGCGTTGGAACACTGAATCTATCGCGTTGGCGATTCCAACTGCCGGAACGGGCCGGCAGCATAAACGACTTTTCCGCCGACCATTGTCAGCATCGATTCGATCGTGCCAATCTGGTCGACCGGCACTGTCATATAGTTCTTCGATAGAACAGCGATGTCGGCAAGCTTCCCAACTTCGAGCGATCCACGCTTTTCTTCGTCATGCGAAAACCACGCGCTACCGATCGTGTAGAAGCGAAGAGCATCTTCACGGCCAGGGCGTTCCTCAAGCCCGCGCAACGAGACGCCGCCGACCGTCTTGCCATCGAGCATCCATTGCAGAGAGGTGAAAGGATTGTACGATGCCACGCGATGGGCGTCGGTTCCAGCACCGATCGGTACTCCAAGTTTCTTCCCGGTCATCATCGGCGGCATCGCGCGCTGGTCGTCGCCCGAAAAATAGAGCGAATCCTGAACCGTCCAGCCCATGCCCAGCGCCTTCATACGCGCCAGATTCTTCGCGGATGCATCGCCGAGGTGTGCGATGGACCATCGCAGATCTTTGATCGGCACTTCGCGATTCAACCGTTCGTAGAGAGTGAGAAGATGATCGACGGAAGCATCGTTGTTCCAATGCATCGTCATGGCCAGGCCGCGTTCGGCCGCCCACTTGGCTATCCGATAAAAGGACGCCTTATCCGCATCGCTGGGGTTGTCGTTGTTGTACATGGCGATCGTGACGCGTTCGCCGAAGCCGCCGAAGCGCAGCATCTCGTCGCCGAAGCCCATCGGCAACATCCGCGCAAGACCCTGGAGTTCTTCGAATTCTGAACCGGCGGTCTGCCCATTGAGACTGTAGGTCACGCGAACCGTCATCTGCTTCTGCCGCCAGACATCGAAGACGGCCTGATAGTCCGCAGCAGAAAAATTGCCGCCACCAGGATCGCCGACGCCCGTCAAAGCAAGCCGGTTCAGTTCGCGAAAGAATTTCTTCGTACCGGCCACCTGCTCGGCGAGACTCGGCTTAGGCAGCTTGTCGAACAGCGCCACGATAGCAGGTTGCGTGCCGTTGATGCCGCCAGTGAGGTTGCCGCCAGGATCGCGTTCGAACGTCGCTCCGGCAGGCAGATTCGAATCCGAGACGAGCTGCAATGCCTTCAATCCCGTCGGCGTCATGAGCACCCAGCCGTAAGCGAGCTGGACGTAGACGGGATTGTTCGGTGCGGCAGCCACAAGCTCTGCCTGCGTGGGGCGCCGGCGCTCCTTGAACTGATTGGTGTTCCACCCGCCGGCAACGATAAGCCAGGTGCCGGGTTTCATTGTTGAAGCCGCCTGCCGAATTCTGTCGAGCGCTTCGGAAAGAGACGCCACTCCGGTCCAGTTCACTTCGGTGCCGAAACTCAAACCCGCTCGAATGGCGTGAATGTGGGAATCGATTAGCCCGGGAATGACCGTGCGGCCCTGAAGATCGATGACACGCGTCTTCGAAGTTGCGATCTTTCGAATCTCCGCGGATGTGCCGAGCGCCAGAATCCGTCCGTCATAGATGGCAAGCGCCTCGCGCGTGGAAAACGCATTGTCGACCGTCAGAATCTTGCCGTTGACCAGGATCGTGTCGGGCGCTTGAGCACGCCCAGGCACAGCCGTCATGAGCATCAAACCGAGAACAGCCGCTGCCAGGTTTCTCATGGTGACCGAAGCATACACCGGCCAACTTTCCTGCGGCCAATGAAACACCCATGATTTCGATTAGCAAAGCTATTTCTCTGGCCCGCTGTTAGCCTTGAATCGAATCGGCGCTTGTGAAATACGCCGGCACCTCGCGAATTAATCCTTGCTTAATACTGAGTAACTTCCGCTCGGATTCAGCTTACACCTGCGTGACGGCCGTCAGCGTAAGCCACGAATTGTACGAAGAGCGCCGGTAATGTCCGCCGTCGATCATGGAGATTTTAGTGAAAAGAATTGTAATGATTGTAAGTCTTGCGGTTGTGTCCTTCGTATTTCTATTCAATTCGCCGCCCGCGAGAGCTGAGGTCATGGTGGCATCGATGGCCCCGAATCTTTGCCTCGACGCCAACCAAACATCGAATATCGTCGCATTGTGGGGTTGCCATGGTGGAGCGAATCAGAATTTCTTTACCACCGCTTATGGGAAGCAGACTTTCAACGGACGTTGTCTCGATCAATCCGGTCCCAATGCGGGCGCCGGTCTCGTGATGGCTGCCTGTGATGCCAACAAACCAAGCCAGCGTTGGTCTTTGGTAAGCAAAGCCGGTGATGCGAACGCTTTAGGTTCACTGCGCAATGAATCCGGATGGTGCGCAAATATTGCCAATGGAAACGCGACTCAGGGTGCTCAGGTTATCGTCTGGACCTGTCCTGCAAAGAGTGCCACAGGCCGAAGAAATGACGTATGGGGCCAAGGCACATTCAAGCCGATTGCGTCGGCGGGAGTGTCGCCGGCAAACATCGCGAAAATGAGTCAAGTGGGCAGCATCGTTGCTTCGGGAGCTGGAAACATCGTTGCATCGGGTGCCGGAAACATCGTGGCATCAGGCGCAGGAAACATTGTCGCATCGGGCGCCGGAAACGTCATCGCCATCAGCAGCGGCGCTCTGATGGGCCCCTAGATTCGGTTCAATTCCGGCCTGTTTCGTCGAATGAGCCTCGCGGATATCCGCGGGGCTCTTCGGGGCTCTTCGTTCGGACGTGACGGCACACCCGTTCACACGTTGACATAGCGCATCATGGGTTCAGCATAGCGGGTTCCGGCTGCAATGCCTTTTGGCGCTAATGCATCAATTCGCGCGAGATCCGAAGCTGTCAACTCGATCTCGGACGCTGCAACATTCTGTTCGAGATAACGCCTTCGCTTGGTTCCCGCAATGGGAACGATGTGCTCGCCCTGGGCCAGAACCCAGGCCAGCGCCAGTTGTGCCGGAGTCACTCCCTTTTCGCGGGCCATCTCGGATATACGCTGGACCAACGCAAGATTCTTCGAAAAATTCTCTCCCTGAAACCTCGGTGAGTTTCGGCGGAAGTCATCGGGCGCGAGATCCTCAAAGCTCCTGATCTCGCCGGTGAGAAAGCCGCGACCCAGCGGAGAATAAGCCACAAAGCCGATACCCAGTTCCTGCACCGTCGACAGAATGCCGTCCTCGGGATCACGGCTCCACAGCGAGTACTCGCTTTGAAGCGCCGTAATCTTGTGCACGACATGGGCGCGGCGAATGGTGGCGGGAGCGGCTTCACTCAATCCGAGATATTTAACCTTGCCCGCGCCCACGAGTTCAGACATGGCGCCTACCGTTTCCTCGATCGGAACATTCGCATCGACGCGGTGCTGGTAGTAAAGATCAATACATTCGATGCCCAGCCGTTTCAGCGAAGCATCGCATGCCTGACGCACATACTCCGGTCGTCCATTGATGCTTCGCGCTGCCGGATTCGAAGGGTCCCTTTGAATTCCGAATTTCGTCGCGACAATGATTTCGGACCGCCGGCTGCGGAAGGCGCGGCCCAGCAGTTCTTCGTTGGTGAATGGGCCATATACATCGGAAGTGTCGAAGAAATTGATCCCCAGTTCGAGGGCGCGATCCAGCGTTGCAAGCGATTCCGATTCGTCAGTCGCGCCATAGAACTCGGACATTCCCATACAGCCAAGACCTTGTTCGGATACGTTCAGTCCCTGACTTCCAAGCTTGCGTCGTTTCAAGTTGCCTCCGTTCCCAGTCTGTCTTCCACTGCACCCGAGCTTCGTTTTTCTCATTGTAATTGACGACCCCGGAATTACTCATCCTTGGCGATGATTGGCCACCCATCGGAATCCCACGTCAGCGGGCGGATGGCCAGCTTGCTGGCTCCGTT
>Ga0134122_10001103_pt1 | contig 19341 bp, 16 predicted proteins | sample KB302_FD_96461 | JGI IMG/M metagenome (GOLD analysis project Ga0134122, IMG submission 96461) | Terrestrial soil microbial communities without Nitrogen fertilizer from Kellogg Biological Station, Michigan, USA - KB3-0-2 | ecosystem: Environmental > Terrestrial > Soil > Unclassified ... | reverse complement strand
TTCAGCGCGCCGCGTCTCATCTTCGCTGCCGCGCGCGACGGCTTTCTGCCGTCGCTCCTCGCCACCCTCGGCGCAAAGCGCCGCGCGCCCGTCTTTGCCATCGTGGTGCATGCCGTGATCGCCGCGTGGCTGGCGCTCTCCGGCACCTTCGTCGAGCTCGCTATCCTCACCACCTTGGCCGCCGTCGGCATCTACATCCTCGGCTGCGTCTCCGCCGTGGTGCTCCAGCGGCGCGGCGTTGCCACCGTCGGCGCGCCGCCGAACTTCAAGGGAACCACAGCCGCCGCCGCAGTTGGCATCGGCGGCATGCTCTGGGTCGCGGCTCAGGCGACGCTCCGCGAAGCGCTTTCAATAGCGATCGCTCTGGCCATCATCGGCGCCCTCTATCTCGCGGTCCGCACCCTGCGCCGCAGATCTTAGAAGGACGCGCTCGGCCTATGGTTTCCTCCCCGCTTGCCAAGCGAGGGCGACCTGCATAGTTTCGGCGGCCCTTCGAGATATGCACCGGTAGCTCAGCTGGATAGAGCACCAGACTACGAATCTGGGGGTCGTGGGTTCGAATCCTGCCCGGTGCGCCACTCTCTTCCAGGGGGGACCTTGTGATTCCTTATTTTTTCGGGCGTTTTTCCCAACCCGCGAAATTACGAACAGCAAAGATTCGCCATGACCGGACATGAGGCACGCGATGCGCACGCGGTCATAGACCTAGATGCCGCTCTGAAACGCAATGAAAGTGAATGAACTATTCCTAAATTTCGTTCAGCGCCCGTCTTTCGATGCAATTTGCACGAAGAAGCCGTCGGGATCCCTAAGATTGACCGTCGAGCCGCCGGTATTGGCCTGATACGAATCTCTCGCTTTGGCATCCGGCAGTTCGCTGTTGATTTTGTCGGCGAGGCGTTTGGCAGCAACCCGATCCATATGATCGACTGCCACTGCGAAATGCGTGATCACGCCCTTTTTTTCGGCGACTGAATCGATGCTGATGTACCCGTCAGGCAAGTCCATATGGACACCCGTACCGGCGTCCGTTGCCGGCCAGCCTTTTGTGACGCCAAATAATTTTTGATAAAAAACAAAGGAACGCTCAATATCGCTAACCGTGAGCGCGACGTGATTGACGCTCAAGCCGCGAACAATCGGAGTGGGAGCCGGGGCGGCACCCTGCGCGAGCGCCCTCTCTGGCAAGACCAATACGGCCAGCGCTTGGACAAGATGGCGTCGCGTCATGCGGCCGCGTTCATACTGATCGAACAATGAATCAATCATGGAATCCATTGGCGTTTCCTCCTTCGCATTGGCCGGGTACGTTAGCACTCCGGTAAGGGCGGTTCAGGGTCAACTTTCGCCGGTAGCCTACCCCTGCACTTATGTCTGATGTAGTGCCGAACGCGGTCATTGCGGCTTTGTGCGCTACGCCGATGGCGGGCGGCAGCCGGTGGGCTTGCGCGACTGCACAGATTCCGCGTTGTTTGAACTCCACTCGAGGAAATAGCGCTCAAGCAAAAAGGGCCTCGCGAACGAGGCCCTTCGCAAACCATGCAACGAACGCTTAGCCGCGTCCGCCACCCGCAGGAGCTGCCGGCGTCATCGCGGGAAGCGGTGCGCGGGGCGGGGTCACGGGCAACAGTTCGGGCTGCTTGCCGATGATGGCGTTCAGCGCATTCCAGCCGCAGATCTCGTCGCTCCATGTCGGTGGTGTGGCCGCCATGCCACCGACCCCGATGGCGCCAAGGAACTGGTTGTCAACCACGATGGGGAGGCCGCCTGCGACCGGAAAATTACCCTGCTGGAATTGCTGCGCCGCTGTCCACGGATTGAGCGCCACCTGGTTTTGCAGCACGTGCGTTGGATTGCGTGTGGTCCAGGCAGTCTTGGCTTTCGCGAGCGCGGATTCAGCGGCGCCTTTCGGCTGGCCGTCGGCGCGGAAGTAATAGGTCAGCGTGCCGTACTGATCGAGCACCGCGACACTGACGCTCATGTTCTTTGAGGCGGCTTCATCGACACAATGCTTGGCGAGCTTCTCCGCCACGGAGACGCTTATTTGCGCATTCTCATGAATGCGCTCTGCCATCGGGCCTTTGATGACGATATCGCTGAGTGACGCACCCATGCTGGTGCCCGCAATCATTGTGGCCGCTCCGGCGGCCAGCAGTCCCATACGAAATTTCACGGTGGTTCCCTCCTAATGTTTGTGCAGAAACCCGATAGTGCATCAGTTTGAACAAACTGACGCACTATCGGAAAACAACGAAACGCCTGCTAATTCTTCTGAGTGGCCCCCGCCTTGGCCTGCTCTTCGGCGAGCACTCTCTTCGCCGTCTCGAGCTGGCGCTTGGCGCGCGCATCCCAGGTCGTCGGATCGACGAAAGGATGCGGGTCGCCCGGCTTGCGGGTGGCGAGCTTCTTGGCGCGCTCGTGGATGCCGCCGCCCGGATAGCCGTTCGGGTCCTGCCAGGCATGGGTCTGGATATAGACCTGCACGCCCTTCACAGCGTTCACCTTCTCGGCGTTCTTCACGCCTTGCTCGGCACCCGCAAGGCCCGGCGCGCCGCCGCCGCCGCCACCCCAGATGCCGCGATAGGTCTGCGCACCGTCATGCAGGACGAGGCCTTCGACGAACAAATTGCCCGGCGTGTGGCCTGGGGCGGTGTGGACGATGAGGTGCTGATCGCCGAGGTCAAGGTGAGACCCCTCATTCACTTCCATGTCGCGCTTCGGCACTTCGGTCGGCTTGCCGTTGTCGCGGTTGTTGGGCTTGCCGGCAGTTTCTTCAATCATCTTCCAGTCTTGAGGCGCCGCCACGACGCGCGCGCCGGTGAATTCTTGCAGACGCTTCGCGCCGCCGAAATGGTCGGTATGGCCGTGGTTGATGACGATGTATTTGATCTGGTGCGGGTCGATGCCCATCTTCTTGATGTTCGCCTCGATCAGGTCGACGAAGGGCTCTTGCGCCGTGTCGAACATGATGTGGCCTTGCGGCGTCGTTAAGACCCACGACGACACGTAGCAGGGACCGACATGGTAGAGATTGTCGAAGACCTTGAAGGGCTCGATCTTCTGGATCTCGACTTCCCGCGAGCGGGGTCCGATGCGGCAGATCTTCTCGAGCGTATCGTTGGGGGAAGTTTTCGCATTGGCGCGGGCTTGGGCCGCAGCAGCGGAAGCCTTCGCCGCAGCCGCTTCGGCTTCGGCGTTCTGCGCAAGTGCCGCAGATCCCATAAGACCGGCGGCCACGAGGCAGCTCGCCGTCAGCATCCAGACTTTTCTCATTCCAATCCTCCCTAAGCCCGTGCCGGGCGCGTTGAATTTTGCAACTGTAGCCATTCTATAGCGTTGCCGCCCGCTACGGAAAGGGTGCGGCACCGCGGTTTTGCCCGCTGCAGCCCGGACCCATCTCAAAAAAACCTTGCAAGCGCGGGCCGTCCGACGTTTGCCGCGGACCTATGACGGCCGCCAATTTTGCGCGATAGTGCCGGCGAGCGAACAATCATGCGACGCCGCGATATCTTAAATGGCGCTGCCGGCGCGACGCTGGCAACCGCGCTCGGCCCGAACCTGCCGGCTCAAGCCGCGCAGGCTCAAGTCGTCCGGCCCGCCGATTTTGTGCTCAAGAACGGGAAAATCCTCACCGTCGATCGCTCCTTTACGATTGCGGATTCGATTGCCATCGGGGGCGATAAGATCGTCGCGGTGGGCCCGAACGCAGCGATGGCGGCGCACACGACGCCGGCAACGCGGACGATCGATCTCAACGGCAAGGCCGTCATTCCGGGTCTCGTCGATTCGCATGCGCACATGGACCGCGAAGGACTGAAGGCGATCTTCCCTTCGCTCGGACGCGTTCGCTCGATCGGCGACATCAAGGACAGGATCAGCGAGCTCGCCCGCCAAAAGAAGCCAGGCGAGTGGATCGTGACCATGCCGATCGGCGATCCGCCATTCTATTTCGACGTGCCGGAGATTCTGGCCGAGAAGCGCTGGCCGACCCGGCAGGAGCTCGACGCCGCTGCTCCGAACAACCCCGTCTTCATCCGCTCGATCTGGGGCTTTTGGCGGAGCACGCCGCCGCTCGTTGCTTGCGCCAACACGGAGGCGTTGAAGCGCGCGGGCATCACCCGCGACACCGTCTCGCCGCTCCCCGAGCTCACAATTGAAAAAGACGCACGCGGCGATCCGACGGGCGTCTTCATCGAGGACGGGATGCAGCCGACCGCGGAGCTCATCTGGTTCCGCGACGCAACAAAATTCTCGCGCGCCGATCGCGTTCGCGCGCTGCCCATCGCGGCAAAGGCCTACCACGCCTTCGGAACGACGAGCACCTTCGAAGGCCATGGCATCGCCAACGAAGTTCTGCGCGCCTACAAGGACACCTATCGGGCGGGCACGCTGACGATGCGCGCGGGCCTCGTCTTCAGCCCGAACTGGAAGGCCGCAGGAAATGCGCCGCTGGAACACTTCGTCGAGGCCTGGGGCGGATGGTTGGGCGAGCCTTTCTTCGGCGACGATTGGCTCAAGGTGACGGGCATCTACGTCAACATCGGACGGCAGAAGGGCGACGAGCTGCGCGCGACCGCCGCTCCCTATACCGGATGGGCTGGGTTCAACTACGACACCGGACAGCCGCGCGAGCGCGTGAAAGAGCTGCTCATCCACTGCGCCAGAAACGACATTCGCGCCGTGTGCAATTTCAATTCGCCGGGCCTGATCGATCTTCTGGATGAAGTCGATCGCGAGGTGCCGCTGAAGGGACGGCGCTGGGTCATCGTGCACATCAACGTGCTCTCCAAAAGAGACATCGAACGCATTGTGCGCATGGGCCTCGTGCTCACCTCGCATACCAACTCGAACATCTACAAAGAAGGCCACACCTGGCAGACGAAGCTCCCGCGCGAGCGGCAAGGCGAAAACACGCCGCTTAAGGATCTCTTGAGCGCAGGCGTAAATGTCGGGCTGATCACCGACAATGTGCCCATCTCGCTGTTCTGGCCGATCTGGGAGTCGGTCGCGCGGCGCACCCGCGTTACCAATGAGCGCATCTCGCCCGAGCAGGCGCTTAGCCGCGCCGAGGCGTTACGCTGTGCGACGATGAACGGGGCCTATGTCACCTTCGATGAAGACAAGAAGGGCTCGCTCGAGGCGGGCAAGCTCGCGGACCTCGCCGTCCTGAGCGCCGATCCGCTCACGGTGGCGGAAGAGAAGATCCGCGATATCAGCGCCGAAATGACCATGGCCGGCGGCAAGATTGTGCATCAAACCCCGAATTTCAAAGGCTGAATCAGGCCCGCGCAAGCGCCGTTTTTAAGAGCCGCAAAGCCCGCACAAATCGGTGAAACCAGTTGAGTCTTGTTGGCGCAGGCAGATAATCACCCACTTGTCGCATACGGTGTCGGTACCATCTTTCGCTAAGAGGAGACCAAAGATGCGCTTGATCGCTTTTATCGTGGCGGCGCTTTTTGTCAGCGGCCCCGCTGCCGCGGAGTGGAAGGATTACAACGTTATCGTTGAAGGCTTCGCAGTCGCCTTCCCAAACGAACCGAAGGTCGACGAGGTGGCGATGTATCAGATCGTCCCCGGCAAAATGGTCCCGGCACACGTCTATACGGCCAACTACAACAAAGGCGTGTTCAAGGTGACGGTCGCCGACGCCCGCGATGCGAATCTTCAGGAAGCCCCCGTTCTCGCTCAAGCCATGCGGCAACTGACGCAGGGCGGCGGCCAGGTGAAGTTCGACATCCCGCACCGCATCTACCGGATCTATGGCCGGCAGTTGAGCGTCGCGCGGCCAAACGGCAGCCTTACGACGGCCGCGGTATTCTTCGCCAATGAACGCCTCTACATGATCGAGAGCACGAGGCTTCAAGGCGGCAGCGACAGCGACCTTATCCAATTCCAGCAATCGCTCGTCTTCGACCGCAACACCGCGAACCGCACCCCCCAGCAGGTGGAAGCCATTCGTGCGGCGTGCTTGCGCGGCGTGGCGGGGAACGATCGGCCCGGCAACCCGGCCGGCGTGGGCGACCCGCGCTGCGCGCAGGACAACTGAGCGCCTCACCACAGAGGTTCTCTGCGTGTGAATCAAAACGGAGGGCAGGCACCTTGGTGTCTGTCCTCTGAATTCATGAAATTCGTCCAAGAATGATCTGGCGGTGAAGCACCGCCTCTATGCCCGATTGGCGGCGGGCTGACCCACAGCGATAGGGGCACTGGTCACACCACGAAACGCCAAAGTACCGCGCATCTGAATCGCGGCATGATCGAGTCGCCAGCCAGGCACCGCGCGGAACAGGGCCTCAAATAAGGCCATGAGTTCAACGCGGGCCAAATGCCTGCCTAAGCAGACATGAAAACCCGTGCCGAACGTCATGCCCGCTGAAGTCTGTGCATCGAGCCGCAGCTCATCACCTTGAGATGCGACCGCAATATCGCGGTTCGCGCTGGCGAGCACCGGCATGACCGCTCCGCCCGCTGGTACAGCGAAGCCTTGAATATCGATGTCCTCGGCCGCAATCCGCACGCCGCCATAAAGAATAGGAGTGCCAATGCGCAGCAATTCCTCTACCGCCAAGGACCAATCGACATCGCCGCGATCAATGAACGCGCGCTGCTCCGGGAACTCATCCAAAGCGATCAAAGCATTACCGAAGGCATCGATCGTGGTCTCTTGGCCGGCGAACAACAAAAGCAGGATGTTGGCGACGACGTCGTCGTGTTCCCACCGGCCGGCCGCTTCCTCCGCCAGCATTACAGCCACCAAGCCATCTGAATCGAATTTGCCTTGTGCCAAGGTATTCTCGATCTCCGCCTCCAGCGGCCGAAAGTCGTCGTCGGGGACAGCCGAACGGCGAAAGTCGATCGCGCGGGCAATCGAAGCCGTGGCTGTCTTCAGAAGGCCGGTATCGGGCATAACCATGCCCAACAGCCGGCCGAGCACATCGAGCAATAGCGGCGCCGCATAATCGCGGATCGCATCGAACCGCCCTTTTGCCGCGAGACGAGTCGCCAGCGTCAGTGCATCCGTGCGCAAAGACTTCGCCAGCTCCATCGCTTTGGCCGGCGTCACGGCCTGGTTGAGCGGCCGACGCAGCAATCCGTGCTGCGGCGGGTCGGCCAGCAAGAGCGAGCGCGCAAGAACGGCATGAATTCGATTGCTGATCAGCGACTGACGAACGGCTTGATAGGTTCCCGGCGGAGCCTGCAGGAGAAGAGGATGTTTGAGGGCACTCGAAACCAACCGATGGGTGAACAGGTAGAACGTGGAATGGAGTCCGGGAAATGGCGGAACGCCAACCAGTGCGCCGCCGGTCGAGCGCGCCGCCGCAAACGCGGGGTAGGGATCGACGTCGAGGACGAACGGATCGAAGTCTGTGCTCATGCCGCCGATGAGATATTCTTGATGAAGATCACCCTGTGTCCGCCCGAACTCGTGTCTTGCGGCAAGAAGTTGGGGCACACCCGTAGGAAATCACAACCCACGACCCGATGGTAGAATCGCAGCGTCGGGTCGCGGATCAAGGAGTCCAGTGGCGGCTTGCGGCCTGTTGCCGACCATGAATCGATCGCAGCCTTAAAAATTGGGTCGGCGCGGACCTTGTCGGGCCCGTCGTCCTCCGCACCGGCATAGGAGGGACAGCGGCCATCGCCGATAGCCCACTCCGCGCCGAAGGCGCTAGCCCTTGCAATGCCGTCATAGATCAAATTTCGCACGATATTTTCGCCGCGATATTCCGGATGGACACACAGGCTGTAGACATAGACCGAACGGACCGGATTGCTGGCAGGCAGGGACGAGAATGCTCCGAAATCACGCGGAAACCTTGTGTCGTCGAATGGAAGTTCGCTTGTTGGAATGCAGCAAAGGGCCGCCGCCAGACGGTCGGGGACAGCCGCTACGAGCATCAAGTGGCCAAGCTTGAGGCGCCGGCGAATGACATCTTCACCCGCTTGCAGCGAAACCGGCCAGGCTGCTGCCTCCAAGGCCGCCAGCGCAGGCACCTCGAGCGGATCCAGATAACGGAAAGCGATTGTCGGATAAGATGATGAGCGCATGATCTACTATGTCAGCCATCCCTTGCACATGTACACCGTGGCAGTAGTGCTGCTTTGGTATGGGGATGAGCTCCGGCCGCATTTTCGCTTTGTGCCCTACCATATGGCCTATCTGCTCCGAGAAGCAGGACCAGGGGTCGTCATTTGGTGTGACTTCGACCGCTTGTCCGGCACAGACATCCAGCTAGCTGTGCAACTGCGGAGCGAACTGGAACAGCGCGACCTCACCCACCTCAACCATCCGTCGCTAAGCGAACAGCGGTTCGAATTGCTCAAACGCCTGCACCGTGAAGGCGTCAACGCTTTTGGCGTGCGGCGACCGGACGAATCATTCGACGGCCTGCGCTACCCGGTTTTTCTGCGGGACGAAGTCGGCGCGAAATACAAGCGGCCCACTCTCTTGCCGGATCGGATGTCTCTCGCAGCGGCGGTCGCTGGACTGCCGGGGTCACGAATCATCAAGCCGATGATCGTCGAGTTCGGCGCCAAACCTGGGGCCGATGGCTTCTATCGCAAGTTCGGCGCCTACCGTGTTGGCGAGGAAATATTCCCGCAGCACTGCTTCATTTCGCCGCACTGGTTCGTCAAACACGCGCCCATGCACACGCCGGAGCATCTCGCAGAACATCTATCCTATGTGAAGGAGAACCCGCATGCGGCAGAACTCAAGGCACTGTTCGATGGCGCGGGAATACAATACGGCCGGATCGACTACACGCTCGTGGATGGGCGCATGCAGGTTTTCGAAATAAATACCAATCCAAGCGTCCTCACCAACCCGCCCACTCCATCCGACAGTTTCGATCAGCGTCCCTACGCGGAACGCTACATCGAGGCATTGCTGAAATTACCAAGCGCCAAGTCTGCCGTCACGCACACGGCGATAGACACAAACCATAAAAATTACCTGCAGCGCCTGTACCAGTGGTTCAAGCGTCAATACGACGCGGCAGACAGGGACTTCATCCCGCCGCCCGACTTCGGCCCGGTTCCGGAACGCTAGAAAGCCTTGCGCCCGCGTGATCTCGAGCGGCGCTACGTCACGATTGCTCGGTCCAGACTGTTGCTCGCGCCAGACTCTGGCGAAAATGCGCGCCGTATGCCTTGGCCAGAGGCGCCGAAAACACCGCGAGGATTGCTTCGAACGCATCGAGAATTTGCTGGTCGTCGCAATTCTCCTTCTGGAGCAGGAAGCGCAGCGCATCCTGTGCCAGCGGCGAGATGGCCAGCGCCTCGCTATAGCCCTGCTCCGCACTTAGCACGTGCGCTTTAAAACTCGCCATACAGCTCGACCAGATCGCCTGGGCGCAAGCGAGCCGCGTTCCCAAATGCGAGATCGGACAGTGCTCGCCGACGAAGAAGTTTATCCCTTCTACGGCAAAATGCAGATCGTGAAAGTTTGCAAATTCAGGATCCAATCCGGCGTCCGCGTAATACCGGCTCTTTACCTCGTGATTTTTTTCTTCGGTGTCCCAGTTCTCGCCGGTCCACAGATAGAAACCGCTCGTCTGATGGCGAACCGTCCCCTGTGCGAGCAACGAGCCATGATGAATGGCATCGAAGAAGGCACCGATGAGTGGGTGACCGGTGCAGAAATTGATCCAAGGCTGCATCGCGCTGCGTCTGAAGACCGCAAAGAAAAGCCGGTTAAAGGCATTTGCGCCGAATGCTTGTTGCAATCGGATCACCGGAGAGCTGTTGGTTACGCTCACGGCTTGGAAGTGGACCGATCCCTTCAGCCACAGCAGATAATTTCCAAAGCTGCAGACGCAGCCGCTGTCGCTTTCGAGAACCTCGATCGACCCCTCGATGTACGGCAAGGAGACGTAGTCGTCGTCGGCGCAGATGGAAAGATAATCGTAGGACTGCATGAGGGCGAGCGAGGCCGCGACGTCCTTATAAAGCGGCACGCGTTCCTTATGGAAAAGGAGCTTGAGGAATGGATGCTCATTCTTCAGGCGGTCGAGATATGTTTTCTTTTCCCGATCTGCGCTGCAGTCCGATATCCAAACATGCAAGTTCGGACTGCTCAGAGCCGCAAGGTAAGCGAGGTTCGCCATGATTTGCGGCGTCTTGCGATACGTCGGGACCAACAACCCTGCTCTATTCTGCGACGTACGCATAGGTGCCGAAGCGCATTCGACCACTCAAGAGCGCCCTAACTCCACGTCAAATCGTGATTGCGGAGCGGCAGATCGCGATAGCGTTTCTTCGTGATCTGGAATACGGCATCGCAAATCGCAGATTGGATCGAGGTGGCGCGATCGTGACCCATGCCATCCAGCCAGTGGCCTGACTTGAAGAAGCGGATGTTGATCTCCGGCGGGTTGTCCTTCATCCGCGACAGCGGGAACGTGTCGAAATTGTTCTCGACCATGCGGCCGTTTCCAACATTGACCTCCTGATTTATCGCGTCGTTGAAGAACCAGGTGACTTGGCCCTCGAGCTGCTTCTTCACGCTGAGCGGGTTGACGAGACCGAAGCCCTCGTCATGGGCGATGTCGACGCGCTCGACACGGACGTTGCCGCTCTTGGCCACCGAAACGGTATAGGCGACGGCACTGACGGTCGCATGGTGGCCCTCTTCGGCGCCGCGTTCTTCGAGCGCGATCGCGCGTGCCGTGCCCGCCGGCAGCGGCTTGCCCCAGCCCGACATCTCCGCGGCCATGTCCAGTGCCTTGATCATGTCGGCCTTGTAGGGAAGGTTGGTGCGCGAAATCAGCTCGCGGCGATAGAGATACGGATCCTTGCCGGCGGCGTGGGCGAGCTCATCCATGAAGCTCTCGCGATAAAAATGCTGCGCTGGCGCGCCGACGCCGCGCCGCGTGCCCACGGGAATATGGAAGCGCCCCGTATGCATCGAGAAGCGGTAATTGGGCGCAAAATAACGCGCGGCGACGTCGAAGGCGGCGTTCTGGCCAGGGGCTTCCACATCCGTCGCGGTCTTCACTTCCATCGCGATCGGCCAGCCGTCTCTATCGAGCACAGCGCGCAGACGCCCAACGCCCATCGACCGATACGTCGTGTTGATGAAATCGTCCTCGCGCGTCCACAGCAGATGGATCGGCGTGCCGCGGTTCAGATTCGCGATGTAGATCGCTTGTTCGGCTTGCGGGCCGTTGCCGTTGCGGCCATAGCCCCCGCCGAGATGGCAGAGATGCACATAGACGTTGGCCTCCGGAATGCCGGTAATCTCCGCACATGAGCGCCGCGTCTCCTGCGGGCTCTGATCGCCGAGCCAGATATCGACGCGGTTGTCGGTGACAAGCACCGTCGCGTTGCCGGGCTCCATCCGGGCGCGCGGCAGATATGGCACCGAGTACGTCGCTTCGACGATTTTTGCCGCCCCTCTAAAGGCGCTGTCGCAGTCACCGACATTGACCGCGACCTTGCCGGTCTCATTCAATGAGGCCATCAGCGCTGCGCGGATGCTGGCCGAATTGCGTGCCGCGTTCTCCGGCGGCGCATCCCACTCGATCGGCATCTTCTCGATTGCCGACTTGGCCTGGTACCAGCTGTCGGCGAGTACGGCGACGCCGCCGCCGAAGATGCGGCCCCGAATCAGTTTCGGGTCCGGAATGGGGAATTGGATCGCTTTGATGACGCCCGGCTCGCGCCGGATTTTCTCGAAATCGTAGCTCTTCACTTTGCCGCCATAGACGGGGCAGGACTTGATGGCCGCCCATTTCATGCCGGGCAGCTTCACGTCGATGCCGTAGACGGCCTTGCCGCTGACCTTCAGAGGGACATCGAGATTCTTCTGCTCGGTCCCCATCAGCGTCCATTCCGAGGGCGGCTTGATGCGGATCCGCTCAGGGTTCGGGTGGGGCGTCTGAGCAGCGAGCGACGCAACCTTGCCGTAGGTGGTGGTGCGCCCCGTCGGGCGATGGGTGATCACGCTGTTCTTCGAACTCACCTCTGCGACCGGCACGCCCCAGGTCTTCGCCGCCGCCAGCAGCAGGCGCTCGCGCGCTTCCGCGCCCGCAAGCTGAAGATAATAGCGGCCGTCCTTCACCGACGCGGCGGCGTTCGTGCGCATGCGCCGATAAAGGCTGTCGGGAATTCCCTGTACGCCGGTGCGGTCACGGGCGCCGAACTCGGGCTCGCCGCCGCCGGAGGGATCCTGCGCGCCGTTGCCCGGAACTTTCAACGTCCAGGCCGGCGCCATTTCTTTGGCGTCACGATTGGCTGACGCGTATTGCGGCTTAACTTTGCTCCAGTCGCATTGCAGCTCCTCGGCCACGATCATGGCATTGGAAGTCCACACGCCCTGGCCAAGCTCGGTCTGGGCGATGCGCACCGTCACGGTCTCGTCGGGGGCAACGACAACCCAGGCGTTGACCTCGCCGGCCGCGGATTCGTTGGACCAAGCCGCACCCGGCGGATTGTTGGTTTGTGCATTCGCGCGCTGCGGCATCCAGAAGCCGACAACGAGAGCACCCGTTGCAGCAGCACCAGTGGCGAGAACGTCGCGCCGGGAGAGTTCGTTGTTGCTCATCAGATCCTCCCTCCCGCGCGAACCTTCGCGGCGGCAACGTGGATCGCCTGCCGAATGCGGTGGTACGTGCTGCAGCGGCACGCGTTGGTCACGCCGGCATCGATCTCCGCATCGGTCGGATTCGGCGTTCTCTTCAGCAAAGCGACAACGCTCATGATCATGCCCGATTGGCAGTAGCCGCATTGCGGCACGTCGAGCTCGATCCAAGCCTGCTGCACCGGGTGTGTTCCATCAGGCGACAAGCCTTCGATCGTGGTCACTTGTTTTCCGACTGCGGCAGAGACCGGAACCGAACAGGAGCGCATCGGCACGCCATTGATATGCACGGTACAGGCGCCGCATTGGGCAATGCCGCAGGAAAATTTGGTCCCTGTCAGCCCAAGCGTGTCGCGGATAACCCAAAGCAGCGGCGTGTCAGCCGCTACGTCGACGGAATGCCGAGTTCCATTCACTGTGAGGTTTACTGCCATGGGGTTCCCTCGCTCTTTCCATCGAGCCTTCATTCTTATCTTAACAGAACTGGCGGGCCATCTCTATTACAGCACACCGGCCTTGCTCATCACCGCCTCGCACTTCCGGCGAATCTCCGATGCAACCTCGTACGGGTCGCCCTGCTGAAACTTCGGCAGAAACAGCTCGACCGACAACGGGCCCGCATAATTCTTCTCCTCGAGCTTGCGCAGCATCACGTTCAGCGGCGATACGCCATCGCCGGGGATGATCCGCGTGGTGTTGTCTAAGAGTTCGCGCGGCACGTCGGGCACATCCTGGAAGTGGACGTGCTGAATCTCGCCTGAGCGGATCTGATCCATGTCCTCGAGCTTATTGTAGCCGGACCAGAAATGATAAAAGTCGAACATCACGCCGAAATTCGGATGCGCCGCTTCGCGCGTGACTTTCAGTGCCGTGAGCAGCGTCGACATGTAAGGCGACACGCGCACGAACTCCACGCTGACCATCATATTGAACGGCTTGGCCGTCTCGCCCACGCTGCGCATATTCTCGGCGACGGTCTTGTACTCGTCGGGCATAAGCTTCCGCATCCCGGCACTCGTCGTGTAGACTTTCTTGAGCCCGAAGGATGCAAACATCTCAAGCCGCCGTTTGAGATTCTCGATCGCTGCGGCGTGGCCGGCACTCGGCTCGAGCAGCCCGTCAACGGCGACCGCGCCGTGCACGCATGTCAGCCCGTTGTCGGCCAGCACCTTGCGCGCGCCGGTAAGCGTGTCGCTCTTCAAGAACTCGTCGACGAACCCGGCGTTCAACTCGACATTTTTGATGCCGGCCTTCGCCCACCCTTCCAGCGCGCGTCGATAACCGGCCGCCGCTGAGGTGTTCGAATGCATGCAGAGCACCATCTTGCGCTCCGCCGCCGGCGCCGCGCGGGAAACGGCGGGAATCAGACCTGCAGCCGCCGCACCGATCAGAAAGTCGCGTCGCGTCGCCATGTTAGCCCTCGGGTTCACGAACTGGTGTGGGGCCATCCTAAGCAGATCCTAAGCTCGATTCGAGACTGATGCGGGCCCTTGGAAAACTTGCGCCTAGGGGCGTCTCGTGACACCCTTTTCATTCCATCCGGGAGGCGGTGATGAGCAACTCAAAGCACGCGCGCAATCTCTTGATCGGTTCCAGTTTTATCGTAGTCCTTGGAGTCCTTGCTGTCAGCCAGGCTGTTGTCGACAAGTCAGCCGCCGCACAAGCCACAGCCGTGCAGGCGCCCCGCTTCGAAGTGGATCCCTTGTGGCCGAAGCCGATGCCGAACCACTGGGTGCTCGGGCAAACCATCGGAGTCTTTGTCGATACCGACGACCATGTCTGGATCGTCCATCGGAGCTCCGGCACCTTGGCCGACATGGAGAAGGGCATCGAGCTCAAGACCGCAGAATGCTGCGAGGGCGCGCCGCCGGTTCTGGAATTCGATCAGGCCGGCAATTTGCTGCGCCATTGGGGCGGTCCCGGTCCCGGCTACGAGTGGCCTGACGGCAACCACGGCATCTTCATCGACTACAAGGGCAACGTCTGGATCGGCGGCAACGGCGGCCCCGACTCGCATATCCTGAAGTTCACCAAGGACGGCAAGTTCCTGATGCAGGTCGGGAAGAAAGGCGCGCGCCGCAGGACGGGTGCCGCGGCCGGCGAAGGCGAGGGCGCAGTCGCTGGTTTTGTCGGCGGCAGCAATGACGAAGTGAGCTTCGGCCGCGTCGCGAAGATCTTTGTCGACCGGCAAGCCAACGAGGCCTACATCGCCGACGGCTATTTGAACAAACGCGTCGCCGTAATCGACGCCGACACCGGCAAGATGAAGCGCTGGTGGGGCGCATACGGCAACAAGCCGGATGACACGCCGCTCGGCCCGTACGATCCGACCAAGCCGCCCGCGCAGCAGTTCCGCAATCCGGTGCACTGCGCCGACATGTCGGTTGATCGCATGCTCTATGTCTGCGATCGCGCCGGGGATCGCCTCCAGGTGTTCAGCCCCGACGGAAAGTTTCTCAAGGAAGGTTTCTTCGCCAAGGACACGAAGGCGTCGGGCTCCGCCTGGGACATCGCCTTCTCGAAAGATCCGCAGCAGAAATACATCTTCATGGCGGACGGCATGAACAACAGAGTCCACGTCGTCGACCGCACAACGCTGACAGACCTGACCACATTCGGTGACGGCGGTAGGCAGCCCGGTCAGTTCTATGGCGTGCACTCTATCGCGATTGACTCGAAGGGCAACGTCTACACGACAGAGACGTGGGAAGGGAAACGGCTACAGAAGTTCGTCTATAAGGGCCTCGCTCCCGTCTCGAAACCGAACCAAGGCGTGGTCTGGCCGACCACCGCGTCAGCCAAGTAGACTATTCCGCGCAAAAGAAAAGGGCGGCAAGCCTCGCGCCTGCCGCCCTTTTTGTTTGAACGCCGCTGTTGACCGGAAGTGTGATCGGAGATTGGCCTTGCCGCAAAATGTTTCCGCGCTGGTCCAAGCAAAGCTTCAGCAGGGAATGGGTTTGTTTCGGGCCGGCAGGCTTGCCGACGCGGAACGATTTTTCGCCGAAGCGCGTCAGCTCGAGCCGCGGAACTTCGATGCGCACTATTTGTCCGGCGTCATTCTGCTTCAGACCGGCCGTATCCTTGAGGCCGCGGAATTGCTCCGCCGGGCCGTGGAGCTCAATCCCAGGGCCGGGTTTGCTCATTTCGACTTGGGTTGCGCGTTGAGCGTGCTCGGCCGGCATGAGCAGGCGCTCATGAGCTACGAAAACGCCATTGCGCTGAAGCCCGATCATGCCGATGCCCATGTCAATCGCGGGAATGCGCTCAGCGAACTGAACCGGAACGACGAGGCGCTCGTCAGCCACGACAGGGCGATCGCGCTGAAACCCGATCATGCCGATGCCTATTGCAGCCGCGGTGTCGTCCTCAATGCCTTGGCCCGGCATGCGGAGGCGCTTGCCAGCCATGAGAAGGCGCTCGCGCTCCGGCCCGATCACGCATCCGCGCATAACAACCGCGCGGTGGTGCTCTACGAATTGAAGCGGTACGCGGAGGCCTTGGCCGGCGCCGAAAGAGCGATCGTGCTCAGTCCAGCTTACGCGGAAGCGCATCTGAACCGCGGCAATGCGCTCAAGGAACTGAGCCGGCATGAGGAGGCGCTGGCGAGCTATGACAAGGCGCTTGCACTGAACCCGAAAGATTCAGTGCATCACAATCGAAGTCTTCTTTTGTTGTTGCTGGGCCGCTTCGAGGAAGGCTTGCGCGAATATGAATTTCGCAAACGGGGACTGATCCAACAAAGATTTCTCGCCTTTCCCGAGCGCCTGTGGCTGGGCGAACAAAGCATCGCCGGCAAGACGTTGCTGATTTATCAGGACTTCTTGATCGGCGACGTGCTCCAGTTTTGCCGCTACGCGAAATTGGCGGAAGCAAAAGGCGCCAGAGTCATTCTTCTGGTGCAAAGCTCGCTGCACCGTTTATTGCAGCAGCTTAGCCCGACGCTCGAGCTGATCTCCGAGGACGCTCCCCTGCCGCAGTTCGACTATCACTGTCCGCTGATGAGCTTGCCTCTGGCGTTCAAAACAACGGTCGACACGATTTTCGCGCCCGTGCCGTATCTTCACGCGGAAGAGGAACGCGTTTTAAAGTGGCGCAAGAAGCTCGGCTCGGCGGGATTCAAGATCGGCATCTGCTGGGAAGGAAGCAAGCTCGCCTATGCCGCATCGCTTGAAAGATCGTGCGACCTGCCGGAATTTTTCGCCATCGCGAAAATACCTAACGTTCGTCTGATAAGCCTGCAAAAGACCGGTGGCTTCGAGCAGCGATTCGATTTGCCGGCCGGCATGCAGATGGAGACCCTCGGAGATGAATTCGACTCCGGCCCGGATGCTTTCTTGGATTGCGCCGCAGTGATGGAATCTCTCGATCTGGTCATATCGGTGGACACGTCCATCGCCCATTTGGCGGGCGCACTGGCACGCCCGACGTGGGTGGCGCTCAAATACATTCCGGATTGGCGCTGGCTGCTGAACCGGAACGATAGCCCTTGGTATCCGACGATGCGATTGTTTCGCCAAACTGGGGCCGGCGACTGGACGAGCGCCTTCGTCCAAATGGAAAAAGAATTGATCCCGATGGCTGAGGAAAAAACCAAGACCGTTTAGAACGCAGTTCAAACTCACTCGGTCGGGGCGATAAAACTGACGGCCTGGTCCTGTTTGAGCTGCTCGATGAGCTTGGCGAGATCGTCCTTCGGCAGGTCAGGGGTCGCGGAGCGAAGCCGGTAGATACCCCCCGCCGTCGGACCGTCTGCGATGGAAACCTTGTTCGCTTCCAAGAGCTGAGCGATGTCGCCCGCAGTTGCCGTCGGCGCAAAACGGATCAGTGCAAAAGCGCCTTGCACCGTTGCGCTGCTCGGACCCGACGCCAGCGTAGTCGGTCCGCTTGTTTGATTGAGCAGGACACCGCTGATCACGCCGGCCTGCAACACGATGACAAACGCCGCAGCGACCGTCGCCCACGCCAATGTGCGTGGCGACAGACTCGCGAGAAACGCCGAGATCCGCTCAGCGATGTCGGCCGAGCGAACCTGATGGCGGGCCGGCTCGGCGTCGATATTGGCAAACAGCTTGTCCATGGCGCGAGGCGAAGGTGAGCCAAGTGTCTCGTTGAGATGAACCGTGCCGGCAAGCTCCTCGCGGATCGCCTGGTAGCTGCTGGCAAGTTCCGGATCGCGCGCAATCGCGTCCCTGACGCGTTGCATGTCGCGGCCGTCAAGCGTCCCCGCTGCATACCAGGGCAGCAACTCCTCGAGGGTGCGCCTCTCTTCGTCGCTCATCGGATTCATAGGAAACCTCGTTCGACTCCTTGCGCGGCCAACAGCTCCGCCAACTTCTTGCGCGCATAGAACATGCGGGTCTTCACGGTTCCCTCCGGGATACCCACGATTTCGGCAACTTCTTCGACCGACTTCTCGTGATAGTAGACAAGGTCGATGATCTCCCGATGCTCGGCCGAAAGCTGACCCAGGCATTGCCGCAAGACCGCGTTTCGGTCCTTCGTTTGCAACACATCACTTGGATCGTCGGCGGGATCCTCGATTGCTGCCGCCGACTCTTCGTCCAACTCCCCTTCCGTGCGGCGCCTTAGCGTTGACAACGCTTTGAAGCGCGCGATCGCCAGCAGCCAGGTGGACACTTGAGAGCGTCCTTCAAACCGGCCGGCCTGACGCCAGACGTCGAGAAACACTTCGCTCACCAGGTCCTCCGCCGTCGCTTGGTTGCGCACCAGGCGCAAGACGAACCGGTACACCCGCACATGGTGCCGCGCATAAAGCACCTGCATTGCAAGCCGATCGCCGCCTGCAATCCTTCCGATCAGTGCTTCGTCCGTGGTCGTTTGCATGGATGGGTCGCGTGAACCGGGAATGAGGTTCAAGCACAGAGCAAAAATTTTTCGCGGCGTTCAGACAGGCTGCGAGCGTCGCACGGCCAATTTGCACTCGAACTGTTTATCGCAACAAGGCCGATTCTGAGGCCTTGCACGGGCTCACAGCCCACCCCCACGGCTCAAGCAGGAGGCCGCCGGCGGAACCATCATGCCAAGTGACTGATAAAACTAGATTTTTCGGCGATTGAACCCAGCGAACTCGGCCCGCGACCAATATGCGAAACCGATTGAGCAGGAGATTTCCATGAAAACGTCGTTCCTTATCAGCGCGTCTCTTATTGCCATGAGCTTGCTCGCTGCCGAACCGTCTTCGGCGCAGACCGCCTCCTCGACCTACGAGGGCGTCACCACCACGATGACCAAGAATGCCGACGGCAGCTACACGGTCACCCGCACCGATGCCAGCGGCAAAACCACCGTGCGCAAGGTCGAAAAGCGCGCGCCGGGCATCTACGTCGATGACGGCAAGGGTGGGATGAAGCGCTACAATCCTCCGAAGATCCCCGTTGGCCCCACCGGAATCGCCGTTGGCGACGGAATGGGCGGGTGGAAGCCCTATGTTCCTCCGCCGAAGCCCCCCGCAGGCCCGACGGGAATCTCCGTTGACGACGGCATGGGTGGTTGGAAGCCGTACAATCCTCCCAAGATTCCAGCTGGTCCGACGGGAATCTCGGTCGGCGACGGCATGGGTGGATGGAAGCCTTACAATCCTCCGCCGAAACCCCCGGCAGGCCCGACGGGAATCTCCGTCGACGACGGCATGGGTGGTTGGAAGCCCTACAATCCTCCCAAGATTCCAGCTGGTCCGACGGGAATCTCGGTGGGCGACGGCATGGGTGGATGGAAGCCCTACAATCCTCCCCCGAAGC
>Ga0134122_10001102_pt1 | contig 19345 bp, 17 predicted proteins | sample KB302_FD_96461 | JGI IMG/M metagenome (GOLD analysis project Ga0134122, IMG submission 96461) | Terrestrial soil microbial communities without Nitrogen fertilizer from Kellogg Biological Station, Michigan, USA - KB3-0-2 | ecosystem: Environmental > Terrestrial > Soil > Unclassified ... | reverse complement strand
TCTCGTAGCCGAGGTAGGGGAACGTCTTGCGGACGTCGTAGGGCACGCCGATGGCGCGCGCCATCGGGCCGACCAGGCCGTACTGGATGTGATCCTCGCGCGAGATCACGCCGACGCCACGCGTTCGCTTCAGCCACACCTGGTTCTTGGTCAGCAGCCGCTCGTACTCGTCGATCTTCGCCGGGAACTCGTTGAGGAACTCCCGGACCGCCTCGTGGAACCCGGGCGGCAGATCCTCGCGCAGGCCGCCGACGCGGATGTAGCTCGGGAACATCCGGAAGCCGGCGATCATCTCGTTGATGTTGAGGATCTTCTCGCGGTCGGTGAGGCAGTACATCAGCACCGAGACCGCGCCGACTTCGAGCGCGTGCGTGCCCAGGCTGACCAGGTGGCTGGAGATGCGCTGCAGCTCCACCAGCAGGATGCGGATGTCCTTCACCCGCGCCGGCATCTGCTCCTCGACGCCGAGCAGCCGCTCGACCGACATGCAGAAGGCCAGCGAGTTGGACTGCGCGCCGAGGTAGTCCATCCGCTCGACCAGCGGAATCACCTGCTGCCACTTCTTCTGCTCGGCCGTCTTCTCGATGCCGGTGTGCAGGAAGCCGATGGTGGTGTCCGCCTTGACGATGGTCTCGCCGGAGAGCTGCACGATGATGTTCAACACCCCGTGCGTGCTGGGGTGCTGCGGCCCCATGTTGACCGTCATGGTCTCCGTGCGCAGCTCGAGTTCAGCCATGCGTTCTCTTCTTATTCGCGCTCGATCAGCTCGCACATGACGTGCATGATCGTCCGATGTACTTCCTGCACCCGCGCGGTGTTCTGGTCGGGGACGTTGACGTGAATCTCCGCCGCGGCACCGATACTGCCCCCATCCCGACCGGTCAAGGCGATCGTGCGCAGCCCGTGCTCCGACCCGTAGCGGATCGCATCCAGGACGTTGGGGGACTCACCGCTGGTCGAGATGCCGAACGCCACGTCGCCGGGCCGCGCCAGCGCCTCGAGCTGTCGCACGAAGACGCGGCGGAACGAGTAGTCGTTGCCGATCGCCGTCAGAATGCTGGTGTCCGTCGTCAGCGCGATCGATCCCATGGCGGGGCGCTCGCGCATGTACCGTCCCACCAGCTCGGCGGCGAAGTGCTGCGCGTCCGAGGCGCTCCCGCCGTTCCCGAAGACCAGGATCCGCCCACCCGCCTGAATCGACTCGCGCATCGCCAGCGACGCCATGACGATCAGCCCGGGATGGCGGCGCACGCGCTCGTGCAGCGCGATCGTGCCGCTGAAGACGGCGTCGGTGACCGCGGTGGCCTCTTCGCGGCTGATCGACGTCACGGCTAGTCCCGCCGCGCCCGATCGCGATCCGCCTTGAGGTTCTGCGCGAACTGCTGCGCGGTGAGCTGCAGCGGCTCGTAGACCTTCGGCTTCATCGTGATCTGCACCGGATAGTCCTTGCGCGCCGGGTATCCTTCCCAGTCCTCGGGCATCAGAATCCGCCGCAGGTCGGGATGCCCGTCGAAGTGGATCCCGAACAGGTCGTAGACCTCGCGCTCCCCCCAGTTCATCGCCTTCCACACGCTCGACACCGACGGCATGCGCGCGTCGGTGCCGGGCACGCGCACCTTGACGCGCAGCCGCTTGGCCACGTCGCCGAAGCCGGGCACGCCGAGCGACACCAGGTGCATGACCACCTCGAAGCGAGGCTCGCGCGGCATGAAGTCGACGCCGGTGACGTCGGCGGCGAAGCTGAATTGCAGGTCGGGGCGATCGCGCAGCGCGCGGCAGACCTCGACGAGATGCTCGCGCGCGACGTAAATCGCCGGCGTGCCGTCGAGGGCGGGCGCGACTTCGACGGCGCCGTCGGGAGCGATCCCGCGCAGCGCCTCGACGATCTGATGACTATCCATGCTCAACCGAGGGGCTTCGCCCCTCGGACTCCCCTGCACGCGCCCTCGCGCGCCGCTTCGCCGGCGCGCTCCGTTCGCGTGGCTCGCTCGCGACGCTCGCTCGCATGGTTATTCGTGGCTCTGTGAACGACATCATCCGTTGATGATGAGGGGCCGGCCGGGCACGCGCGACGACTCGCTCGACAACTCGTAGAGCTTCTGCTGATCGATCTTGCGCTGCAGCATGACGATGCCGTAGATGAGCGACTCGGGGCGCGGCGGGCAGCCGGGCACGAACACGTCGACGGGGACGATCTGATCGACCCCCTGCACCAGCGCGTAGTTGTCGAACACGCCGCCGACCGAGGCGCAGGCGCCCATCGAGATCACGTACTTGGGCTCGGGCATCTGGTCGTAGACGCGGCGCAGCACCGGCGCCATCTTGCGCGACAGCCGGCCGGCCACGATCATCAGGTCCGACTGCCGCGGCGAGCCGCGGAAGACCTCGGCGCCGAAGCGCGCGATGTCGTAGCGCGAGGTGCTCATCGCCATCATCTCGATCGCGCAGCAGGCCAGGCCGAAGGTCACCGGCCAGATCGACGATCGGCGCGCCCACTGCACCATCTTGGTGACGGTAGTGGTCAGGACGGGAATTTCGATGTCAGCCATACGCGGTTACCGCTCGTGCCCCCAGTCGAAGACGCCCTTGCGCCAGACGTAGACGTAGCCCGCGAGCAGGATCAGGAAGAAGACGATCAGCTGGATGAAGCCGGTCCAGCGCAGCTCGCGCAGCGCCATCGCCCACGGATAGAGAAATGCGATCTCGATGTCGAAGAGCAGGAAGATCATCGCGACGAGATAGAACTTCACCGGATGCCGCTCGCGCGCGTCCCCGACCGGCGGCATGCCGCACTCGTAGGGCGCCATCTTCTCGGGCGTCGGACGCTTCGGCCCGACGAGGTTGCCGAGGAGGATGTTGAAGGCCCCGAAGCCCGCGCCGAGGACGAGCATGATCAGGAGAGGGAGCCACGCGTTCATGTTGCTTGTGAATCTTTTCTCAATCGCCTAACCTCGGAATGCTATCACAGCGACGTGAGAGGAGCGAGGTGGGAGGCGCGAGGTGCGGATAGCGTGGTTCAGCCCGTTCCCGCCCGTCCGGACCGGGATCGCCGGACGAAGCGCCGAGCTGGTCGCGGCGCTCGCGGCGCGCGGCGTCTCCGTCGACCGCTATCCCGAAGCGGCGGCTCACGACTTCCCGTGGCGCCATCGCCAGGCGCCCTACGATCTCGTCGTCTATCAATTCGGGAATTCCTCGCATCACGATTACGCATGGCCCTACGCGCTCCGCTATCCGGGGCTGGTGGTGCTGCACGACACGCGCCTGCACCACGCGCGCGCGGCGCTGCTGCTGCGCGAGACGCGCGCCGCCGACTACCGCGCCGAGCTCGCCTGGAGCGAGCCGGCGGTGTCCCCCGATGCCGCGGAGCTCGCGATTGCCGGCTTCGACAGCCGCCTGTATTACGACTGGCCAATGGTGAGAGGACTGGTGGCCTCCTCGCGCCTGACGGCGGTGCACGGGAACGCCGCGCGCGAGGAGCTGATCGCCGCCCTGTCAACGCCCAACGTCACAACGCCCAAAATCCAAGCGAAAACTCAGGCTGCGAACGCCGAAGCTATCAACGCCCAATCGGCAGACTCCCACCTCGACGCCGTGTCGCGCATCGTCTCCATACGCCTCGGTGAAGGCGAGCTCGTGAGCCCCGAGCGCGAGGCGCGGGCGCGGCGGGAGATCCGGCGACGCTACGACATCGCACCCGACGCCATCGTCTTCGGCTCGTTCGGCGGGATGACGCCGGAGAAGCGCCTGCCGCAGATCCTCGCGGCGCTCCGCGCGACGCTGCGTCACACGCCGGACGCGCATCTGCTGCTCGCCGGCGCGCGCGCCGCGCACTACGACGTCGCCGCCGGCATCGCGGCGCTCGATCTGCAGCGGCACGTCACCGTCGCCGGCTACCTCGAGCGCGACGCGGATCTCACCGATCATCTCGCCGCCTGCGACGTCAGCCTGAACCTGCGCTGGCCCACCGCGCGCGAGACCTCGGGCCCCTGGCTGCGCGCCCTCGCCGGCGCCCGCCCGACGATCATCACCGACCTCGTCCACCTGGCGGATGTGCCGTCGCTCGATCCGCGGACGTGGACGGTGCGGGAGGCGCGAGCTGCGGAGGGCGAGGTGCGGCCTGCGGCGCCGGAGGGCTCCCTTGAACCCCGAGCCTCGAACCCCGAATCCCGCGATCCTCGCACCTCGCACCTCGCACCCCGCACTTCGCACTCCGCACCTCGCACCCCGCACCTCGCACCCCGCACCCCGCACCCCGTATGCGTCGCGATCGACATCCTCGACGAAGACCACTCCCTCCGCCTCGCCATGCGGCGGCTCGCCGAAGACGCGGCGCTGCGCGCCGAGCTGGGCGCGGCGGCGCGCGAGTGGTGGCAGCGCGAGCACTCCGTGGAGGTGATGGTCGGCGACTACGAGCGCGCGATCGCCGCGGCGATGGCCCGGCCCGATCCCGACGCGACGCTGCCGCCGCACATGCGCAACGGTGGGGACGGGCGCCTTCGCACGATCCTGTCGGCGTTCGGTCTGAGCTCGCCGCTCGACCGTTAACGGTTCACGGTCAGGGTGGCGGTCGCCGGCTCTCGATTTCGCCCGCGGTAGAATCGCCCGGTGACCATCCGGCTCAATGGCGACGCGCACGATCTGCCGGCGCCGCTCTCGATCGCCGAGCTGCTCGCACGCCTCGAGATCGACCCCCGGCGGGTCGCCGTCGAGCGCAATTTCCTCGTCGTGAAGCGCGACGCCTACGCCTCGACGGTGGTGGATGACGGGGACGAGATCGAGATCGTCAACTTCGTCGGCGGAGGATAGAATCACGGGATGGATGCCTTCGTCATCGCCGGACGGGAGTTCCGGTCGCGCCTGATCATCGGCACCGGCAAATACCCGAGCCACGCGATCATGCAGCAGGCGCACGACGCCTCCGGCGCCGACATGGTCACCGTCGCGGTGCGCCGCGTCAACATCAGCGACCGCGGCAAGGAGTCGCTGCTCGACTACATCGACCCGAAGCGCTACTTCCTCCTCCCCAACACCGCCGCGTGCTATACCGCGGACGATGCGATCAGGACGGCGCGGCTGGGGCGCGAGGCCGGCCTCTCGAACTGGGTGAAGCTGGAAGTGATCGGCGACGAGAAGACGCTCTTCCCCGACAACGAGGCGCTGCTCGAGGCGACGCGCGTGCTGGTCAAGGAGGGCTTCGTCGTCCTGCCCTACACCAACGACGATCCGGTGATGTGCCGGAAGCTCGAGGACGCCGGCGCCGCCGCGGTGATGCCGCTCGGCGCGCCGATCGGATCCGGGCTCGGCATCCAGAACCCCAACAACATCCGCATCATCAAGGAACAGGCGGGCGTGCCGGTGATCGTCGACGCCGGCGTCGGCACCGCCTCGGACGCGACCGTCGCGATGGAGCTCGGCGCCGACGGCGTCCTGCTCAACACCGCCGTGGCGCTGGCGCACGATCCGATCGCGATGGCGCGGGCGATGAAGCTCGGCGTCGAGGCGGGACGGCTGGCCTTCCTGGCCGGGCGCATTCCGCGCAAGGCCTACGCATCGGCCAGCAGCCCGCTCGAGGGAACCATCGCCGCCCTGCATCGATGACCACCCGCGAGCACGAGCCGCTCGAGCAGGTCCTGCAGCGGCTGACCCAAGAGCGCGAGCAGGCCGATCGCCTCTACAACGACGCCTTCACGGCGCTCGATCGCGCGCTGATGCGCGAGCCCGAGTTCCCGCACCCCCCGCCGCCCTACGACGAGCAGCAGATCACGCCGCTCAACGAGCGCTGGAACGCGCTGACGCCGCCGCCGGCGTCAGGCGGCGTCAAGGGGCGCCTGGCCGCGTTCGTGTGGCGCATCGTCGCGCCGACGCTCGAGCGGCAGCACGCGTTCAACTCCACGCTCGTCGATCATCTCAACCGCAACGTCACCGCGCACCGCGAGGCGCAGCGCGCCATCGACACGACGATCGCCATGCTGCGCGGGCATCTCGCGGATCTTCTCGCCTTCCAGTCGCGGCTGGTGGTCTACCTGCAGCAGATCACCGGCTACGTGGACACGAAGGATCGCGACACCGCCGGACGCGCGCTGGTGGTCAACGCCGCGGTGAACGCGCTCGCCGAGGACACGGCGAAGCGGTGGGAGTCGATGGTGGCGCGCGAGCAGCGCTTCGCGTCGCGCGTGGCGGGCCTGGCGGCCGCGCACGAGGAGCTGCGGACGCTGATCGGCGTCACGCAGCAGGCGACGATGACGATGAAGCGTGAGCTCGGGCGCGTCATCGCGAGTCTCGATTCAGGGAGCGCACCAGGCTCGCCAGCCGCCGATTCGAGCGCGCCGGACCTCAAGGTCGGGCCAACTGGTACCCTCGACGCATACAAGTACGTCGGCTTCGAGGACCAGTTTCGCGGCTCGCAGGCGACGATCCGGGCACGCCTCGAAAGTTACCTGCCGTACTTCGACGGCGCATCGGAGGTCCTCGACGTCGGGTGCGGGCGCGGCGAGTTCCTGGATCTGCTGGCGGGCCGCGGCATCCCCGCGCGGGGACTCGATCTCAACCACGAGATGGTCGAGGTCTGCCGCGCGCGCGGGCTTGACGTCACCGAGTCCGACGTCGTGTCGTATCTCGAAGCGCTGCCCGACGCCTCGCTCGGCGGCCTGTTCGCGGCGCAGGTGGTCGAGCACCTGCAGCCGGCGTATCTCCTGCGCTTCCTCGAGCTGGCATTCCACAAGGTGCGCCCCGGCGGCCGGATCGTCCTCGAGACGCTGAACCCGGCGTGCTGGACGGCCTTCTTCGACAGCTTCATTCGCGACATCACGCACGTCTGGCCGCTGCATCCCGAGACGCTCCGCTATCTCGTGCTGGCCAGCGGCTTCTCCGCGGCGCGCATCGAGTACCGCTCGCCGGTCGCGCCGCAGGATCGCCTGCAGACGATCGCCGGCGACCCTGGATCGGACGCCGCCGATTTGACCGAGGCCTTCAACGCCAACGTCGAAAAGCTGAACGCCCGGCTCTTCACCTTTCTCGACTACGCCATCGTCGGCAGCCGGTAGCGGCTTCCGGGGCGGCTGGCGCGCGATGTGCTGGCACACGAGCATGCGCGCCTTCCGTCGAACCCTTGCCGCAGCGTGCGCGGCCGTTTTCCTGCACAGCGTGACCGCCTCGGCACAGCTTCGCGCCACGGTGGTTGTCAGCGGGCTGACACAGCCCGTGGCATTTGTGCAGGATCCCGGTGATTCCGCGACCCGCTACGTCGTCGAACAGCGGGGCACGATCCGTGTCGTGAGGAACGGCGCGGTGCAGCCGGCGCCGTTCCTCGATCTCACCGCCTCCATCGCCTCGGGCGGCGAGCGCGGCCTGCTCGGGCTGGCGTTCGCGCCGGACTATGCGACCAGCGGCCGCTTCTACGTCAACTTCACCAATACCGCCGGTGACACGGTCGTCGCCCGCTTCCAGCGGTCGGCCGCGTCGCCGCTCCTTGCCGATCCCGCCTCGCGATTCGATCTCAGGTGGTCCACCGGCGAGCGCGTCATCCGCCAGCCGTTCGCCAATCACAACGGCGGCAATCTTGCCTTCGGTCCGGATGGCTATCTCTACATCGGCATGGGCGACGGCGGGTCCGGCGACGACCCGCAGAACAACGCGCAGAACCTCGCCAGCCTCCTGGGCAAGATGCTGCGCATCGACGTGTCGGTGCCGGATGCCGATCCCGCGGGCTTCCGGATCCCCACAGACAACCCGTTTCGCAGCGGCCCCGCGCCCGAGATCTGGGATATCGGGCTGCGCAACCCCTGGCGGTGGAGCTTCGACGATCCCACGCACGGCGGCACCGGCGCGCTGATCATCGGCGACGTGGGACAGGACGAGTGGGAGGAGATCGACTACGAGCCGCGCCACTCGGGAGGGCGCAACTACGGGTGGCGGATCCGCGAAGGGGCGCATCCCAACGTAACGTCGCTGCCGCCCGCGTTCCTGCCGCTGATCGATCCGATCTTCGAGTACTCGCATCCAACCGGATTCAGCCTCACCGGCGGCTGCGTCTACCGCGGCTCGGCGCTGCCGGCGCTCTACCGGGGACGTTATTTCTTCGCCGACTTCGTCACGCGGAAGGTGTGGTCGATTGCGCTGACCGTCAACCCATCCACCGGTGCGGCCACGGCATCGGACCTGCGCGATCACAGCGAGGAGCTCGGCGCGCCGGATGTGACCAGTTTCGGGACCGATGCCGCGGGAGAGCTCTACGTCACGAGCTACGCGGCCGGCACGATTCTTCGCATCACCTCGACCTCCGAGCCAGTGGCGTCGGGAGCGATCCTCACGGTCGAATCGCCGGTCGGGGGGTCTCTCGTCATCAGTCCGTTCCTGATCAGCGGATGGGCGCTCGACACCGACGCGACCGAGGGGACGGGCATCGACGCGATCCAGGCGTGGGCAGTACCTTCGTCCGGCGGACCGGCGCGAACGGTCGGCGCGGCCCGTCTCGGCATCCTGCGCGATGACGTGGCGCTCACGTTCGGCAGCCAGTTCTCTCGCGCCGGCTTTGCGTTCTTCGCGAGCGGACTGCCGCCCGATCGCTACACGCTGGTGGTGGCCGCGCTGCTGCGCGGAACTGGCACATGGAGCGTGATTCGCACCGTCGACGTGACCGTCACCGCCTCAATTGGGAATGAAGTTCACGCGCGATCGAACGCGTGCCTGCCATATCGATGTAAAGACTAAACTTTTTGGCGGCTCTCGCGGTCTGAAGCAGAAGATCCGATACATCGCACACAACTATCGGAGTTCTGCATCGTGCTGATCATGCCAATCGCCGCCGCGAGCGTCGTCGCCGCCATCTGCGTCATCGTCTACTTGACGCTGAGCCAGGAGTCTTGAGCCCGCCGCCCCCGGGCGCGCGCGTCTTTATATAATGGCGCGTTGTCTCCATCGGCCGTGGTGCTCTCCCTTGCGGTCGTCGGCCTTGACCGCCTGACGGATCCGGCAGCCTTTCTCGCGGCGTTACGAACCCGGGCCGATGCGCTGGGTGTCGCATCCGAAGTGATGCCGGTACCCATCGGCCTCGGCTACGGTCACGCCCTGCGCGAGGTCTTCGAGCAGGCACGCGGGGCCTATATCATCACGGTCGATCCCGACTTTTCCGGTCCGCTGACCGTGATCGACGATCTCTGGGCGCAGCGGAACGCGGCCGATGTGATCGTGGCGTCGCGGTATGTCGCCGGCGGCGCGGTGACGATGCCGGGGCCGCGCACGGCCGGCAGCCGCCTGCTCAATGCAGTGTTCCGCCGCGGCCTCAGTCTTGGCGTCCAGGATGGATCGAGCGCGATGCGCCTCTATCGCGCCGACGTCGTGCGCGCGCTTCGGCTCGAGGCGGAGGACTACGACATCCTGCAGGAAGTCCTGGTCCGCGCCTATGCCGACGGCCGCCGCGTCCTCGAGATCCCGTTTCGCTATGCGCCCAATCCCGCCGTCCCGTCGAAGGCGCACGCCACGCTCGTCACCGCCTACTTGCGCACGTTTTGGGCGTTGTGGAAGCTGCGCAATTCGATCGCGGCCGCCGACTACGACTATCGCGCCCACGACAGCGCCATCCCGCTGCAGCGCTACTGGCAGCGCAGCCGCTATCGCCACATCACGGAGCTCATCGCCGGCCAGGGGGCGGTGCTCGACGTCGGGTGCGGATCGAGTCACATCATTGGCGCGCTGGCGCCGGGCAGCGTGGCGCTCGACGTCCTCGCGAACAAGCTGAGGTTCGCCCGGCGCTTCGCCGCGCCGCGGGTGCGGGCGTCGGGGTTCGCGCTGCCGTTCGAAGACGAGAGCTTTCCGTGCGTGCTGTGCTCGCAGGTGATCGAGCACGTCCCGATGGTGCCGTCGATGATCGACGAGCTCTGCCGGGTGCTGCAGCCCGGCGGCCGGCTGGTGCTCGGCACGCCCGACTACGATCGCTGGGAGTGGGTCTGGATTGAGAAGGCCTACGGCATGGCGGCGCCGGGGGGCTACGCCGACGAACACATCTCGCACTACACGCGGCGCGGACTGCTCGCCGATTTCGCCCGCCGCGGCTACACGCACGAAGCGACGCGCTACATCCTCCGCGGCGAATTGATCCTCGCCTTCCGGAAACCGGGGCGGGAGCGCGTCGCCGGGTGATGGATCGCCAGCGCACGCTCGCGCTGACGATCGGCGCGTGCGTCGCCGCGCTGCTCGTGCCGCTGGCGTGGCCGCTCGTCACCGGACGGGTCTTTGCCTACAACGACCTGGCCTGGTTCCATCTGCCGACGCGCTACCTCTATCACCAGGCGCTGCGGGCAGGCGACTCGCTGCTCTGGACTCCCTCGATCTTTTCCGGCCTGTATCTGCACGGGGAGGGACAGCTCGGCGAGTTTCATCCGCTGCACCTGCTGCTCTACGGAACGCTGCCGCTCCAGGCCGCCTTCAACCTGGAACTCATCGCCAATTACCCCGCGGCGTTCGGCGGCATGTTGTGGCTGCTGCTGCGGCTTCGCTTCCCCGCGCCGGCGGCGCTCTTCGGCGCGATGCTGTTCGCGTTCAGCGGGTTCAACCTGCTGCACCACCACCACGTGAACATGGTCGCGATCGTCGCGCACCTGCCGTGGCTGCTGGCGGCGACCGACCTGCTGATGGTCGACGGCTCGCCGCGGCGGCGCGCAGGGGCGTTCACCGGGGTCGCCGCGATTCTCGCGTCCGAGCTGCTGCTGGGCTTTCCGCAGGGCGTGTTGTGGAACGGGATGGCCCTCGCGGCGTTCGCGGCGTACCGCGCCGTCGAGATCGGGCAGTGGCGGCCGCTGGCCCGGTGCGCGTGCGCACTCATGGTGGGCGTCTTGATCGGCGGCATTCAACTGGTCCCGTCCGCCGATACTGTGCTGCACTCGCTGCGCGCCGGTGCGTCAAGAGAGTTCGCGCTCAGCTACTCGCTGCACCCGTTGAACGTGGTCCAGCTCTGGTCGCCGTACGCGCTCGAAGGGGGCGCCTACGGACCGCTCGACTACCCGTGGTTCCACGAGTTCGGCATCTACTCCGGCGCCGTCCTGCCGGTGGCGTTCGTCTGGGTGTGGGCGCGCCGCGCCGCGCTCCCGCCGCCGCGCCGCCGGCTGGTGATCGCGGTGACGGCGTTCGCTGCGCTCTGCCTGATCCTCGCGTTCGGCCGTCATGGTGGACTGGCGGTGCTCCTCACCTACGTGCCGGTGTTCGGATCGCTGCGCGCGTCGGCGCGTTACATCGTCCTGGTCCAGTTCTCGCTCGCGATCCTGTCCGCGATCACGATCGAAGACCTGCTGGCGATCGGCGACGGCGCAGCCGCGCCGTCCGTGCGGTCGACCACGCTCGTCTGGATCCCGGCGTCGCTGTCCGCGGCGACGTTTCTGCTCAACGCGGGAATCCCCTTCAGGAGCGAGCTCTTCTCGGTCGCGACACGGGCGGCGCCCGGGCTCCTGCTGATCGTCGTCGTCACGGCGCTCGTGGTGGCAGCGGCGCGGCGCGCGCCATGGGCGCTGGCGGCGCTCGCCGTCGTGACCGCCGCCGACCTCGGGTGCTGGGGAATCGAATTCGTCTATCGCGAACGCCCCCGCACGATCTACTCGCTCACGCAAGCGGTGGCTCCGCCCGGCCCGGCCGTCGAAGACTCGTATGCGGCGGCGCCGGCCGAGGGGCGCTTCCGCGGCGACCTGCTGGTGCTCCGCGGCTACCGCCTCACCTCCGGATATGTCGGGCTGTATCCCGTCACTCGCCACCCGATCGACAGCATGGTGGCACGGAGGCTCTCGGGCACGCGGTGGGACATCTCGCCGGACGGCGTGCGCACGCCCTTCGCTGGCGGCGTGAGCCGCGCGCGGCTGCTCGACGATCAGGGCCGGGAGGCGCCCGGACGCGTTGAAATCGACGTGGATCGGCCGGGCTACATCGTCGTTCACGTCGACGCGCCCGATCGCCGGGTGCTGGCGCTGACGGAGCGATTCAGCGAAGGCTGGTCGGCAACCGCGAGTATCGGTCCGCGCGTGACGATGCCGATCGAAGGAGACTTCCTCGGCGTCGGCGTGCCCGCCGGCGCGCACCGCATCGTTTTCCACTTCATGCCGCGCAGCTTCGTCTGGGGCGTTCGCACGACCGCGGCCGGGTGCGCGGCGCTCGTGGCGGGCGTGCTGGTTCTGCTGCGTGGCGCGCGGCCGGGCCGCGATGAATCGGGTAATCTGTAAGCGCCCATGCGAGTGAAGGCCTTCTCGATCGCCGCGGCGCTGCTGATCGGCGGCTGGTCCGCCGCCGCGGGCGATGCCGCACAGGCGGCGCGTAAACCGGGCGCGGCCGCCGCGCCCGCCAAGCGCGAGCGCGCGGTGCCGTTCAAGGCGGGCGAGACGCTGACCTACGACGTCTCGTGGTCGTCCTACGTCACGGCCGGGACCGCGACGATCCGGATCGCGGAAAAGAAGCCGTCCTATTCGTCGGTCGCCTATTACATCGTCGCGGAAGGACGCCCGACGCCGCTCGTCTCCAGGCTCTATTCGCTCTACTACAAGGTGGACACGCTGCTCGACGCCTACTCGCTCCTGCCGCAGCGCGGATCGGTCTACAGCGAGGAAGGCAAGCGGCATCGCATGAAGACGACGCTCTTCGATCATCCGCGGCGCAGCGCCGATTTCCAGGTCGAGACGCGCACCGTGGTCAAGAAGACGATCGGCATTTCCGCGGTGGCTCAGGATCCGCTCGGCGCCTTGTTCGTCCTCAGGTCGATCCCCCTGACCGCGGGAGAGAAGATCACCATGCCGATCTGCGACGGCGGGACCAGCTACAAGGTGCTGATCGAAGCCGGTCCGGTCGAGGCCATCAAGCTCGCCAGCGGCACCGTCCAGGCGCAGCGCTTCTCGGTGACGCCGCCGGCCGAGGCCGGCGCGCGTGCGCTGGTGGTGTGGCTGTCGACCGACGCGGCGCGGGTACCGGTGAAGATGTCGGCGCAGCTTCCGGTCGGCGCGTTCGTGCTGACGCTGTCGTCGCGCGGGTAATGGGCTGGATCGGCCGCGCGCTGTCGCGGAAGCTGACGCGGATCTCGCTCGACCGCTTCATCGCGTCGCACGCCACCGCGCGGCGCACTCTCGACATCGGCGCGCAGAACGGGCCCTACGCCGCGCACTTTCCTCACCGCGTCGCGCTCGACATCCGCCGTGGGATCGGCGTCCAGATCATCGGCGACACGCAGGCGCTCGGCATCGCCGACGCCACCTTCGACGTCGTGCTGTGCACCGAGGTGCTCGAGCACCTGCCGGAGCCGCAGCAGGCGGTGGACGAGATGTTCCGCGTGCTCAAGCCGGGCGGCCAGCTCCTGCTGACGACGCGGTTCCTGTTTCCGATCCACGACGCGCCGCACGACTATTTCCGCTACACGAAATACGGCCTGCGGCACCTGCTGCGACGCTTCGAGATCCTCGAACTGCACGAAGAGACGGACGCCGTCGGCACGCTCGCCGTGCTCGTGCAGCGGCTCGGCATGCAGGCGCAGACGCTCGGATGGCGGCCGCTGCGCGCGATCTGGCTGCTCGCGGCGCAGGCCGTGCGGCCGCTGTCGTTCCTCATCACCGAGGAGTACGGCGACAGCCGCAGAACGACGCCGGAACGCGGCATCATGACCAGCGGGTACCACGTCGCGTGCCGGAAACCGGACGCATGATCACGCCGCGTCCGCGGTTGCTCCTCTCGGGGCCGGCGGCGACGGCCACGGCGGTCGTCGTCCTCATCGCCGGCGCCTATGCCGCGGCGCAGCGCGCCGGCTTTGCCGGCGACGATTTCATGATCCTCCACCGCCTGCAGGCCCTGCGGCACCCTACGGACGTCCTGGGATTCTTCCACGGCGAGTTCTTCGGCTATTACCGGCCGTTCGGCTTTCTCGCTCACGCGTTCGACTGGGCGGTCGCCGGCGCCGATGCGCGGCGCTTCCACCAGACCAACATCGTGCTGCACGCCGTCAGCGCCCTGCTGGTGCTGCTCATCGGCCGCGAGCTGGCGCCGCGGTCGGCGGCCGGCGCGATCGCCGCGTTGCTCTTCGCGCTCCATGCATCGAACCATGAAGCCGTGGTGTGGATCTCCGCCCGCTTCGATCTCCTGGCGACCTGCTTCTCGCTGGCCGCGGTCTGGTGGATGGTGCGCGGGGCGGCGGGGGAACACGTGGTCCCGCCGCTGCTGTTCCTCTGCGCTCTCCTCTCGAAAGAGTCAGCGGTCGCGCTGCCGATCGCGGCCGCGGGGTTCGCCGTGTGCGGACTGCGCCTGGGACCGACCCGCGCGGTACGCTATCTCGTCCCGTGGCTCGCCGCGCTGGTCGTCTACAGCGTGATGCGCCATCTCGGCGGCGGCGTGTCGGCGATCGGCGGGTCCGGACGGCTTCCCAAGCTGACCGCGTTCGCCGCGCTGCTGGCGCTGCTGGTGTTCGTCGCGGGCGAGCGCTGGTTGCGCGTCCGTCAGTGGCTGCTGACGCACCGCGGCGCCGCGCTTGCGGCCGCGGCCGGTCTCGTCGCCACCGTGTGCGCGGCCGCAGCGGCGGGCGGGGGGGTCGGACGGATCGCGGCGGAGAAGCTGGCCGTCGCCGGTTTCGCGCTCTTCCATCTCGGATCGCCGGTTCTCGACGTCTTCGACTTCCCCTTCTACCTCAACGAAGGCACGACGATGTACTGGCTGGGCGGCGCGATCGCGCTCGGCGCGCTGGGGGCGGTCGTCGCCGTGCTGTGGCGGCCGCTGGTGGACGACGATCGCCTGTGGTTCCTGGGCTCGCTGCTCGCGGCCGCGATGCTGCCGATCTCCGCGCTCACGGAGGGGACGCGCTACCTGTATCTGCCGTCGGCGGCGCTGTCGCTCATGGTCGGCGTGCTCGGCAGCGGCGTCCGCGGTCGGGCGCGCGTGCCGGCGCTGGCGCTCCTCGGCGTCTACCTCGCGGTATCGGGCGCGCAGGTCGTCGCCAAGGTGCGTGACTGGAACTGGGCCGGACGCATGATCGCGGAAGGGGCGCAGATCGCGGATGACTCGCTCGCGCCGTCATGCGGCGAGGGGCACATCGTGTTCCTGACCGAGCCCGTCGCCGTCCGATCGGTCTACACGCACTTCCTCTACGAGACGTTCGAGCCGCCGCGCGGCTGCATGCCGGGGACGTTCCAGGTCCTCCTCCGGATGATGCGGGTCGACGGCGCAGTCGACGTGTCCTGGGATGGCCCGTCGCGCATCGTGATGACGGTGCCGGGGTATCGCGACAACTTCGTCGCCTCGGCCGATCTCCGGAATTTCGATCGGCCGGTTCGCGGCGACGCGCCGATGGCGATCGACACGCCGCTCGGGCAGCTGCGCGCCGAGCGGATCGGGGCGGACGAGCGGCTGACGCTCTCCCTCGCACCCGACGCCGATTCGTCGCACATCCATTTCTTCTATTACAGCGTCGGCCGGATCCGCCGGCTGAACTGACTATAATCGCGCGAGGTGACGCCACGCCCGACATGCTGTCGCTGGTGATTCCGGTCTACAAGAACGAGGCAAACCTGCCGCGCCTGCAGCGCGAGCTCGAGCAGTTCGCCGGCCGCTTCGGGCGCGACCTCGAGGTGGTCTTCGTCGTCGACGGCTCTCCCGACGGCTCGCTGCGCTGGCTGCAGCAGCGGCTGCCGGCGTGGCACCTGCGATCGCAGCTCGTCGAGCTCAGTCGCAATTTCGGCTCGTTTGCCGCGATCGCGGCCGGGCTGCGCCAGGCGCGCGGCGACTATATGGCGGTCGTCACCGCCGACCTCCAGGAGCCGCTCGACCTGGCGCTCGAGTTCCACCGCCGCATGGCCGCCGGCGAGGCGGATGTCGTCTTCGGCTACCGCACCGGACGCGCCGATGCCGCCGCCTCCAGTTTCGTCTCCGACACGTTCTGGCGGCTGTACCGGAGGTTCGTCGTCCGCGACATGCCGAAGGGGGGCATCGACGTCTTCGGCTGCACGCGTACCGTGCGCGATCACCTTGCGGGTCTGCAGGAAGTCAACACGAACCTGATCGCGCTGCTGCTCTGGCTGGGATTTCGCCGCGCCTTCGTCGGCTACGAGCGGCAGCCGCGCCTCGAAGGGCGCAGCGCGTGGACGCTGGGAAGGAAGATCCGCTACGCGCTCGACAGCGTCTTCGCCTTCACGGATCTCCCGATCCGCGCGCTGCTCCTGCTCGGCGTCCTGGGCACCGTCTTCGCCGTGGTCGCCGGCGTGACCGTGTTCATCGGCTGGCTGACCGGCCACGTACCGGTCCTCGGCTATACGCCGCTGATGCTGGTCATCACGTTCTTCGGCGGGCTGACCGCGCTCGGCCTCGGCATCACCGGGCAATACCTGTGGCTGACGCTGCAGAACTCGCGCGGCAGGCCCAACTTCATCGTGCGCTCTGCGGAAACCTTCGATCGGCCGCGCGCCGACTACGCACCCGTCGCCGGCGCCACCAGCGCGCGGAACTCTTCGTAGTCGCGAATGTAGTCGGAGGGGTCGTAGAGATCCGACGCGAACACCAGCAGCAGCGCGTCGGCGGAATACCTGTACTGGATCGCCCAGATCATCGGCGGCAGGTACAGCCCGAGACTGGGGGAATCGAGCAGCACTTCCTCGCTCGCCGTCCCGTCGTCAACCACGACGGCGACAGAACCACGGGCGCAGACGAGGAACTGGCGGCACTGGCGGTGCGCATGCTCGCCGCGCACGTCCTTGCCCGGCACGTCGTACACCATGAAGTACCGCTTCGGGACGAACGGCAGGTGCGACGGGAACTCGCCGGCCGACAGCGTGCCGCGCAGATCCTCGACCAGCACCATCCGGTGCACCGTCACGCCGCGCACGCCGGTCGGCGCGATCGGCTGCTCGGGCTGCGGCTGCACCGTCGGCGCCTTCGCCGGCCGCCGCGCCGTATCGACGTAGCCGACGATGCGCGCGGGGTTGCCGGAGACGATCGCCTTCGCCGGCACGTCGTGCGTCACCACCGCGCCGGCGCCGACCATCGCCCGCGCGCCGACGCGCAGCCCGGGGAGAATAGTCGCGCCGCTGCCGATCGAGGCACCGCGGCCGATGTGCGTCTGCAGCACCTGCGGCTGATACTTCTTGCTCTGCGGGTACTTGTCGTTCGAGAACGTCGCGTTGGGTCCGATGAAGACGTCGTCGGCCACCCGCAACCCGTCCCACAACTGCACGCCGCTCTTCACCGTCACGCGATCGCCGAGCACGACGTCGTTCTCGATGAAGACGTGATCGCAGATGTTGCAGTCCGCGCCGATGCGCGCGCCCGGAAGGATGTGCGCGAACGCCCACACGCGTGTTTCTGCACCGATCGACGCGCTCTCGCAGAGCGCCTGCGGATGTACGAAATAGTCAGCCATGGATGAGCATCGATCGTAGCCGCAATCGCCGGCCGCGGGCAACGAGTCACCCATGAGATACTGGCCTCTCTTGGCCATGACGGTATCTCGCGCTCCCGCGTCGGGAGCCGCCCGCTCCCAGGCGATGCTCATCGCCGCCCTCCTCGTCGTGACGATCGCCGCCCTGCTGATCCGCTGCCTCGCGATCGCCGAACCGCTCGGGATCGACCAGAGCCTGTGGGCCTCGGCGGTGCGGGGCATGTCTCGAGGCCAGCGGCTGTATCACGACGTGTGGGAGCAGCGCCCGCCCGGCATCTACTGGATCTACTACGCCGGGTTCTCCGTGTTTGGCTGGACTCCTGCCACGGTCGCCTGGCTCGACATCGGCGCTTCCGCGCTGACCACGCTCGCGCTCTTCGCGCTCGGACGCGCGCTCGGCGATACGCTCACCGGCGCGGCGGCGGCGGCGGCCTACGCCGTGCTGACGATGCCGGCCTGGCTCTACGGGCACGGCGGGTTCCTCGAGCGCAGCGTGTGCGAGACGTTCATCGCCGTCTGCATCGCGCTGGGCGCGTGGTGCGCGGTCCGCGTGCGCGACACCGGATCGCTCGCCGCCGCCGCCGGGCTCGGCCTGACCGCGGGTATGGCCGTGGTCCTCAAACCGAATGCCGGCCTGTACTTTCCCGCGCTGCTGCTCTGGCTGGTGCTGTATCGGCGCGACGCGATGGCCGACGTCGTACGATCCGTGATCGCCGCCATCGCCGCGTCGGCGATCGTGCCGGCGCTGGCGCTGCTCTGGCTCTGGCGCCTGGACCTGCTGCACGACGCGAAAGTCGCGGTCGTCGAATTCAACCGCTTCTATGTCGCCGAGGGCTTCTCGCCAGCGCGCTACGCCGTGGATTTCTCGAAAGCGGTCTGGCTGCGGATGAAGACCGAGCCGCTGTGGACGGCGGGCGCGGCCGGCGCGATGGCGGCCGTCTGGCAGCTCGCGCGCGCGCGCCGCCTGCCGCCCGCGGCCGGACTCGCCGTGATCTGGGGCGGCGCGGCCGTGCTCGTCATCGTCGTGAACGGTGCGCGGTTGTTCAACAGCTACTTCATCCAGGCGCTGCCGCCGCTCGCGCTGCTCGGCGCCTGGCTGCTGGCGAGCGCCTCGCGCCAGGGGCGCGGGCCACGCCTCCTGGCGTTGGCGACCATGTTGCTGATGGCCGCGCTGCTCGTCCAGCGCGGCTACCTCCCGCGGGTCGCGGCATGGGCCAGCGCCGATCTCGGCGCGCTGCGCGGCACCGAGCATGAGGCGCAGTACCTGGAGCGCTTCGGCGGCTACGCCAACGACCGCGGCTATTCCGCGCGCGCCAACGCGGAGCTGGCCGGTTATATCCGTGCCCACACCACGCCGGACGAGCGCATCTTTCTCTTCGGGATCAACGGGGCGGGCGTGTACTTCCTGGCCGACCGGCTGACCGCGCATCGGTTCCTGCGCGTCAATTTCTTCGTCGGCACGGAATTCCCCGACGAAGAGTTCCGCCTCGCGTCGGTCACGGCCGATCTCGCCGCGAGCCGGCCGCGGTACCTCGTCTTCGAGACGCTGCATTCGGGATCCGAGATGGGGCGTGCGGTGGACGGGCTGCGGCGGGATCCGGCCATCGTGCAGCTGCTGACCGGCTACACGCAGGACGCGCAGATCGAGGACTTCACGCTGTATCGCCGGACGGACTGACCGTGGCGCCGGCCGAAGGAGTGAGGACGTCCGACACTGGCGGCCGCGTGCTCGAAGCGGCAGGAAGGGTCGCCTGGATCGCGGCGGCGCTGTCCGCGATGGTCCTGCTGTGGTCGCTGTCGCGGCACCAGCCCGGGTGGGCGATGGCGATCGTGGTCTGTGGTCTTGCCGTGCTCAGCGCCGCGCGGCCGTTCGACGGGCTCCTGGTCCTCGCCGGGTTCGGCCCCGTGGTGACGATCTTCTCGGTGCTGCTCGACGTCGACAACTTCGGCGTCCACTATCCCGAAGCCCTC
>Ga0134122_10001097_pt1 | contig 19437 bp, 15 predicted proteins | sample KB302_FD_96461 | JGI IMG/M metagenome (GOLD analysis project Ga0134122, IMG submission 96461) | Terrestrial soil microbial communities without Nitrogen fertilizer from Kellogg Biological Station, Michigan, USA - KB3-0-2 | ecosystem: Environmental > Terrestrial > Soil > Unclassified ... | reverse complement strand
GTTGTCGATCAGCGGCCGACGATCCTGCTCGATGGCGCACACAATCCTGCCGCGGCTACCGCTTTGGCCGACTACCTTCTGCGCTCTGACCGGTTCCGTCTGGTCCGCCCTGTAGTTCTGGTGCTGGGAATGATGCGGGACAAGAACCATCGAGGCTTTGTCGAACCGCTCAGCGATCTTGTCGATGAGGTTGTATTGACGCAGTCGGATCTCCCACGTTCTGCAACTGCTCAGGAACTTCGAGCCTCAACTGGGGATCTGTTGCCTCACCCCCATGTAGTGCCGTCGCTGACTGAGGCGATGGTGCTCGCTAGAGAGCTAGCCATGCCTGATGGTTTGGTCTGTGTCACGGGCTCGCTCATGCTTGTCGGAGAGTGTAAAGCATGGTTTCGTGGCTGTGGACTCTCGCCGCTTCGTGGCTGATATGGCAGGCATCGCGATGCGGCTGGGGATGTGTCTGGTTGGTTGGCTGATGCTGGGGATCCTGTTTCCACTTGCAGGGGGTGCCGAAGGGAATGGGGGAAGTTCTTCGGCAAAGGCGACCTCCGGTGGTGCGCTACCGCTCGACATCACGTCAGAAAGAATTGATTATCTCCAGGAACAAGAAACCTATGAAGCTGATGGTTCAGTCCTGGTCACCCAGGGCACCTTGCGTCTGACGGCCGATCACATAACGATCCAGGCTTTGCCGGGTATTTTGATTGCCACGGGTCACGTTCGACTTACCGATCCCAAAGCTGACCTCGTGACCGAACGGTTGGAACTCAATGTAAATACCGAGGCCGGGGTGGTCACACACGGGCGAGTGCATCTCAAACACACAAATACTTCGGTGGAGGGGAGGCTCCTGCAGCGGTTTTCCGAGGAGCACTATCGGGTAAAGGAGGGCCGCTTTACGAATTGCGATGCGCAGAAAGGTGAGACGCCGGCCTGGCGGTTTACGTTCAAGGATCTTGATCTGAAGGTTGGCGACAATGTGGCGTTTACCGGTGCATGGTTTTGTGTGAATGACGTCCCGGTGATCCCCATTCCCACATTGACATATCCGCTCTCGAAGCGACAAACAGGGTTTCTCATTCCTACTATCGGGTACAATAATCGTTTTGGGATGTACGCCCAAGAAAGCTTTTTTTGGGCCATCAATCCTAGTCAGGACCTGACGGTCTCTCCGTTCTACTACTCGAAACTCGGGTATGGCAGTGATTTCAAGTATCGGTATGTGTTGGACAAGCAATCTCGTGGGCAGTGGCTCGTCACTGCTTTACAGCAGACAGAGCTTCCGGATGTGGCCGGGGTGAATCCGACGGGACAGGATGCGAAGCAGACTCGGGCTCTGATCACCGGGACCCATACACAGCAATTCACGCCGGACTTGTCGCTGAGAGCGAAAGCGTTTTATGTAACGGACTCAAGCTTTCTCCAGCAATTGAGCAACTCGGGAGTTTCGCGCGCAGCTCCCAGCGTCGAATCGAATCTCTTGGCGAACCAGCGGCTGGCTCACGGAAACACATATCTGCTTGGTCAATACCTGCTGCCGTTGCAATCGGGAGGAGCGGATACGTTTCAGCGTCTGCCGGAAATCGGCTACAGTCTCCCGAACAGCACCTTGTTCAATTCGCCGATTTTGCTGGGTGCGGAAACAAATTTTGTGAACTTCTATCGTGAACAGGGATTTACCCAGAATCGAATCGATATTCTACCGGGATTGTCGACCGGTGTCCTGAATGTTGGCCACATCGTAGGTCTGACCCCTCAGGTCAAGCTGCGCGAGGTCTACTACACGCACGGGGTTCAGAATTCTGAAAACCAGCACCGGGAGACTTTTTGGGCGGGGCTTGATGCGACATCCAAGTTGAGCCGCCGCTTCGGAACGAGCGCGGGCAATACCCTGCTGCACACCATCGAGCCTAGCGTTATCTATGAATATGTCCCACCCACTGCTCAGGAGAAAATCACTCAGGTCGATCAGGTTGATAATCTGCCAAAGAAAAATCTGGTGACCTATATGCTCCGCAATCGGCTGTTGGAGCAAGAAGGCAGCCGGAGCTTTAATTGGCTCGATCTCACGCTGGCTCAGAGCTGGCAGGTCGGAGGCGTACAAACGCAGGCACGCAATTTCACACCGGGAGTGAATCCCACCTTCGGAAACGCGGAACAGCCGTTACAGCCCGCGACTACGGCGGTCGAGGGGAAGAAATTTTCTGATCTTTGGCTGCGGGCGGTGATTGGCAACACGGCTCCTCAGTTCACTCAGTCTCAGCCGGACAGTACGCCGCCTGGCCAAAGCATTGGGAGTGTCCTCGGTCAGCCGCCTGCCATTAACCAGTATCTGACCATCGATGCGTTTTTTGATCCTTACCGGTCGTCAGTGAGTCAGTTCAACACAGACTTTCGGGTTCAGCAGTCCAACTACTGGTATCTCCAAGTGGGGCAGCGTTTCACGCAGGAGGGTAATCGTGTGCAGCGTGGAGACCTGTGGAATCCAATTTCGTTTAGTCAGGTTTACGCTCCAAGCCCCGAGATTGAATTTGTCACAGCGACAGGGGCGTTTCGCACTCCCTGGGGTTGGACGGTCGGCGCGAAGGGCTATTACGATGTGAAAAACAGCAGAAGCCCGGAGTACGACGTCGTCGGCCTCTATCAAAACCCCTGCAAATGCTGGTCACTCGGGCTCTTTTACGTGCAGTTTCCCGATCGCGCTCAATACTTCTTCATGTTAAGCCTGACCGGAATCGGCTGGACGGACAGCTACGGCACAGCCGTGGTTCGAAATATCCTCAGTCCCCTGCTAATCGGTGAAAAGGGGCTGCCATGGGCATCGCCTGGAGGGCCGTATGGGAGCCCGCAGTCCGGCATGCCTCAACCAGGGATGGATGGGACTGGTCGATAAACAGGTCGTAAATTCCGCTGTCCGGGGTGATTTGACTCCTCGGAGAGGGCTGGTATACGATGCCAACAGGTTTGTTATTTATTATGGACTGAGCGAAGGAGGACTGTGACGTGGCTGGTGATGCACTGAAGGTTGAAGATGCAACGTGGGATGCAGAGGTCATGAAGGCGTCTGAACTTGTGATGGTAGACTTTTGGGCTGTTTGGTGTGGCCCTTGCCAGATGGTCGCTCCAATCATTGAAGAACTAGGTAAAGAATATGCGGGAAAGATGAAAGTGCGGAAACTTAACACCGATGAAAACCCGGAAGTCGCTGGCCGCTATCAAGTCATGAGTATTCCGACGATTTTGTTTTTCAAGAACGGGCAAGTCGTGGAGAAACTCGTTGGGGCCAGGCCTAAGCGGCAGTTCAAGGAAATGATTGATTCACTGCTGGCGCAACCAGCCGGGTCAGCCTAGGATTAGAGCCACATTCCGCAATGCTCGCCGAGCTGCGCATCGTCAATTTTGCCCTAATTGAGCAGCTTAGCCTACAATTTGAGTCTGGGTTCACGGTCCTGACCGGGGAGACAGGAGCCGGTAAATCCCTGCTCATCGATGCGATTGCCCTGTTGGTCGGTGGACGGGCCTCGACCGATCAAATCCGTTCCGGGGAAGATGAGGCCCATCTGGAAGCAGCCTTTCACCTCCCGGAAACCCATCCGCTCCTTCATCACTTCAGGCAACATGAACTCATTGGGCAAGATGAGTCTCAGCTGATACTTCGACGTGTATTGTCCCGATCGGGTCGCCACCGTGTGTACGTCAACGGCAGCCTATGCCCGCTGCGCGTTCTTGAAGAACTGGGGGGCACGCTGGTCGACATTCATGGCCAGCATGAACAACAATCACTCTTGGCCGCTCCCAAACAATTAGATGCTCTCGATGCATTCGGCTCCCTGTTCGAGCGACGAGGGAGATATGAGGAGGTCTATCAGGGATGGAAGGATCTCCGCAGGCAACTGGCAGACCTGGAGAGTGATCTCACTGACCGTGCAAGGCGTGAAGAACTTTTACGATTCCAGGTTCAGGAAATTGAACAGGCTGGCCTATTGCCTGACGAAGAAGAGCAGCTCCGACATGAGCAGCAGCGACTGCTCCATGTGTACCGGCTGAGGGAGCTCGCCCACGAGGCACATGTCGAGTTGCAAGCGGACGAACAAGCTATTCTCACAAGGTTGGGGCGGATTGGACGAACCCTTTCAGAGTTGGCCCAAACCGATCCGGCAATGAGTGATTGTGCGCAGGCTGCTTCGGAGTCGTCGATCCAACTAAAAGAACTTGCCGGGAGGCTGCGCGACTATGCTCAACAGTTAGAAGCAGACCCGGATCGGCAGGCTGCCGTGGAGGATCGACTCGACCTGATCCAACGGTTGAAGAAAAAATATGGAGGGTCGGTCGAAGCGATAATGGCAATGGGCAGAGCCCTGCAAGATGAGCTGCGGGTGTTCGACAATCGTGAAGCGAGAGCCGCCGAATTGACCGTCCGGTTTGATGAAGAGAGCCGCCGCATCAGTACACTGGCCCAGCAACTGTCCCAAGAGCGAATTGTCGCGGCCAAGCGGATGACGACGCTTGTGGAAGCGGAGTTGGCCACCTTGAAAATGGAGCAGGCGATTTTCCAGGTCTCGGTGTCCAGCAGTGAGTTAACCGAGGAGCTTGGACCGGCAGGGTGTAATCGGGTGGAGTTCCTTCTCTCAAGCAATCCAGGTGAGTCACCGAGAGCATTAAGCCGTGTGGCATCAGGCGGAGAACTTTCGCGTATTATGTTGGCGCTCAAGACTGTGTTAGCCGAGATGGACCAGGTTCCAGTCTTGGTATTTGACGAAATCGATACGGGAGTCGGTGGGGCGGTCGCGGCGGCGATGGGGACGAGACTGCGCAAGCTTGGAACGTACCATCAAGTGTTTTGCATTACCCATCTTCCTCAGGTTGCGTCTCAAGCGGAGCACCATCTGCTTGTGGAGAAAGGCCTGGAGGGCCAACGGGCGTCCACGTCCGTCAGGTTGTTGAAAGGCATCGGGCGGGAAGAGGAGATCGCCCGCATGCTGGGTGGTCTGACCGTGACAAAGAAAGTGCGAGAAACAGCAGCGGAACTTATCGCGGGGGTAAAGGGCAAGCAGCCTGACTAATCGGGTGTGTTGGTTTATCAAACCACACCATAAGACGAGCTGCCAGCTAAGAGTCCGATCGGTCGGCAAGAGTGGTTACCATTGCCATAGCCGGAAGGGATGCTTTGCATTCCTGGATCACTTGCGCGAAGAGTTCAGTTAACTTCGGTTCAAAATGGGTGCCGGAGTAGGAGAGCATTCGTTGGCAGGCATTATCGATCGAGAGAGGTGTTCGGCCTGGAAGCTCTGCGGTCAGATGGTCGAACGTCTGGGCTAGGCAGACGATACGAGCCAACCGTGGTATTCCGCTTTCGTGAAGCCCCAGAGGGTAGCCTGTGCCATCCCACCGTTCATGGTGATACGCAATAATCTGGCCCACCTCGGCCGGAAGTCCCAGAGGGGAGACGAGTCTCGCGCCCTGTTCCGGGTGGCGGCGCTGGCCGGAGGATTTGCCGGTCGTGGTGATTTCATCGTCGGCGAATTGATAGGGTTCAGGCCCGACCTTGCCGATGTCGTGCAGGAACGCTCCGAGCGCCAATGACTTCTGCTCAGCGACGGTCAGGTCCATGCGGTTGGCCAGCAGTGTGGCGTAGAAACTGACTCGGCTGCAATGGTTGAGCAACTGGCGATCCTTTGCTTCAAGTAAGTCGGAGAACAGGGGGAGAAGGTCAGAGTGCTCTTCAGCCCGGGCTGCATCATCTGGTGAGGATTTTCCGATCGAATGATAACCTGCGAACAATTCCTTCCATGCTTGTGCGCATTCTGTTTCCGATCCCCAGAGACCGGTCGATGTTCCAATGAAGTTTCTGAGGAAATCCAGCCGTTGTTTCTTTTCGAGTGTCTGGTTAACAAGTGAAAGCAATTCCGTGACGTTGAAAGGTTTGAGTAGGTAGCCAGCGGCGCCATATCGTATCCCTTCCATGGCGGCCTTCAAGCTCCCATAACCCGTAATGATAATGACCTCGATGCCGGCGTGGCGCTGCTTGATATCCTGGAGGAGTTCTATTCCCTGGCGGTCCGGAAGCTTCTGATCAAGAGTGATGATGTCGATCCGCTGGGAGCTCAGCAGGTGGATCGCTGCACTGGCTGATTCTGCAGTTTGAACATTGAAAAACGGGCGAAGAATGACTTGTAGGGCATCACGTGGACCTGCCTCGTCGTCAATAACGAGTAGGGTTGGTTTCATCTTCTCTTGTTCAGGAGTCAGGGGTATGCTCATTGGATTTTTCTACCACTAACTACGTACCTTGTAAAGCATTTCTTGTTCCGCACCAAGGAGTTCGCATTCCCGCCTCAGCATACTGTGGCTCATGGGTCGGTGATACCTATATGTAGATTTCCTGAACGGAGCACTACGTATAGCGTGCTGAATTCTCATACATTGTTGTGCAAATACGACGCAGTGGATGGCAATTGTTGTGCTATTCCTGCACGACAGTCTGGGGTTGGGCGCTTGGTTCCTGGTCGGGTCGGCCGATTCCCAGCGTATCCATGCGGTACTTGAGCATTCGGCGGCTGATTCCCAGCAGGTTGGCGGCATGAGTTTGAACATAGTCTGTTCGCTTGAGGGCATCGAGAATAATTTCCCTCTCGAATTCCATGACGGCTTTTTCGAGCGACAATCGACCGGCAAGGGTGTCGTCCCGGAGTGAAGAGGATCGAGAGTCGTTTTTGAGAATGGTGGGGAGATGTTCGGAGGTAATGGTGTCTGATCCCTTGGACCAAATGAAGGCTTGCTCGACGATATTCTCCATCTCTCTCACATTGCCTGGCCAGGGATAGCGGGACAGAAGATCAACGGCATCTTTGGAGAACTCTTGCGGGGGCCGATTGTCTTCCTCGGTCCGTTTGGCTAGAAAATGTTTGGCCAGTAGCGAAATGTCTTCACCACGCTCCCGCAGGGGGGGCAAATAGAGTGCGATAACGTTGATACGGTAGTAGAGATCTTCGCGGAATTGTCCTTTGCGAACGAGTTCCTCCAGATTCTTGTTTGTAGCAGCCACGATGCGGACATCCACCTTGATGGCTTGCACTCCGCCGACTCTGGTAAATTCTCGTTCCTGTAAAATGCGAAGGAGCTTGGCTTGCGTCATGGCGCTGAGGTCGCCGATTTCGTCGAGGAAGAGTGTGCCGGTATTGGCGAGTTCAAATTGTCCGACTCGACGGGCCGTGGCATCCGTAAACGAGCCTTTCTCATGTCCGAACAGCTCACTCTCAATCAGCGTTTCTGGAATGGCTGCGCAGTTCAACGCGATGAAGGGCCGCTCACGCCGACTGCTATTATAATGGAGTGCCTTGGCAACCAGCTCCTTTCCTGTGCCGCTCTCGCCGGCAATCAAGACAGTCGTGCGGCTATCGGCAACCTGTTCGATCTTGGTATAGATATCCTGCATCGACGGGCTCTTGCCGATCAGGTTGTGAAAGGCGTAGCGCCGCACGACTTGCGCGCGTAGCTGTTTGACCTCCTGTTGGAGTTCCTGGTCATTCAGCGCGCGCTCGACGATAATACGAAGTTCCTCCACATCGAAGGGCTTTGAGACATAATCAGCCGCGCCGAACTTCATCGCATCGACAGCGGTCTTGACCGATTTTGTTCCTGTCAGCATGATAACCGGTGCCGTCCGGCTTTCGGCACGGATGGTTTGCAGAATAGACAGCCCATCGGTGCCAGGAAGGATCACGTCCAGCAGAACCAGATGAGGGGCCTCTTTGCGAAACAGGTCAAGGCCCTCCTGGGCATCGGCGGCTTGGATCGTTTCGTACGTCGGCTCCAGCACCGCTTTCAATGAGGCTCTCACGCGGGCTTCATCGTCGATCATCAGCACTCTTTTTTTCATATCGGTGTCCATAGGGTATTGAGGGCTATGCAGGTAGCGCGGGCAGGCTCACAAAAAACGTCGTGCCGGCACCAACCGAGCTTTTCACTAGGATCTCGCCGTGATGTTCTTGAATAATCTGATGGACGATCGTTAAGCCAAGTCCTGTTCCCTCGTGCTCACCGCTTTCATGTTTCGTTGTAAAAAATGGGTCAAAGATGTGTTCGAGATTCGCCTCTTGGATTCCTTCACCGGTATCCTCAATTTCGATGTGGGCCCATACATTCCCTTCCGCCTTCACTAGCCTGCGTGTTTGAACGCGTAGCGTCCCCCCGGACTTTTCCATCGCTGCCATGGCATTGAGGAAAAGATTAAGCAGGACTTGTTTGATCTGCTGTCGGTCCAGCATGACACGAGGGAGCTCTGAGGCCAACTCTTTTTCAATCTTGATCCCATGGCTGTCTGCTTTGACATCGATGAAATACAGGCAAGAGGCGACGATGTCGTTGAGGTCTTCGTCTGTCAGTTGGGGTTCCATGTAGCGAGCATAGTCGAGAATTTCCTGGATCAGCCGTTCGATCCGATGCACATCGTCGAGGACGACCTTGCTGAAACTCTGGATAAAATGGGGGTCATCTTTTCTTTCAGGGGCCAGTTGGATAAAAGTTTTGATCGAGGTGAGGGGATTCCTGATTTCATGGGCAAAGCCGCCGGCGATCGTTTCAAGTGATTTGAGCCGATCCGTCCGCTTCATGAGCGTATGCGAACGGTGGAGGTCATCATGCAGCAAAATGGTGTCGATCGCATTTGTAGCAGTTTGTGCCAGGGCGGCGAGCACAGATTTGCTCAGAACAGTATTGTCTCCTAAAGGGAGTCCCTTGCCGAGAATTGAGAAGGCAATCAGGCGCCCTTTATTGTGATGTGGCACGATGCGTGTGGCCTCCATGGCTGTCATGGCGGCACGTGCCCCAGCTTCAGGGAGAGTATCGTGAAGAGTTCCAGCTGAGTCGCTTTGTGTCATGATCCGGTTGGTTGCCGATAGATGTCGGGGCAACGGATGGATCACGGCCAGGGTCGAAGGGATCAGTGCGGAAGCTCTCGGACCGACCAGGCTGGCTCGGCGATAACATTCACGTTCGCGATCTAGAAGGAATAACGCCCCATGGGTGGTGGAACCCGCACGACAAATTTCTTGGGTTATCCGATTCGCAAGTGTTGTCAAATCGGTCATGGATCCCAGGTCCGCCGCAAAAATGGCAACCATGTCCAGTAGCTCGCTGGAGGACGGTGCCATACTGTCGGTAGTCTGAGAGTGTAAGGTCATAACAAACAGGGAGCGTGGCTACGCTGTGACTAGCCTGCGGAAATCCAGATTGGGAATGAAATGTTATGTGTTCAAAGATGTACAGCCGAAAGTATACACGGGCAGGGGACGTTCAGCTAGTGGATTTATCTTTTTCTATGATGGCCAGGAAAGCATGCCCATCAAGCACGGGAAGGATACGGGGTATGAGGGGGATACCTGCGTGCCTGAGAAACCAGGCGAGTGAGGATTGATCAAAGGTATGCAGCAAGCCATGCCGGATAGCTTCCCTGAGTCGCCCAAGATATTGAATGACAATTTGGGCTTGTGGGCTAAATTCATCCTGATGTGCTCTGTGTAGGTGCTGGCGGTAAAGAACTGAAAGATCGCTATTCGGGTGAAAGACCGTGAGTAGCAGGCGTCCTTGTGGGCGGAGCACACGATACCACTCGCGAATCGTGACTACTGGAGAGGGGACGAAGGAGAGGGACAAATTGCAGACGACGCGATGGAGGGAGCGGTCCTTCATGGGCAAACCTTGCATCCAATCTGTGTTGATCCAGTCAGTGGTGAGAGGCGGGTTGGTGGTAAGTGTTCCCGCAAAGTCACTATTGAGTTCCCGGTGCAAGGCACGAAAATTCTGTCGAGCCTGTGTCAGCGAGTCATGGGAGTATTCCAGCCCGATCATATGAGCTGGCTGCTCCTGACCCCATCCACGCTGCCTCGCGCGGTAGGTCTGGTTGATCATCGTGGCCCGGATTAAATCTCCTTGGCCGACTCCTACATCGACGAGCATAGAACCCGGTTCGAGCGGGCTAAGCAGCCGATAGAGATTATCCAAAAGATGCCAGTGCTCACGGAGGTTTCCAAGTTGGGGGAGCTGCTGGAGATATGCGATCCGCAAGGCTTCGCGTGTGATCTGTGAGAGATTGTGCCGAAGACGGGTGCGCTCCAGCTCGATGCGCTGTTGATGAGCTGGCATGTAATGGGTCTGTGCACGGAAGTCGGCAGAAACGGTCGGTAGTGAAACGATTGCTGCGATCTGTTCTAGGACCTGCTGAAAGGCTTGGAGGCATGACTCATTGAGCGGCAGGTTCTGGTTGATCATCTGGGCGGGGACTGTGGTCAGCCTGGTGTGGGTTCCTAAAGCAGTGAGAAAAGCCTGCGGAAGGTCCGCCGGAGGTAACGGTCCGAGGAGGCTGTTGGGGGCTGTAACGATGACGGATGGAGAGCGAAGTAGACGCAGATCTGCAACTGTAGAGGCCAAATCTGTGAAATGGCCGGCAATGAGATCGCCGACAAATCGATCGACATCGATGTTGAGCCCGAGGAGGTTTGCGATGCCCCGTCGGAGGCCGTACCGGTAGTCAGCCACAAGGTCATGACCATGAATGGTCATGAGCATGGCCTGGATATCGACAACCGGATTAATCATGAGAAGCAGGTCAATGGGACGGGATTGCACCGCCATTTTGAGAGCGACTCGTGCGGTCACATCGCTTGCCAGGACAATCAAGGGAGCGGTCGGCCACGTATGTTGGACGAATTCTACGACTTTAAGGAGGTCGGCCTGCATGCTTCGTAACGTGGTCTGTTGCAGTTCACCGTCGCTGAGCCCTACGTGGTTGGTATGGTCATAACGTAAAACGCGTAGTTGATGGTACGCCAGAAAGTACGACAAGGTTATGGCATCCAAAGCGGTTTGGCCATAACCGGGAGCGATGATCACGACCGGAGTGTTCGGAGTAAGCGACTGGCGAAGGTGGTCGTCGGTGATCACAATCGTCTGGCCTCGTGGGCTCCGGCACTCGCGCGGAATACTGACGACTAACGATTGCTGCGAGGCGATTCCCGATTCGCTTGGAGAGGTCAGATGTTGTCGGATGACACGGGTCACCTCGCGTTCAGCATATGGTGTAAGGCCCTGGAATCGGAGGCCAACCAGAATGGCAGGATCAGACCCTGCTTGGCGAAATTCGTTAGGTGCTACGGGAGGCTGAGCCGACCAGATGATTTTGGTGGGAAGCGGGGACTCCGGTACGCTCGGTTCATGGCTTCCAGGGTGGCTCGGGGTTTGTGTGGCGTTGAAGTGGAGCGTTGCAAGGCCACTCAGCAATTCAGGGCGAGCATTCAGGTGCAGACAGGCACCACCCCTGCTGAAGTTGACCATGAGCGCTGCTAGGCGATGAGAGTGACCGGTGCGGTCGATGACATCCAGTCTGGCTGGGATTGAAAGCCCCACTCGAACCGACTCGCGCCGGTCAATATATTCTTGTTCGGTTTGAACAGGAGGATTCACCGCAGCCCATTCAAGTTGTGACCCTGCTTCAAGTACGACTTCAAGGGAGAAGGGTGATGTCCGTTCTTTCGCCGCCTGGATCAGCGAGGCGAGGACAGCAGCTTCTTCTTGTTTTGGTAAATCAAACACGACGACGAGTTTGGAGATCGGTGTTCCGGAAAGAGGCCAGATGGCCCGTTCCTGCGTCTCACCGTGCAGTTCGAGTATTCCCACGGCAGTCTTGAGTACAAGGTAGGCGTCCTGTGCTGGAAAGATGGGGAAATTGCCGGGAAGGGTGATGCAGGTGCCACCGAGACTGATATTAGAAACGGTGCCGCTCCATGTCGATGATCCGATGGTGATAGTGGCAGGCAGGGTGGTTGGAGTTCGAGGTGAATGACGTCGTTCCTTTTGCGGCGCGCCGGAATCGACTACAGGGACAGCTGTAGTTATGACGTGATCAGTTTGGGGAGTTGCTGTAGGCGAGGCGGTCGAGATAGAGATTGGGGACGGAATCATTGCGAGAGGAACATGAGATACAAGTGGCAGACGGAGAACCATGCGAAGGGGGCCCTGCATCGGTGCTGATACATCTAAGACGCCCTCGAGTTGACGAACGATCTGGTACGACTCAAGGAGATCAGTGGAAAGCGATAGTGTAGTCGGGGATACAGACCAGATTTTATCAGATTCAAACAGTTCGACCTCGACTTCTGTTGGTGGGGCGAGGGGGAAGAGTGAGGGCTCGTCCGCTGAGATAGAGGAGCGTCCCACAGTGCGTGTGCTCACGATAAGTTGATGTGCACGGCCGACCGTTCGTAAGTAGCTCTGTGCATAGCTCAGGAGAGAGCGCGCAAGTTTCGTGACCTGTTCGCGATCCCCGAGTAAAGAGGGAAGGGGCGAGGAGAATTGCTTTATGATGCCAGTATTATCCACGAGGGTCGGAGTTGTAGCCATAAGCACATCATCAAGTATGTCGTTGATGGTGTTTCCTACAGCGCCATCCGGTGTCTCCTGGATGACCTGGGCCAAGTCTCTGCCGAATTTCGCCGCCTCTGTGGCGTGGCTGATGAGTGTTTCGACTCGGTCGTCCAAGTGTGTATCGCGAATCGTGGTGAGGAGCTGTTGAGACTGTGCCAGCATTGAAGTCAAAGGATCATGCAGCTGTTGGGATAATAACGTGACCCGCTTGGCCTGGGCGAGCAATATATCTGTATGTTGGAGTTCTCGCCGGAGTTGATGGATCGTGGCGTCTTGTTGTTTGGATTGTGCAAGATCTCGGATCAGCCCCACCGTGCCGACAAAGCGGCGAAGGGAGTCATAGAGCCCTCTGGCGCTGACCTCCGCTATAAGAGTTAGAGATCTGTTGTCCTGTGAAAGTTTCCTGCGGAGGGTTAATTCAACGCGGCTGGCGGTCCGCGCGTCGGAGCGTCGTTCGTTAAAGCGATATCGAGCTACCGCTTCCTGGTCTTGAGGGATGATGGTGGTATAGGGCAATCCGATCAGTTCATCGGGGGAGTAGCCCAATAGTGTGATTATGCCAGGTCCAACCATCAAGAAACAGCCTTTGTCATCCAGCTCATAGGCGGTGGTATCACGGAGGGATTCGATGAGTCGACGGTGGCGTTGTTGCGCGTGATCCAGGGTTGCTTTCATGTGATGTTTGTCGATGGCTTCTCTCGCACAGAATAGGAGTTCGGTGAGAAAGGCCGGAGATTTCTTGGAAAGAAAAAAATCGACGTCGGCTTGAAGTGCCTGAAGCGCAGAGGATGATTCGGAACGATCACTCAGTAGAAGAGTTGCCGCGTGTGGCGCGCGAGATTTCAGTTCGCCGTAAAGAGATGATTGGCTTCCGTCGAGGCATTCTTCATCGATGAGGATGATGGCCCATTTGTTCGGCCGAGTCCATGCGCTGGCTTCTTCCGCAGAATACGCAACCTCCACCAAGCAGCCGGGGAAAAACCCGCGTAGCCCGATGGTAATAAGTTTGATGGACTCAGCCTGCTCGCTGATAATCAGGATGGTGATCGGCTCACTCTGCGGCATCGAACTATCCCTGGGTTCCTGGGGACTCTGAGCAAGCTCAGTTCCAGCGTGGTATCACGAGGTTCTCTCGTTACGCTTCGAAGACAATCTATTCCGCGCGCATTTAATGATAGAAATCTGAATAGCATAGGCGGAGGTAAGAAACCCAGTCTACGTGAGTCGAGAGGCCTCCTACTTTGGTAGGGGGCCTTGGGTAACGAACAAAATTGAACGAAGTCAAATCAAGACGAAGCCTCTGGAATGGGAAGTAGCAGTGCAAAATTCACCGCATGCATGTGGCAGGTATGGCGAGTTTCTAGGTATTGGCGTTAATTCTGGGCGAGCGGTGCAGCAGCTGTTGCCGGGCAAGTCCCCGGAGTCATGTACAGCAGATAATTCCCCATGCCATGTTGAGGCTCGGTCTTCTGCAAGGGATGGTGATGGACCATGACCATTACGTACTCGTCGGCTTTGGTCACCGGAAACCCGTGACTGTCACTGTAGACTTGATGGGGTTTGAATTCGAGAAACGTTCCGTCCGGACCGACATCGGGAACTGTTCGGAGGAGGGTTTGCTTTGTAGTCGTATTGTCCAGCCCAATCATGAGGAGTTCGTCATGGCCGTGCGGGTAGGCGAATTTCACGCAACCATCCATTGAGAATTTAAGAGGGGCTGTGTGGACCCTCACGCCGGTGTTAATTTCGATGCCTTCATCAGTCTGGTCCGGGCCTCGTTGAGCGAACTTGCTGAAGCACACGATATTAACGCCCACCTGATAGACATCCATCTCCTTGACCGGAGTTCCTTCTGGCGCCATATACATGGTGAAGGAGGCCATCACATCCTTGGTGGCCGGCGCCTTATGATAAAAGGCCACGATCGATGTGAGGTGGTCCTCTTTGGCAAGCTTCACTCCATAACCAGCAGGGAACCGAGTCTCGGTCATCTCTAGCCCGGCCCCGGCAAAGAACAAGGGTTCGTCGGCGCAGGAGACGCTTGGTTTGCTGTTGTTGAGCATCAGGATATGGTGGAGAAAATTCTTGGGCAGCGGTGTCCCGTCCTTGGTGAAGACGGCAGTTTTATACCCCACCATATACATATCTTTTGGTAACTGAAACGCGTGCTTGGGCATCGATGCTGCGAGGTCTCCATCGTGACCAGCCGGCAGATCGATCGGGCCAAAGGTGAGAGTGACCGTATTGTCCCGAATGGCTATGGTCGTCGTGGTTTTACTTGTGAGCGTTGGGACGGTGTGGTGGTGATGCCCGCTGTCTGCGAGGACAGGGGAAACCAGGCAAAGGCCGATGAGCATAGTAAAGATGACAGACCGCATACAACCTCCCAAGAGTAAAAAGTAGTTCCACGAATGTCTGTTGCGAACTTCGTAAGCGTGTGTGGGGTACGCTGTCATTGGGCAGGCTGGGGCTGGGTCATTCGTTTCCAGACATAGGTCCCACCATGCTCGCGGGGAGGTATATTCTTCTGGGCACCGACTCGCGAATACCACCACACGCCCTTTGCCTGAGTGCCATCTTCGGAAAGCAATAGCTCAAAGCCTCCTTCACGATCATTGCCTGGCTGCTGCCAGGTGCCTTGCCAGAGACGGTCGGCATACTTCGTGGTGACAAATCGCCCACCATGCTGGGTATAGGTACCATTTCCGTTTTTGTCTAATGTGGCTGTATAGCGCTTATCATCTTCTACTTCGAGAATTTCCCATCCTCCGCTCAGATCGGGAACGGAAGATGTCCCATTGCTAACCAAATATTGTGATGTCGCGGACGTTGGTTGTTGAGCGAGAGAATTCCCAAGCTGGACCGTTCTGAACGATTCATGCCATGACAGGAGCATCCATTGCCCTTGACGACGTTCGAGCACACCAGTTTCTCTGAGAGGCAGAACAGTTCTCTTTAGATTCGCTCCTTCCCGGACGAAACGGATGTAGTCCAGTTCCATTGTAAACCAGGCGAGATCGCCCTTGGTCCAGACCTTCAGTTCGTGGATTGGGATCTCAAGCTTCTGGACGGAGTCAAATTCCTCCCGCATCTCACGCTCGAACTCCGGCCATCCCACATACTTGCGCCCAGCGATGGTATAGCTGGTTATGTCGGCATCGTGAGCCATGAGGCGAGAAAGCGTGGCGAGATCCTTTTCAGCATTTGCGCGAACGAGTGTACGGATCGTTGTTTCCGGATCGGTCGAGTCAGCTGCGCGGCTTTCAAACGTGTGTGCCAAGCCTAGGAGCACGATGAGGGCGCTCGCGAAAACGAGTTTCATAATTCCAACGAGGAACTGATTTTCTTCTGTGGTTCGCAACCAGTGGTGAATCCGACTCTGAGGCGGCTCATGTGTCAAACTACACGGGTCGCGTGTTCATGTCAACGAGGAAGCTGGAGGCTCGTTTAGCTACGACGGCATGCGACAACAATCACTGTTATATTATCTTCTCCTCCTCTGTTGAGGGCCTGCTCAGTCAGGCTATGACAGGCCTTATGGGGATCGCCCCCTGCAAGGGAAAGTATCGATGCGATGGATGCGTCATCCAACATTTTCGTGAGTCCATCACTGCAGAGTATGACGATGTCCTCCGGAATGACCGGTGTCGAGGTCAGCTCCGGTTTCATGTCAACGCCCATCCCCAGACCTTTGGTCAGGATGTGACGCTCAGGATGTGTGAGTGCCGTAACCGCGTCGATCAATCCTCGCTGCACAAATTTCTGGACCAAGGTATGATCGCGGGTCAATTGCTTGAGTTCACCCGCTCGGTAGAGGTAGGCGCGACTATCGCCCAGGTGTGCGATGTGGGCAGCTTGCGGTGATGCCGGCGTTATCGTCAAGGCGATGAAGGTTGTGCCCATCCCTCCCAAGGAAGGTTTTTCCAGAATGAGATCGTGAATTCGCCGGTTAGCGCTTGTCACGAGGTCTGCAACGAATTCGGCAGTTTTAGCGGGATGATCCAGGAGCCAGGCTGCCCGTTGTTGAGCCCGTCGCGAAGCCTCGGCTACGGCGGTATCAGCAGCAAGCCCTCCGGCTGGGTGCCCCCCCATCCCATCTGCCACAATCCACACGCCGCAGTCATTCAAGAGGGCCAGCGCATCCTGATTCGATGCGCGAACATGTCCCTTCTCTGTCCGGCCGACACCGGCCCATTGCAGGGATTGTGTCACGGAGCGACTCCCATTGGCTCTCGACGGCGAGTCGGAGGGAATCCCACAGACGACGGGCCGAATCTCGCGACCATCTGGTCATAGAGGAATAGTGCCAGCGGTTCCAGATTTTGCGTATCGGCCGCGTTGTACTTCAGCAACAGATCGCGTGCGGCTTCGTCTCCTGCACGCCACTGGTGCCATAGACGAACGGCTTCCCATCCATCAAGTCCAGCCACGTCGGTCTCGCGCGTAATCTGGAGTTCACGCTCGATGAATTTCAACCCGCCCTGCAGACCGAGCCTGCGCGCCGCGAAGCACAGATCGAAGTGGGGCTTTTTGAAATTTAGCCTGGGGAACTTCGCCTGCAGATAGGGAATGTCGAATCCACTGCCGAAAAAGGTGATCAGAAGATCCGTCTGCTCCAATTCCTCCTGTAATCGGTCCTCTGTTAGTGATTCCCCATGGACCAGGCTCGTCATGTGGCCGTTGCGATACAATCCGACTACAGTCACATGTCCCTCTCGCGCAGACATGCCTGTCGTCTCGATGTCCAGATAGAGTGTGCGATGGCGAAACGTCTCGAAGAGACGCCAGTGCTCGCGGCTTTTCAGACAGGCGCCGAAGAAGTGCGCATCTCCTTCTTCGAGGCGAGATTGGGCTGTGGCGAGCTCACGGTCATACAAGGCTTTTCGGGTGAGGGAGATGCCAGGCACAATCGAAGATTGGATGAATGAAGCCCAATCAAGAATGCATTCCTGCCAGAGTCGGCGTTCGCAGCTTTGGCCGATGCCATTGAGGAGCACGAAGGATGATGTGAGCATATAAGCGCGACATTGTAGCCTTGATTTCATGCAATAAACAAGCTAAAGTCCGCGACCTGAGCGGGTTTTCATCTTATGGCTACCGAGTGAGCCGGTGGGAGTTCAATGGCTGATCCACCTAACAAGATTCGTATCACCGTTGGTTCCGTACAGCTCGACGCGGAACTCAAGCCCACGAAAACCGCACGGGAAGTCTACGCCGCATTGCCGGTTGAAGGTCCGGTCAACACGTGGGGCGAGGAGTTCTATTGTAAGATGGACGGCGTCAAGGACCATCGAGAGACGGCGACCAACCATGTCAAAGTCGGCGATGTTGCGTTCTGGGGGGCCGGGCAAGTTCTGGCAATTTTCTTTGGACGCACACCGATGAGTATGGGGCAGGATCCTGTCCCGGCCGACCGTGTCAATGTCATCGGCCGAATTCTCGGGGATTCATCTGTATTGCGGCGTGTGATGGATGTTCCAACCATCCGGATCGAACGGATCTGACAGCATGGTGAAAAAGTCCCCCAGCTTCGTTCTCGCATTGTTCAGACCCTCAACGTACCCAGAGGGTACGCCTCGGGCCTTCACTCGCTGCGGCCTTGCTGGAGGATCATTTTGACCATGCTGCGAGAATGTTTGTCTGCTTCGTGCCGACTTGGTTTTTCTATGGATTGGTAGTTATGCGCTTGTCGAAAGAACGAATTCGCCACATGTCGGAGTCGATCGCCGCCAGGTTGAGGCAGGAGGGGCATCTGACGATCATTGGAGATACCAAGGCCTTCGTCGAGCAGATCGATCATGCAATTATTGAGGAGTTGTCGGTTGAAGATCGCCTGAATGCCGAAGTGCGGCAGCTCTTGAAAGCCTATGAGCAAGACATCGAGCGAGGGCACGTGGACTTTCAAAAGATGTTCACGATGGTGAAGAGCAAGCTCGCAAAGGAGCGAGGCATCATTCTTTAAAATTACGCCTAACCCCTCATCCCTGACGAGTCCTGTATGTTGAGCGAAGATAAGATCAGTCATCTCTCGCACGTTGTTCTTCAGGTCTTGAAGAGGAGCCCTTTGGTGACGATCCAAGCCGATGAGGGGCGGGTTCTGAAGGAGATCAAGCGGGTGCTTGCATCGGAGTTAGCGCAGGAGGAGGATATAGATCGGAAGGTCAAAGATAAATTGGCTTCCTACTCGCGCGGGATCGTCGAAGGTAGCGCGGAGTGGGAGGTGCTCTATCGGAAAATATTCGAGGAAGAGACGCGGAAACATGCAAAAATGTGAGATGTCGTTGGAAGGCGGAATCGCGATGAAAGCTCTGTCCATGCTGGGAATAGCCTTCATGCTCATTGCAGTGGTCGCTTGTTTCAAGACTAAAGAGAAAGCGTTGGTTCCCCTGGCTCTCGAGTCGGGAGTGAAGCCGCAAGCGGTGGCTCTGACTGACCAGGGGGCGCAGGCCTACCAAGCGGGGCAATTCGACGAGGCGAAGCTGTTATTTTCTCAAGCAGTGGATGCCGCTCCCCAATCGGGACCGGCGCACTATAACTACGCCTTGGCGTTGAATGCCTTGGGTGATACGGCGCAGGCACGCCAACAGTTCATGGAAGCGGCCAACTATGCCCCTGGTGACAAAGTGATCTGGGACTCGCCTGCGCTCAGGCCTTACGGCAACGTGGAGACGCCAAAGAAAAAGCTACTCATTCCACCAGGAGCCACCAGGCCAGGCATGGGTCCCACAGGACCGCGATAGTCGCAGGCAGATTTAAGAAGGGGTGTGTGAATATGGTAAAAGAGCTTGAAGTCGGTGGTAAGGCTCCCGCTGTGTCTCTTCCAGACCAGTCGGGCAACCCTGTCAGTCTCAAGGATTTTGCGGGCAAGCAGGTGGTTCTCTATTTTTATCCGAAAGACGATACGCCTGGCTGCACGAAAGAATCGTGCGACTTTCGCGACGCCGAAGCGTTAATTAAGAAGGCAGGTGCCGTGATTCTCGGTGTCAGTTTTGATGGCCAGGAATCTCATCGGAAATTCAT